>Ga0302310_10004384_pt1 | contig 10644 bp, 10 predicted proteins | sample III_Palsa_N1_2_FD_200451 | JGI IMG/M metagenome (GOLD analysis project Ga0302310, IMG submission 200451) | Peat permafrost microbial communities from Stordalen Mire near Abisko, Sweden - III_Palsa_N1_2 | ecosystem: Environmental > Terrestrial > Soil > Palsa > Peat permafrost | place: Sweden... | reverse complement strand
ATGAGGAGCCTTCAACTCATCACCCTCAAACACAGCCGGAAACCGCTCACACTTCCCCGCAAACCAACCAAGCCCTTCCGTCTCCGGAGCCTCAGTAGACCCTTCATAAAGCCACTGCAACCCAACACAAATCCCAAGAAACGGAACACCCTCACCAAGCGCAACTCGCAAAGTCTCATCCAAACCCAAATCCCGCAGCAACTGCGTAGCCCGGTAGTGTCCAACGCCAGGCAAGACGACCTTGTCAGCTCGCAGCACATCCTCAGGAGATTGCGTCACGACAACATCCTTCGCACCAAGGAACCGCAGCGCCTTGACCACGCTGGTGAGATTGCCCGCCTTGTAATCAATGACAGCGATCATCTACTTCGCTTCACCTTGGATTTATGCCAATACTGAAAAGGATCTTCGAACAACTCCCCTTCAAGATCCATGACCCGCTGCTGCAGCCTGACTTGTGCATCGGCAATCGCCTGGTTATAGATTGCCGGTCCAATCTCCTCCACGAAGTAGTTCAGGAGCAGACCGGCCGCAAGCTCTCCAATCGGTTCAGGCAAGTTCCTCTCAAAGTACTGCTGAATCGACGCAATCGCTTCGTTGCGGACCTGCTTGGAAAGTTCAATGCTCATAACAACCCCTTGGTACTGGGCAACAGCTCCCTCATGCGTTCATCGCGCGAACAGGCGCCACGCAATGCTCGGGCAAACGCCTTGAAGATTGCTTCGATCTTGTGATGATTGCTGCGGCCATACATGACCTTGACGTGAATGTTCGCTCGGGCCCCTCGAGCAAATCCTTCAAAGAAGTCCACAACGAGTTCGGATTGCAGATCCCCCACGACCGGAACATCCACCTGATCGTCGACGACGTATGCGACGCGACCAGATAGATCAACTGCCGCAATCGCAAGAGTCTCATCCATTGGCATCACGAAATAACCCGCTCGCAAAATACCCTTCTTGTCGCCGAGCGCCTCAGCAAAGGCCTCGCCAAGAGCGATGCCGACATCTTCAACCGTGTGATGCTGGTCGACGTCAAGGTCGCCAATGCACTTGAGCTGAAGATCGAAGCCGCCATGGCGTGTGAAGAGTTCAAGCATGTGATCGAAGAATCGTATCCCCGTCGATACGACATAACTTCCCTTGCCATCGATATTGAGGCGCAGGGAAATCTTCGTCTCAGTCGTGTTACGCTCGACGATCCCGATTCGCTCGGGCCCACTGGACTCCGGTGCAACTCCCACTTCTTGCGCAAGATCGCTCATGCCCGACCTCTACCTTCCACCGGGGACCAACCCATAGCAGACAACGACTCACGTAACGCCGCGATCCCGCGGGTTACATGATCCTCCACCCCGACCGTGATGCGCACGTAACCTTCGCAACCTGGGTCGGCCGAGCGGTCGCGTAGTAGAACGCCGCGCTTATGCATTTCGGCGCAAAGCTCCTTGTGCCTGGGACCAATGTCCATCAAGACGAAGTTGGCCGCGCTTGGCCAGGTTCGTACTCCAAGATCCTTCAGAGCTGCAAAGATTCGTTCGCGACCAGCCCGGACTTGCTCCACATACCACTGCAGGTACGCTTCGTCCGCCACTGCATCGGGAAGCACGGCGAGCGCCACGCCATTCACGTTATACGGTGAACTGACCTTGCGAATGTAGCTGATCAATCGCGCATCTCCGGCCAACATCCCTACACGCAAGTTCGCCAGACCATACGCTTTGGAGAATGTGCGCGCAACAATGAGGTTGGGAATTGTCCCAACATCGCCGAGAGTGGTCTCGCCATGAAAATGGAAGTAAGCCTCATCGACCATCAGCAAGGCTTGTGGCGCTGCGGCTGCAATCGAGAGCAGATGCTCTCGGCTCACGGTAGCGCCCGTTGGATTATTGGGGGACGCAACAATGATTAACTTCGTCTTCGGTGTGATGGCGGCAAGGAAGCGTTCGAAAGGAAAAGAGAGAGAATCGTCAGACTGCACTCGTGTGAGTCCCGCGGTCATCAGGCCGATCGACACGTCGTACATAAAGAAGGTTGGGGTGCAGATAAGCGCTTCGTCGCCTTGCTCGAGGAACGTGCAGGAGACCAGGTGAATAGCCTCATCCACACCATTAGTCAGCAGCAGTTGATCGCGCTCGAGGCCGAAGTGCTGTGCGACGATTCGCTCAACCGGCTCCCGCTCAGGATAGATCGTCAAACCTTCAGCCGTAAGTTGCTGCAATCGCCGCAGGACCGAAGGACTAGGGCTGAAGGTATTCTCGTTGAAGTCGAGACGCAATGCATCGCGACCCGCCAGCGGCGGATGATACTCGGGCATGGCCAGCACAGCCTTGCGCGGTTGAACCAGTGTTGTCTGTTCCAGAAGTGTGTTCATCTCATCCTCACGCGCACGCTCTCAGCGTGGCCGACCAATCCCTCTGCTTCCGCCAGTGCGATCGTATGGGGACCGACCTCACGGAGCGCATCGAGAGTATATTGCTGCACAGTAATTACCTTCACAAAGTCGAGTACGCTCAGGCCGCCGCGAATCCGTCCGTTGCGTCCCGTTGGAAGAACATGGTTGGGCCCACTGATGTAATCCCCCATAGACTGCGGCGTGTGGTGGCCGACAAAAACAGATCCCGCATTTTTTACCCAGCGCAGATCCGCGCCAGCATCCACCGTCAAGTGTTCTGGCGCGAGTCGATTCGTAAGCGAGTGCGCCTCCTCTACGGTTTTCGTGACAAAGGCAACGCCTTGGGCGGCAAGCGATTCTTGCGCAATGGGATTATCCTGCGATTGACGCTTCACCTCAAGAACAACCTCAAGTGCCAGTTCAGGCTTACTGGTGATAAAGACCGCGAGCGCCTCAGGATCATGCTCCGCCTGTGCAACTAGATCGGAAGCGATGCCCGTCGGATCCCCATCTTCGCTTGCGACGACAATCTCAGTTGGACCGGCAGGCATGTCAATGCCCGTGTGATGAGACAAAGCCATCTTTGCGGCAGTCACATAGAGACTGCCGGGACCGACAATCTTGTCGACTGCAGGCGCCGTCTCCGTGCCATAGGCTAATGCAGCAATCGCTTGGGCTCCGCCAATGCGGTAGAACTCGGTGACGCCGCATAAATAAGCGGCAGCCATTGTCTCGCGCGCAGGCTTAGGCGAGCAGACGACGATACGCTCGACTCCTGCAACCTGCGCGGGGGTCACGGTCATGAGGAGTGTTGAAGGAAGCGGATAGCGACCTCCCGGGACATAGCAGCCGACAGATCCAAGCGGCCGCACAATTTGGCCGACTTCCATACCCTCGACCGGCCGAAAGCTCCACGCACGCGGAAGTTGCTTTTCCGCGAACACCCGAATGTTCGCCTGAGCAAGCCGCATGGCAGCCTTGAGTTCCTCGGTGGTAGAATCCCACGCCGCTTGCATCTCGACGCGACTGACGAGAAATGGTTGATCATCCATAAGACCGTCAAAATTAGCAGCAAACTCGCGCACGGCCGCATCGCCCCTTTGTTGCACGGCCGCGAGAATGTCACGAACGATCGCATCGACCTTTGCGGTGTTGACAGCGCCACGCTGCTCAAGCTGCTGGATGGCGGCATCTGCAGCGGATGCCTCGGCCCCAAATGTCTTCAAAATCTTCATTTCATCCTTTGCTACAAAACGACTTTGCTTAGCGGGTACTCGACGATCCCGGTTCCGCCTGCGGCCTTCAGCTTTGGGATGACATCGCGGACTAGATGAGTCTCAAGGATGGTATTGAGCGCAACCCAATCTTCATCACGCAACTGCGAGATCGTCGGAGAATTAAGTGCCGGAAGCACTGCAAGAACCTTGTCAAGATCAGCCTTCCTCGCGTTTAGCATTAGGCCGACCTGAACTTCAGCATCCATCGCGCCATTTAGCATGAGCGCGAGCGTTTCAATCTTGGAGCGCTTCCAGTCATCCGCCCACGCATTCTTGTTGGCGATGAACTGGGTCTCGGATTCCATCAAAGTCTCAATGATGCGAAGACGGTTGGCCCGCAAGGAGCTACCCGTCTCGGTAACTTCCACAATTGCGTCGGCGAGCGTAGGAGGCTTCACCTCGGTTGCGCCCCAACTAAATTCGACTTTGACCGGAATATTCTTTCCCGCAAAGTATCGCTTGGTGTACTCAACCAACTCGGTGGCAATCGTCTTGCCGGCGAGGTCCTCGGGTTTCTGGAAAGAGGAGTCTTCGGGGACGGCGAGCACCCATTTCACGGGCACTCGAGATTGCTTGGAGTACGTAAGCGAGGTCACTCGTTCGACGTCAGATTGATTTTCAAGCACCCAATCGTTGCCAGTGAGACCCGCATCCAGGGCTCCGTGCTCGACATAGCGAGCCATCTCCTGCGCGCGAACAAGCATGCACTCTATCTCGGAGTCATCGATCGTTGGGAAGTAGCTTCGGCCGTTCGCATAGATTCTCCAACCCGCGCGCTCGAAAAGAGCGATAGTGGCGTCCTGCAGGCTTCCCTTCGGAATTCCGAGCTTCAACTTACTCTTCTGCGCCATTACTTGCTCCCTGTTTGGATCGGCTTGGTAAAGCAGCTAACGGTGCCCTCGTGACAAACCAGGCCATCGCCCTCGACCTCCACGCGGAAGAGCAGTGCGTCGTTGTCGCAGTCAGTGCTGGCAGAGATTACGCGCAAACGATTACCGCTGGTCTCGCCTTTCATCCAAAGTTTGGAACGGGTGCGCGACCAGAACGTAACGAAACCAGTTTCGACAGTCCTCCGGTAGCTCTCTTCATTCAGGAAGCCAAGCATCAGCACCTCGTTGCTTTTTGCGTCCTGCACAATCCCGGCGACCATGCCCCCGGCTTTTGCGAAATCGATCGATATCATTTCTGCTGAATTCGTCATCTGGTCCCTCTTTGTTATGTCGCCGTCTGGCTGCGTGTGGTCAATTCAACGCGACACAGCAAAAAAGCCCGCTCGCGATGTGCGCGTCGGCGGGCTTGTCATGAATCCTGGAGTGCGTTTGTTACTTACTTTGCCGCCCCGGATAAAGCCGCCAACATGCTGTGCGCACGATGATGGTGATGCCCGAGATGGTGCAGTTGAACACTCATTAATCTTTACGCTAAAGGGATCGTGTCTCAATGTCAATGAACAGAAGGCGTGAAGTGGGAATAACAAAACATCGATCGATCTTTCGCGCTACGCAACCCAAGCAGAAACGAATGCCCTGCGCCTCCCACAAATTGCATCTGTACGGGTGACGGCAACCTGCCGAGGAGATTTATTCATGACGGACCACCGCGTACACGCTGGAGATGCACAGGAAGATCAGGTAACTGCAGCCATTGAAAAATATACTGCGCCCGTTCCATCGAGCGCTTACCTTGGATTAGCCCTAGCCGCGATAGCGGCATCGGTTACGATACAAATGACGCAAAAAGAAAAAGCGAATCCAGCGCTGTTTGTTGGTCAGTGGGTCGCGCCGTTCCTCTTGCTCGGAATCTACAACAAGCTGGTCAAACAACACGGATCAGACGCAAACGTTAAATAGCAAAACCGCTGGCGTCATACACCGGTTGGGGTTTCGATCCCAATCGGCGTGAAGTTTCGTTCCCCGTCGGAGGCAACCCGAACTTCACCGGTACCGATGCTGTAGATCCAACCCGAGATTGCCAGGTCTCCTTTCGCTATTGCCCCGGCAACCGAAGGATGCGTTTTCAAGTGCTGCATCTGAAGCAAGACATTCTGTTCGGTAATAATTTCGATCAATTGCTGTTCTGAGACAGCGGTATCGGACTTGTCGTGCAGGCTCTCGGCAACCCGAAGGGCGGCATGAGCGTTGTGTAGCCATGCCTCAACGGTCGGCATCGTTGAAATCGAGGCAGGATCAAGCAGGGCGTGCATCGCCCCGCAGTGGGAATGGCCGCAAATCACGATGTGGCGTACGCCGAGCGAACTAACAGCGAACTCAATCACCGCGCTGACGCCGCCAAGCATCTCGCCATATGCTGGCACCATGTTCCCAATGTTGCGGGCCACGAATATCTCCCCAGTGGATGAACTCGTTATAGCTATTGGGTCAATACGCGAGTCGGCGCAGGTGATGAATAGCGTGTGCGGAGATTGTTTTTCGCTTGCTGCTTGCGCAAACATATCTGCCTGTTCAGGAAAAACCTCGGTCTGAAAACGCCGAACGCCCTCTTCCAGTCGCTGTAGTATTTGGTCCATCAGAGCTCCTAAGCTTCCCGCCATTTAATGTTGCATCCAATGCTGCTGCGTTGTTCCTGATTCGGCTGTCTTCCGTCAATGAGGGCATCCATCGCCGCCCGAAGGTCTTTGCCTGTCACGGGGTCATCATTACCAAAATCCTTACGACGCGGCCGACTGGAATCAAGTTGACCGCGATATGCCAGATGTAACTCCGCATCGAATAGAAAAAAGTCTGGAGTACAGGCGGCCTCGTAGGAATGTGCAACTTTCTGGGTTGCATCAAGAAGGTAGGGAAACCGCCAACCCAGGCGAACTGCCTGCTCGCGCATAGGCTCGGGGCCGTCTTCAGGAAATTGCTCAATGTCATTCGATTGAATAGCGGCGATTGCAATGGAGCCTTCCCCAGATTGGCCGAAATAGTCCCTGCCGATCCGCGCCAACTCTTCCTCTACATGCTTAACATATGGGCAATGAACACAGATAAACATGATGAGTAGGCCGGATTTCTTACCTGGCCCAAGAATTTCGTCGAGGTTCATGGCGTTTCCGGTCGTCACATCAACTAGCTCAAAATCCGGGGCTCGGGTTCCCAACCTCACCATCGAGGATTCAGTTCTGGACATAATGGCCTCCAATAGACATCATAGCTAGAGCTCCATTTTGCATTCCCGACTGAAGCTTCCCCGGCGGTTCCGACCCCGCTATCGGTTCGGAAGCAAATACCGCATTTTTTGTGGGTAAATTCGAGGCCCGATGCACTCCTGCTTTGCGATTCGTCGTCGCTTCACCCTTCTCTGCGCCCTGACTTTTGGGGTGGGTGGGAGCGTGGTCGTGTCTAGTTTGTCAGGTCAGACATCCTCCAACGTAATTGCGAGGTTACAACCGGTCAAACAAGCGGATCGAATTTCAGCGAATGCGGATTTTGGCACGCTGGTGGAATTGCATCAACGGCTACCTGGCTGGGTTAGAGAGCAAAACCAGGTTGCGGAACGACCGGCTAGCCTTGCGAAACCGCTACATGTTTCGATTCTGCTGAGCCGAGACGCTGCGGCCGAGTCCGCGTTCAGTCAGTTGGTGGCGGACCAGCAGAACCCCATGTCACCGCTATACCACCAATGGCTTACGCCTCAACAAGTTGGGGAGCTTTACGGCACTACTCAAAATGATCTGGCGACGGTCACTTCATGGCTCGCGAGCCAGGGCCTTACAGTTGATTCCATTTCTGCGAACGGGCTGATCATCCGTGCTTCCGGCTCAATGACAGCGGTTGGCGGCGCATTCCATACCAGTTTCGGCGTGTTTTCCGGCCAGGGACGTCAACGACTTTCCGCTATCTCCGAGCCGTCGGTGCCTTCAGCCTTAGGCGTTGTTATCCAGTCTGTTCAAGGACTTACGCAAACAGAGTATGAGCCGCAATCAAGCATTTCCGTGCGTACATTGCCGGCCGTTGCGAACAGACCGCAGGTAGACCTGGGTGGAGGTTCGTATGCGGTGTTGCCGAATGATTTTTCGGTTATTTACGACATCGCCAGCGTCTACGCAACCGGTAATCAGGGAGCGACCGTTGGATCTAAAGCGCAGCGTATCGCGATCATTGGGAAATCCCGGGTTGTGGCGAGTGATATCGCGAACTACGAAACACTGGCTGGCCTCCCGGGAATTCAACCGAATGTGGTACTTGCAGGGGTGGATCCTGGTGTTGCGACCGGTTCGAACGTTGGATATGCGAGTGAAGCGACGCTGGATGTGGATCGGGTGATTGGTACCGCGCCAGGCGCTCAGGTGGACTTGGTCATCAGCGCTGACTCTGGTACCAATGACGGCGTCGATATAGGGATCGCCTATAACATTGAAACGCTTCGCGATCCGATCATGACGATCTCGTTCGGAAGCTGCGAGGCGCAGAACGGTTCGGCCGAAGCGGACTATCTCAACTCGGAGTTTGAGACGGCTGCAAGTGAGGGAATATCTACGTTTGTGTCGGCGGACGATTCTGGGGTGGCTGGCTGCGATACGCCGTTTACGGCGGTTACTTTGGCAGAGACGCCGCAGGTTGCGAGTATCAATGTGCTTTGTTCGAGCGGTTATGTGACTTGTGTTGGCGGAACAGAGTTCGATGATGCGGCAAATCCTTCACTCTATTGGGCATCTAGCAATGCAAGTGGCGGTTATGAATCAGCACTTTCTTACATACCAGAGGGCGCGTGGAACGAATCTTCCACGGTCAACGGCAGTGGAGCGACGGTGTACCAGGTTGCCGGTGGGGGCGGCGGGGTCAGCACCTATATTGCTAAACCTAGCTGGCAGAGCGGTTTAGGGGTGCCGGCTGATGGGTTCCGCGATGTGCCCGACGTGTCGTTCACAGCGGCGGACCATGATGGTTATCTTGGCTGCTTCGCGGCGGGCGGTGGAAGCTGCGTTTCCAGTTCCAACGGGACGCAAATTACTGTATTCAGTGGGACTTCGGCGGCGGCGCCGGGGATGGCTGGCGTTGCGGCGCTGTTGAATACGAAGATGGGGGCAGCGCAGGGCAATCTGAATCCAATGCTGTATCGCGTAGCGGCCTCGACGCCGACTGCGTTCCATGATGTAACTGTTGCATCTTCGGGGGTTAGAGACTGCGCGGCGGCGGTGCCCTCGATGTGTAACAACAGCACTCCGGGACAATCGAGTTTGACTGGGGGGCTCGCGGGGTATGTGATTGGGACGGGATATGACTTGGCGACCGGGCTGGGATCTCTGGATGTTGCTGATTTCATTGCTGCAGCGGCGGGTGGAGTGGGCGGAACAGCGGGGAGTTTCACGCTGACGGCTGCGCCTTCGGCGCTTTCGGTGACGCCGGTGGCGAACACTACGACGACCAGCACGTGGGCGCTGACGGGGCAATCGGTTGGCGGGTTTGCTGGGACGGTGACGTTAAGCTGTTCTGTGTCACCAGTTACAGCGCAGCCGCCGACGTGTGGGGTGGCGCCGGGGAGCTTGACACTGGCTAGTGGGGGGACGGGGACGGCTACGATTTCGCTGACTTCGGCGGGGCCTTATAGCAGCTGCCTTACGAACTCGGCGACGAACGGGAAGGGTGGGATTGGGGTGGTGTTGGCGGGCGGTTTGTTGCTGCTGATAGGGGCGCGGAGGCGGCGGTTGGTTCGGGGGCTGAGCCTGATGGTGTTGATGGGGTTGGGGTTAGCGGTGGTGAGTGGGTGTAGCGGCGGCGGGACCTCAGTTCCCTGTTCGAACGTGGTTTCGGCTGGAACTACGGCTGGGACGTACACGGTGACGGTGACGGGGACTGGTGGGGGTCTATCGGTGACTGCGCCGGCTACGATCACGGTGACGGTGAATTAATGGCCGTTTGCTGCGGTTTTCGTGATTTTGGGGCTGCAAATCGAATGTTTTAGGTGGGTTTCGTGCTGCAAATCGTGGGCTTGAGCTCGGTTTGACTGACTAATCAGTCAGCTAACGGACGAGGGAGCCGGAGGCAGCAAAAGGCCCGAACTATGTTCGGGCCTTTTGCGTTGGTTGAGCCTGGGGTTGGGACCTAGGCGTGGACGAGTTCGCGTTCGTGGGCGACGGCCGGCGTGGAGTGGGTGCCGGTGATGTCGAGGACGATGCGGCCGTCGATTTTGCCGGCGTGCATGCGCGCGAAGATGTCATTGATGTTTTCGATCTTCTCTGCTGCTACGTGGGCGTGGACCATACCTTCTCCAGCGAAGGAGAGAGCCTCGGCCAGATCCAGACGGGTTCCGACGATGGAGCCGCGAATGGTGAGAGCCTTGAGTACTACCTCAAAGATGGGAAGGGGGAAGGAGCCGGGGGGCAGACCGTTGAGCGCGATGGTGGCGCGGGGGCGGGCCATGCCGATGGCTTGTGCGAAGGCAGGGAGGGAGGGCGCGGTGACGAGCACTGCGTTGGCTCCGCCGATTTCCTTCTGGAAGAAGGCAGCGGGATCCTGGTTCTTGGCGTTGACGGTGAGCTTGGCGCCGAGCGAACGAGCGAGCTCGAGCTTCTCATCGGATACGTCGACTGCGGCAACGTGGAAGCCCATCGCCTTGGCGTATTGCACTGCCAGGTGACCGAGGCCGCCGATGCCGGAGATGACGACCCAGTCGCCGGGCTTGGCGTTGGTGGACTTGAGGCCCTTGTAGACCGTGACGCCGGCGCACACGATCGGCGCGACTTCGACGAAGCCTACGTTCTTGGGCAGGTGAGCTACGTAGTTCGGATCGGCTACGGCGTAATCCGCATAGCCACCGTTCTTGGTGTAGCCACCGAACTCTGCCTTGGAGCAGCAGGATTCTTGTCCAGCGAGGCAGTCTACACATTGGCCGCAGGCGGAGTAGAGCCAGACGATGCCGACGCGATCGCCTTCCTTGACGGTCTTGACGTTCTTTCCGACGCCGGAGACGAAGCCTACGCCTTCGTGGCCGGGGATGAACGGGGGTGTGGGCTTGATGGGCCAGTCGC
>Ga0302310_10004381_pt1 | contig 10646 bp, 11 predicted proteins | sample III_Palsa_N1_2_FD_200451 | JGI IMG/M metagenome (GOLD analysis project Ga0302310, IMG submission 200451) | Peat permafrost microbial communities from Stordalen Mire near Abisko, Sweden - III_Palsa_N1_2 | ecosystem: Environmental > Terrestrial > Soil > Palsa > Peat permafrost | place: Sweden... | reverse complement strand
GAAGCCGGGCGACGTCGTGGAGTTTAGTTTCCGCAACGTGACATTGGTTGACTTTGACCGCTGTGGGTTCCCCGGTATCGGGCACCTTGCGTTCATCTGGCAGAAGGCGATCTACTCCGTCGACCCTGACGAGTCGCTGAACGAGTGCCTTATGTGGCAGCAGTCCGCGGGCTACGACCGTAAAGGTAATTGGATGTCTGGTAGCGAAGATTGGAATAGAGCGTGACATAGGTATGGGACAGAACGTACCGGACGACGAGCAGCTCGGGAGCCTCGCGAAGGCTAAGACTCCCGGCGCACCGAGCACCCCCTGGGGGAAGTGGCCCAAGATCAAGCCGGAGACGGTCGCGCCACTGCGCGACGGACGCCCGGACATGTACAACCACCAGCCGACGCGGTTTGTCTCTCTTGCAGAGGCGAAAGCGCGCGGCTGGAAACACTTCTGGACCGGTGAGCTGTGCGTCACCGGGCACCGCGCCGCGCGCTACGTCGCGAATGGGAGCATCTGCGTAGAGTGCCAGCGCATCGAGCGGGGCCAGGTCCCGGTCTACGGGAAGGGTGTCCCGGAGCTGGAGGCGCAGCGTAGGCGCAAGTATACGCAAAAGAGCACCAACCCAGAGGGTGTGAGCCTGCCGCGGACGGCGGCGCCCGTACCGACCACCTCCGAAAAGAGTTTTTTGGCGAAGTACGCGGAGCTGAAAGACTTCGCGCTCGCCGCCGAAGAGTGCGGGCGGAGCGAGTCTGAGTTTCTGGCTATCCTGAGCTGGAATGCGACCTTCCGGGACGCGGTGAACCGCCTAGAAGAGACGCTCGGTGTCGCCCGGACCCAGAAAATATCAGAATTTTTTGATTGGGACGACGATAAGCGCAAGTCTTTCCTCTACACGTACGCCAATACGGGCGACATGAAGCAGGCGATGCGCTCTGTCGGCGTCACCAACGTACAGTTTCAACGCGAGCTGAGTGAAAACGACGATTTTCGCCAGGCGTACAGTGAAGCGCACGAGATGGCGAAGTCAGTCTTCGATCACGCAGCCTCAGCGGTCGCTATCCGTGGCGACTCCAAGCTGCTCGGGCGCGTGGCCGCGAACCTTTTCCCCGAAAAGTTTGGTGAGAGCCTGAAAATGGACCTCAACGTGAAGGGGACCATGACGGTGGAGCAGCAAAATGCGGAATTATCCACGCTCTTATCGGGACTTACTAGACAGGGTGTACTCACCGCTCGAAATCCCGAGCGAATTAATGGACCCGAAGTCGTCGACGCAGACTATTCAGTCGTTGAACCCGAGAACGAAGAGCAAACTGATCGAGATCCTGCGCCAGAGGCAGCAGACGCTGGCGCAGACCCAAATAGTGACTTGGTTTCAGGATCCGTCTGACCATCCGGCGCTGAAGAACCACCCACTGGGGCGGAAACACTATCCGAAGCAGATGCAGTTCTTCGCGTTGGAGAAGACCGACGACGAGATCGCACTATTTGGCGGTAACCGAACTGGAAAAACGCACTGCGGGTGCTTTGCGGACGTTCTTCACCTCACCGGCCTCTACCCGGACTGGTGGCCTGGCCGCCGATACACCCACCCGATAGACATGTGGGTCGCGACGGACACCGCGAAGAACACGCGCGACATTTTGCAGGAAAAGTTCTGCGGGAAGCCGGGCCAAGATCAAGCGTACGGGACCGGTATGATCCCGGGGGACCTTTTGATACGGAGGACGGTGAAGCACGGCCTCGCTGACTCGTTTGAAACTGTTTTTGTCCGTCACGTATCCGGCGGCGTGTCCGCACTGCAATTCAAGTCGTACGATCAGGGACGAGAAGCGTTCCAGGGCACCCGCCAGCACCGGATCCACCTCGACGAAGAGCCAAAGCTTGAGATCTACACCGAGTGCCTCCTCCGGCTCATGAGCACGGTACCCGGAGAAGAGAACGGGACGCTGGTGCTCACCGAGACGCCGCTCCTCGGTGTCAGCGACCTGATGATCACGTTCATGCCCGAGCTGTCGCCCGAGCCTGACGCAGTGCCAGCGCAGGCGTGGGACTTAGGTGAAGAGGAGGTTGTCGTAGATGAGTCGTGCAGCGATATTTCTTGATATGGACGACGTCCCGCACCTTGGCGAGGCTGAGAAGCGGAAAACTCTAGCCGGCGTACCCTCGTGGCAGCTGCAGGCGAGAAAGTCCGGTATCCCAGGTCACGGCACCGGAGCGATCTACCCGATCCCCGAGGACGTGATGAAGATCGAGCCGTTCGACATCCCGTCGCACTGGCCGCGCTCGTATGGGATGGACCCGGGCTGGAACTGCACCGCGGTCATCTGGTTCGCGTGGGACATCGACAACGGGTTCAATGACGCCTCCGGCCAGCGACGGTACCCGGCGGTGGCGTACGACGAATACTACCGCGGCCAGGCCGATCCCGCCGTGCACGCCGCGGCGATCATGCGACGCGGGCAGTGGATTCCAGGCGTCATCGACCCCGCCGCGCAGAAGGCGCGCGGCCCCGACGGCGAGCTACTGATCGACGCCTACTGCCGGCTCGGGCTGAAGGTCAGCAAGGCCGACAACACTGTCGTGTCTGGTCTGGTACAGACCTGGGACATGCTCTCGACGCAGCAGCTGCGCGTCTTCAGCACGCTGACGAATTGGTTCAAGGAAGTACGCCTCTACCGTCGCGACGAGAAGGGTAACATAATCAAGAAGAACGATCACATCATGGACGCCACCCGCTACAACGTGATGAGCGGGTTCGACGTAGCGAAGGCTCCGCCGGCAAGTGAAGGCGGCCTTCCGTGGTTCAGCTGGGCGCCGGAGATGGCGACACATGGCGGCGTGTGGAGTGGCTGAAACCCATCGATGAGCTGGAGGCAGACTTCCGCAAGCGCGGCGCGTTCTTGTTGGTCGACGTGAAGAGTAGAAAACTGTGGTTCTTCCACTATTCGAAAGATACGACCAGCATCAGACAGATGATGGACGCGCTGAAAGGGCGGCAGGGTGAGATGGTAGATTTTTTAATAGCACGCGCAAGCGTAAGGGTGAGACCAAAATGAGTGTTACATTGAAATTGGTGCACGAGGAAGGGATCCGACTGCGACAGCAATCGGCTCACCGCATCGAGCACAAAGACGAGAAGACGGACAAGGTTACGCACACCTCCGTCGACTGGAGATTCGTGAAGCGCCCAGCCTCCGACGGCAAGGTCGTCGAGGAGTGCCAGCAGGATGAGGATCCGCGACGGGTCGACTCGAACGGGCGCAAGATGCAGTTGGGGACATACACCCTGCACATCACCGCCGGCATGAACAATCTCGTGATTGAGCGCAAGGGGAAGATCGCCCCCTACAGCTTCAAGAACCCGGCGATTCGCAATCAGGTACGTGTCCAGCATCAGAGGCTGATCGACAGCGGCCGAAAAACAAAGGACCAAAAGCCAGTGCACGAGTGGAAGAATGATGGGGCAGCGAAGTACGTTCCGCCCAATACGTTCGACGGCGTCTTTGTTGGCGACGGACAGCGCGCAATCCTGGACGAGATGCCGACGTAAATGACGACGAACGCAGGCGACAACTGGGATCTTATTGGGGACGTGCCGGGACAGCGCGGCACGCTCCCCAACTCGCCTGGGTTCGAGATCGAGGACGAGGGCGCGCTCATGTCGCGCATCCGCACGTTCTATGACGATGGCTCAGGCGCGTGGGAAGAGAACCGGCGCATGCACTCTGAGGACCTGAACTTCATCTACAACGCCGAAGCGATGGGGCAATGGGATCCCGTTGTGCTCCAGAATCGTCGCGGCAAGCCTTGCTACTCCTTTAACCGCTGCCTGCAGCCCGTGAACATGGTGGTGGCGGATATGCGCCAGACGCGTCCCGCCGGCAAGGTCCGGCCGTCGTCTGAGGGCGCCTCCGAGTCGACCGCCGAAGTTTTCGCCGGGCTCTGCCGCTCTATCGAGCAGGCGAGCCGAGCCGACCAGATCTATAAAGAGCAGTTTAAGTTCGCCGTCGCTGGTGGTTTCGGTGCGTGGCGGATCATGCCGACCTACATGCAGGACGACGGCGAGGGCGCCTTCGACCAGGTCCTCCGCGTCATCAACATCGCTAACCCGCAGACGGTGGTCTGGGACCCGCAGTGCGCCGACGCGTGCGCGGGCGACGCCAACCGCTGCATCGTCGCGGAGCGCATCTCCGACGACGTCTACGACAACCTCTACACGACCGGAGAGAACCCGGTCGGGCACCGCTCCAGCTTCAACATGTCTCGCGACAGCTATGGCTGGTTCACCGACAAGGAGGTTCGGATCGCCGAGTACTTCGAGCGGGTCCCGCGCGAGAAGTGGATCGCGAAGATGACGGATGGCACCGTCCGCGACTATGACTCCGACCTGAAGGCGACCGAGAAGCACCTCGATGAGCACGGGCTGACGCACGAGAAGAGCGGCGTCACGCGCATCGCCAAGAACAAGAAGACTGGCGAGAAGATGATCCGCAAGACCGTCAAGTGGCAGGTCATGTGGGTCAAGGTCGACGGGTCCAACGTCCTCGAAGGGCCCTACTACTACGACTGGAAGCGGATCCCTGTGGTCCGCTGCCCCGGCCGCTACATCAACATCGAGGGCCGCAAGAAGTTCCAGTCGCTGATCCGCCACTCGAAGGACGCGCAGCGTAGCTACAATTCACGGGCCTCGGACATGATAGAGCGATCTGCGCTCCTGCCGAAGGCGCCGTACCTCGTCACTGAGACGATGATCAAGGGCTACGAGAATGATTGGAACCAGGCGAACGTCGCCTCGCGCCCTTACTTGCCGTACAACGTCGATAAGAACGCGGAGGGCGGGATGCCGTTCCGCACCCCTCCGCTCGACCTGCCGCAGGGCGCTATGGCGCTCGCGCAGATGTCGATCCAAGACATCCAGGCCACCATCGGCTACTTCGACCCCGCGCTCGGCAACGCCGACGACATGAACCGTGTCTCAGGTAAGGCGCTCGTGCAGCACACGAAGCGCTCTGACCTCGGGAGCTACGAGTTCATTGACGGGTTCGGGTCAGCGCTCCAGCTAACCTGGGAGATGATGGTCGACATGATCCCGACCGTCATGGACTCCGAGCGCGTCGAGCGCATCATCGGTATGGACGGCGTCGAGAAGATGGTGGAGCTGAACAAAGAGAACGAGTTTACCGGCGACATCATGCACGACCTCTCGAAGGGGTCGTACGATGTTGAGGTCGTGATCGGCCCCAGCTTCCAGTCCGCGCGCCAGGAGGCGCTAGACACGCTGCTCTCGTTCGCTGAGGCTATGCCGAGCGCGGCCCCTGTGATCCAAGACCTGATCGCGAAGAACATCGACTCCCCGGACGCGCAGGAGATGGCGAATCGGCTCCGGATCCCGCTGATCCAGCAGGGCATCATCCAGCCCACCGCGAAGGAGAAGGCGGAGGGGGTCGGCTCTAAGAAGAATCAGCAGCAGCAGATGCAGGAGCAGCAACAGCAGCTCGCGATGCAGCTGCTTCAGGGCAAGACCCAAAAGATGACCGCCGACGCACAGATCGCACAGTCACGCGCGAAGATGAGCCCAGTCGAGCAACAGAAGATCCAGTTCGAGACCGCCGGCAAGCACCTGGCGAACATCAAGCTCGCGCACGAGATCGGGGCGGACAAGGACCAGCAGCAGACCGACATGCAGTCGGCGCAGATGGACCTAGCCGCCAAGCATGTCGGGAACCTGCAGGATATGGCGCACGCCGACCAGCAGCATCGGCAGGAGCAGAGCCAGCAGGCGATGCAGCACGTTAGCGACCAGGCCCTACAGCACTCGCAGGCGCAGCTAGAAGCGCAGCGCGCTCAGCAGGCGCACGAGCTGGAGCTACAGCGGGCCTCGCAAGCGCACGAGCACGAGATGCGGCGCATGCACGAGAAGCACACGCTGACCCTACAGCATACGAAGGAACTGAACGAGCAGAAGGTCGCCGCCGCGAAGGCGATGGCCGCTGCAAAACCCAAGAAGCCAAAAAAGGCTACTTGATCTCGATGTCTGGGTGAGACCTGACCGCCTCGCGGAAGCGTATTCCGTGTAACAGGAGACTTTCATGGCTTTTTCGAGAGAAGATTTAGAGAAATACGAGTCGCAAACTCAAAAACAGATTGACGACAAGGTCAACCCGTTTCGAGGTGCGACACCCGCCCGCGCCGCTGACGCAGCCGCAGTAGCTGCCGTCGCCGCGGGCCAGAATGTAGACGCCACTCCGGGAGGCAGCGCCGCAGCAGCGGCCTCGGATCCGTTAGTCGACGAAGACGCCCCCATCGTTGACGAAGACGGAACACTCGGCGACCCGACCGATTCGGGTGAGGGGACTTCGGACGAAGACGCGGACCCGTCCACCGCATCCGTCGACCCCAGCGATGAAACGGATCCCAACACGGACTTGACTGGCGAGGAGGGTGAAGAAGAGGCTGCACCCGCCCGGCCGGCCCCGAAGAAAGGATCTGCTGAGGAACGCATAGTAGAGCTGAACGATCTGCTCGAAGGCACGAAGATATTTGGCAAGCACATGCAGAGCCAGCTGAAAGACGCGTTGGCGGAGCTGGAGCGCTTGAAGAACGGCGGTAAACCTACCGCCGCACAGAGCGCCGCTGCAGTTGCTCCTCCTGTTGTTGAAGACGAGCCGATGCCCGACCTAGCGGACCCGGATATCGCCTTCGACAACGACAAGTATCGGGCCAAGATGCAGAAGTGGACAAAGTCTCAGGCTGCGGTAGCCGCTCGCGAGATTGTTCGTGAGATGAACGGACAGAATGAGGCGGTCACTCGCCGTAAGGTGGTCGAAGAGAGGATCGCGGAATTTGCGAAGACTCACAAGGACTATACGGCGGTTGTAACCAACAACCCGGTCCTGGCACAGCATCAGCTGGGTCCAGATGCAGGTGCTGCTGTCGCTCAGTCGGAGCACGTCGGCCGAATCCTGTACGAGTTTGGGAAGGACACTGCCCTCGCGATTAGAACCGCGAAGCAGAGCCCGGCCCAGCAGTGCATTACCATCGGCAAGATGATCGCGAAGATTGAGGCCGAGCAGTCCACTTCAAAGAACGGCTCTAAGCCCGATGCGCAAACAGGGCAAAAGAAGTCCATCACCAAGGCGCCTCCTCCCCCCACAGCTGTAAGGGCTGCGGGACGTGCGTCAGAGCGAGATGTCGTCGACCCTAACATGTCGATGGAAGAGTTCGCTCGGCGGCACAGAGGAAGCAAACAGTCACTCCGCGAGAGCGCCCGGAAGCTACGCGGACTGAACTAAATAAAATCGGAAAGGAATAATGGCTAACTCACTAATCACCGCTCAATGGGTCGCACGCAAGGCTCTCGTCCTGCTGCACGCCAAGAGCAACTTCACGGGTCGTACGAACCGTGACTACCAGAGCCTGCTGCCCGGCCCCATCAATGGGGTCATCTTGGGTCAACAGCTCTCGATCCGTCTCCCGTTCCAGTACACTCTCCGTACTGGCCCGCAGATGAACGCTCAGAACTCTGTCCAGCGCTTCGCCACCCTGTTGGTCAACCAACAGCTCGGCGTCGACATCAACTTCACTTCGGTGGAGCGTGCGATGTTGCTGAACAACTTCGAAGAGCAAGTGCTCGAACCCGCCATGGCGCGTCTCGCGGCCGGCATCGAGAACTTCACCACGGGACAGGTCAACAACGTCCCGAAGTTCACGGGCGCCTTCAACACCACGGCAACCTACGATCAGCTGCTCCAGAACGAGCAGTACCTGACGGAATCCTTGGCGCCGGAAGACGACCGTCGCACCTTCACGGCGACCCCGCAAACTTCGCGGTACTTCGTCCGTGACAACAAGGGCCTCTTCAATCCAGAATCGACGATCTCCGACCAGTGGTTGGAGGGCGTGATTGCGGATAAGGCCGCGGGCTACGTCTGCTTCCGTAACACGAAGCTGCCGACGCACGTCATCGGATCGTTCAGCACCACGGCGGCCCCGGCCGTCAACGGCGCTGGTCAGTCTAACCCAGGCGCGGGTAACGCGTTCGTTTCCACCTTCACTCTGAACACCAACGGCTGGGCTTCAGGTCTCACGACCTTGAACGCTGGCGACGTGATCAGCATTGCGGGCGTGAACGAGGTCGACCCTGAGACGAAGGCGTCCCTCGGCCGTCCCAAGCAGTTCGTCGTGACCGCGACCATCAGCGACACCGCCGGTGCGATTGCGATCCCTGTTGCCCCCGGCATCATCACCGGCGGCGCATACCAGAACGTGGACAACGTTCCGGCTGCCGGCGCTCTCATCAGCGTCTTCGGCCAGAGCGGCGCTGCCGCGATTGCCGCGCTCAACGGCGCGCTGATCAAGCAGTCCCTCGGCTGGTACCGTGACGCGATTGTGTTTGCGAACCCCCCGATGCTCGACCTCAGCCCACTCGTCAAGATGACGGCTGCAGAAAGCTTCGAAGGGTACAACATCCGCTTCGCGCAACAGTGGGATCCGTCTAACGACGTGCTCCCGGCTCGTCTCGACTCGATTGTCGGCTCAGTGCTCGCTTACCCCGAGCTGGCTGTGCGGAACATCGAAGTCGCGTCGGCGGCTTAATCTAACTTAGGAAAACCAGAATGAGTAACTATCAAGTTGGATACGGTCACGGCGACGTTGTCGGTATTCCGTTCGATTTCTACGCTGGCGCCACCGTGGTGACCGGCAGCACGATCACAATGCAAACCGGCAAGCTGGTGGTTCTACCGCCCGCCACGCTGGCTGCGTTGACGATCAACCTGCCCCTCAACCCGGTCGATGGCGCGATGGCGGAGATCACCATCGGACAGATTATCACCGCGCTGACCGTGAACGCGAACACTGGTGACTCACTCACCTACACCGGCGTATTGCAGAACGTCACGGGTACCTTTACCCCGACGAACCTCGCAACGGCCGGTGTGGCGAGCGCCACCATCAAGTATGTGTACACGTTGAACGGCTTCCAGCCGGCTTCGGGTGCCGCGGTGAATCCGCGTACTTGGATTCGCGTCCAGTAAGAAGAAAAAACAGCGCCACTGCCCTCACCCAGTAGGCGCTGGTGGTGAACGTCGGCCTAATTAAATGACGTGACAGTCGGGAGAGACCGGCACTATTTTTCAGAGAGGCGCATGGCTCAGACTAACCAGCAGATCATCACCGAAGCTTTCCAGAAGCTTGGCGTCGTACGCGAAGGGCGGCAACCGTCACCCACGCAGTCCGCCAACGGGATGACGATCCTCAACGACAACCTTCTGACGCAGATGCGTGACGGTTGGGGGAACATCGGCTGGTACCCGCAGACGATTGCGCAGCTGAACAGCATCGCGCCTCTTAAAGACGAAGACATCGGTGACGTGAAGTGGGTCCTGGCCGGTTGGCTCTCGCCGCACTATGGCATCACGATCCCGCCCTCGCCGGACCCGCTCAACGGTTACGACCTAGGCGCGCAGATATTCCAGGCCAGCCGGCGCCTGACGAAGCGCTACCTCCGCTACACTGAGAGCGATCTCGGTGAGCTGTCACGCGCGAACGGCGGCCTTTGGGGCGGAAGCTACTGGTTCTGAGATGGGGCAGGCGCAACCTCAAGTCATACCGCTCCCGCTCGCCTCGTACCAGCTCGCCGACCTGCGCGCTGGCTCGAAGCGCCTGATCGGGTGCTACCCGGAGCCGGCGCCGCAGGCGCAGCCTGACGACGAGAAGGACCAGCAGCCGGCATCCCTCCGGCGCTGGCCCGGGCTCTCAGCGTTCACGCCGAGCGGATTGTTGAACCCGCTCCGCGGCATGTGGGAGATGGCCGGCGTCGTCTACGCGGTCGTAGGTTTCGATCTCTACACGGTGTCGAGCGCTGGCGCGTTCACGCTCGTGCCGGGCTCCGTCAGCGGACTCATCGGGAACGGCTTCGTGCGCATGACCGACAACGGCGCGTGCCTAGTGATCTTGGTGCCGGGAACTGACACCTGCTGGACCTACACACCCTTCACCGGTGGCGGCGGCATGCAGCAGCTCACCAGCTCGTTCTTCCTGGCGCTCGGGGGCGCCCTCGATTGCTGGTTCGTCGACAGCTACATAGTCTTCCTGGCGAACAACAATAACGGCCAGGGCTCGTACACGTTCTTCAACGACGACGGTCGGCAGGTCTCGGGCAACGGCCAGATCACCTTCACCACCGCGGCGTCGTTCAATAGGCAGTTCGGCACGGACCCGTTCTACGCGCTCTGCGTCGACCACCGAGAAATTGTCGGAAGGCTTCGTGAACACCGGGAACCCGACCGGCACCCCCTTCAGTGCGGCGGCCGACACGTACATGACGTACGGCGTGGACCCGCTCTGCCCCTACAGCGTAGCGCTGCAGGATAATTCGGTTATCTGGGTCTGCAACGACCTTACCGTGCGGCGCCGTAACGGCCAGACGCCGACCCGTATCTCGACGGCGGGCGTCGAGGCGGTGCTCTCGAACGCGGCGAAGAACGGTCTCCTCACCGGCATGTACGCGCTGACCTCGCCCGCTGGCGGACCGACCTGGAACGGGCACCCGTTCTACATTCTGACTATCCCGCTCGCTGAGCGGACGCTCGTTTACGACTGCGTGACGCAGCAGTGGTTTGATTTGGTGTCGGTGCTGAACGGTCAAGAGATA
>Ga0302310_10004376_pt1 | contig 10649 bp, 8 predicted proteins | sample III_Palsa_N1_2_FD_200451 | JGI IMG/M metagenome (GOLD analysis project Ga0302310, IMG submission 200451) | Peat permafrost microbial communities from Stordalen Mire near Abisko, Sweden - III_Palsa_N1_2 | ecosystem: Environmental > Terrestrial > Soil > Palsa > Peat permafrost | place: Sweden... | reverse complement strand
AAGCAGATGCTTTGACTTACGCCTCCGCGGTATACGCCAAAAATTCTGATGCGAAACACATGGAAAGTCAGGTGTTGAGAGCCAATCCTGGGTTTAGTCAGGCTACCTATGGCATAGCGATCAATGAAGGCTTCGTGATCCTCCGCTGAGCATCCTGTCGAGGCTTGATCTTCACTCTATTCGGCGAGAAATCCGAAGGTCCGCTCAGTGTCGGCTACGGCTTACTACATCGACAATAGCCGGCCATCAAGGGACATTCGTTCGTACGAACGAAGCATCATCCAAGCGACCGCTATGCTTAAAAAAGCGGCCCATCCGATTTCTTGCAACCAGGCGGACCTACCCGCATGCTCGAGGCGTCGAGCCATCGAGATGCAGCATGGACGGTCTTCTCGTGGTCGGCAGAAGTTTACTTGTCTACGCGACGAACCGACGAACCTGGCAGGCCGCACTAACGCGGCCGGCAACCCCATGCGGTTGCTCAGGCAAATCCTTTTGGCCCAGGAATATGACCCAGGACGGCCTGGATGCGCCGTGCAACATCCAGGAGCTTTATGTCCTGCCCTGCATCCGCAGCGACTTCAAGCCCAAGCGGAAGTTGATTGCCCGTCAAACTCATCGGGATGCTGATCCCGGGCAAACCCGCGCCACTCGATGGGACGGTGTTGTTAGCCAGGAAGAGATCGGTCACTTCTTTTCCCGCAACCGTGAATTTAAATTGCGAATCGATCAAAGGCGCGGCGCAGGGTGTTGTAGGAAATAGCAGAAATGGAGCTTGGGCAAAACCCTGCCGAAAGTGACGTTGCAGCTCTGGGCGAGCTTGCGCGAGGACTTTTTGATAGTCGCCTTCGGGTAGATAACCGCCGCCGGCCGGCAAAGCAAAATGTTCCCATCCCGCCTTGATGCCGGGGTGCAAGCCTTCATAGATTTCTTCGAAGGAAGCCGGAATCTGGTAATCGGTGAGGAACCTGGAGATACTTGGCTTGGTCTCGTGAAAGAAAATCCCAAACGTCGTCTGCTGCGCGAGAGGGATAAACTCTGCGCCTAGATCGATTTCGACGATTTCCGCACCAGCATCTTTTAACTTACGCAGAGTCTCATTGAAGGCGTTGACCACTTCAGGGTCCGCATCTTCCAGATATTGTTTAGGCGCGTAGGCAAGCCTCACATTCTTAAGATCCGACCGCGCCTGCTCTGACGTTCTCGGACTACCGGTGACAATGGCGTCGAGGATGGCACAATCCTCGACATTTCGTGCAAGCACCCCCACCACATCAAGATGCTCCGCAATCGGGGCCGCGCCCGAACCCGGCCATCTGTCGAGAGTTGGCTTGAAGCCCACGACCCCACATAGTGCAGCTGGAACGCGAATCGAACCAATCGTGTCTCCCCCCAATGCGGCGGGGACGATCCGCGCACTCACCGAAGCAGCGCCTCCCGAAGAAGAGCCGCCCGTTACACGAAAACCATCATAAGGATTCCTCACCTGACCGTAGTGAAAATTCTTGCCGGTCAGGCCGAAGGACATCTCCTCGAGATTGTTTTTGCCAAAAACCAGTGCTCCGGCTTTTTTGAATGTTCTCACCACGTCGGCTTCCCGACTTGGCACGTAGTCGCTCAATATACCGGTGCCAAGCGAGGACTTAATGCCCCGCGTCAGATAGCTATCCTTGACAGCAATCGGAACGCCCCAAAGGGCTGCCGGCTCTTTTGGTCGCGTCAAATCCGCAGCCCGAGCACTCTCTAACAGCCGGGGTTCATCAATCGTAATGAACGCATTGAGACTGGAAAACTCCTTTGAGCGCTCAACTAGGTGCGTAACATAAGACTCTGACGAGATTTCGCCGTTTCTGATGGCTTCGGCTGCCGCAACGAGGCCAAGATCGTGAAGCTGAGTATGCATATTTCTGCCCGTAATTTGATTTGTGCTGTTTCCCTACACGGCTGCAGCGCCATCGCAGTCGCGCGCCCACCGAAGCCATTCAGGCCTTACATCGTTGCAAAATGATGCTCCAGCCCTTTTGGATTACTGCTCCAAATCCCGGACACCTGCTTTGAAACAGGATCGGGGTAAATATCTTCCTGATCCTCGATAAGGCCTTTCAGAATCTCTTCGGCAGCGACATCCGGCGAAGTTTTTTCGATCGGCAAGCGAGATGCCATCTGCGTGTCAATGGGGCCTGGAAAAATGCCGACGACTTTAATTTTTTTTGACTTCAAGCTTGCCCGTGCCGCCTGAGTCGCCGACAGCAGCGCCGCTTTTGAGATTGAATATCCGGCGGCGTAACTCATGGGAGCCAACCCAAGAACGCTAATGACATTGGCGATGACTCCACCACCGCTTTTCTCAATCAAGGGCGCGAAAGCCTGCACCACGCGAACCGTGCCGTAGTAATTGACATCCATATCTGCTGCCAGTTGAGACGAAGTTGCCGACAAGATATCGCTGCCGGTCATGACGCCGGCATTGTTGACCAGAACATCAATTTCGCCGAGCTTTTGGGCAGCGGCGGAAACATCGTCGGGCTTCGTGATATCGAGTTGAACAGCTGAAACCCTGCCGTCATTGAAGTCAGGCATGGCCGAGAGATCGCGCACACCTGCGTATATCTTGCCCGCTCCATGCTTGAGGAATGCGCGGACGAGCGCCGCACCTATGCCGCGGTTGGCGCCAGTCACGAGGACAGTTTTGCCTTGAATATCCATGTCGATCACTTTTGAGGTTGGTGGTTGTCAGGGTTGCCCGTTCAGGGCGTTACGTGGCGTTCGACTTTTCCATCTCAGAGGCAAGCTTCAGCGCGTTCGCAATGCCATCCTTCAGGATCTGTGTCGACAATCCCTTATCTGGAACGATGCGAGAAAGTTGCAGCGTTCCGACCATCACAGCCCAGATGGCGCCCGCGGCCCTCATTCGTGCCTTCGCGCTGGCCTCGGAAGAAAGACGATTCGCAATACACTCGATAGCTTCAGTGGTCTTCTCGGTAACGGTCGCGCGCGTTTCTTCCGGGCGATTCTTTAGTTCCGATGCGAGCGCCGCCACAACACAACCGGTTCCCGGATTGTCTCGATGTGCAACGCTTAAATAGCGTTCCACAATCAATTTCAGGCTGGCTTTACCGCCGTCGTCCGAATTGTTGAAGATGCGGCGCAAGGTTTCGTCAGCAGCACTTCCAATAGCCTCTCCGACTAACTCTTCCTTCGACGTGAAGTGGCTGTAAAAGCCACCCACGGTCAGACCGGCGCGCTGCATCACGGCGGCAACACCGACTTTCTCAATTCCTTCTTCGCGGAAGATCTGAGCAGCGATCTTGACGATGTGATTATGCGTATCGTCTTTATGCCCTTTTGCGTAGCGCATGAATGGTCCTTGATACTTACCTGGCGAAGCCGCCGTCAAAAGTCAAATGAAAACCCTTTACCATGGTTGCGGATCCGTCCAGCGTGCGGCGCACCGAAATGCGCCGGAAACATCAAGGAGTTTCGCTCAGCGCAATGGTTGAGGACGCGCATGCGCGAAGTCACCGCCTGTTCGGGGTTCATGCAGAACTGGCTGTTCCAATCCGGTCGATAGATTTGTATCGGATGGTGCATCACGTCGCCGATGAAGACTCCCTCGTCTTGCCCGCTGATCAGGCGCAGCATGATGTGGCCGGGAGAATGACCAGGGGTCGGTTCAATCAAGAGAGTGTCGCTCAGCTGATCTGTCATGCTCACCACATGATCCTGCTGAGCCGCGATGACTGGAAGAACGGAGTCGGTGAAGACATTGCGAGGCTCTTCCGGGAGGTGGGCATTTTTTGAGGGATCCCAGAAGTCTAATTCTTCGCGCGAAAATACATACTTCGCGTTAGGAAATGTCGGTACCCACCGCCCGTCAAGCAGACGGGTATTCCAGCCGACGTGGTCGACATGGAGATGAGTACAAAGGACATAGTCGACCTCTTCTGGTTCGACGCCTACACTCCGAAGTCGATCGAGGTAAGGCTCGTTCAGCTGATGGAAGTGTGGTGACCCGGGTCGGTTCTTGCCGTTGCCACAACACGTGTCGACCAAAATCGTATGGTGGGGCGTCCGTATCAGCCAAGAGTGCACCGACATGATGACCTGATTGGTCGATTGCTGATAGAAATTGGGAGACATCCAATGGCCGTGCTCTTCGAGTACCGCAGGGTCCCAGGTGGCAAACAAATCTTCCGGCCGAAAACTCGGCCCATGCAGTTCCTCGATGCGCGTTACGGTTACTTGTCCGATCTGCCAGCTTGTCCCGCCAGTCGTTTTCATTGTTGGCTTTCCCTTCTTTTTGGAGTGCAAAGTTGCTCGCAACCCGGATAAGCAGCGACCGTTACGACGCGCTAACTGCGGATCCAGTGTGGCTGGCAGGGTGGGGCCACATGGCACCCGATAGTTCTGTGGCCACGCATATGGCCGCGGCAATAATCATTGCGGCCGCGACGACGGCGAACAGGCCTGCTTGAGGTAGGCCGAAGACGACGACGGCCATCCATCCGCCGCCGGCCGCGATCAATAGGCGTGCCGTGCCCGCAAAAAAGATTCGCCACATATGACCGCTGCCCTGCGCCGCGAAGCCAAGGGCGAAGACGATTCCGTTCGCGGCATAGAAGGGCGCAACGACATGCAGATAGAGCGAACCCGTCTCCATGATTGCCGCATCATGCGAAAACAGGCCGATCCACTGGCGGGGAAAGATCGCGACGAAAAGGCCCACCACCTCTGTGATGGCGACGCTGGCAGCGACTCCAATCCAAGCAATCTTCCTCGCTCTCGCAACTTGTCCAGCACCTACATTAGTGCCGACCATTGTCAGGATTGCGGTTCCGATTCCGAATAGGACAGGAATGAGGACGTAGTCAAGCCTGGATGCGGTCCCATACCCTCCGATCGCGTCGATACCGAACTTGCCCACTGCTCCGGTGACAAGTAGCACCATGACATTCAACTGAATGGTGCCAAGCGCAGCCAACACCCCGACCTTGAGGATGTCGCGGAACAACGGCCATCTAAGGGATTCAAGTGAAAGACGCAAACTAGACCGTCCGCTAGCCATGTATCGCAACAGAGCGGCTGCAGCCACCCAGTAGTAGAGGCTGACGGCTATGCCAGCCCCTGCGAGGCCAAAGCCGTGAAACGGGCCAATCCCGAAGATGAGCAGAGGTGACAGCGGTACCAGAATGGCTGCACCGATGAACGTCACCATCGCCGGCACCCGGACATTGCCGATTCCCCGAAGCGCGGCCGACAGGAGGTTGACAATCCATATTGGGATGGCTGCGAGGAAGACGAAAGTCGAATAAGTCTGCGCAGATTGGAGCGCCTCGCCAGTCCCTCCTAACGCGCTGTAGAGGCGGGAGCCCATTCCGATCGTGAGGATCGAAAATGCTAGGCCGAAGGCAATCGCAATAACGACCGCGTGCACGACGAGAGAGTTGGCGTCGCCATGCCTTCCCGCACCAGCGGCCCGTGCGACTGCCGAAGCGACTCCGCCACCAATCCCTCCGGCAGCCATCATTGTCATGAGCATCCAGATGGGAAACACCAACGCGACGCCGACCAATGCCGGCTTGCCTAGAAACGACACGTAGTACGTCTCGGCAACGCTAACAAGTGTTTGCGCGACGAGGACACCGATCGTTGGAAGTGCCATGCGCATCATTGTTGCGAAGATCGGTCCGTGCACCATCGCTTCACGCGTTCGGAGCTTCGCGGCCTCGCGCTCATTCTGAGTCGTCAATTTTGGCTCTCCCTCATTGGATTGTCCCGGCTGTACTTGGATCGATGTCCCGCGGGCCGTAATGTCATTGGCCACATTTATATTATGTTCATAATACTATAGAACATGCGAGCGATGCAACGACGCTAATCGCGCACATGCTAGGGGCGTGCGTTACGGGAGGGTCGAGGATTCAAGGGGCAGTCGGGATAACGACCGAACGTCATTTCCGTGCTGTTATCTCGAGAGGTTTTGTCCGCGGTACTTTTGTCAGATCGCCTGACGCTGAATGACCGCTGTGCCCTCGGTAAGAGACGTTGACGCAGCGAACAAGGAAACGGCGGCATTGGGTCGACTACGGTCCGACGCAAGATGCGCGGCCCGGAAGTCCACGCATGCCGGACACCCGGCCGGGTCCAGGCGGAAAGAGACCTCCCCCACCGTATTTCGCAGTAGACAGCCTAGCCGACCCGCATTTACACCTAGCCTCAATTCGTGCAAACTCTCTTCCACAGTGTTGACGAAGACAATGAAGGCAGTGCATTAGCCTGGTTCCTTGACGCGAACCGGCAACGCACCTGCTGATCACGCGTCCATCTCTATTCGGACCTTACTGTCCTATGGTGTTCAATATCGTGTTTCGGGCAAATACGAGCGGACTTCGCGATCCGCGCCCAGGCACGTCCCTATCTGTCTACCTCCCTATCCGCCGACTACCGCTCGGCCGCTGAGCCATGGCGTCTTGGCGGCCGTAGCCCTTCCATGACCGCATTCGCGGATGCATACGGATTAAAGCCGGTTGAACCCGTTCGTCGGCAAGGGGTAACAGATGGCATACGATCCAAAGACGATCGAGCCCAAGTGGCAAGCCTATTGGGACAAACACTCAACGTTCCGGGCAGAAATCGATCCAACGAAAGAGAAGTTCTACGCGCTGGATATGTTTCCCTACCCATCGGGAGCAGGGTTGCATGTCGGACATCCAGAGGGGTATACCGCGACCGATATCCTGTGCCGGTACAAGCGCATGGTCGGATTCAACGTGCTGCATCCCATGGGCTGGGACAGCTACGGCTTGCCTGCTGAACGTTATGCGATGCGTACCGGCGTCCATCCGGCAATCACGACGAAACGCAACATCGAGACATTTCGCGGTCAGGTCAAGCGACTGGGGTTTTCATATGACTGGAGCCGGGAACTGGCAACCACCGATCCGGGCTATGTGCGATGGACCCAATGGATTTTCCTGAAGCTGTTTGAACGCGGCCTCGCCTATCAGGCTGAGGTGGCGGTGAACTGGTGTCCTGCGCAAAACACCGTGCTCGCAAATGAAGAGGTGAAAGACGGCAAATATGTTGAGACGGGCGATCCTGTCGTGCGCCGTCTGATGCGGCAATGGATGCTTCGCATCACTCGCTACGCCGACCGCCTCATCGACGATCTGGACGAACTGGATTGGCCGGAAAGCGTGAAGGCCATGCAGCGCAACTGGGTTGGTCGATCGGAAGGTGCTGAAATCGACTTGCCGATCGCAGGCAGCGGCGATTCAGTGACCGTCTTCACGACACGACCGGACACCCTGTTCGGCGTGACCTTTTGCATCGTCGCGCCTGAACACGATTTGCTCGCCACTATCGTAACGTCTGAGGCCCGCGCTGCTGTCGACGCGTACGTCGCCGGGGCAAAAGCGTTGGACGAAACGGTGCGCGGCGATGCCGGGCGTAAGAAGACCGGCGTGTTCACCGGCGCGTACGCCATCAATCCTGTGAACGGCGAGCGCTTGCCGGTCTGGGTCGCCGACTACGTGTTAAGCGGCTACGGCACGGGCGCCATCATGGCCGTGCCGGCTCACGACCGGCGGGATCACGAATTCGCGCAAACCTTCGGTCTGCCAATCGTCAAGGTTGTCGATGATGGCGCGGCTGGTGACATCACTGATGCAGCTTGCGAGGGCGACGGCCTGATGGTCAATTCGGGCTTCCTGAACGGGCTCCCGGTCGCCCAGGCGAAACACGTGATGATGGAGTGGCTGGAGCAGCATGGCGTGGGGCATTCGAAAGTTACCTATCGTCTGCGCGACTGGCTGTTCTCGCGTCAGCGTTACTGGGGGGAGCCTATTCCGGTCCTGCATCTCGCGGACGGATCGATCGTGCCATTGCCGGAGGACTCGCTGCCGCTCCTGCCGCCTGAACTCGACGATTACAAGCCTGCTGCGGGCGGGGAGCCGCCGCTCGCACGCGCGACAGACTGGGTTCGAACCACTGTGCCCGGCACGAACATTCCGGCAATGCGCGAGACGAATACGATGCCGCAATGGGCCGGCTCGAGCTGGTATTTCCTGCGCTTCCTGGACCCTCACAACGACCAGGAGTTCGTCAGCAAGGAAGCTGAGAATTACTGGATGCCCGTGGACGTCTATGTCGGCGGCCCTGAGCATACGGTGCTGCATTTGTTATACGCCCGCTTTTGGCACAAGGTGCTGTACGACATCGGCGTGGTGTCGACGAGGGAGCCGTTCCGCAAGCTGTTCAATCAGGGGATGGTCCTGGCTTTTTCGTACAAGGACGAATCAGGCCGTTACTACGAACCCGACCAGGTCGTCGAGCGCGACGGCAAGCATTTCAGTGGAGACCTGGAACTGAGCCGTCAGGTCGAAAAGATGTCGAAGTCACGCTTTAACGTAGTGAACCCGGACGACGTGGTGGAAGAGTACGGCGCCGACTCGTTGCGGCTCTATGAAATGTTCATGGGTCCGCTGGAGATCGCCAAGCCTTGGCAAACCTCGGGCTTGAACGGTGTGCGTCGCTTTCTGGAACGCGCCTGGCGTATCGTTTGCGACGATAACGATATGCTGCACCCGCTGATACGGGATGGCCTGGACATCCCCCAAGTCTTGCTGCGATTACGCCACAAGACGGTACGCTCTGTGACAGAGGACATTGAGGGGCTGCGTTTTAACACCGCCGTCGCGCGCTTGATGGAAATGGCCAACGCGCTCACTCACTCTGCTGTCCGACCGCGCGAGGTCGTAGAGACCTTCGTCAAGCTGTTGGCACCATTTGCCCCCCATCTGGCAGAGGAGTTGTGGGGCAAGCTGGGCTACGACGGTACGCTCGCCTATGCTTCATGGCCGAGCTTCGACCCAGACCTGTCTCTCGACGAGAGTCATGAATATGTTGTGCAGGTGAACGGTAAAGTGCGCCATCGCTTCCGCGGCGAAACCGGACTCGACGCGATGGCGCTCGTAGCGGCAGCGAAGGCCGAGCCAGAGGTCGGCGCACTGCTGAATGGCAAAAACGTGACGAAGGAGATAGCTGTTCCTGGTCGACTGGTGAACTTTGTCGTTCGGGAATAGCGCTTCTTCACGATCAAGGTTGGGTTCGCAGGCTCGACACTCCTTGCTCGCTTTCAGCGGGCCAGGAGTGTGTTTCTTTTGGGATGGTGGGGCCACACACCAACGTCCGCCATGCGGTTTAGAGTCCAGTGTGGGTCGGCGACGGAAGCTCAACATCGGGCCGGGTGCAGCCGATCGCAGCGCCGGATTCCCTTCGGTCAGGTATGCCAATCGCATCAGGCGGTAGTCGGCCAGGAAACGACGTTCAACATCGTGGGTAGATCGTCGACAATCGGCGCTCACGCGAATCGATATCGATTTGAATTTACGCATAGACGTCGGAGATCTCACGCGCGCGCGTGCCCCAAGATCATTGGTCCGTCATCACGCAGGGCCTTATTCCGAGTTCGTCGAGAATTTTCGACATCAACCCGGTGCGTCGCCACGTCAGCCACTTGATGTAGCAGGTCTGGGACGGTGGAAAGTCCGCCGGCAGCCAATGCCATTTCTCGCCCCGAGATAAGACCCAAAGAATCCCGTTCAGAACGTCACGCGGATCTCGAGCGGGGCGGCCCGGCCGCGACTTGGGTTCCTGGATGAACAAATGACTTACCCGCTGCCATGCTTCGTCGGAAAGAGGAAGAGTAATCATGCCGTCCCTACATTGAGTGCGTGGGTCCGAGCGCTACGATCTGGACTACTGACGACAAGTCACGACGTCTCGGTACTGCTTTTCGCTTTGCTGACGAGGAAAATGCGCCGTTCAAAAAAGCCCGCGCTTGCGGACTAAGGGAGCGCGGGGCACGGCTCCAAAACCCTCAGCGAGCCATTTCGGCTATGGGCCGTGCAAGCAATTGTTGGCTTCATCTTCACTCGTCATTAATCATACGAATGGAGATTTTTGAAGCAATGCAAATTGCATAGTGCAACGTTTGCTCGAGGGTTAATACCTACGCAAAGTGACGTCCTTTCGTTATGGATGTCCGCTCTGTAGAGCGCTCGGTGTCGCTTGTGGGTCGATTTATTCCATTCGCATATTTTCCGCGATCGGCGAACGATCAAGGCACGAGTCGGACCGGGTTCGGCCACGACCGGTGATTCGACCGCGACGTCGAGATCGTCGATAATTGACGCATTCGCCCATCGACTGTCGGTGTTTCGGGCTCAGATCGGTCGCATATAATGGCTTTGGATTCGAATACCGCGTTCGCGCGACGGGGCGCGCAGGTGCGGCCGACGACTTTCCGGGCGTCGGCAAGACAACGGCATCAGTTACGACGGACGGGTTGGCGCCCAGCGCGACCGTAGAACAAAACAGATTCGTCAAAGCGGGTGGATAGGGAATGCAAAACAGTCAGCAGGAAACGCTGCGAGCGGCTCCAGGTCGAAGTCTTTTCGCGCTCCGGTTAATCGCCGGCATTTTCCAGGGTTTCGCGCTGTATCTGCTCCTGAACGCTGCGCATAATCGCAGCATCATCGCGACGTTCTCAGGTCTGTTTTTTCCGCTGCTTCTAGTTATCCTGGTTATCCCGCCGACGCTTATTGTCGGCCTCCCCCGAATGAGCGGAGCGCGGCTCGCGATGTGGG
>Ga0302310_10004370_pt1 | contig 10658 bp, 11 predicted proteins | sample III_Palsa_N1_2_FD_200451 | JGI IMG/M metagenome (GOLD analysis project Ga0302310, IMG submission 200451) | Peat permafrost microbial communities from Stordalen Mire near Abisko, Sweden - III_Palsa_N1_2 | ecosystem: Environmental > Terrestrial > Soil > Palsa > Peat permafrost | place: Sweden... | reverse complement strand
GTGGCAAACCGAGCCGGCGCCGGCGAGCTTTACCGCCTTCGGCTTTCCCGACCTCAAGCATCATGAAACCCATATGGCGGTGCGGGTGCCGTGGCTGCTTGGGCTGATCGCGACCAGGTCTTACGACACCGAAGTGCCCGGTATCGAAAACCTGGTTGCAGCAGCACAGAATCGTATCCGCAGCGGCATGCTGGCCTACGGCGCGCTGGTGCAGGTGCGCCATGATCCCGCCAACCAGGCGGCACGCGCGACTCTGGCGGCGCACGCCAACGATCTCGGCTACGGTCTGCTGCTGAAACGCTACACCGCCAAAGTCACCGACGCGACCCCGGCCCAGATCGTGCAAGCCTCGTGGGATACCGTGCCGAACGTACCAGCGTTGTTCTGGGCTTTTCGTTTCATGGTGGCGATCGGCATCGTTCTGCTCGGCTTCTTCACCTACTCATTCTTCAGCGTCTCGCAGCATTTGAAGGCGGGGCCGAAGTGGTTTCTCTATCTCGCCATTTGCATGCTGCCGCTGCCCTGGATATCTTCTGAGCTCGGCTGGTTCGTGGCAGAGAACGGCCGTCAGCCCTGGACCATCGACGGCGTGCTGCCGACCTTCCTTTCCACCTCCAGCATCACCGCCGGCGACGTGTGGATCAGCCTGATAGGTTTTATCGTTTTCTACACCACGCTCGCCGCGGTCGAGATGTATCTGATGGTGAAATACATTCGCCTCGGACCCGATGAGCACAAATCTGTCGAACCGATGCCGGTTCTCACGCTGCCAATTATTTCACCGGAGAGCGTGTTGTGAATCTTCTCGATTATGAAAATATGCGGGTGATCTGGTGGCTGCTGCTCGGGGTTTTGCTGATCGGCTTTGCGATCATGGACGGTTTCGATCTCGGCACCGCGATCCTGCACCCGTTCGTCGGCCGTAACGATGCCGAGCGGCGGATCACGCTCAACACCGTGGGGCCGGTGTGGGAAGGCAACCAGGTTTGGCTGATCCTGGGCGCCGGCGCGATCTTCGCCGCCTGGCCGGTGATCTACGCGGTCGCGTTTTCGGGCTTCTACCTCGCGATGATCGTCGTGCTGTTTGCCCTGATCCTGCGTCCGGTTGGATTCAAATACCGCAGCAAGATGCCGGGGCCGCGTTGGCGCGCGACTTGGGACTGGCTGCTGTTCGCCGGCGGCTCGGTGCCGGCGCTGATCCTCGGCGTCGCGGTCGGCAACGCGCTGCTCGGCGTACCCTTTCGTTTCGATGACACGCTGCGGCTGGATTATGAAGGAACCTTCTTCGGTTTGCTGCGCCCGTTTCCGCTTTTATGCGGTCTGGTTTCGGTGGCGATGCTCACCATGCACGGCGCGACCTGGCTCGGGATCAAGGCTGCCGAACCGGTGGCGGGGCGCGCACGCAAGATTGGGAGCTTTGCGGCATTTGCGATGGTGCTGCTGTTCGCGCTCGGCGGCTTCTGGGTGATCCGGATCGACGGCTATCAGACCATTGGCTTCTATGCCCACGATCTCGACTCGAACCCGCTCGGCGCGTCCGTGGCGATGGTGCAAGGCGCCTGGCTGTCGAACTACGCGAGACAGCCCTGGATGCTGCTGGCACCGGTAATCGGTATTGCCGGCGGCTTGCTGGCGGCCTGGGGACTGGCCCAAAAACACCACGGCGTGGCCTTCGCCGCCAGCGCGCTGGCGCTAACCGGCGTGATCTCCACTGCGGGGCTCAGCATGTTTCCCTTCCTGCTGCCGTCGTCGCTCGATCCCGGCAGCAGCCTGACAGTGTGGAACGCATCATCGAGCCACCTCACTTTGGTGATCATGCTGATCGCGGTGGTGGTGTTCCTGCCGATCGTGCTGGCTTACACCGGATTTGCCTACCGCGTGCTGCGCGGTCGCGTCACCACCGAACAAGTCAACCGCGAACGCTCTAGCTATTGAGGAAAATGCGATGTGGTACTTCAGTTGGATCCTGGGGCTGGGACTGGCGTGCAGCTTCGCGATTCTGAACGCGATGTGGCTCGAGGTGTTGAAGGATGAAGAGTAGAAGTCTTCTTTTTTGAAAAAAAGAAGCAAAAAACTTTTGTCAATTGGTTTCCGACGTGTCGTGCGAAGTTTCGCAGTTGCTCAAATTGACAAAGTTTTTTTGCTTCTTTTTGTTCACAAAAAGAAGCCTCTTCTCCTGGTCTAGCGATCGAATTTAACTACCATCATTTCGGAGTTGACGCTCTAGCCACCGCAACGTCGCGCTCGGCCCGGAAAGTCGGAAGTCCGCGCGGCTTTGGCGCTCCACCTGACCCACGCGCACGGCAATGCCGCTGGCCGCGAGAACAACCGCAAAGCCATCTTCGTCGGTGAAATCATCGCCGAAAAAAAACGGTCTGCGGCCGCGAAACGCCGAATCAGCCAAAAAGCGCTTAATCGCAACCCCCTTGTTGATATCAGCGCGCTTGACCTCGAAGGCGAGGTGCGAGGTCAGAACTTGCCAGCCCGCAACATCAAGTTCTGCGATTGCGGCCTCGATTTGCGCAGGCAAGCCGGCTGCGGCGCCCCGGTAGTGCACCGCAACACTGTAAGGCTTGGTTTCGAGAAAAATATCGCCGCGGCGTGCTGCCAACCGCGACAACGCCGCGCGCACCTGTTCGATCCCCGGGGGCGACGGCACCGACCAGGTCGACCCAACGGCCCGCAGCCGCCACTCCGCGCCGTGTTGCCCCGCCGCCGGCAGCACCGCAGGCGCCAGCACCCGGTCAATCGATCGGATCGGACGACCGCTCACCACCGCGAGCGCGCCGCCGAGCGCCGCGAACAACCCGAGCAACAACGGCGGCAACCCGGGCGGTACCACCACACTGTCCGGCGTCGGCGCGAACTCCAGCATGGTGCCGTCGACGTCGAGAAACAGCGCATCGCCCGGCCCGAGGTCGGGCGGCGCGCAATCGGACCAGTCCATCGGGCGCGGGACCTCAGTCCCGGATTTCGACCACCTCGATCAGGCATCCCGCGTTGTCGCGCAGGAAGATGTTGGTGCCGTGGGGGAATTTCTTGAACCAGATGATATCGACGCCGCGCTTCACCAGCTCCTCGTGCAGCGCGTCGATGTTGCGGGCGCGGAAGGACATATGCTTGTGGCCGTGGGTGCGGTTGTCGGTGTCCGGATTGCGCCGCGCCGGGTCGAGGGGGGTGGCGTTGGGGACCTCGAAAATCTCTAGATTGAGGCCGTCGCGGGTGAGCACGGCGACGTCGGCGGGGATTTGCGGAATATGGATGCGGCGGAGTAGCTTGAAATCGAAGATCCGCTCGTACCAGGCGATCGATTCTTCCAGATTGGGCACGCTGATTGCCCAATGGTCGAACTGGACGTCGAGGCGGGGGAGGGTGGTGTCGCTCATGATCGTTCCTCACGGTGGCGAAGGTGCGGGCGCGCACACTGCCGCCGTTGCGCGGCAAGGGCAAGATGGGGGCGGTGTTGGGACCGAAGCCTGAGCAGTGAACCCACTAAAGCCCACAAAACGGGGTGCATTCTTGCGCCGAGGAGGCTATTATCTTGGCGTGATTGAACATGGTCGCCTTCCCGCCGCTGTTGTCGCTCTGGCCCGCAAGCGCCGCCTGGCCGCGATGCGTTTGCAGGAGATCGAGGGCAATCCCTTGAGCGCGGATCAGGTCGAGATGTTCGAGATGTTTGAACGCGAGGCATGGCCGCATGAGCGCCGCCGGGCCGATCTGCTCGCCAGGGCTCTGCCCGTTGCGGCCGAGTGAATTGGGATGATCCCTATCTTTATCTCGGCTCAACTGTCCTTATAAACAAACTCGGAATCACGGGCGCGGCAAAGCTCGATTACGTCGAGCGCGAGTTTGTCGCCCAGCGTGAGGCCGAAGGCGTGCCAGGCGGCGACTTTGACCTGGTGCAGCTTCGCGCTATTCACCGCCATCTTTTTCAAGACCTATATGAGTGGGCGGGCGAGCTGCGGACGGCCGGGTTGCGCTCCGCGCGGCAAGGCCCGCCGGCACCATTGACGGTTTCCTTGGCCTGCTCGCGGACAGGACCAAAAAAATTGCCACGCTCGATGAGATCAACGAAGCCGCAGCGGCTGGCTGGGCCGGGAAGGAATGAGGATAACGGTCGATACCAATATCCTGATCCGGGCGGTGATGCAGGACGATTTGAAGCAAGCCGCGGCTGCCGCCAAGATCCTGAAGGAAGCGGAGATTATCGCGATCGCGATGCCGTGTTTGTGCGAATTTGTCTTGGTGCTCCGCCGGGTTTACGGCCTCGGCACCAAGGACATAGACGCGGCCTTGCTGGCGCTGTTGAATACCGCAAACGTCGTGGTGAATCGCCCGGCGGTCGATTCCGGTCTAGCCGTGCTCGATGCGGGCGGGGACTTTGCGGATGGGCTGATTGCCTTCGAGGGGCGGTGGCTCGGCGGGGAAATCTTCGTATCCTTCGACCAGCAGGCGGTCGCCCTGCTTGAAAAGCAGGGACTGGCGGCGAGGGTGCTCGTTTAGGCAAGGCATCTTCGTGCCGAAGCTTTGAGTTTGGCACATCAAGGCGTTTTCGGACGCAGATCATTTGTAACGGCGAGGAACTCTTTTGCCACCAAAGCTACTTCCTCCCTACGTTCGCCTTCCGACGGCTCACAGGCGATGCGCTGGACCACGTCCAACAATCCCTCCTGAACATCTCGCCTCAAACCCGGTATCAGGTCCGTCAGTAAGTAGTATTTCCAGACATCATCCGCCGAATTCAGTACAGCGCGAATGTGTGAAGTATTCTCTGGCCCAGTAAGCGAAAGCAACGCGCAGACCGGGCCTGCGACTGGCCAACTTATGTCTTGGATCCACTCCAGGAGCTGGGGAAAGATTTTGTTCAGCGTGGGAAATCCGATCCCTTTGGCGCGGGCGACCGCTTCGAGGTCGTGCTTGTTCTTCGGTATACAGTCGGCGAAGGAATCCAAAGTGATTGCTTCCACATGCCGCTCCGTATTCCAATGACTACGGACCGTAGGCGACCGCTTCCACGCGCAACTTTACTCGATGCTCGTCGGCCCAATGAGCGCTGACTTCGACGGAGACATCTTCGCCGTCGATCAGCGCCGATCTGATGACAGGCAGTGCGCCTACCCGATCAATCACCTCAGAGCGTGGCAGGGCTCGCCATCGGTTAAGCTCTTCGGCAAGTATGGCATAGGTGCTGACTCGGTCCACGATTGCCGCCGTCGGCTTCGCGGAACCATAGCACCTTTCCGTTCAGACGGACCAACCTCCATGCGAAACGGTTCTGCCCGAAATTCGAGTGTCCCCGGCCAAGTAGGGGGAGCTGCCGGGCTTACCCGGCAGCGTCCTCACAAGTTGAGAGTTGGTTGTTGATCAGGCGCGTTTGTCGGCGAAAACGTAAACAAACGCCACTATGGTTACGACTACGATCGCGTCTAGCAGCATGGGTACCTCCATGAAAATGGAGAACGTCCCGCCCTTCCTTGGACCGGAATATAGCACCGAACGGCTTATGCTGCATTGCAATAACAGTATTGCTGACCTATCGGCTATGCTGCATCTTATAATTCTAGCAAGTTAAATCTGAGTAATAATTAGGCCTCCCGTCGTGGCCGAATTACGACACCGTGGCGTATGTATCACAGCCCGCAAGGTCTTGAATAAATTGCCAAGCTACCCGGCCCGAGCGCGCTCCGCGGGTGATCGACCACTGGTTGGCCTTCGCAATTAAAATTTCATCTGGCACCGCGAGCCCAAGCGCCGCCGCATAGCCCCGTACCATCTGGTGAAAGATTTCCTGGCTGCAACCATGGAAGCCGATCCACAGCCCAAAACGGTCGGACAGCGAGACTTTTTCCTCGACCGCCTCGCCCGGATTGATCGCGGTCGAGCGTTCGTTGTCGATCATGTCCCGTGGCATCAGATGGCGCCGGTTGCTGGTGGCGTAGAACAGCACGTTCGCCGGCCGGCCCGCGATCCCGCCGTCCAGCACCGACTTCAGCGCCTTGTAGCCGGCGTCCTCGGACTCGAACGACAGATCGTCGCAGAACAGCACGCAGCGCCGCGGCTGCGCCCGCAGCAAATCGAGCAGCACGCCCAGGCTGGCAAGATCGTCGCGATGGATTTCGATCAGCGCCAGGCTGCCCGGCGCGCGCCGGGCAGCCTCCGCGTGCGCCGCCTTCACCAGCGAGGACTTGCCCATGCCGCGCGCGCCCCACAGCATCGCGTTGTTGGCGGGGCGGCCGGCGGCGAACCGGCTGGTGTTCTCGATCAGCAGCGATTTCTGCTGGTCGATGCCGCAGAGCAGCTCGGCTTCAACCCGGGCGACCTGCTCCACCGGCGCCAGCCGCGCGCCGGCCGCCTGCCAGACGAAAGCGTCCGCGCCCGCCAGATCGGGCACCGTGGGCGCGGGCGGCGCCAGCCGCTCCAGCGCTTCGGCAATACGTTGCAACAAAGAATGCGACTGAGGGTCCAAGGTTTGCTCCCCGCTTGACCAAATGACACAGCAAACTATGGTCCGCGGCGACTTCTGGCAACGAAAGCTCCCGCCACCATGAATGCTTCGTCCTTCACCGGATACACCCAATTCCTGCCGCTGATCTTGATCTTCGGCGTGTTCTATTTCCTGCTCATCCGTCCGCAGCAGCAGCACCAGAACACCTTGAAGAAGCAGCTCAGCCAGCTCAAGCGGGGCGACAAGGTGGTCACCGCCGGCGGCATCGTCGGCACCGTGGCCCGGGTGAACGATGATGCGTCCGAAATCGACGTCGACATCGCGCCCAATGTGCGGGTGAGCGTGGTCCGTTCCACCATCACCTCGGTGATCACGCCGAAGATCGCCAACGACGCGAAGCCCGATAAGGTTTGAGCGGCCCCGCCGCCCTTGCGGAACGGCGGCCGATACGGCATGGTGCCGCCGCTGTGGTTTCGCGCCCGGGGCGGGTCATATAGGATCATTTTCGCCCTATATCAGGTTCCGGTGCAACCAGGTGGCGTGATCGGGCCCCATCATCCGTCCGGCGATGTTTGTTTCGCCGCGGAGAGTGGTGCCGGCGCCCTTGCGCGAAGCCAGGCAACCAATCCTTTGGCACGCGTCGCAAGGCGCGGGTCCCGCTGCTAGGAACCGATGAGCGTCGCTTCGCATAACCCATCGCAATGGGCCCCATCTCGCGTGAGCGACGTAGTACGGCGCGGCCCTCCGCGTCTTTTTGCAATCAATTTCAGCGATCGCCCTAAAGCGCCCCCGGCAAGGCCGGGGTGCGCGCGCGCGTCGCTGTGGAGCCTTCTTTCTAATGACAAAGAAAATGCTGATCGATGCCACCCACGCGGAAGAAACCCGCGTGGTGGTCTTGGATGGTAACCGCCTCGAAGAATACGACGTTGAGACCTCGACCAAGAAGCAGCTGAAAGGCAACATCTACCTCGCCAAAGTGGTGCGGGTAGAGCCGAGCCTGCAGGCTGCGTTCGTCGAATATGGCGGCAACCGCCACGGGTTCCTCGCTTTCGGCGAGATCCATCCCGACTATTACCAGATCCCGGTCGCGGATCGCGAACGCCTGGTGGCGCTGCAGGAAGAGGAAGCCCGCGCCGCCGAAGCCGAGGACGAAGCCGCTGACGCTGCCGAATCCGGCCACGCCCCGGCACGGCTCGAAATCCCGATCCAGCAAGTCGCGGCTTCCTACGATTTCAACCCGACCAGCGCGAGTGAGCCCGGCGTAGCCGCGGCCGAGGTGGCCGAAATCGTCCCGATCGTCGAGCTTTCGAACCTGCCGGCGCCGGCAGCAGTGGAGGCCAGCCACGAGGGCCCGGTCGAACGCGGCGCCGACACTGCCCCGGAATCGGCTGACTCGGACTCCAACCCCGTCGAAGTCCCGAATGCGCAACCGTGGGACGACCAGCCCACCGAGCCCGAATCGGACGAGTCCGAATCTACCGATGCCGAATCCGGCTATTCCGACGCTGCCTATGCCGAGTCGTCCAATGCAGCCAATGATTTCGACCGGATCGAGACCGTGGCGAACGACGCCCCGCCGCCGGAAACCATCGGCGGCAGCGACGAGGCGGCCGAGGAAATGCGGCCGCGCCGCGAAAATCCGCGCTTCATGCGCAACTACAAGATCCAGGAAGTCATTCGCCGCCGCCAGATCCTGCTGGTCCAGGTGGTGAAGGAAGAGCGCGGCAACAAAGGCGCGGCGCTCACCACCTATATTTCGCTCGCCGGCCGCTATTCGGTGCTGATGCCGAACTCGCCGCGCGGCGGTGGGATTTCGCGCAAGATCACTTCGTCTTCCGACCGCAAGCGCCTGCGCGAAGTGGCCCAGGAGCTCGAAATCCCCAAAGGCATGGGGCTGATCATCCGCACTGCCGGTGCCGCTCGGCCCAAGCCCGAGATCAAGCGCGACGGCGAGTATCTGCTGCGGGAGTGGGACGACATCCGCGAGCTCACGCTGAAATCGGTCGCGCCGGCGCTGATCTACGAGGAAGCCAGCCTGATCAAGCGCGCGATCCGCGACGTCTATTCGCGCGAACTCGACGAAATCCTGGTCGACGGCGAGCCGGCCTGGCGCTCCGCGCGCGACTTCATGCGCATGCTGATGCCGAGCCACGCCCGCAAGGTGGTGCTGTGGCAGGACCCCACCCAATCTCTGTTCGCGCGGCACCAGGTCGAAGCCCAGCTCGACGCGATGCAGAGCCCGATCGTGCAGCTCCGTTCCGGCGGCTATTTGGTGATCAACCAGACCGAGGCGCTGGTCGCGATCGACGTCAACTCCGGGCGCGCCACCCGCGAGCGCGACATCGCCGACACCGCGCTGCGCACCAATCTCGAAGCGGTCGATGAAGTCGCCCGTCAGCTCCGGCTGCGCGATCTCGCCGGTCTGATCGTGATCGATCTGATCGACATGGAGAGCAAGAAGCACAACGCCCAGGTCGAACGCCGGCTCAAGGATGCGCTGAAGACCGATCGCGCCCGGATCCAGATCGGCCACATCAGCCATTTCGGCCTGATGGAAATGAGCCGCCAGCGGCTGCGGCCGTCGCTGGCCGAGACCAGCACGGTGCTCTGTCCGCATTGCGGCGGCACTGGCCACGTCCGCAGCACCGAAAGTGCCGCGCTGCACGTACTCCGCGCGGTGGAGGAGGAGGGCAGCAAGCGCCGCTCCGCCGAGATCATCGTTCATGTCGCGGGTTCGGTCGCGCTCTACATTCTGAACCACAAGCGCGAACGCCTGACCGAGATCGAACAGCGCTGCGCCATGCGCGTCACCTTTGCCCCCGACGACGCGCTGCTGCCGCCCAATCTCCGGATCGAGCGCCTGCGCTCCTACGCCCCCGGCGAGGCGCCGCCGCTATCGGGTCCGGTCGAGGCGGCAAAGCCGATCGCCGAGCCCGAAGCCGAGGATTTCGCGGACGAGGACGAAGACGTCGTGCTGGAGGAAGCCGCCGCCAAGCCGCGGCAAGCGGCGCCCACGACGCCGCCGGCCAGCGCCCCCCCTGCTGCCGCCAGCGCCGAGGAGGGCGAGAAGCGCCGCCGTCGCCGCCGTCGCCGTCGCCGTCGCGGCGGCCGTGAAGATCAGAACGCGATCCAGCCCGGGGATCAGGGCGGCGAGATCGGCGACGAAATTGGGGAAGACGGCGACGAGGGCGACGAGGGCGACGCCGGCGGGTCCGAATTCGAGCCCGACAAGCACTTCGAAATTACCGAGTCGCCAGCCACGATCGACGGCTTCGTGCCACCTCGTCCGGTGCTCGAGCCCGCGCCGGCGATCGATCTGGGCGCAGCACCACAACCCGATCTTCCCGATCTGCCGTCCCTCGTCGAAGCAGCTCAGCCGCGCGCCCCGCGCCGGCGCCCGGGCCGCCGGCCGCCGGTTGATGAGACAGCTGCTCCCGCAGCCGAACAGCCCGCCGCAGCTGAGGCCGAGGAAGCTCCCGCCGAACCCAGGAAGCCCGCCCGGCGCCGGCGCGCCAAGCCCGCGACCGCGCCTGAGACCTCAGCGCCGGAGCCGCAACCATCGGAACCCCCGTCCCTCGAACCGCTGCCGGCAGCGGCCGACTCCGATGTCGTCGAGCCGGTCGTGGTCGAGCATGTGCCAGGCGGCAGCGCCGAGGTGATCAAGCCGATCCTGGTCGACGCGTCGCTCGCCATCGAGCGCAAACGCGGCTGGTGGAAGAAATAGCCGCTACGGGATCCGGTGTCCGGGAGCCCGGTGCGGGCTCCCGGCGCATCCCCGAGTGTCTGTCCGGAAATGACAGAAAATGAAATTAAAATGGTAGACAAGGAGAAGAATCTTCTTTTTGTGAACAAAAAGAAGCAAAAAAGTTTATCAATTTAATTAATTGCGAGGCTCCTCAGGACAGGTGGGGACCCAATCGAATAAAAGTCTTTTGCTGCTTTTTTTCAAAAAAAGCAGACTTTCTGACTGCAAGATTTTCCGCTGGCGGCGTGAGTCCAACGTTAGCAAACTGTTAGCGCATCAATAATTACAAATGCGCCAAGGCAACTATTGCGTTAGTGTTCGCTCCTCCCCTTCCGCACGCAACGACGCGGCGGCCGGGGCGCGTGCAGCGGAGTCCGGAATGCAGGAAATCGATCAGTTCTTTCAGTCGCTCTTCAACCTGGTTGCCGCCATCGCGGCGATGGCAGCAAAGGGAGAGACCGTGCTACG
>Ga0302310_10004363_pt1 | contig 10663 bp, 15 predicted proteins | sample III_Palsa_N1_2_FD_200451 | JGI IMG/M metagenome (GOLD analysis project Ga0302310, IMG submission 200451) | Peat permafrost microbial communities from Stordalen Mire near Abisko, Sweden - III_Palsa_N1_2 | ecosystem: Environmental > Terrestrial > Soil > Palsa > Peat permafrost | place: Sweden... | reverse complement strand
AGGTCGCCTGCCATCGGGCCGAAGAGATCTGAGGAGGCGAGGATGACTATCAATCGCAGAGGTTTAATACTCGGCGCATCAACCTTCGCAACAGTGGGACTATCCACAATGACCGAATCGAAGTCGGCCGCCACCGATGCTCCAACAGAGCGTGTTCAAGGAAGATGATCAACTTTCGCGTCAGGAATCTCGACGCCATGGTCAAACAGCTGAGTGCCTCGAACATCGCGGTCAAGTTGGATCCGGAGAAATATCCCCAGGGTCGTTTCGCCAGGCTGCACAACTCGGATGGAAATCCCATCGAATTGTGGGAGCCGGCACCCTGAGCAGTGAGCTCGCTTTTGCGGGAGGCGGTGCCTATCCCTCGCTGAATCCTGCGTCGTCCCGGTCTTCGTCCAAGTCCCAATCGATGCCCAAGTGCAGGTAGCGATATTTGCGCATGCGGCACCGATCGGGCGGCACGAATCTGTATTGATGACGGTGGACATTCCACTTCATCACTTTCTCGATGGTCTCGTGCGCTGCCTCGCCCGCCCCGGCGAAATGGCGCGCATTGGTCTTATCCGCCAGCCCCGCCAGTGTGGGCAGGAGCGCGCGCCCCAGATCCGTCAGCTTCAGCGTCAAGGTCCGTCGATCCGAGAGGGATTTTTCGCGATGGATCAACCCCTTGGCTTCAAGCCTCACCGCCAGCCTCGCGATATAGCCGCGGCTTAAACCCAGCCGCAAAGCCAGACGGCTCGGCGTTGCCCCAGTCTCGTGCTCATGCAGTTTGCGCAGCACCACCGATTCGGCTGCCGTAACGCCTACTTCCCGCGCCCTGAGGCGAAGCTCGTGGAATACCCGCCAACCCACGTAGTGCAACCAATAGGCCAGGTGTGACTCGACGGGGCTGATCTGTTGGGACGGGCGTTGCATGGGGAAGCTCCCAATTATTTGTCGTCATGGCGACGATTTTTTCAATTGGGCGCCTCGTTTCCCAGGCCGCTAAGCCGGGGTCTTTCTCCAGAAATTCAGGCTGCAGCCCTCAGGGGTCGGCGCGTGGAGCGCTGGCAACCTGCGGTTCCGGAAAATCCAGCAGGTCACGCTGATAAACCTCGCGAACTTCGGCGATGGCGACGTGCGCCTCCGTGTACAGCACCGCGCGGTGCTCGAACAGCGCCGGCGGGATATTCAGCGGCACCACTTCGGCCTTGGCCACAGGCGCACCGCTCGAGGAAGAATTCGGCAGCCTCTCCCACCCTTCCGGTAGTGGTGACCACAGGTGCTGCACGGCCAGAGTCTCGCGGTGAGGCTTGAGCGGCAGCACGACTTTGCCGAAGGGGGTCTGTGTCTCATCGAGCAGTCGATTCATGTCGGCCGTCAATCGGGACGGCACGTACCAGTTCTCGGCCACCGACAACACATGAGCGCCGCAGGTGAGCTCGACCCGCCGATACCGCACGGGATCCGCCGAGGACACCTGCAGATCCGATCGCACGTCGGCAGTGGGCGGCGCGACTGCCGCATCGATCCGATGCGCCAGAATCCGCGGCGGATCGGCAAGCGCATGCTCGCGGCACCAGCGCTCGAGCGTGAGCGTTGCGCTCGAGCTCGAAAGAATCTCGGCGTTGAGCGACTCGATGAGCGCCAGGGCTTCCAGTCGCGCCACTGGCGTGTCCTTCCAGGTGGCGGCGCCGCACATGGCCGGCAGTACGCAGGCCATCGCGATTGGGACGGCTGTCACTCTTGGCATGGCGTCACTTTCGGCATGGGAACCCCCTCGGCGGGTTATACGATTGCGCAGGCGGCGCTTGATTTAAAGAGCTTCCGTAAGGCGCGCTAGTCCTGCCAAGCAGCCGATCCAGCCGCTCTCGTGTCGCGTCCGTGCAGCGGGGTTGGCGATGCGCTCATGCATCACGATGACCTCGGTGGCGGAATCGCGCGGTAGGAAGCTGACGCAGACCCGCTCGATGCCGGCTTCCGGGATTTCGAGGCGCCAGGTATAGATGAGCCTGTTCGGTGGTTCGATCACTTCAAATTCTCCGGCGATCCACAGCGTGGAACCATCCGGCATGCGATTGGCGATGCGATAGCTTCCTCCCACGCGCAGATCGATTTCTGCGGCCGTGCAGGTTACGCCCGGAGGTCCCCACCAGCGCTGCAACTGCTGCGGATCCGTCCAGGCAGCGAATAGTGCCTCGGGCCGCGCGCGAATGGTCCTTCGGACTACGAGTGCCGCGGTATAGGGGGCTTTGCCGCTATCGCTCATGGTTTTCCCTCCGGTTCGGCGTGCCGTGCCAGTGCATCGAGCGTCTGGGTCCAGAACACCCGATGCTCGGCAAGCCATTGTTCGACTTCGCGTAACGGTTCCGGGCGGAGCGCGCAGCGATGGACCCGGCCGTCGATGGTTCGCGAGATCAGTCGCGCCTTTTCTAGCACGCGCAGATGCTTTGAAACCGCGACGCGCGTCATGTGGAAGGGTTTCGCCAGATCCCCGACCATCGCCGGACCCGATGACAATCGAGCCAGCAGACTCCGGCGCGTCCGGTGCGACAACGCATGCAGGATCAGATCCAGGCGCCTCTCGTCGGCCACGAAACCTCCGCGCTTGCTTCAGCGCATCCTCTTGCAATATGAAACCATTTGGTATCATATTGCAAGTGCCTGACCACGGCACAGATGGAGGGGAGCAATCACATGCAGCAGCAATCCGGTTCAATGCTCGTGACTCGTCGCAAGGCGCTGACGGTTGGCGCAGCACTGTCAGGCGCACTCGCGCTGCGCCTCGCGCAAGCTGATGCGGCTGAAGCGGCTGATAAGGCTGAAGCGGCCGGTGCGGACCCGAGCGGAATCTCGCACACTGCCGCCGCCATCCATCAGGAGCCCGATTTCGCAGCCTCGGCCGCGCGCATATACGCGGCGTTGCTCGATCCGCGCCAATTCGATCGGATCGTGGCACTCAGCGGTGTCATGCAAGCCATGCATCTGCGGAGCGCCTCCAGCCGCATCAGTCCGCACGTCGGTGGCGCTTTTGCCCTGTTCGGCGGCTACATTACCGGCCGACAGCTGGAACTGGTGCGCGATCGGCGCATCGTGCAGGCATGGCGTGCGGCAAGCTGGTCCGAGGGGATCTACTCGGTGGCGCGCTTCGAGCTGCAGGCGCACGACGCGAGTTGCAGAATCGTGTTCGATCACACGGGGATCCCCAGCGACGAGGCGAAGTCGCTGGCCGAGGGCTGGCCAAGTCACTACTGGGAACCGCTCCGAAAGCTGCTGGCCACTTAGGGATGCAAGACGATGAGTGCGGACATGACGGTACGAGCGGTACGACGCGAAGACTTCACAGCGTGGCAGAAGCTCTGGGATGGCTACAACGCCTTCTACGGACGCTCTGGACCCACGGCACTGCCGGCCGAGATCACGCAGACGACCTGGTCAAGGTTTTTCGATATCTACGAGCCCATGCATGCGCTGGTGGCAGAATCTGGCGGGGGACTGCTGGGGCTGACGCATTTTCTCTACCATCGCAGCACCATTGCTCTGGGACCGGTGTGCTATCTGCAGGACCTGTTCACGGTTGAGGCCGCGCGCGGTCGCGGTGTGGGGCGCGCGCTGATCGAGGCCGTTTACGAACGCGCCCAGGCCGCCGGTTCCTCACGGGTCTACTGGCAGACGCATGAGACCAATACGACGGCGATGCGCCTCTACGACCGCATCGCGGAGAAGTCAGGCTTCCTGGTTTACCGGCACCTGTTCAACTGAGCGCGCCAGTTCCTGTACGAACAGATCGAGCAGGGCCGGCCAGCCGCCATCGACCTGGCCGCGCATTTTCTCGCCGCCTTCGGCCATGCGCTCGAAGTCGCGGTGCTCGAGTTCGACGCGCGTGCTGCCGCCGCTTTCGGCGATGAAGCGGACCTCGACCTCGGACGCAAATTCGGCGCGCGCGTCCGGGGCCCAGGAAGCGTTGATCTCCCAACTGACCACGAAGCGCTCGGCGGGCTGCCAGACGCGCACATGCCCGACGACCCCCTCGGCGCCGTCCTCACCGATGGCATACCAGCGGCCGCCAACAAAGGGCTCGATGATGGAGGTGCGGATCGGTGCGCTGCCGGTACTGTGGTTCTTCGGCCACCAGCGGTCGATGCCCAGCGTGAAGACCTCGAAGGCTCTGGCAGGGGATGCCTGCACGGTCAGGGTTTTGCGTACGGGCGCAATGCTGATCTTGCGATTCATGTTTTCTTCCCTGGGTGAATCGGTGGAGATGGAGCGGCTTCAACTTCCCGTTTGAACGCTTCGAGCGCGTCGTCCCAGATGCGGTCGAGCCAGCGGCGCAGTTCGCCGAGACCGTCCGGATCGATGTAGTAAACGCGGCGTGCACCTTCGGAGCGATCGCTGACGAGACCGGCCAGCCGCAGCGCCTTGAGGTGCTGCGATACCGCCGGACGGCTGACCGGAAGGCCGGCCGCGAGTTCGCCGACCGATGCGGGTGCGCGGCGCAGCCGCTCGAACACGGCGCGGCGCGTGGGATCGGCGAGCGCCGTCAGTGTCAGTTCGTAAGTCATGACTTACGGTAAGCCGGTACTTACCCGGTGTCAAGCGCCTGCTGTGAATTGACGCCGTCTCCAATTTATTGGAAGGTATTTCCACCATGAGGGAATCAGCCGCGGCACTCACTCCGCCGCATATCGCCGAGGACATCAACGCGCGCATCGCGCGGCAGGTGCGCACGCGGCGTGCGGCTCTTGGACTCTCGCTCGATGCGCTCGCTGCCAATTGCAGCGTCAGCCGCTCGATGATCTCGCTGATCGAACGCGGCGAGAGCAGTCCCACGGCCGTGGTGCTCGAGAAGATCGCCACCGGTCTCGGGCTGCCGCTGGCCGCACTGTTCGCGGATCCGGCCGCGCCGGTTGATCCAGTGGCGCGCGCGGCTGACCGCGTGTCGTGGCGCGACCCGCAGTCCGGATACCTGCGACGCAATATCTCCCCCTCCAACTTTCCCTCGCCACTGCAGATCGTCGAGGTGGAATTGCCCGCGGGCGCCCGCGTGGCCTACGAGACCGGCGCGCGCCCGGCCGGGATTCATCAGCAGATCTGGGTTCGCCAGGGCAGCCTCGAGCTGACGCTCGGCCGGCGCAGCTGGCGCCTCGGCGAAGGCGACTGCCTGGCCATGCAGCTCAACGAGCCGACCATTTTCCGCAATCGCACGCGCAAGCCCGTGCGTTATATCGTCGTGATCGCGAGCCAGCCATGACCGATGCCGCCATGAGCGATACCGTTCGCATCGAAAGCCTGGACTCGCTGGGGCAAGCGCAGATCGCGGCGCTCAGCGAGGTGCTCATCGACTGCGTCGAGGGCGGCGCCTCGGTCAGTTTCATGCTGCCGATGACCCGCGCCAAGGCCGCGGCGTTCTGGCGGCGCACGGCCGAGAGCCTGGCGCGCGGGGAGCTGCGAGTGCTGGTGGCCATCGATGCCACGGGGACCATCATCGGAACCGTGCAGGTGCTGCTCGACCAGCCGGAGAATCAACCGCATCGGGGCGCGATCGCCAAAATGCTGGTGCATCGGCGCGCGCGGCGCCACGGCGTGGGTGGCGCCCTGCTCCGGGAGGCTGAGCAGCTCGCGTATTCCCTGGGCAAGACATTGCTGGTGCTGGATACGGCCAGCGGCGATGCGGAACGTCTCTATGCGCGCGAGGGCTGGCAGTACAGCGGCGAGATTCCCGACTACGCGCTGTGGCCCGGCGGCGGCCCCTGCGCCACTAAGATCTTCTACAAGTTTCTGCGCGCTTAGGCTGACGCGCCTAGGCTGGCGCGCCTGGACGCGCGTTATCCTCGGGCGCCAGCAGGGAGCGGAACAGGCGCGCCGCGGTGAAGGTCAGCAGGGCGGCGGCGGCCGCCAGCGCCGCGTGCAATCCCCAGAACTCGGTGCCCGGCAGGCGCTCGACCAGGCCGCCAAGCCAGCCGACCAGGTTATTGGTGGCAAACAGGTGCAGGAAATATACGCCGACCATCAACCCCGCGATTGATTTGGGAGAGGCGCGTGCGAACAGCGCCAGACCCACGGGCAGGACATTGGCGAAGCCGATGCTGTTCATCACCTCAAATCCAAGTACCCAGCCCACGCCAGCCTTTTGGCCACCGGCAGAAATCGCCGCGGCGGCCACCAGCGACAATTGACCGGCAAGGCAGAATACGAAGCCGATGGCGATTTTGTTGATCTCGCTCGGTTCCTTGAAGAATTTCGACCACCAGCGCCAGAAAGCCATGACGCCGAGCAGCCCCAGGATGCTGACCGTCGCATCGACCGTGATCAGCCAGGTCGTGAGCATCTGATGCCCGAAGAACACCAGGTTGACGTGATCCGGCACCCACAGCATGTAGGCGTTGAAGATCTGCTGGTTGCCCACGGTGCCGATTGTGAGCACGGGCAGCAGCAGGATCAGCACCAGGACCACGCGCCATTCCCTGGCAGTCAGCCGGACTTGGACTTTCGCTTTCGGGTCTGCGGATGGACTATCCGCCGGCAGCCAGCGGCGGCCCGCGCGGTAGATCGCGAGCCCGATCAGCATGCCGATGCCGGCTGCGCCAAAGCCGTAGTGCCAGCCGTAGAGCTCGCCCAGCGTTCCGGTCACCAGCGGCGCGACGATCACCGAGCCGCTGATGAAGAGATAGTAAATCTGGTAGGCGTCCGCGCGGCGCAGGTCGCTGGGCGCGTACAGCGCACCGATCTGGCTGGCGAGATTTCCCTTGAAGCAGCCGACTCCGATCAGCAGACACAGCAACGCGATCAGGAACGACACATCGAAGGCCATGAAGAAGTGGCCCGTGGCCATGAGCAGCGCTCCGAGCGTCACGGTGCGCGTCCGGCCGAGCCAGCGATCGGCCAGCAATCCACCGCCCAGCGGCGTTAGATATACGAGGCCGGTGTAAAGCCCGAAGATGGCCGAGGCCAGCGCCACCGTCGTCAGCGCATGGCCATAGGTGTGTTCGAGCAAGGCACGAAACCCGCCAAAACCCGCGATGTGCTCGATGTGCCCCGGCAGCAGCAGCTGCTTGGTCATGTAGAGCACCAGCAGGGTCTGCATGCCGTAGTAGGAAAAGCGCTCCCACGCCTCGGTGAAGGCGAGATAGGCGAGCCCGATCGGGTGGCCGAGGAAGGCCTTGTCGTGCCGGCTGTCGGCCTCGAGTGCCAGTGGCGCGCTGCTCACGCGTCTGCGCGATGCCGCATTTTGTCAGCGGGGCATGCGATAATTCATAACTGAAATGTATCAGCTATACATAGCGAACAAGAACTATTCCTCCTGGTCGTTGCGTCCGTGGGTGCTGATGACGGCGCTGCGGATTGCATTCCAGGAACAGCTGCTGCGGTTTGGAGATACGGCGCGCTGGGCGAGCTATCGATCGATAGCGCCGGCCGGCAAGGTGCCCTGCCTGGTGGATGGCGATACCACGGTATGGGATACGCTCGCCATCGTCGAGTACCTCGCCGAACGTCACCCTGGAGTGTGGCCGGCCGATGGGACGGCGCGCGCCTGGGCGCGCTGCGCGGCCGCGGAAATGCATTCCGGCCTTTCGGAACTGCGCAATCGCTGCTCGATGACCTGCGGCGTGCGCGTGCGACTCAACGAACATCCGCCCTCGCTCGACAATGACGTCGTGCGACTCGGTGAATTGTGGCAGCAGGGATTGAACCGCTTCGGCGGGCCGTTCCTTGCAGGGCCGGCATTCACCGCGGTCGACGCCTTTTTCGCGCCGGTAGCGTTTCGGGTGCAGACTTATGGACTCTCACTCGATGCCGTGTCGTCGGCCTACGTTGCGCGGCTGCTGGTGCTACCCGCCATGCAGCAGTGGTATGCGCAGGCGCTGGAGGAAACTTTTCGCGACACGCCGCACGAGGAGGAAATGTTGCGCACCGGCCGGGTGCTCGAGGATTTCCGCGCGCCAGGCCAGCTCAGCTCTTCTCCCGCGTGAGACGGGCGATGAAGACCGGTACCCAGCTGTTGCCGCCATCGTCCGAATAGGACTCTTCGAAATGATGCGCGTCCGGCGTGATGTCGGACCACACCGCGCGGATCAGCAGGGTCCTGCCATTGCGCGTGTCCTGCGCGTAGAGCTCTCCGCGTCCGTTCCTGAACTCGCCGATCAGTGGCGAGGTCACAACTCCATTCTGACTATCGACGAAGTTCTGGCTCCACTGGTGAGCCTGGGGGTTGTACGTGAACAGCGTCATGCCTTCCCAGTGCCCCTTCGGGCCATCCGCCTCGATCTCCTCCAGCCAGGCGCGACCCTCCCAGACTTTGCGCACCGTGACGGTCCCGTTGAGTTCCATGGAGTGCGTTCCACCTGAGAGCGGATCGAGCACGCGGCGGATGTGCGTGCGCCATACACCGAGGTTGAAATCGAAGTCGTGCTGACCGTCGCGCAGAGGCGCGGGGGTCGCGGGGGTCGCGGGGGGCGCGGGGGCCGCGCGCATGGACGATGTCGCGGCAGTATCCGCCGCGCAGGCGCGATCCGGGCAGGCGATGGTAGCCGGGCCGCCGAATATCATCAGCACGATCAATCTCTGCGTCGCCGTCATGTCATGCTCCAGCCAATCCCAGGTGGCCGCGATTATTCAGCCGCGCAAACTGGCGGTTAAGAGCCACTTTGGGAAAAAATAGCTGGGCCAGCATGGATACCCTGTTCGAAATCAAGCTCGATGCGGCCGCCAAGGGTTCGCGACAGGCGTCCGAATCGCTCTATCGCCAGCTAAAAGCCGCCATTCTCGATGGCCGGCTGGCAGCGGGTGCGAAGTTGCCGGTGCCCCGCATGTCCTCGCGATTCCTTGGTGTGTCGCGCAATACCGCCGCCGCGGTCTACGAACGCCTGGCCAGTGAAGGTCACGTGGTTACGCGGCGCGGCTCGGGCAGCTACGTCGCGGATGCCGCTCGGGCGAGGCGGGCGCGCGGTTCCAGACGCGCCGCGCCGAAACCAGTGGCGCGCGGCGCCGATCATCGACTGAACCCCTTCTGGCTGCGGCCGGACGTCACCGCGGCAATGGACTTCTGGCGCGACGAGGACTCGTCGACGCGCGCACGCGCCGCGGTCGCGCCGGTTGATTTCCGGCCCGCACTGATCGACTCGCGGCTGTTTCCTTTCGATCTGTTTCGCCAGGTCAGCGTCAAACAACTGCGGAAGCTCGAGAGCCGGCCTGCCCGTTACAAAAGCGCGCAGGGCAACCAGGGCCATTACCCGCTGCGTGCTGCCATCACGCGCCACATCGCGCTCACGCGCGCGGTGGTCTGCGAACCCGATGACGTGCTGGTCACCGCGGGTGCGCAGCAGGCATTCGATCTACTGGCGCGTGTGCTGGTGACGCCGAGCGACACCGTGGTCGCCATCGAGGATCCCGGCTATCCGCCGATGCGGGTGGCCTTCTCGGCAGCGGGCGCGCGGGTCGTGCCCGTGGCGGTGGACGATGAGGGACTGATCGTCGAACAGCTGCCGGGCGATGTTCGCATCATCTGTGTCTGCCCCTCACATCAATTTCCCCTGGGCGTAACGATGTCGGCACGGCGACGCCAGGCACTGGTGGCCTTCGCGCGGCGTCGCGGCGCCGTGATCATCGAAGATGACTACGACGGCGAGTTTCGCTACGAGGGCAGCCCGCTGGAAGCCTTGCGTACCGCCGATGCCGAAGATGTCGTCTGCTACGTCGGGACGTTTTCCAAGTGCATGCTGCCCGCGCTGCGGCTCGGCTTCATCGTCGCGCCAGACTGGGCACTGCGCAGCCTGATATCAGCCAAGAACTGCATGGACTGGCACTGCCCGACGCCCGCGCAGATGGGCGTGGCGCGGTTCATTGCCGAAGGCCACCTGGAGCGTCACGTGCGCCGGCTGCGGCGGATATATAAGGAGCGCCGCGAGGTGATTCTGAAACTTCTGACGGCCGACTTGAGCCAGTGGTTGACGCCCATCCCCTCCTGCTACGGCCTGCACGTCGCGGCGGAAGCTCGCACCAGGCTCGATATGGACCGGGTTTCAGAGGCGTTGCTGCGCGAGCAGATCAAGGTTCATGCCTTCAGCCGCTACTATCTGGGAGCGCCCGCAAAGGCGGGATTGATATTCGGCTATGGCGCCGTCGATCCGGTGCAGATCCGGCAGGGCTTTAGCACCCTGCGGCGCGTGCTGTCGCGGTAACCGCGCCTTAGTGCAGCGGCTCCCATCCGTCCGGCAGCAGATCGAAAGTCACCGTATCGCGAAAGCCGAATTGGCTGCCGTCCAGCGTCGCCACCGGTGTCAGCATGTGCCAGATGCGATCGTCGTCGAACACGTAGCACTCGCCGGCTTCGCGCATCGTGAATCGATCCATCTCCTGCTTCTGGTTGTCGGTAATCACCACTTCGCCGCCGGCAGCGCCGCAACGCGCCAGCAGGTGGGTCGCCAGGTATTTCTCGCCATCCTTGTGCAGCCCCGACGGACTGGTATCGCAGGGACGCGACGGCGTGGCAGCAAAGCGCATCACATGCAGGTTGACCGAATAAGCCTGTCCCGCCTTCGACAGCGGCAGGTACATCAGATGGTGTGCCATGAGCTTGCGCACGCCGAGCGAACCGACCACTGCCGCCGGAAGTGGTGAGTAGCGGCGCTGCTGGCCACCAAGGGTGGTGTTGTACCGCTGCAGCTGCACGTACGGCTGACCGTCG
>Ga0302310_10004356_pt1 | contig 10669 bp, 10 predicted proteins | sample III_Palsa_N1_2_FD_200451 | JGI IMG/M metagenome (GOLD analysis project Ga0302310, IMG submission 200451) | Peat permafrost microbial communities from Stordalen Mire near Abisko, Sweden - III_Palsa_N1_2 | ecosystem: Environmental > Terrestrial > Soil > Palsa > Peat permafrost | place: Sweden... | reverse complement strand
ACTCGCGTCAGTTGCCGCATGAACGGTCTCCACGCCAGAAGGCTAGAGGCCGTCCGCCATGATCCTCAGCCGTTCAGGCGGACATTTTTATCTAGCCAGAAGCGGACATCTGTACTTAGCCACCATACTAGGAGTTCGCATAATGTATATTATGACAAATAGAGATTGGGCGGCTGGGACCTACAGCCACACCTGTCGTTCCGGTAAAGAGTTTGGTAAGAACGTCGGCTCTGGGCAAGGTGCAATGCAACTCGGCCCTGCATTACTTCGCGTGCGGCCGCAGCGCTGCGATTACCCCTGCAGTGGCATTCGCCTCGGCCGCATTGCCCCAGCTTGTCCGGACATAGTTTGCGACTATGGCGATCTCCTCGTTGGTCATCTGTGCGCCAAATGACGGCATCGGTACGCGTCCGTTTGCTGCAGATACCCCCAGCAGGACGACCTTGAGGATGTTGCCCGGATTCTCGGCAACGACCGCGCCGTTTCCCGCCAGTGGCGGGAATATCCCAGGAAGCCCGCGGCCGCTTGACTGATGGCACCCCACGCAATATTGGACGTACAGATTCGGGCCCTGCACCTGCAAGGAATCGGGACCTTGGGGACCGGTGCGCAGGGTTGAATCGCCCGGAAGCGCCTTCAAATACGAGGCCATTGCCTCCACGCAGGTGGATGGCCGTTTGGGCCAAAGTGTCGCGGGTCTGGGCGTTTATGCCTGGCTGGATGATCATTGGTACGCTGAACTGACCGGATATACCGCGGCGATCGCAGGTGGCGCGCATCCGCTGGACAGCACCCAGAGCAATGTGGCTCACGGCGTCTCGCCCTATTGGCGCGTGGCGTATGAGCAGCGCTGGGACCGCAACTCCCTATCTGTCGGCGCCTACGGGCTGGACACCAAGGTGCACCCGGGAAATGGAACGCCGCTGCAGGGCGTTACGGACCAGTTCAACGATATCGCGGCTGATGCGCAGTACCAGTTCATCGGCGAGGATCATCTGGTCACGCTGCTTGCAACCTACATTCATGAGAGCCAAACCCTCAATGCCAGTGTCATCGATTTGTTTGCCGCGAACAACGATGACACACTGAAAACGGCAAAACTTAGCGCTGAGTACAGCTACCAACGCAAGATCGGCGGTTCGCTTGGGTACTTCAACACCACCGGTACCCCGGACACTCTGCTTTATCAGGTGGCGCCCGTCACGCGCAGCGCGCTGAGCAGTCCCGATTCCAGCGGTTATATCGCCGAGATCAACTACCTTCCCTTCCTGAACACAAAACTTCAGCTGCAGTATGTTGCCTATGCGAAGTTTAACGGCTCGAAGTCAAACTACGATGGCTTTGGCCGCAGCGCATCGAGTAACAACACGGTGTATCTGCTGGTGTGGCTGAACTTTTGAACGTTCACAAACTCAGGCGGGTTGAGATACGTATGCGGAAGGCCGCTGCCCTAGCGATGATTCTCTGCACTACGCTTTACGGCGAAACCGCTGTGCGCGCAGCGGATGCGGATTCAACCCTCACCCCAGCCCAGGCGGCGACCCTCAAGCAGACGCTCTATACCCTGTGGGGCCTGTCATGGAGGAAACGGGCAGTCAGTGTCTCCCACGTTTCCCAATCTCGCGGCACAATCGGCGGCCTACGTTTCACTGCAGCTGCATGCCTTCAAGGATCAATCACGCGCCGACCCGGACGCCCAGGCCTACATGTGGGGCATGGCGGCACGCCTGGATGACTCACAGATTGATGCGTTGTCGCAGCATTTCGCACGCGAGCCGGCCGCCGCGGGCGTGCCCGGAGATCCTGCGCTCATTGCAGTGGGCAAGGGCATCTATACCCTGGGCATCCCGGTCCGGCAGGTTCCGCCTTGTGCCACCTGCCACGGCGCTAAGGGTGAAGGCCTCGGCCCGTTTCCTCGCCTCGCGGGGCAGCACGCCCCTTACCTGCTTAAGCAGCTGCTCGTGATTCAAAGCGTTTTGCGCACAGCGCCCGTCATGCACGGGGTAGTCAAGGATCTGACCCGAACCCAGATGGACGCGGTGGCTACTTATCTTCAATCGCTTTGAAGGCGAAGGCCATTCAAGCTATTCATTGACTGCTCGTCACCAACATTTCGTGGCGTCTACAACACCTCGCGGTCATCGAACAGGAACATTTTAAAATCCGTCTCATCAGGCGCGAAAATCATCCGGTCCTCCCGGCAGGCCTGTCCCTCGGGACTCGCGAAGGCATCCTGGATCGCAGCGAGATCATCAAAGTGCAAGGTCGCGATCAGGTGCACGCTGAACCCTCCGGAGATCGTCGCCACAGGGCCTGTGCTGACTTCATAGCTCCGCAGTCCGGCGAGTTTCTTTGCCAGGGGCACGTGTATTTCGAAGTAATGCCTGTCGAAGGCTGCCGGATCTTTCGGCGTGTTGTAAATCACCACCATTTGCGCCATTGAAATTCTCCCGACGAAAATAAACTCTACTGTTGGCTTTGATGAACAGCCGCATTGCGCAGGAAGGCGTGTTCCTCCGCCGGATTGCGCGCCAGAGTGGCTGCCCGCTGATAACAGTCGTACGCTTCATCGCTCTGGTCGGCTCGGGCGTGGATCTCGCCTCGAGCCGCCCAATAGAACGGATAACGCGCCAACGCGGGTTCGTCGGCCAACTCAACGGCGTCGCTCAAGGCGCCATGCGGATCGCCCGCATAAGCTCGCGCGAGCGCCCGGTTGATGGCAATCACCGGGCTGGGATTGCGCTCATAAAGTAAGTCATACAATCCTAGAATTGCGCTCCAGTTCGTTTCTGCCAACGACGGTGCCAAACAATGCTGACAGGCAATTCCGGCCTCCAAGTGCAGAGCGCTGAGCTCTGGTCCGCGAGCCGAATGGTTGAGGTGGGCCAAACCACGCTGCATGAGCCCGCGATCCCAAACGGCCCGGTCCTGTTGTGCCAGCGGCAGGTAAATGCCGTCCGCGTCGATGCGTCCCGCTACGCGTGAGAAATGAAAGCACATTAGCGCCATCAGTGCGTGCGCCCGCGGCGAGCCGCCATCCATCCCTTCGGTCAGGAATGCGCACAGCCGCATGGCCTCCTCGCACAGCACAACGCGGGTCGGCATCGAAGGGTGGCTGCCGTGATAGCCCTCATTGAACAACAGATACAGGGCGCGCAATACCGCCCCGAGCCGCGAATCTTCGGTCTCGGACAAGCCAGCCGGGGCGAGTGACCCCATCTGCCGCAGGACCGACCTACCCCGCTGCAGCCGCTTGTCGATGGTCTCTTCGGTACAGAGAAAGGCGGCGGCGATTTCACTGGAGGCAAAGCCACACAGGAACTTGAGAATAAGCGTGACCTGGGTTTCCTCCGACATCTGCGGCTGGCACACGGTCAGCATCATGCGCAGTTGATTCCCGGCGGTGCTCGTCTCAGCCAGCGACTCGTCCACCGTCGTAGCGAGAGACCACTCCGAGGCGAGTTGCTCGCGATAGTCCGCGGCAAAGCGCCGCTCGACCGCGCCGCGGCGAATTAGGTCGAGCGCGCGATTGCGCGCAACCTTGCTCAACCAGGCGCGCGGGTTGTCAGGAAGCCGGAACTTCCATGCCTGCAGCGCGGTTTCCAGTGCTTCCTGGACAACATCCTCGGCCAACTGCAGATTATGCGGACCGAACAGGCGGGTCAGCGCGGCCACGAGCCTGCCCGACTCATGTCGGAACAGGCTCGCAACCAATTCTTCGGGTCTCCCGCTTTCCGCGGACCCGCTCATCCCATTTGAGCGACGGGGCGCACTTCGACCGACCCATCGTAGATGTATATCGGACAGCCCAGGGCAAGGTTCGCCGCTTCCTCCAGAGACGCGGCCTGGATTGCCAGATTGCCGGTGACCAGATCCTTCAACTCCGCGTACGGGCCATCGGTCACCACCTTGTTCTTGCCGCGAATGGTGCGCCCACCCTCGTGCACTGCTTCACCGGCCGGCTGATGGCCCTGCTTGGCCAGCTCGCCCATCCAGGCGCCCCAGAGCTTCAGGTGGTCCTGCATCGCGCTGGCTGACAATCCCTTCTCCAAGAAAGCTCCGCCACGAAACACGTATATGAATTTCGCCACGACTACTCCTTAAACATATCCCAATGAACCATAATATGAACGCGATCCGCGTCCGTCACTGGTAAGACGTTTCAGGGTCGACATGGTAGGACACCGGGCACCGATGGGATCGGGAACGGCCCTTCCCTACGTCTTTGCTCGAGGGTCTCAGATCACGGGGCACTGACACCTATGTACTTGTAGAAGGGCTCGAAGCTCACGTCGCGACCCAGGAAATTGTGAAGCAGTGCATCCGGCTCGACCAGAGCTCCCGGTTCGAGGATTTCCTTGCGGTAGTGCATGCCGGTAGCGGGGTCCTCAAGGCCCCCTTTCTGGAAGACGCTGAACATGTCCTGCGCATACACGAGCGACCACAGGTACCCGTAGTAGCCGGCGTCATAGCCCCCCATGAGATGACCGAAGCCCGCCTCGGGAACGGTCCCCGGTTCCTGTGGTAGCGCCGTCATCTGCGATTTCAAATCAAACCACAGCTTGGTCGGATCCAGGCTGGTATCCGAGCTGTGCAACCGCATGTCGTAGGTCGCATAAAAGGCCTGTGTGGAGTAATAGACTCCGTCGGCCACGTGCTTGGCGGCAATGATCTTTTTGATCAGGGCATCCGGAAGTGGCTCACCGGTTTTAATGTTTGCCGAGACTTCCTTGAGAATCGATGGCTGCCACATCCAGTTCTCAAGCATCTGTGACGGCGCCTCGACAAAATCCTGCCGCACATTGGAGCCAAACAGGGTTTCGTAAGGTGCGCGCGACAATGTCTGATGCATCAGATGGCCGAACTCATGGAAGAATGTGACCACGTCGCTGTGGCTGAGCAACGCCGGTTTACCGGGTTCGCCAACCGGCCAATTGCCGATGATCGCTGAAACCGGTCGTTGGCCTCCAGGCGACGCACCGCGTCCTGCGCGGATGGCGAATGTCGCAAAGTGGTTGAACTTGCCCTCGCGCGGATACAAATCGAGGAAGAACCAGCCAATTGGCTTACCACTGGCAGAATCGCTGATGGCGTATTCGGTGACTCCAGGCGCCCAGCTCATCGCCGGCTTGATCTCCTCAAAATGTACGCCCAGCAGTTTTTGGTAGATCCCCAGCACAGACGAAATCACCTTGCCGACGGGAAAGTATTGACGCAGCGCTTCCTCGTCGACGTCATACTTGGTCTTCTCCAGACGGTGTTCGTAGAAATTGTAATCCGGAGACGCGAAGGGCGTCTGATCGCCGTCCGCCTTTTTCATTGCCGCAAGTACGGCAATTTCCGTACGTGCCTTCGGCAAAAGAACCGAATCGACCTTGTTGAGGAATTCGAGCACCCGGTCTGGCGTCTTGGCCATCTTCACGTCGAGCTGATACGCCGCCCAGGTCTTGAATCCGAGTGCATGCGCAATCTGCATCCGCAGTGCCACCGCATCGGCCAAGCGCTTTACGTTCCGTTGCCCGCCTCGATTGTTATAAACGACGTAAAACCGCTTGCGAGCCGCGGCAGACTGCTCGTTGCTCAAAAACTGAGTTGCCGTTGACTCATTGACGTTGACTTGATAGCCCCCTGTCGTTGGTTTCAACGTCCTGACAAACGCAGGTGGCAGCGACTCCGCCTCCTTGGCGTCGATGGTGATGGATGACTTATCCTCGCCGAGCGCGCGGCCAAATTCCGTCTGCAACCTGTTGAGGCGATCGAGCAGCTCGGTGACCTGTGCGCGCTGAGCGGCGGGCAGACCGGCACCCGTGCGCCGCCCGGACTCCGCGTAGAGCTGCGCCAGGCGCCGCTCGGCGGGCATCGGCGCTGTCTTCATTGCACCTTGCGCGATCGCATAGACTGCCGAATCCGCACTGAGCTTGACGCTAAAGGCGTTCACCTCGTCGACACATCCGGCCGACGCGCCGCGGACATCCTTTTGCACCGAAATGTTCATGAGCAGAACCTGGGCGGCCAGCGCATCGCCCATATCGGCCGTCGCCCGCTCAATCTCCTCCAGCAGCACCGGCTTGGAATCGGTGGCGGCGCGGGCATCGATCGCATCTATTGCCTTCTGAGTCCGGGCGATTTCCTGTTTGCAGGTGGCCGTGACCTGCGCGGCGCTCAAATTCCAGGGTAGGCCGGTGTCTGCCGGGAGCGGCGCCGCAATGGCAGTGCCGGCCGCCACGCTTCCAAGAGACAGGACAAGCAGTCGTTCTAATTTCATGCGGAACTCTTTTGCTAAAGCGGAACGGAAACGAGCATTTCGTAAACGGTATCCTCGACCCTGAAGGTCAGCATTCGTTTGGGAGGATTGCTTTCATACCAGACGCCTGCGGCGCAGGCGACATCATCGACGTTGTAAAGCGTCGCCAGGGTTTTCGGCGCTCCCGGAGCACAGATCTGGCTCGCAGCCCTGATGAGGCGCTGCGCAATCGCATAGTGGCCCGGATGAGAGGACTTCAGCGCCCCAAGCGCGCCCTCCCGGTTCAGCGAGACCATCCGGAAAATCTTCGGTGGCCCCTCCATAAAAATGGCATTGGGCGGGTAGCCGGGTATCGGTGGCCCACTTACGCCACTGATGTAAGGTCCACTGACGTAGGGGCCCGGTTTTGCAGCGCACCCGACCAACGCAAGAGTGGCGAGCGCAACGCCCAGACACAGACTGGTGATTCGCATCTGCAATCCTCCCGAAAGCCCCGATACCCCGTCGCGCACGGATCATCGCATGTGTGTCGCAATTCGCGGCGGTCGGGTCGACTTCGTGGTTAATGTCAAATATGGAATGTTATTCTAACTAGTTGTTATATATACGTAAAGATTGGCCGCTCCTCGGTTGCCAGCCAATGGCTACTATGTCCTGCACTCGCTTCGCTGCCGCATTTGAAGGAATAGTCTGACACAGAGCGAGGAATTGCCTTACAGAGAGCTTGATCAGCGCTTGATATGTAGAGGCTATCGCTCTCGAGATCCGTGCGCCCAACGTGAAAGCTTCACTCGCTTTTATTCTGGACCAGATTCTGCAGTTCTGGCCGCCCTATCGGGAAGAGCCCCAGGATAAGGTTTGCCAGCAAGAGAAGCTCTCTGAGCCGAGCGAGGCTCCCGTGCCGGACCAGATGTTGAATCGCGCTTCGCAGACGGAGGATTTGCGGCAAAGGCTTGCGCGGTAACGCCGTCTCAGGCGCGCAATACCTGCATCAGCCCTCGAGGCCAGCGGCTTTTCTGGACCTGCTTGCGACGCTCCGCCGCCTGTTTGAAAACCGACGCGGGCCGAAAGCGCCCGCCCAGAAATGCCACGTCGTAGATCTCAGAGGCGTATGGCGTGAAATCAATGGTGTTGGTGACGTTGAGATCCTCTCGCAGCACAAACAGGTAGGAGCGCGCGGAGTGAGTGTGCTGTACGTTTGATTCGAAGCTCGGCAAGCCGCGCATCTGGGTGGATGAGCGCGACCGGCTGCGCCAGTGGCTCGCACCTACGACCAGGTGCCGCCCGGTATGAGCGATGCCGCGGGTGTAACCGCGCAGCGGCACGCGGGTGACGAGGCAGGTCGTTGGCTCGACAATGCACAGTGCACTCTGCATCGACTCGCACATCGCGATCCGGCCATCCGGCAGGCGGGTCAGGCTGTGCGGATCCATCAGACCCTCGATGAGTGCCTCGCCGCGGTGAACGTCAACGACTGCTCCCTGATCGCGTACCTGGGAGCGCGGACCCACTCCGAACATCGAGAACAGCAGAGATCCTTTTTCATCGATCAGCAGCGAGTTCAGATGCACCAGATCTTCGGCGGGGGACTTGCAGGTGACGTGAACCTCTTCAGGTCCACTGAATCTGCCACTGGCGCAGCCGACGGACAGTACTTGGTTGCAGCCGGTCGAGGCGAAATACAGGCGCCCGTCGTGTACCGCCAGCGAATGGATGTCGCGGCCCTTCTCACAGATGAACACGTCCACCGGACGCAGACACGAATCCAGGCTGATGAGCCGCTCGTTGTCACCGGGAATCGCCAGGAAGCAATGCTCTGCACCCGCGGCAATTCCCGTAACGCCCTTATCACGCGCCGGGTCAAGCGCCCCATCGAGATCCAGCCAATCGATCCCTTTGGCCGTGACCACCGCGACGCTGTAACGCGAATCCCCGTGTCCGACGTTGCAACAGGAGACCAGCGCAACGTCACCGTGTCTTAGGAACTCATCAAACGGTGCCAATCCTGCCCCCAGTCGCTGATTTCTTCATCAGTTATGCCGCTTCGTGCTGCATGACATTCCTTACAGGAGCCTAACATCGCTTCGGGCTATGATTGTGGTCTAGATAAATTAAATGTAACCAACCTTTCCTCAATTGTATTTAAGTCTATATTTCCCGCGCTTTCGATGTTTTCGGAACGCAGAGTGAATGAGCGCGTGTCATCCAACGCGTGAATCCCAGTCATTCATCGGGTGCGCGAACCTGACCGCAGCCGTTCCTGCCTCGCTATTGGATCGTGCAGCCGATATTCGCGACGAATGTTTCGCCACACGCAGTCGTGAGCCGATGATCCAGCGGCGATTCGAGCAGTGGCTCGAGATTGCTGAGGAGCGTGCGCGTGGCGTCAGCTTTCTGCCATGCGTCGTAGTTCTTCTGGCTGTTCCAGATCTCAAGAATCGCATAACGATTGGGGCGCTCCAGCTGCCGCAGGAGGGTGAAGTTCAGGAGGCTCGTCGCGTTGCCCTGGCGGGTTGCTGTCCCGTAAACCATCAGTTGTGCCTGACCCGACTCCACGTTTGACTGCGGCTGGAATTCAACATAGCTGATGACAAACAACGGCGCGGCCGGACCTGATGACGGCGGCATGGCAGCGCTGGGCCAGGGTGTTCCGTTCGACTGAACCGGCCGATATTGACGATCGTCGATGGGACTGCCGACGCAGCACACGCCCCCGAGGCTCGGATTGTTCTGCACATCGAACCGGAAGGCTATCGTATGTGGCTGAGCGAGAGGGTTCAGGTAGTCGTCGTAGCTGTTCAGGACGCGAAAGCTCTGCAGGCCCCGGTCCGTTCGACTCTGATCCCGGTATTTGAACAGCAGGGCATAGCCGCTTTGCAGGAAGTCGACGCGGCCCATCGCCATGGGGAGAACATCGAAGTGGGCGATGTTGTAGACAGGGGTGTGCGCAAGGTTGCTGTCGCCATCGAGGGGCTGTGCTGTCGAGGGCCTGCTACAGAGCAACACTGCAAGAGCCGCGAGGATTGGCAGGCACTTCATTCTTAAATTCCAAGCATCTGAAAGTCTGCGGTCAGATTAGACGCATCTCAGCGGATAGTATGGTTAAAATAGATGTGATCACTCGGACCCCACACGGGCGCCTTCTGTATTGATGAAAATCCTCGCCCCGATCGCCACCCTGCTGATGTCTTTGGCGTGCCTTCCAGCGATTACGGCCCCGTCGGCCTCGGTCCTCGGCGGCTGGACGTATGCATTTGCCGAGTACGGGACCATCAAATATCCGGAAGGCTTTGCCCACTACGACTTTGTGAATCCGACCGCCCCCAAGGGCGGGACGCTCAGGCTCAGCAATCCGGATCGGCGCACCAGCTTCGATAAGTACAATCCCTTTACCTTGCCCCAAAACGCCCCGGCGGGCGTCGAGCTGTTCATGTTCGAAACCCTGGCCGATGCCAGTCCCGATGAGCCCACCACGATGTATGGCCTCATCGCCAGCCAGATGCTGGTCGCTCCGGACTATTCGTCGATCAGTTTTCGTATCAATCCGCTCGCGCATTTCAACAACGGCGATCCGGTCACTGCCGAGGACGTCAAGTATTCCTTCGATATGGGAGTCAGTCCGGCGGCCATGCCGCTCTACGCTTCGACCTTCGATGATGTCAGGGAGGCGGTGGTGATCGATCCGCATACGGTGCGCTTCGATCTTAAGGTTCCCAGCCGTGACCAGATATACAATCTCGGTACCGAGCTCTATGTGTTCTCGCGCAAGTGGGGACTCGACGTGGACGGTAAGCCCAAACCTTTCAACCAGATCGTGAATGATCTGCCAATTGCGACCGGGCCCTATCTCATCGCCAAGGGCACCGGGCAGATACTGGATCTGGCGCGCGACCCCAAATACTGGGCGCGGGATCTCGGCGTGCGCAAGGGCTACTACAATTTCGATCACCTCCTCTACCATTACTACAGCGATGAGGCGGCGCGCTTCGAAGGCTTCAAGGCCGGTGACTACGAGATTCTGGAGGAGTACTCGGCGAAGCGCTTCGTGCGGCAGTATGTCGGCGCGAAGTTTCGCGACGGCAGGATCATCAAGAAGTTCCTGCCGGTCGGGATGGCCTTTTTCTACGAAGGCTTCCTGCTCAACACGCGCCGACCGCAATTATCCGACTGGCGGGTGCGCTCGGCATTGAACTACGCCTTTGATTGGTCATGGAGCGTGAAGCAGGGCTATGACATCTACGCGCGCTACGACGGACTGTTCCAGAACTCCGAATACGCGGCCGCCGGATTGCCCAGCAGGGGCGAGTTGGCTCTATTGGAGCCTTATCGCAAGGATCTGCCGGCGGCGGTATTCGGTGTCCCGGAGCCGAACCCGGTGTCAGACACACCGGCGAAGCTGCGTGCCAATCTGCTGCATGCCCGTGA
>Ga0302310_10004355_pt1 | contig 10670 bp, 10 predicted proteins | sample III_Palsa_N1_2_FD_200451 | JGI IMG/M metagenome (GOLD analysis project Ga0302310, IMG submission 200451) | Peat permafrost microbial communities from Stordalen Mire near Abisko, Sweden - III_Palsa_N1_2 | ecosystem: Environmental > Terrestrial > Soil > Palsa > Peat permafrost | place: Sweden... | reverse complement strand
TATCACGACTGCCGTAGCGAGCCTTGGAAGGTTACCCTGGTCGATACGGGCGAGGACTCGATGACCGGCGGCCGGCTGCTGCAAGTGGGCAAGTATTTAACTCCCGGCGAGCCCTTTTGCATGACCTACGGCGACGGTCTGTCGAACATCGATATCGCTGCGGAAATTGCGTTCCACAAGGAGCGAGGCTGCAAGGCTACGGTTGCCTGCGTGCGTCCTCCGGCAAGGTTCGGGCGCATTGTGATCGAAGGCACTCAAGCGGTTTCCTTCGAGGAGAAGCCGCAGACCGAAGGCGGTCTCATCAATGGCGGTTTCTTCGTGCTCGAAACCAGCGTGCTGGAGCTGATCGATGGCCTGGGCACGGTGTGGGAGAACGAGCCCATGGAGACCCTGGCCAGCAACGGCCAGTTGGCCGCCTGGATTCATCGCGGCTTCTGGCAGCCCATGGATACCCTGAGGGACAAGCAACATCTGACCGCGATGTGGGAAAGCGGATCTGCGCCGTGGAAGCGGTGGGAAAGTTGATGCCACGATGGTAGGCCCGGTCACTGGATGTCGAGCGTGTGGCGGCAGTCTTACCGTCACCATGGCTGATTTGGGGATGCAGCCCCCGTCCAACGCGTTTCTCGTATCGCTGGCGGACGCCTCGCAGGAGAAGCGTTATCCGCTGCGCGCCAAGGTGTGCGACTCCTGCAAGTTGGTGCAGTTGGACTACGACGTGGATCCCCAGGAGTTGTTCGGCAACTACGTTTATTTCTCGTCCTATTCGGATGAGTGGCTGGAGCACGCCAAGGCCTATTGCGACATGGCGCGCCGGCGCTTCTCGCTGGGTTCTGATAGCCGGGTGGTGGAACTGGCGAGTAACGACGGCTACTTGCTGAAGAATTTCCTGCACATGGGAATTCCCGTTCTCGGCATCGATCCGTCCGAGACCGTGGCGGTTGCCGCGCGCACCATCGGCGTTCCCACCTTGGTGGAATTCTTCGGCGCGGCGGTTGCGAAAGAGTTGGTCGCCAAGGGACAGAGCGCTGATCTCATTATCGGCAACAATGTCATGGCCCATGTGCCGTTGTTGAACGACTTCATCGCGGGCATCGCTCTGTTGTTGAAGCCCGAAGGCACCGTCACCATCGAGTTCCCGCATCTCTTGACGCTCATCGAGCATGTGGAATTCGACACTATTTATCACGAGCATTATTCGTATATTTCCCTGTTCGCCCTCGAGCAGGTGTTTGCCCGCCACGGGTTGCGCCTCTACGACGTCGAGGAATTGCCCACGCACGGGGGCTCTCTGCGCATTTACGCCTCGCTCTCGAGCCGCCGGAACGTCGAGGAAAGTGAAGCGCTGCGCTCGGTTAGACGCAAGGAAGAGATCGCCGGATTGCCGCACCTCCCAACTTATTTGCGATTTGCCGAGCGGGTCGAGGAATGCCGGCGTTCGCTGCTGGCCTTCTTCGCGGCCGCGAAACGCGACGGTAAAACGGTGGGCGCCTACGGAGCTGCGGCCAAGGGCAACACGCTGCTGAACTTCTGCGGCGCGCACCGCGAAGATGTCTCCATGGTGGCTGACCGCAATCCTCACAAGCAGGGGAAGCTCTTGCCGGGGACACATATTCCCGTGGTTTCACCGGAAGAGTTGATGCGCTCGCGGCCCGACTATGTCCTGATTCTGCCGTGGAACCTCGAGGAGGAAATTCGCCGTCAGCTGCACGGTATTTCCGCCTGGGGCGGGCGCTTCGTCACGCCGGTTCCTTTCGTGATGATGGACTCTTTCGTGATGATGGACTCTTGAAATTCACCGAGTCGCCGCTCCGCGGGGCTTATCTCATCGACATGACGCCGGTGGCGGACGAGCGCGGATACTTTGCCCGCACGTTCTGCGCCGAGGAATTCGCCGCGCACGGATTGGGGTCCATCGTCAGCCAGTGCAACGTCTCCTTTAACCCCAAGCGCGGCACCTTGCGCGGCATGCATTTCCAAGCGGCACCCGACGATGAACAGAAGCTCGTGCGGTGTGTCTCTGGTGGTATTTTCGACGTCATCGTGGACCTGCGTGCTGAGTCGCCGACTCGGCACCAGTGGTTTGGAGTCGAGCTCACGGCGTCAAATCGGCGCTCGCTGTACATTCCGCAGGGCTTCGCCCATGGCTTCGTGACGCTGACGGACGACGCGGAAGTTTTTTACTCGATGTCGGCTCCGCATGTCGCGGGCGCGGCGCGGGGGCTTCGCTGGAACGACCCGGCGCTGGGCATACACTGGCCCGTGCAGCCTGTGATCATGTCCACGCGCGACGCCGAGTATCCCTTGCTCGACCCTTTAGGCCGCTGATGTCGCGAAAGGTCGTGTTGGTGACCGGTGCCGGTGGCTTCATCGGCCGCTGGAGCGTGCCGCCGCTCATCGAGCGCGGCTACGAAGTGCACGCTGTGCTATCTCGCTCCTCGACGCGGGACATTCCGCCCGAGCTCAAGGGTGCCGTCGTGCATAGGGCTGACCTGTTGGATTTGGAGTCGGGCGCCTCGCTCATGGCGCGCGTCAAGCCCAGCCACTTCTTGCATTTCGCCTGGATCGCCACGCCGGGTGTTTACTGGGCCAGTGCCGCTAACTATCGCTGGCTCGAGGCCAGCCGACATTTGCTAGGTGCCTTCAAGAGCGAGGGGGGCGTGCGCGCCGTGATGGCGGGGAGCAGCGCCGAATATGACTGGACGCGAGCCGGTGTGTGCGAGGAGCATAGCAGCCCTCTCGCCGGGGACTTGGGCGGCGCGGTGGCTCCCTATGCGGAGTGCAAAGTCGCGATGTATCGGGAGCTCGAGCGATTTGCCCGGATGGAAGGTCTTTCCACCGCCTGGGGCCGCATCTTTTTTCAATTCGGGCCTGCCGAGGATGCGAGTCGTCTGGTGGCGTCGGTCATCATTAATCTATTGTCGGGGCGTGAAGCGCCCTGCAGTCATGGGCGCCAGGTGCGCAGCTTCCTGCACGTCGCCGACGTGGGTTCGGCCTTTGCCTCTTTACTGGACAGCGAAATCCAAGGAGCCGTGAACGTCGGGTCCGGGGACGGGTTGCCCATAGCGGAGCTGCTGGAAATGATCGCGACGCAAATTGGCCGGCCGGAATTGCTGCGGCTCGGCGCGCGCAGCGCGCCTGCATCCGAACCGCCGCTGCTGGTGCCGGCAGTGGAGCGCCTACATCAGGAACTGGGGTGGCAGCCGCGCTTCAATTTGCATGACGGTATTGCCGACACCATTGCGTGGTGGCGTGACGCGCTGGCTACACCTGAAACGGGGGCGTCGCGGTGATGAAGTTGGTTCCCGGCTGGCATCCCGTGGCGGTGCACTTTCCGCTGGCGTTGATCATCACGGCGGCGCTCTGTCTGACGGCCGCCTTTGCGATGCCGAAGAGCCGCCATGCGCCCGCGCTTGCGACCGTGGGCACGTGGAATTTATGCATCGGCGCCGTGGCCGTGTTCGTGGCCCTGGGAACGGGACTGGGTGCCGCGATGGGGTTGCACATCGGCGCGGCCGCGCATCAAGCGGTGTCAGCACATGTTAAATCCGCGTTCGTGACCACCGTGCTGGTGCTGTTGGCTACGCTCTGGCGCAGCGTGGGCGTGCCGGCGCAATCGCGACCGTCGGCGGTGTTCATGGTGCTGCTGTGGGCGGCCACGATATCTCTGCTGGTCACGGGCTATCGCGGGGGTCAGAATGTGTATGTGCACGGTGTCGGCGTCGAGGCGGCGGTGGGTTTGCCGGCAAAGTGAGTGAAGCTCGCAGCCAATAAAAAAGGCGCCGAGTGCCCCAGGCGGGCTGCACGGCGCCGAGTGCCCCTAGCGATTATTGGCTGGGCATATCCCCCGTGAAGTAGGTCAGCACGTAAGCGCGCAGCGTGCCATCGGCCTGCGGTACTCCGTACACCTTCACCGGCTCGCCGGCAGCCAAGCCCGTGGTCAAGGTGGCGAGACCGGCGGAGGTGGTGACATCGATCGAGCTGACGCTGACGATGTTGTTGGTGCGATCCACTTGGTAAACCAGCGTCGCGGAGCCCGAGGCCGTACTGACATCCACGGTGGCTGCGGTGGCGCCTCCGGCGACGGTCATGGTAAACGCATTGTTGCTGAGGCCGGTGGCCACCAGCCCCAAGGGCAACAGGGACGGCATGACAATGCTGGCAGAGGCCGACCAGCCGGTGCTACCGGCCGGGTCTCCCCAGATGGCGAAGCTGGTTCCGCGAGTCGGCACCGCGCCGACCGTCCCGCCGAAGTTCACGACGCCGTCGGTGGTCGATACGAAATCGCCGATGGCACTGGTGCCGCTGGTGAGTACCGTCGGGTAGGCAAAGTTCCACCACTTGTAGCCGGTGATGGCATTGCCCGAATCATCCGTACCATTGGCCGTGGTCGAGGCGATGTAGTCGATGGTGTAAACGTAATCGTCGGTCGCCGTGTGAAAATTGCGGGTGTAGGTAAAGCCCGTCGTTCCTGGCGCTGAGATTTGACCATCGTATGCGGCGGTCTCGATGTCGATGGTCTGCGCGACCAAGGGCGTGGCCAGGGGGTCGACCACACTGGCATGCACTTTGAAGCCGCGGATGAGATCCTTGTTGGTGAGGAAGCTCGTGCCCGTACCGATGGGCGTGGCATCGGCCGTGGCGTTCCAAGGCTGGCGGAAGAAGAACTGCGTATTGGCATTGACGGTCAGAGGCACCGGCTGGCCCGACTCATTCGAGACGGTGACGATGTCGGTGTTGGCGTTCACATGCAGTACATGTCCTTCGGGGCTTAGCCACACGCTATTGAAACTACTGCTGGCCCAAATGCGCGTGGCGACCAAGGTACCATCCTGTTGATAGCGGGCCGCGATGCGCACGTACTTCCCCGACAGCGAGGCGTCGGTGGAGAAATTGTCGATGACCGTTTTGGTGCCGGCGTCGACATCGTAGAAGAGGGTGCCGTTGGTGGCGTCCGCCAATATTTGCAGCGACTCCGCGCCGGCGACCGCGGTTTCGGGGCTGGCCGCAGGCTCGGTCGGAAACTCCTTGGTGATGGTAATCGCCGTGTTGTCGGATGAAATGGCGGTCACGTTGCCGTAGGTGTGGCGCAGAACCAGACGAGTCAAATCATGCACCGGGTGGTGATGCACCGGGCCGTTGAAGTTGACGGCCCACAACGTCATCCCTGAGGCCGGCGGCACATGCTCCACGAGGAAGGCGGGATGTCCGAGGTCGAACTCGAGGTCCAACGCGTTGCTCGCCGTGGTGCTGACCACCAGCGGTGATACGAAATTAATATCGACCGGCACGGTGAGATTCGACCCCGTGCCCTGGGTATGCTGAACCTGAATTTGATTGCTGGGGATGGTGGTGCCGGCCGCGACAGAGAAGCCGGATTCGGGATCCGCCGCGACGGTGAGTAGAATGTCGCTGGAGTTGCCGCTGATGGTCAGCACGGCACCGCTGTACGTGCCGACGGGCACGCTGACGTTGCCGAGGATTTCTGCAATTTGATCGAGCTGCACCAAGTTGACGGTGGGCGCGGGCGAGGGCGCGGTGTACACCACGACGTTGCTGCCGCCACCCTGAGGCACCAGTGCAATCGAGAGAACTTTGACTCCGATCGTGGCCCAATCTTCGGTGGACGCATCACTAATTAACAGTGGCACATTGGCCGATTGCGTTGTGGTCGTCGTGCTGGTACTTGTACTTGTACCGCTGGTGGCGCCGCTTGAATCGCCACCGCCGCCACCGCAGCCCGTAATGAGTGCCGCGGCCACGCTGAGCGCGAGTACTCGAGATGTGACTTGCGTCATGATGATGCTCCTGAATTTAACGAAATAAATGTCTGCTGGTCCCTTAGCGCGTCTTTGCGCGTCACTCCCCCGCAGCAACGGGGCACAGCTACTTGCGTTGACGTGATATTTCGTCGCGGAAAGCCGACATCGACGCTGCTCTGCGATGAATGGCGGTCACCGGCGTGGGGATTTTCCCGAAACGGGCGTAGTTGCCGTTCAATCGAATTCGCCTGTAAAGTTGAACGCAATAACAACAAGGGGATGACATGTCGTCTGGAAAATTTTTGCTTGGCTTGGGTGCCGTGGCATTGAGTGGGCATTTGTGTGCCGCCGATTTCCTGCTCAAGAATGTCGAGGTCTACGACGGTACCGGCAAGCCGCCGTTCTCGGCGGATGTGCGTATCCACGGCGACCGCATCTCCGCCGTTGCAGCTCATTTGAAAGCGCTGCCCGGCGAAGACGTGCGCGATGAAAAGGGCTTGAGTCTCGCGCCGGGATTCATCGACATGCACACGCATGGCGATATCGGCCTACTCGAGGACTTGGATGCGGGCACGATTTCTCGTCAAGGAGTTACCACCATTCTGGTCGGTCAGGATGGCGAGTCGCATTTTCCGCTGCGCAAGTACTATGGGCAGCTCGACGCCACGCCACCGGCGATCAATGTCGCCAGCATGGTCGGCCACGCCACCATGCGGGAACAGGTCATGGGCAAGGACCTATACCGTGCCTCGACTCCCGCGGAGCTGGCGGCCATGAAGGTGCTTTTGGCGCGGGAGCTGCGCGCGGGGGCCTTCGGTTTATCCACGGGCCTGGAGTACGAACAAGGTCACTTCGCGACCACCGAGGAAGTCGTGGACCTATCCAAGGTCGCGGCGGGTACCGGTGGGTTTTACATCAGCCACGTGCGCGACGAAGCCGACCACGTATTCGACTCCTTCGACGAGGTTCTGCGCATCGGCCGTGGGGCGCATATTCGCGTGGAAATTACCCATATCAAATTAGGCGCGACCCCGGTATGGCATCTCGCCGCGGCGCGTATGCCGGCCTACTTTGCACAGGCCAAGCGCGAACACGTGGATCTGCAGGCCGATGTGTACCCGTACACTTACTGGCATTCGACCATTCGCGTCACTGTCCCGGAACGCGATTATTTCAACCCTGAGAGAGTGGCTCAGGCGCTGGCCGACAATGGTGGGCCTTCCGCCATTCGCTTGGCTCACTACGTGCCGGAGCCCGCCATGGCGGGAAAAAATCTGGAGGAAATCGCTGCGGCCTGGGGCGTCACGCCGGTGGCTGCCTTTATGCGCATCATTAAGGCCACGGAAGCCGAGGTGGACTCAGATCAGCAGTTGGAAGATATCATCGCCACCTCCATGAGCGAGGACGATGTGAGTTGGTTCATCGCGCAGCCCCAGATCATGTTCTGTAGCGATGGCGAGTTACATGGAGCGCACCCGCGCGGTGCGGGAACCTTTCCACGAGTGCTCGGCCACTATGTCCGCGAGCAAAAGACGCTGTCGCTGGCATTGGCCATTCACAAGATGACGGGATTGCCGGCTCATCAATTGCGGCTCAAGGATCGAGAGCGTATTGCTCCGGGGTTTATCGCGGACCTCGTGCTCTTCGATCCTGCGGTGGTCATTGATCGCGCCACCATCGACAATCCCGAGGCTCCGCCGCTTGGCATACCGGATGTCATGGTGGCCGGCGAGTGGGTGGTCGAAGGGGGTAAGGTTACCGGTAAGCATCCCGGCCGGGTGCTGAAAAGCACGGCGTTCCGCCCGACCGACGACTAGTCGGCGTTGCCCTGCGCTGGCTTCTTCCCGTAGCGCGACGGACAGGTCTAGTGACTGTCCGCTCCGGGGAACGCATTTATTTCCACGCACGCGTCAGTAGCTCATCCAACGCAGCCACAATTAACTGACTTTCGTCACTAAGGGACCCCACCACGTCGCCGAGTTGATCGAGTGGCACGGAGACGATTTCCAGCGGATGCAGGACTACTGAGATGCTTCGGATTTTGAAAGTCGGATTGAACGCTGCGTAACCAATCTTTCCAATCGCGGAAGCTCGCACCAGCGGGACGACCACCCGACGCCGATAGTTGTCGAACTGCGCAGATTGCACGACAACGACGAAAGGGATGGCGTCTTTATGCTTCCCGATGTTCCGATGGACGTCGAACTGCGCCATCAGAGCGACGAATATTCGTCCGCGATGGATCCAGAGTTCGAATTGAATTGGTTCCACGATGCCACCGCTGCTTCAACGATCTTGGCTTTTTGCAATCTTTCGCGGTGAGCGCGACTGACAAAGTCCGAAAGCAGCAATTCCACGACTCCTGAGAGGTTGTCGGTCAATGACTTGGCCTGGCTCACCAGGCTTTCATTAAGAGTTAGATTGACCGGACGCTTTCGCGCCGAAGGATCGAAATCGGCTTTCATGTAACTCTCCTTGTATGCGCATTGTATGCGCATAAAAATATTTGATCAATCTTAACGAGCGCGCCAGTGCCCCCATCGACGCTATGCGCTGCGTGAACGCAGTGGATAAGGGCCCTCAAAGGTGCGCTATTTATCGGGTTGCCAGCTCCCTGCAGTAAATATCCACTTGGCATTGTATTTTTCCCAGCGCGGCGCGTCCCAGTGGAAGCCGGGTCGGGGAGCCTCCCACTGGCCATCGTTCCATTGATAGCCTGTTCTGGCGTAGTGGACGTAATAGCCAGGCATCCATAGATCGCCTGGCTCCGGCGGCGTGCCAGGATTCTCTATCTTGGCGGGTGGCGGCGCTTCATCGACGCAGGCTAGAGCCGTCGAGCAACGATCCGCAGAATCATAGATTTTCCACACCAGCGGAAATGCGAATGCTAGTTGGCCGTCATCGAGGGTCTTTATGTTGCTCAGCAACTCTGCAGAGAACTTGAGGTTCATCACGTAATCGAGAGCGGCTTTGTCCAAGCGGGCGAAGCTGGAGGTTTTCAGTATCGTCGCCTTGCGCACGCAATAATCCGAGTCGATGACTAGTTGCATGAGAACTTCTCCCTGCTCCTGGTGCTCTCGTGACCCGGGCGGATATATTGGCCTGACCTGCCGAGGGTCGCGTATGGCGGTGATTTTGCATGCCGTGATTCGCGTGATCGACGTGACGAATTGCTTATCACCCGGCCGGTGAGTCTCCATATACTGGGTGTTGTCGGCCGGAGCGTCCTGCGAAATGGCCGTATGGGTAAGTGCCAAGGCGCTGAGGCACGTTAGCGCGAAGAGTCGACTCATATTGATTTTGGTCCGCCTGAAAGGGGTCAGGCGCTGTGTGGCCTGCTGTTGGAGAGAATGCTAGCAAAGCGGTGATAAGGCGGCGTCCTTATTTCCCAGATGCGCGTATAGGAACGGCGTAGCGCCCAGAACGAATCCAGCTAGCTACAATTGCAGTTAGGTGCTTTGGCCGCCTTATCGATGCACCGAAGGCGTATAACAATCCTCAACGCTGATCGACGCGGGAGCCATGTAGCTGTAAACAAGTCGCCGCCTAGCAGCCAAAGGTTAGCGGGCGGGTAGACTAGCCAGAGACTTCTTGAAACTCGCTGCGCAATGCGGACAAGCCTCGAAGGGTTTCGTCAGCATCGGGTTACTCCCATAGCGACCAGCTTGCCAGAGTCTTTTTCCGCATTCTGGGCACTTAAGGTCCTTGCCGATAGCCCAGTCAAGAGCGGCGAAACCGGCGAATACGACCACGTAATACACCAGGCTGAACCGGTGGAAAAGCCCGGGAAGGAAGAAGATGGAGGCAAGGAACACCCCGGCCCAGGCGAAGGTGCAATTTCGAAGCAGCTTGCCCCGCCCTTTGATGTATTCGTGCATGGTCATGATTTCCGATCCTACATAACTCGCCCGCTGACGGGCGCGTGCAGGCGTCACAGCTTCTCGTGAGAGAGGCCACAGCGTGCTTCACCTTTGCACGGCTAGTAAGTGGCAGGGTTCGTATCGCCTGGGCAAGGACAAGTGTGATAGTTGAGTATGGCCGTCCCCCGGGCTATGGGCACGGTGTCTTGCGCATGGACACGATGAACTTAACGAGCTCAGCGAAAAGAACCCCCAGAAAAAACCAAGTAATCCAGAAGTTGTTTCGGACAAACACTGCCGAAAGCACAGTCAGGGCATCGGAGGCGGCCCTGGATGGCCGCGAGGGCGTTTTCCACCCAGTGAGCCTAGAAAAAGTCTCAGGCCGTGCCTCGCGTGAGTGGCGACACTTCTCACACGGGATAATGAGCACGTATTTGCCTCCGTGATCGGACAGCTTCACGAGGTTGAGAGGTTGTCGCGGCGGCATCATGGGTGAACGATAGCGCCGGTAACTTGTGGATTGTTTCCGTATAAGTCGTACAGTCTTTCCGGTTCCTACGCTTAGCTTCCAATCAAATCACGGAACGGCGATGAGCATGAAATATCGATTGGTGATCGGCACAGCCTTGCTTTCGCTAGTGGCGGGCTGCGTGAAGACCTCCGACGTTATGCCTCTTGTCACGCCGTGCAATGAGCGAAGCTAACTTGCTTGAATCGCAGATGACTGGGGTATTACAGGGCCGGCCGCTCGTGAATGCGCGACGCATGCTTACACTTTGATTTTTTCCGCGGGGCCAAATTAGCGCTCTACCGGAACTTCGATCACGCCCCACATGGCACCGGCGAAGTCTTCATTTCCACGGTGCTCATCGAGGGTACGGAATTCGGGCAAGCCGTTGCCGCCTTCGATCAGCAATTCGACATGGCCGTCGATGACCTCATGCGCTCCGACCTTCGTTCGCGGTCGGCTGTCAATGTATAATATTGCGTGCCGAAGTTCGGGCCTAGCAGGAGAGCCAGGATGGACAAGCGAATTGTAGCCTTCATT
>Ga0302310_10004351_pt1 | contig 10680 bp, 10 predicted proteins | sample III_Palsa_N1_2_FD_200451 | JGI IMG/M metagenome (GOLD analysis project Ga0302310, IMG submission 200451) | Peat permafrost microbial communities from Stordalen Mire near Abisko, Sweden - III_Palsa_N1_2 | ecosystem: Environmental > Terrestrial > Soil > Palsa > Peat permafrost | place: Sweden... | reverse complement strand
CGCCACGACCGTGCCGCCGTTCGTAACCGGGGTCAGATAGTACACCTGGTGCTGGTACGGCACGCCCGTCCCGCTCACCGTCATCGAGCAACTGCTCGGGAAGCTCAGCGTCAGTGTGCTGGCATACTTCAAGCTCGAGCTCTCATACGCAGCCGCGTAGGCGTTGGTGGCCGTCGTTGTGGTGGTGGTGCCGTTGCTACTACAGCTGCTGAGCAGCGTGATGAGGGACACGGCGATGACAGAGACGAAACCGTACGATGCGATTAACCGGCGTGAAGTAACCATGGAAGGAACCGACCTCAAAATGAATTGATCAAGCAGCGGCCTGGCCGCGAAAGGGGCCCGAAGTGACGAACCGTCGCAAACTGATCGGCGGGGAACTGAGCAAATGGACGAGGATTCGTAATGACAGATTACATCCTGCGCCGGAAAATCTTGGTCAGGTGCCCTACATCGTCATACATTCAATCGACCCACGGAGGCTAACGGAGCAACAGACCGGGCCTGCTCTTAGAGGTAAGCCGTCGTCACAACCTTCCAACCCGTGTCTCTGCGGATCAGAACGATGTTCTCGCCGCTGACGGCGGCATCGAACGGCATATCGCCCAGCGCGCGGAAGATCTGGGCGGTCGCTCCGGCATGGTCGGCGTCGGGGCACTCGAAGATGAACGCCTTCACGTGGCTCACCCACGCCGTATTGTTCAGGAACACCTCATACTCGGTTCCTTCAATGTCCATCTTCAGGATGTCGATCTCGCCCCCTACTCGCGCCAGGATCGTATTCATCGTGATGGCTTCAATGTCGGTTGGCTCGCCGGGCTCGGCAGGACGCACCGAGAACGCCTCGTTCCCCATTCCGGGTAGAACTCGCAGCGCCGTATCGGTCGACCACAGGCCGTTCGGCATGGTTTCTATGAAGTCCTTGTCCTGTGCGGCGTTCCTCTGCAGGATGCTGTAATTACTGCTGGCGGGCTCTACGCAAAGAACGCTGGCTGCGGGGTGAAAGTGCCGCAACCGGATGGTCTCCATGCCGATGTTGGCCCCCGTATCCACGATCACCCTGACCGGGCACTCCGGAGTCTCGAGGATCTTTGTCCCCGGATAAAACAGGTGTGAGATGACGCCCTTGTCCCCGCGGCCGCGGAAGAAAACCCTTCGTCCCAGGCGCGGAACATAGATAGACCGCAGCTCCGAACCGCCACGGATCCAGAGGAAGGTTCGAAGCGCATTCAGCAACCCAAGATTTCGTATGGCGATGGCAAAGCGCGCGCAGTAAGCCGCAGACCGTTCTAGAAAAAGGGTAGGGGACAAGCTCCGCTCCGCGGGCGCGATAACACCTTGAAAATCCAAAGTTCAGCGCAGTGAGATAGAGCTCAGTATAGCAGCCGGTATGTCGCTGGCTGGAGGTCCTCGCCGCCTAGCGCACACCGCCCAGCAAATCGATCAATCGCCGAAATCCTTCCGCCCGCGCTGCTGCATTGGCCGCAGTCGCATCGGGAGCCTCACCCGCGCGCATGAAGCCGTGTCCAGCGCTGTCGTAGGTCACGGGATCATACTTCTTACCCGCAGCCTTCATGTCGATCGCCGTCTGCGGGATCGTCGCCGAGATGCGCGCATCGTTGCCCGCATAAAACCCATAAACCGGCGCGGTAATACTCTTCATCGCATCAGCAGGCGGCGGCGCCCCATAGAACACGAACGCCGCGCCCAGGTCCTTGCGATGGGTAGCGAAGGCAAACGTCTTTCCGCCACCCCAGCAGAAGCCTGCCACATACAACTTGCCGTTCGCCGCGGGCTGCTTCTTACCGTAGTCGGCTGCCGCATCGAGGTCTGCCAAAACCTGTGCCGGATCGAGCGAGGAGACGGCCTTGGTAATCGAGCTCTGATCGGGAAACGCCGCCGTTCCACCGGGCGACATGGCCATAGTCGCCGCTCCGCCATCCTGCGTATGCATGTGGTCCATCGCCGCGGCAGCCGGAGGCCCGTTGGGATGCGCATTCCTCTGCCCCTCGCGGCACGGCATAGGATCGCAGCCTGTCCCGGCAAGAGGCGGTGTGGCCTGCGCACTGGACGTGGCTGAAACTGTCATCGGCGGCCCAAAGCCGCTCAGCAGATCGGGCTCGACGACGATGTAGCCCGCGCCTGCTACCTCATCGGCCATCTCGCGGGCCCAGTCGCTGAGCCCGAAGATCTCGTGGATCATCACGACAACGGGTGCTTTGTCCTTGACCTCGGGATAGACGATCCACGCTTGCAGGATGCGTCCGCTGGGCTCCTTAATGGTGACGTACTCTCCGTGTCGAGGGCTCTTGTCGAGCGCGGCTTTGGCCCAGTCCTGGGCGGAGCAGACGGTGGTTAAGAACAGGGACGCGAGGATGACACAGAGACGCTTCATGCTGGCGAGTTTAAAGCGGCGAGAGGCGCGAAGCAAATGGGTCAGCCCAGGCGGAAGTAGAGTAGCGTCATTAGGCAAAGGAAGCAGATGAGGACGAGCGCGCGGTAGGCCCGGACCATGACGGTGTCGGCGGCCATGCGGCGGCTGCGGGACAAGAAGAAGAGTGCCCGCTGCGGCGCGATGGCAAGGGCCAGGGCGATGATCGCGAGAACAGCGATAAGGATGGGATTCAGTTCGTCAAGTTCCAGGTGATGCGTCATCGGAGCATGGTACTGCGTTTCGTTGGTCTTTGTGACGATTCTTCAGCCAGGCTATTGATTGTTGTCGAACATGGAGCCGACGATGCCGCCCAGGACAGCGGCAGTGCCGATCTTGCTGGGTTCGTTGCGATTTTGTGACAGATAGGGCTCGAGGGCGTGGGCCAGGTTCGACAGAGGCAAGGTCTGTAGCCAGATGCGGCCGGGGCCGGTGAGCGCGGCGAGAAAGATGCCATCTCCGCCGAAAAACATATTCCGGATACCTTGAATGCGCGTGATCTGGAAGGCCACCGATGCCTGGAAAGCCCCGACGTGGCCGGGATGCACACGCAGCGTCTCGCCGGGTTGCAGGTCGCGCACGACGACTTCGCCGCCGAGTTCGAGCCACGCGGTGCCGTAGCCGGAGAGCTTTTGGAGCAGGAAACCGTCGCCCCCGAAGATGCCTGCGCCCAGCGACTGCTGAAAGCCGAAGCCAAGCTGGATCTGCGGCGTCGCACAGAGAAAGCCGTGGCGATGAATCATGAACTCGTGCCCTGGGCTGACCTCGACCGGCAGGATCTGCCCGGGGACCTTGGTAGCGAACGCGACCTCGCCGGGATAGCCCTGCGCGGTGTACTCGGTCATGAACAGCGTGCCGCCGCCGGCCATGCGCTTGATGGCGCCGAAGAAACCGCCGCCGCCGGCCATTTGGGTGTGGGTGGTCATGGCGATGGTCTGGGTCATCCAGCTCAGCTCGCCGGCCTCGGAGATGAGGCTCTCACCGGGCTGGAGGAGAGCTTCCAGTACAGGCATGGTGGTTCCTACAATTCTGCTTTGCATAGTGCTAAGAGTCCTTTCGGGGCCCGAGGATGGCCGTCGCACAATATGGTACGCCAGCGCCGCCCCGGAGGTTCCCGTGTTCGTTCCCTACCGGCGGCGGTACACGTCATAGTTATCCAACCTGCGATAGAGAGCGAAGTCATACGTGAGCAGAGATATGGTCTTTTCGTTCTGGTGGGTTGGGTCTTCCTTGATCTGGAGGTTGCGCTTCACAATCAGCCAGCGGATATTGCGCGCGCGGGCTTCGTCGACGATCTGTGCCGGACTGTAGGGGTCGCTCGCCGGGTCGAAGAGGAGTACAGGAAACTGCGGGGTGCGGCCGGTGGTGAAGTAGAACGGGTCTTCACCGTTGATCAGAATCAGGCCGTCGTGGGCGGGAATCTCCGCAGCGGCGAAGCGGACCAACTGGTCGAAGCCGGGCAGGTAGGGTCCGCGCACAGCCATTCCGGCAAGCTGCGGGAAGCTGGAATGGACGAGCGGGCCGTTGGTGAGATCGACGTAAGAGAGGCGTTCTTCACTGGCGGTATAGAAGCCGCCGCAGACCAGCAGCGCGATAGCGATGACGGATGTAAGCGTAGGCACATAGGTCTGAAACTGAGATTCTGTTACGGCCTCTCCGGCAGGTAATACTCCCGGCGTCAGGTAGGCGATCATCTGTGCGAGCAGGAGGATGAACAGCGGCCAGATGGCATAGGTCGAACCCCAAAGCTGTTGGGAGAGGAGGGTCCCATGAATGGCCGCCAGAATGACGATGGGCAGCAGAACGCCGAGGTTGAGACCGCGTCGCAGATTGTAGAGAGCGAGTATCGCCGAGAGGATCAGTATCGGAGGCCAGAGCGCGAGGAGACTGGATGCACGATCGTCAGGGTCATGGGTTCGAAAGAGGGAGAGAAGCGTGTATAGGAAGGGGGCAGCAAACAGGACAAGAGCCAGAAGACGCGCCCACGGGTTCTTGACCAGGCCAGTCTTGAATAGGAGCAGAGCCGTCGCGATACAGGGGACCGTCCAAATCAGGGAGGGCTCTGCGTAGACGGCGAGCATGTCGTGGAAGCCGGGAAGGCGGCGTTGGCCGGCGAACCTAACTGTCCAACGGACGTAATTGCCGATGCCGACAGTCCAGTGCATGAGCAGAATGGCAGCCAACAGCGTTACGGCAGCGGCAGCGAGCATGGTCAGCAAGGTCCGGGTTGAGGGAGTGGCTGAGGCTGTTGTGCGGCGGAACAGGAACCTTATCGCCAGCAGCAGGCCGGTGCCGCCAGCAGCGGCGAGCAGGAAGGGCAGGCCGATGTTCTGCTTGAAGAAGAGCGGCACAACGATGGACGTGCCTGCTGCGATGGCAGGCAAGTACAAGCGCGAAGAGGCCGACAGCAGGCGTTGCAATAACAGGATGGCGATGAGGATGGAGAAGATGCAGTCGCAGTCGTAGTTGGGATGCGGGTAGATGGTATAGATTCCCAGTACGGTGAGCGGTATGGCTAACAGCAGGGAAGTTGTCCACGCTGCGGCCAGACGCGGTTGCAGCGTGTGCAGCGCGATACGCCAGGTGACGACCGTGCTGGAGCCGGCGACGATCGCGGCATAGAGAACATGGTGGAAAAAGACGCGTCCGGTGAGGCGGATGATGGCAGCCTGGATCAGAAACGTGAGTGGAGCGTGCGCGAGGGGGAAATCGCGGTAGGGAAGCTGTCCGAGAGCTATGCGGAAGCTGCTGTCGAGGATGTAACTGATATCCCATAAGACGGCGAGATGCGAGTTCTGCCACAGGACAACGGCCGCGGCTGCGACGAAGAGGGCCGCTGCCGCAAGGAGGTCGCGGAGCGTCCAGCGGGATGCAGACGATAGAGTTGCGAGTTGGGCCATTGCCGATTCATCTCTAAGAAGATCACAAACGCAGTTTAGCTATGGCGCGAGGTCTTGACAGGCGCGGAGGCTGGGTTCGCGGGGTCGGCGACAGCGAGGCAGTTGCGACCCATCGCCTTGGCCTGATACATCATCGCGTCGGCGGAGCGGATAATGGCATGTAATGTGGTTCCGTCCTCGGGGAAGGTGGCCAGTCCGAAGCTGGCTGTGACAGTGAGAGACATTCCTTCGCCGGTGAGAAAGCGTGACTGATTGAGGGTCTCGCGCAGATGGCCGGCGAGCTCAGAGGCATGCTTCTTGTCGAGGCCGCGCAGCAGGGCGACAAACTCGTCGCCACCATAGCGGAAGGCCGGGTGCTCTGGGCCGAGCGTGCGCTTGATGACTCCGCCTATCTCGGAGAGCAGGCGCGATCCGACTAAATGGCCATGTGTGTCGTTGACCGACTTGAAGTGGTCGAGGTCGAGAAAGAGCAGGCTGAACTGCGGATGGATGGAGACGACGCGCGTGCTGGCGTCGGGCGCGATCTCCTGCTCCAGCATGGTGTAGAGATAGCGCGCGTTGAACAGGCCGGTGCAGTCGTCGGTGATGCTTAGATGGTGGATCAACTTTACCGAGCGCGCGTTTTGGAGCGCAATCGCGGCGTAGTCGCAGAGCACGCGCAGGAAGGCGATGGAGGAGTCCGGCAACAGGTCTAGCTTGCTGTTATGGAGTTGCAGCACACCCAGCGTGCGGCCGCCATGACGGATAGGCAGACAGGCGATCGATTGCAGGTTGAGCTCTTTGTGCGCGGCTGCAAAGATCGCCCAATCGTGATCGAGTTGAACGTCGGGTATGATCAACGGGTTGCCCGACTGCGCGACGTAGCCGGCGATGCCTTGTCCCATCTTCAGGCGAGCGTTGCGGAACGTGGTATCGTCCACACCCGCCGAGAGAGCGTAGTAGAGTTCGTCGGCCTCTTCATCGACCATCAGCAGCGACCAGCGCTCGGGGCCGAAGAACTCCTCCATCTTGCTCATGATGGCGAGCAGCAGGGGCTCGAGTTCCAGGTTGGAGGTGAGGGCGCGTGCAACCTCGTGAAACACACGCAGGCTCTCCATCTGGCGGTTATCGATAACTTCGAGCTGGCGTTTCGGTTTCACGTTCACGTCCCGATCGAAATTTTTTGTGCCTGGGATCGCTGCGTTAGCCAGACGATGATAACGCGAATGCGAGAGGATTTGGCAAGACCGCCGACCCCCTTCAAGCTGCCTAAGCGTATCTTTTGCAGCAGATGCGCCTAGCCGCCAATATGCACCATGCTGCGCGAAGGCTTGAGGAAGCCGGGCTCTCCGATGTGATGGCGGGCTTCCTTGCGCTGAATGATGCGACGAATCCATATACGCAGATCGTCGTCTCCGGTTCCACGGGCCATCAGGCCGGCGAGGTCGTGATCGCTCTGCGAGAACAGGCAGGTGCGGACTTTTCCGTCTGAGGTAAGGCGGACGCGGCTACAGTGGCCGCAGAAGGGTCGCGAGACCGGCGCAATAATGCCGATCTCTCCGATGCCATCCTCAAAGGTGAAGCGGCGGGCGGTTTCGCTGATGTGGTTGGGCGGCAGCTCGACGAGGGGCCGGACGGCGTTGAGCCGGGCGACGATCTCGTCCATGGGCACGACCGTTTCCGGGGCCCACGTCCGGCCTTCTTCCAGCGGCATGAACTCGATGAATCGGACGATGACGTTTTCAGCTCGCGAGAACTCGGCGAAGGCCTCGATCTGGGCGTCGTTGAAGCCGCGCATCAGGACGCAGTTGACCTTGACGGGGCCGAGGCCGGCGTCCTGGGCTGCACGAATGCCGTCGCGGACGCGCTCGAAGCTGCCCGGGACGCGGGTGATGCGGGCGAAGGTCTCGGGATCGACCGCATCCATGCTGACGGTAATCCGGCGTAGGCCGGCTTCGCGCAGTGGGCGAGCCAGCGGGGCGAGCAGGTGGCCGTTGGTCGTGAGAGCGATATCCAAATGCTCACCCGGTGCGAAGGCTGGGCTGAGCTGGGCGGCTTCACGTACCAGTTCCAGCAGGCCCTGTCGCAGTAGTGGCTCGCCGCCGGTGAGGCGGACTTTTTCGATGCCCAGCGAGACGAAAACGCGCAACATTCGGGCGTAATCGGCTATGGGAAGCTCTGTATACTGGGCGCCGTCGGTGCCGGTGCGGCAGTAGACGCAGCGGTAGTTGCAGCGGTCGGTGACGGAGAGTCGCAGGTCGGTAATGGCGCGTCCGTGCCCATCCCGCAGGCGGTCGAGCGGCAGCGGCTGGGGCCGGGCCGGGTCGTCGAGGATGGGGAGGGACATTGGGGGCATAAAAAACGCTACGCAGTTCGATGCAAAATTGGATTCCGAAAAAGTGCTGCTACGTGTGATAATAAATCGGGGCCCCCATACAGTCTGGGAGATATTGTGTTATCCGTGACGATTTACACATGGAAGCGTAATTGGCTGGTGTGTTATCGCAACCTCTGAGGAGACTTCTTTCGATGGTCACACCTGATAGCTTGTCGGTCTGGCTTAACGAACAAGCCTGGCCTATTGCAATTATCATCGGTTGTATCGTGTTTGCTTTCATCGCGCTGAAGATCTCAGCGCAGCGGCGGCATAAGGCGTTGGCCAGCGAGCGCGAAGGCGTTACCGAATCGACGTTCACCGCACACCTGCAGCAGTATGGCTTCGATCCCACGATCACCGGAGCTACTTACCGCTATCTGCAGGAAGTGCAGCTGGTGAAGTTCCCGATCCTGGCCGGCGACGCGCTGGACGAGGACCTGGGCCTGGATACAGAAGATGTCGAGCAAACAGTGAGCGAGCTTACCGCGGCGTTGAAGCGGGAACGGGCACCGGGTCTGCGGCATACACCTGTGGTTACCGTCGAAGATCTGGTTCGGCTGTTGCAGGCTTCGCCGCGCAAGGCGCGTTCGGTGGCTGCTTAGAAACAGGGATTAGGTTTTAGGAATTAGAAAAGCGAAGGGCGACTCTTGCGAGTCGCCCTTTTCGTTGCTTTGTGCTTTGGAACTAGATGCCTACGCCGAATTCGACGTCCTGGGCTTCGTCGCCGGAGTGCTCGTAAAAGTCATACGGGGTGCGGCGATTAAACTTGTAGCGCTGACGAATTTCGCGGCCCACCACGACGCCGATGGCCAGCGCGGTGACCCCGGCCGAGAGCCAGCCGATGTTGCGCAGAACCTTGCGGCCTTCGCGGGAGACCTCAGCAGCAGCCTCCGCAACCTGGTCCTCGAATTTACGGTGCGAACGAAAGAGCGCCATGCGAAGCATCATATCGCAGGACACCCAGTGTTTGGTAATCGTGCGGTTACAACAAAGGTGGGAGAGGCGAAGCAGTTAACAGCAGAGAATAGGAGGTAGGGAATAGGGAGTAGCAAAGCTTAAGATTTTGTTGGGCTGGCTGCGGGTGTTGATGTAGCTGCTGCAGCGGGTGCCGGGGCCGTAGCTGCCGGGGTATCGGCAGATTTAGCTGGGGCTGCGCTACTGTCGTTGGAACTATTGGAATCCTTTGAATCCTTGGAGTCCGAAGCTGACGAGGAACCGGAGTCGGCGTTGGCGGCAGGCTTGGCGGAGCCGTAGCCGTCCTTGTACCAGCCGCCGCCCTGAAACGAGAAGGCGGCAGCGGTGATGGTGCGCTCGAGCGGGCCGCCGCAGTAGGGGCAGATGGTCAGCTCGGCGTCGGAGTACTTCTGGATCTTTTCGGTGCGGCGATGGCAGGCGGTGCATTCGTACTCGTAGAGCGGCATTGCTGGGTCCTTGTTGAACTTGGTACGGCTGATCTCAGGGTACAGGATGAGAGACGCCGTGGCATCCCGGCGAGCAAAGTGCCCCGGCTGGGGAATGCCACCCCCTCCCCTAGGTGTGTTTAAGATTCAAAGGTTCGATTCTAAAGGGCTTAGATTCGGTCTAGGGTAGTCTCCAGACAGTCTTAGATAGCTGGAGGTTGAGGTTTAGGTTGGGAACTCGGCGGGTTGCCGGGCTGTTTGTTTTAAGGCCTACTTCTATTGTAAGGAGTCTGAGATAAAAGATGTGCAAACTATTTTTCAGAGAAATAGCCAGTGTTGACAGGGGTTTTGTGGTTTCGAGGGGTGGTTGGGGGCGTGACAAGATTTTGGGGCGCGTGGGCCACCCCGGCGGAAAACAAGCAACGGCAAGTGCGAGGTGGTGGTTGAAAGGGTCTAGCGGCTGGGGTGAGTGAGCGGTGTGGCGGGTCCTTCGGCTGCGGGTCGCAAGGGCGCGACCCTTCGCTCAGGATGACGGATTTGTGGGGTGTGGGGGAAAGCAAACAGTGAGCTAGTAACGGACGGGTTCGCCGTGGACGACTTCTTCGACAACACCGTGGACGTTGAGGAGCGACCAGGCGGTGGCGTTGGTTTGGGGTTGGGTTTGGCCGGCCTGGTGGATGATTAATGCGGGGCGGGGGTCGAAGCCGTTGCGGCTGGCGGCGTCGTCTTCGTCGGTCCAGGCGGGAAGCCAGTTCCATAGGTCGATGCGCCAGCCGTGGTCGCCTTCAACGATGACGGTGGTGTCCTTCCAGCGTGGTGAGGCTTTAAGTTCCTTCATATACTGGCCGAGGACGCGGTCGGCGAGGGCGAGGTTGTCGAGGTAGGAGCTGTCGCAGAACTGGGTGTAGTCGTCGTTGATACGACTCCAGATGTTGGGCGAGTGGGGGACGCCCATATGCAGGAAGACGAAGTCGGCCTGGTCGTTGTGGAGGGTCTGGATGGCGTGGCGGTCGAGGTCTAGATGGGTCTTGAGGCGTTGGCGGACGTCGTAGGTGCAGGTGTCCCGATCGGCGCGGGCGGGAGCTTTGATCTCGCGGACGACTTGCTGAAGAGGATTCCAGGTGTTGCGCCAGAAGCTGCTCTGCTGGGCCATGTTGCCGTCGATGCGGTCGAGGTTCATCCAGTAGCAGTCGTCGATGGCACCGGCGTAGATAGTGCAGTAGGGGTTGTACCAACCGACGGCGGCGGTGCGCCAGCCCTGCTTCTGCGCGTCGCCGAAGACGGTCTGCGCACCGGTGAGCGGATGCCAGCCGTGGACGCCGAAGTAGTGGACATTAAAACTGTTGTCGAAGCCGAAGTGGATGTTGTCGACGCCGTTGCCGGAGAGCAGCGAGGGGATGATCTTAACGGTCTTGTAGCCGACGGGCTGGACGTCGGTGAAGAGCGTGCTTTGTTTGCGGAGGGCATCGAAGTTGGGCAGGGCGAGGTCCTTGGCGCGGTGCTCGAAGAGCTGGTCGTAGGAGAGCTCGTCGAAGATGATCCAGACGACCTTGGGGTGGTCGCGCGGGGGTTGCGGCGTTTGCGCCCAGGCGA
>Ga0302310_10004347_pt1 | contig 10685 bp, 6 predicted proteins | sample III_Palsa_N1_2_FD_200451 | JGI IMG/M metagenome (GOLD analysis project Ga0302310, IMG submission 200451) | Peat permafrost microbial communities from Stordalen Mire near Abisko, Sweden - III_Palsa_N1_2 | ecosystem: Environmental > Terrestrial > Soil > Palsa > Peat permafrost | place: Sweden... | reverse complement strand
GTGCCAGCGCACGGTCCCCATAGCCTTCGGCCAGATCCGCGAGCTTGGACGGGTCCCGTGCGGTCACCACGGCGCGCCATCCGCGCTCCAGCACAAGTTTGGCCAGCTCACGGCCGAAGCCTGTCGAGCAGCCGGTGATGAGCCACACGGGGTTGTCTCGATTCATCATGGAAAGCTCCTGTTTATAGATCGGAAAGTCGGTTGTATTGGTGCGTCGGAATGAAGGTGGCGGTTCGGGCCGACGCCTGAGGTTGCATCGCCAGAACCATACCCGCGCGGAAATCCCGTTAAAGCTTACTCGGGATAGGCGAACGCAGCACAACCCGGCCAGGTTGGCGCGCTTGGGGTCATTGCTTTCGATTGCCTGATTCTGCTGGAGGCAACAGCTTCAGTCATGAATATAGCCGGGCGTCGAGGCCGACTACCGTCGAATTCGATTTTGGTTTTATAAGTTTTGGTTCAGGACCGGCCCGTATTTCAACTTGGCTAACGCGCGAAAATTCATGAGGAACCAATGCACTCAAACTCGTCGAAGAGTCTTTTCCTTTATGCGTTAATACCCCGTTTTTTCTGCCATGACTAAATTAATCGACGCCCTCGAAAGGTGCAGTTTTCTGAATCGAAAGGCATCGGTAATATCGCAGCATTTCAGTTTCTGTCACATCTGCTATTCCGGCCCTATCTAAATGCCGATACGGTCGCCGGCTATTTTTCTCAATCCCGGTTTCATCACCCAACGAGTTGCAGCGGCCGCGCCGGCTCGCGTTTGCAACCGGGAATATTCGATAGCCCGAACACCGGCCTCGCGAAATAGAAACCTTGCGCCAATACGTTCGGCCAGCGTGCCAGCCACTGCGCCTGAGCGGCCGTCTCCACGCCCTCGACCACCACCGTCACAGCCAGTTTTTCCAGCAGGTTGAGTATCGCGGATACCACCTCGCATGCACGCGGATCGTCCGGCACCCGCTCCAGCAATTCCTTCGCCAGTTTGACCACATCCACGTCAAGCGCGCTCAGCATGGCAAGCGAGGAATATCCGGTGCCGAAATCGTCGATAGCTATATGCACGTCAATCTCGCGCAATGCATCCATCAGTCCCTTCGAAGCCAGGATTTTCGTCGCGTCTTCCGCCTCGGACAACTCCACCTGAAACAGTCCCGGCGCAACACCGTGCGAGCGCGCGGACTGCTCCAGCCGCCGCGCGAAGCTCGCCCTGGCGACCACCGACGGCGGCACGTTGACCGCGATGGGGAACGCCGGATGCCCTTCGCGCTGCCATGAGCCAAGGTGAGAACAGGTGCTGTCGATGACAAATTGCGTCATGTCCGACGCCACGCCCGGATCGGCGACCGCGCTGATGAACGCGCCCGGCAACAACATGCCGTATTGCGGATGCATCCATCGAATCAAGGCCTCGGCGCTCGACAAAGCGCCTGTCCTTGCGTGGTATACGCCCTGAAACGCAAGCTGAAACTCGCCGGCACGCAAACCCTTGCGCACCTGCTGACATAGTTGGTCGCCAGGTTGGGTCATCATCGTCGCATCCGTCCGCTCCCGGGGGTGCGGCGCCACCGGTCGGCAGGCGCCCAGTCCATCAATCGCACATAACACCACGCGTCATGAACCGGGCTTCTTCATGCACAAGCCGTGCCAGTTGGCCAAATGCGCGGCCTGGCGTACGTTGAGCTCATGTGAAGGCCGGCAAACCCTACGCGCGACACAGTTTGCACGCACGGGCAAGGCACCCTGCGAATGACGCGACCTGTATGTTACGTAACGACTGAAGACTGTTACGCCGGATGTGTCAGCACTTCTTCGTCAGCAAGTCTTAAGCACGTCCACGATTCGGTAAGCTCAGCTCGCGCAAAACGCAGCGACGAAGCCCTTGCCATTATTTAACCCCGGCACATTACGCCACAATCGCCAAGGATCACGGTCAAGCTTACTGTTATTCGAAAACCACGGTAGCTCTTGCCGCTCAATAATGGCTTTCCAACTCGTATATCCATGTGTGTCATTGCCGGTAATCTGAATCCTGCTAATTCCTGTGTATATGTCTCACGTGTCTGGCATTTTGGCGGACACATAGTATTTGTATCTTCCACGATGCTTATAACGGTGGGTATTCAAATGGCCCGATTCAAATCAGCAACAAATTCTTGGATAAGGAATTGGACACTAAACAATGGAAATTTTTCCTTGCACCCTGGTCTTCGTCGATGTCGACGCAACCGCCAGTCCCAATAGCACGAGTAAAGATCCGCTGTCCTACGCCCGCCAGGCGCTTTGTTTAAACAAGACCTTGCTTCATGCAGGCATGCCCCGGCTTAACGTCTTCACGAACGCACCGGACACGGTCAACGCATGCTTTTCCATTGCGCCGGAAGAGCGGCGTCCGCTTGTTCACGAACTGATCACCAGCGTCAACGTTCCAAGGAGCACGGAGTTCTACGCGGCGCATTTCAAGCTTGACCTGCTTGAACAAGTAGCCGACCTGCTCACGACCGACATGTTGCTGCTGCAACTCGACTCGGACATTGTCGCCATCCGTCCCCTGGACGATGAGTTGCTTCAACTCTGCGCCGATGCAGGAGTCGGCGCGTTCGACATATCGGATCAAGTGTTCCCGGCTTACGGCAGCGCCAGCGTCATCAAGGATCTTGAGATCGTGGCCGGCCGGCATCTGCTCAATCCGCGCTGGTATGGCGGCGAGTTCCTCCTCAGCACGAGCGCGTTCCTCAGGGCGCTGGTGCCTCGCGCCCGCGCACACTTTGAACGATATGTCGGCGAGATTGAGCGCCTGCAGCATCACGGCGACGAGTCATTTATCTCCGCCGCACTCAATACGCTTGCTGACGAAGGGCAACAGATCGTGGAGCTGGGCGCGTACCAGGCGATCGGCCGGCACTGGACCGGCAACACGCATCGCGACCTTCGATGGTTCCAGCATTGCTGCTTCGTCCACTTGCCCGATGGCAAGGCGTTGATCGAACGCGAGGCTCGCTATCCCGGCTTTAACCCGAACCGGTTCTGGCGGACGGTGTCGACGGCGCACCTGCTCAACCGCGCGCGCTTCGGCATCAAGCTGTGTTTCGAGGCGACCTCGATCGCGCCGCAACTGCGCAAGATGATCGTGCCGGGGCCGGGTAAGCCGTCAGCGCCGGTTGACAAACCGAGTTCGGGGCCGGACTCGACGGAGCCCGGCTCATTCAGCGCGCCGCGCGTAAAACATCGCCTGAACGAAAAGAGCGACGAGCCGGTGTCCTGAGTTAGCCGCAACTAGCCCTTGTTGCGGCCTGGCCATGTCAAGCCGCTGCGCTCGCTACGATCGACGCCGCGAGCAGCGCCTGTGTATAGGGATGCGCGGGCGCTTGCAAAACGTTCATCGTGTCGCCCATCTCCACAATCCGCCCCGCCTTCATGACCGCCACCCTGTGTGCCATCGCGCGCATCACGGCAAGGTCATGCGTGATGAACAGGTAACTCAGCGTGTATTTTTTCTGCAGCCGCGTGAGCAGGTTAAGCACCTGCTGCTGTATCGATACATCGAGCGCGCTCGTGGGTTCATCGAGTATCAGCATTTCCGGTTCGACCGCGAGCGCCCGGGCAATGGCAATACGCTGCCGCTGGCCGCCGGAAAATTCGTGAGGATAACGCGACAGGACATCGGCCGGCATACCCACTTCGTCGAGCAGCGCCACCACGCGTTGACGGCGCGCTGCGGCCGTCACCTCCGGCCGATGCAATGCAATCCCTTCGCCCACGATCTGCTCGATCGTCATGCGCGGCGACAACGATCCGTAGGGATCCTGAAATACCACTTGCAGCCGCGACGAAACACTGCGCCGCGAGGTCGCGCTCTTGAGCGTGGACAAGGACTGCCCGTCGATATGGATCATCCCTTGCGCCGGCCGCTGCAGGCCCAGGATGGCAGCGGCAAGCGTGGACTTTCCCGATCCAGATTCGCCTACTATGCCGAGCGTTTCGCCGCGTCTCAAAGTGATGCCAACGTCCTGCAACGCGCGGAATGAAGACTTCGAAAACGTGGACCGCCAGCCTTTCACCGAAGTCCGGTAGTCTACCGACAGCCCCTGCACTTCGAGCAGCCGCCGTGCGTCCGAAGCGATCGGGTCTAGAGCGCGTTCGGGCTCGCTGTCAAGCAGCCGGCACGTGTAGGGGTGCTGCGGATTTGCAAACAGTTCCGCAGTCGAATTGGTTTCCACCAGCACGCCCTTCTCCATCACCGCCACGCGCTGCGCAAAGCGCTTGACCAGGTTCAGGTCGTGCGTGATCAGCAGCACCGCCATGCCGCGCTCGACCGCCTCCTGTTCCTGCAAGCCGATCAGCAATTCCACTATCTGCTGGCGCACCGTCACATCGAGGGCCGTGGTCGGTTCATCGGCGAGCAGCAGGCGCGGCCGGCACGCCAGCGCCATCGCGATCATCGCGCGTTGCCGCTGACCGCCCGATAGTTGATGCGGGAAACTGTCGATACGCCGTTCCGGTTCGGGGATACCGGTGCGCCGCAATAGCTCGATACCCCGCTCGCGTGCCGCGTTGGGCCGCAAACCTTCGTGCAGACGCAGGCTCTCCGCGATCTGCTTGCCGATCGTGAACAAGGGGTTCAGCGCGGTCATCGGTTCCTGAAAGACCATGGCGACGTCGCGGCCGCGAATGCCGCGCATCTGTTGCTCGGTCTTTTGCAGGAGATCGTCGCCGTCCAGCAGGATCCGCCCCGTCTGGCGAGCGTTGTCCGCAAGACCCAGGATGGAAAGCGCCGTGACGCTCTTACCCGATCCCGATTCGCCCACCAACGCCACGCGTTCGCCGCGCCCGATCGAAAGATTGAGGTCCCGTACGACGGTCTTGTCGCCGAAAGCAATCGATAAACCGTCGAGTTGCAGCAGAGGGGCCGTCACTTTTGTGCCCCTCCGAATGCGGAACCGCGCGTGCGCGTATCGAGCGCGTTGCGTAACGCGTCGCCCATGAAGGTCAGCAGCAGCAAGGTGACGACAAGGCCACCGAACGCCGCGCCGGAGATCCACCATGCATCGAGATTGTTTTTGCCTTCAGCGAGCAGTTCGCCCAGGCTCGGCGTGGGTGCGGGCACGCCAAGCCCCAGGAAGTCGAGGCTCGTGAGCGAGAGGATCGCCGCGCTCATGCGGAACGGCAAGAAGGTGATCACCGGCGTAAGACTGTTGGGCAGCACGTGACGCCACATGATCTGCCAGTTCGACAACCCCATCGTCCGAGCCGCGCGAACGTAGTCAAGCGAACGGTTGCGCAGGAATTCGGCGCGCACGTAGTCCGACAGCGTGAGCCAGCCGAACGCCGAGAGCAGGATGAACAGCAGCCACAGGGTAGGTTCGAAGATCGATGCGAAGATGATCAGGAGGTACAGGTCGGGCATCGAACTCCATATCTCTATCAGGCGCTGGCCGATCAAGTCGGTGCGGCCACCGTAAAACCCCTGCACTGCGCCCGTCAGGACGCCCAGCAAGACGCCCGAGACCGTGAGTGCGAGCGCCATGAGCACAGAGAGCCGGAAACCGTACAGCAGGCGCGAAAGGACGTCGCGGCCGAACTGGTCCGTCCCGATCCAGTTGGTGGCCGAGGGCGGTGCGGGATTGGGTGTGGTCGCGAAATAGTCGACGGTGTCATAGTGGAAATGATTCGGCGGATAGATCGCGAAGTTGCCCTTCGACTCCAGCCGGTCGCGAATATACGGATCGAGATAGTTCGCGCGGGCCGGGAAATCGCCGCCGAATACCTTCTCCGAATAGTCCTTCACGATCGGGAAATAATAGTGTCCTTCGTAGCGGATCAACAGCGGCTTGTCGTTTGCCAACACCTCGCCGAGCAGGCTGACGACAAACAACGCGACGAAAACTATCGTGCTCCAGTAGCCCAGGCGTTGCGCCTTGAACCGCAACCATACGCGCCGGCCGGGCGACTCGGACGGCGGCGGTGTCGCGACAGAAGCTTCGCCCATGATGGGATTCACGGAGACGTTCATGCGCTCACCGGTCCAGCCGGTCGAACTGGATGCGGGGGTCGACGAGGACATAACAAACGTCCGCAATAAGCTTGGTCACAAGACCAATCAGGGTGAACAGGTAAAGCGAACCGAGCACGACGGGATAGTCACGCCGGATCACCGAGTCGTAGGAGAGCTGCCCCATGCCATCGAGCGAAAACAATGTCTCGATCAGCAGGTTGCCGTTGAGGAACGCACCCACGAAAGCCGCAGGCAATCCGGTCAAAAGCGGAATCATCGCGTTGCGCAGCACATGTTTCCAGAGCACGTCACGTTGCGGCGCACCCTTCGCACGCGCGGTCAGCACGTATTGCCGGCTGATCTCCTCAAGGAACGTGTTCTTGGTCAAGATCGTGACGATCGCAAAGTTGCCGACCACTGCAGCGGTCACCGGCAACGCGATGTGCCATAGATAATCGAGCACCTTGCCCGCCATGCTGAGCTGGTCGAAGTCGTCGGAGGTAAGGCCGCGCATGGGAAATACCTGCCACAGCGTACCGCCGCCAAACAGCATCAGCAGCAACACGCCCAATACGAAACCGGGAATGGCGTAGCCGGTCAGCACGAGCACGCTCGTCGCGGTATCGAACCGGGAGCCGTTTCGCACGGCCTTCGAGATCCCCAGCGGCACCGCAATGAGGTAGGTCAGCAGCACGGTCCAGAGGCCCAGCGTGATGGACACCAGCAGCTTGGAACGGATCACCGCCCAGACGCTTTGATGTTGATAATACGACTGGCCGAGATTGAAGCTCGCGTAGTTCCTGAGCATGCTCGCGTAGCGCACGAGCGGCGGTTTGTCGAAGCCGAATTGCTTCTTGAGTTGCTCGACCTGCTGTGGGTCGACCCCCTGGCTGCCGTGATACCCGCCGGCCCCGCCCCCCTCGCCGTGGCTCCCGCCATGGCGCATCTGGATCAGGATTTGCTCCACCGGTCCGCCCGGCACGAATTGCGTCACGGCAAAGGTCAGCGTGACCACGCCGATCAGCGTGGGAATCATCAACAACAGGCGTCTGAGGATATAAGCGGCCATGGCAATCTCAGTGTGTTGATGCAGCCGTAGTAGCACCGGACGGCGCCTTCACGAACCAGTAGTCGACCAGCCAGTCCTCCGCAAGGTAAGAAAGCGGCGACACCCGGGGAAAGCCCATTCGCGCCCGGTAGCCCACGCGCGCAGTAGGCGCGTAGTACTCCGGCACAATGTAATACTCGTTGATCAGGATGCGATCGAGCGCGCGCGTGGCCGTTTCAAGATCGCCTAGCGTCTGCGCTTTCAACGCAGCGTCTATCATCGCGTCGGCGGCCTTCGAACGGACTCCCGGAAAATTTTCCGAACCCGGCTGCGACGCCGCCGCGCTGCCGAAGCGGCGTGTCAGTTCGCCGCCCGGGATGGTGACGGGTGCGTAGATATACGTCGTCATGTCGAAGTCGAATGCGTCCATGCGTTTCTCGTACAACGCGCTGTCGAGTTCCCGCAGATGCGCCTGTATGCCAAGCGTCTGCAACTGCTGGATATACGGCAGGACGACCTTGTCCATGCCGGGTTGGTCGTCCATGATCTCGATGGTCATCGGCGCGCCGCTGGCGTCGCGCAATGCACCGTCACGATACTGCCAGCCCGCTTCGTTCAGGAGCGCCTGGGCTTCACGCAAATTGGCACGCAGCGAATGTGGCGGCACAGTGTCCGGCTGCTTCAGCATGGGGCCGAACACGGCAGCCGGAAGGGTCGAACGATACGGTTCGAGCAGCGCAAGCTCCTTTGCATCCGGCACGCCCTGCGCGCCAAACGGGGAGTCCTGGAAATAGCTGCCCGTGCGGCGGTATAGATTGTAAAAGCCCATCCGGTTCAGCCAGTCGTAGTCGAAAGCAAGCGTCAGCGCACGACGCACACGCGCGTCCGCGAACTGCGGTCTGCGCGTGTTGATGACCAAGCCCTGCATCTGCGCCGGACCGTCGGGGAACTGGCCTTTCCTGAGCGACCCGTTGCTGAAGTTCTTGCCGATGTACTTGCGCGCCCAGGTCGAGGACGAATACTCAGCGCGCATATCCGTGTGGCCGGCTTTGAAATCTTCCAGAGACGTGTAGGCGTCGGTGAAAAGCCGGAACGTGATGCGCTGGAAGCGGTACATGCCGCGTCGGGACGGCAAATCGGCGGCCCAGTAATCCGGGTTGCGCCTGTACGTGATCTGCTTGTCGTTCTTGCGCTGCTCGATCAGGTAAGGACCGCTTGCCACCGGCGGCACATCCGATATCTGATCGAACGGCGGCCGCGTGCCGTCTGCTTTCACGCCCCACTTCGGCGAGAAAACCGGCAAGTCCCCCGCGATCAGCGGCGCATCGCGGCGCGCTTCCTTGAAATCGAAGCGCACCGTCAGGCGATCGACCACGGTCGCGCGGCTGATGTTGGCGAACTGCGAGTTGTAGATCGGCGAGACCTGATGGCTTGCCAACGTGTCGTATGAATACTTCACGTCGGCTGCGGTGATCGGGTCGCCGTTGGAAAAACGCGCCTTCGGATTGATATGGTACGTGGCTGACTTGCCGTCCGGTGTGACCTCCACGTCGTCCGCGATCAACGGATACTCCGACGCCAGTTCGTCCCAGCTTCGCTGCATCAGCGTGTCGAACATCAGGTTCTTCAGGTCGGGCGCCGGTACGCCGCGAAGCAGGAAGGGATTCATCGAATCGTAACTTTGCAGCTCATCGTAGTTCTGGAAACTCATGTCGCCGTTAGCCGGCGCGTCCGGGTCCGCATAGTCGAAGTGCGTGAAGTTCGCCGGATACTTCGGCTCGTCGTATTGGGCGATCGACGGGTTCGCTAACGCTTGCGATGCAAAGAGCAGTGCAGCAACGCCCAGCGTAATGAAGTCCCTATTCATTGTCGCTTGCCGCCGGCGCCCACAGCGCGCCTTCCAGGGGATGATGCGGTTCGTTCATGACAAAACCTGAAGGGTGAAACGGATGCGTGCGTCCGGATGAAAATGCGACGCCGGCCACTCGTCGCGCGCATGTCGAGTGGCCGGGCCGCGCACCGCGCTCAATGCTTGATAATGTACATGTCTTCGCTGCGGTAATGGTCCATCGGGTTTTTCGTGGAATAGCCTCCCACGTAACTCTTGACCAACCGCACCAGCGTGTATTGCAGCAGCGGCAGCATCGGATAGTCTTGCATTGCCACCTTGGCTGCTTCGGTCTGCAACGTCTGGCGCGTGGCCGGGTCGGTGGAGTTGGATGCCTGGCGCATCAGCGCATCGGCTTTGGGATTGCACGCCTGGTTGTCGTTCTGCTCGGAACCGCATTGAACCAGTGTGAGGAAAGTGCTTGCGTCGTTGTAATCCGCGACCCAGCCGTTGCGTGCGATCTGGTAGTCGCCATCGTGCCGCTTCTTGAGCAGCACCTTGAATTCCATCGCCTGGATTTCAGTATCCAGACCCAGTTTCGTCTTCCATTCGGAAGCCGCGAAGATCGCCATCTTCTTGTGGTACTCGCTCGTGTTGGTGACGAACTGCAACTTGGTGCCAGGTTTCACGCCCGCCTCCGCCAACAGTTTTTTCGCCTCGTCCACGCGCTTCGCCATCGGCCATGAGGCCCAGTCGTACGCACTGACGTCTGCCCCCTTCACGCCTTTCACGATGACGCCATACGCCGGGATCTGGCCGTCGGCAGTCACACGCTGAGCCAGGATGTCCCGGTCGATGACCATGGACAGCGCCTGGCGCACACGCACGTCCTTCAGGAGCGGGTCCTTGTTGTTAAACGAGTAATAGCGCAAGCCGAGCATGGGCGCCGCGCGCATCTCGTTCGGGTACTCCTGTTTGTAGCGGGCAAAAGTGCCCGAGGGAAGCTGGTTCACCCAGTCGTCACCGCCGGACTTGTACAGATCCACGTCCGTGTTTTCGTCTTCCACAGGCAGGTACGTGACCTGGTTCAGCTGCACGTTAGCGGCATTCCAGTATTGCGGGTTTTTCGCCAGCACGAGGCGGTTGTTCACCTGCCAGTCCTTCAGCATGAAGGCGCCGTTGCTGATCAGCTTGCCGGGTTTGGTCCAGTCGTGGCCGTATTTGTCGACGCCCGCCTTGTTCACCGGCCCGAAGTTCGTATTCGACATCAGGTCGGGCAGGAACGGCACCGGATAAGGAGTCTTGATTTCGACCGTATACGGGTCGAGTGCGCTCACGCCAAGCGACGCCACCGGTTTCTTGCCTGCCACAATGTCTGTTCCGTTCAGCAGGAACATGCCGTAGGTGGTGGCGTACGGTGAAGCCGTTTTTGGATCGACGAGACGCTGGGATCCGTAGACAAAGTCAGCGGCCACAACAGGCTCGCCGTTGGACCACTTCGCATTCTTTCGCAGATGAAAGACCCACGTGGTGGGGTCCTTCATCTCCCACTTTTCAGCGACGCCGGGGACGGTCTCACCGTCGGAACGGGTGGCGGTCAGCCCTTCAAACAGATCGCGCGCGACGGTATTGGCCGGCACGGACTCCGCCACGTTCGGATCGAGTGTCTCGACTTCAGTGCCATTGTTGCGCACCAGTTCCTGCTTCGCGGCGAGTTGCACGCCAGGAGGAACGACTGCCGCCTGCACGGCGCCAGCGAGCATGACGCCACCCAGAGCAAGCGCCGCGGACGCGCGGCAAAGACGGATCGA
>Ga0302310_10004346_pt1 | contig 10687 bp, 9 predicted proteins | sample III_Palsa_N1_2_FD_200451 | JGI IMG/M metagenome (GOLD analysis project Ga0302310, IMG submission 200451) | Peat permafrost microbial communities from Stordalen Mire near Abisko, Sweden - III_Palsa_N1_2 | ecosystem: Environmental > Terrestrial > Soil > Palsa > Peat permafrost | place: Sweden... | reverse complement strand
TAGACCTCCCTTGCCGTCGCCCAACAGAAGTTCAATCTGGTTGTTCCCCCAGCTATCGGTTACGACGTCGGGCTTCCCATCGGCGTTGAAATCTGCCACCGCAACACCGTGGGGATGCGGTTGGGAATGAACGTCGACAGGGGACCCAGGAGCCATGCGGAAACCGCCCTTGCCGTCGCCAAGAAAGACGCTTAGGTAAGGCGACTGGTGATTGGCAACCACGAGGTCGAGATTCCCGTCGCTATTCATATCGGAAACGGCAACATCATTGGGCATATGCCCGGCGGGGAAGGGCGATCCAGGCGCCTCGCGGAACTTGCCCGTTCCGTCGCCGAGGAAAACTGAGATGGATTCGGAATCTGCGTTGGCGACGAGAATGTCTGGATTGCGATCGTTGTTCACGTCGGCTACGGAGACCCACTTTGGACCCCGGCCTGCTCGAATCACGAGTTCTCGAAAGTGTGGACCAGCCAGAGGTTCACGTTCGTTTGTGGGCGAAGCCGCGAAGAGGATCATGCAAAAGACAAGAGCTTTCATAGGACCTCGTATCGTGCAATCAGTGGATGTCACCGAACCGTGCGTTTTCCGGAGTGGGGGGCGAGTCGAGGAACTGGATGGTGGTGGCGGGGCCGAGCGCGGCGGGTGGGGCCCAGGATTGAAGGACCCAGACGACCTGCTTGTCGGGGGTGAGTTCGATGGCTTGCATCTGTCCGGGACGATTCTTGTCGTCTTTCGACCATTCGTTAGACCAGCTATTGATGACGGTGTTGCCGTTGGGCAGGCGCCAGGCGTTCTGCAGGCTGACGAAGTGCTGGTCGGGGGTGTCGGCGGGTTTCCAGGACCAGACGGCGTCGCCGCGGCGGGTGATCTCGCGGACGCCCTGGCGATCGGTGATGAGCACGTTGCCGTTGGCGAGGGGCTCCACTCCCCACGCGCCCGGTGCCGGAAACGACCATAGCTCCTTGCCGTTGGCGTCGTACTCCACTACCTTGGCGAGGTCCATGTGAGCGACCAGGAGGGTTCCTTGCGGCGTGAGGCGGGCGTGGCGGAACTGGCCGTGGACGCTTACGGGCTGTTTGGTCGAGAGCGGGAACTCCTTCTCGGTGGCCCCGGTGACGATGTTGACGACGCGGACAAGGGCTGGATCGCCGTTCTGGATGTAGAGGACGCGGTCGGTGCCGATGGGGACAGCGGTGTGAACCTCGTGGGCAGGCGGCGGGTCGTAGCTCCAGAGGACTTTCTTATCGGGGGTGATGAGCTTGACGCCGAATTGGTGAGCGATGAGGATGTTGCCGTTCGAGAGCATGACGCAGTCGGAGATTTCGCCCTTGCCGGTGGGGTCGTCGTAGGACCAGGCTACCTGGCCGTGGCGGAGGATGAATACGCGGCGGTCGTGGGACTCGCCGGAGTAGACGAAGTCATGCTGAGCGAGGGAACTGGATTGGGCGGCGGCGGGGATCGCGAGGGCGACGGCGATGAGGAATGGCTTAAGCATGGGAGATAACTCTCGCATGGGTTGCGGAGGACAGGCAAAGGCAACGACAAAGAAAGAACGCAAGGGTCGCTAACGACGAGCCGCAAATGGCGCAGGATAACGCAAAAGCGCCGTGGCTGGAGTTTATTTTCCCACCTCCACAAAAGCGCGGAGATGTGGCACCCGGAGGGTTGTGGGACGGGTAGAATCGGTAGATTGCGATGATGAAATCTCTTCGATTGAAACTGCCCGCTACGTCGGCCAATCTTGGTCCCGGCTTTGATGCGCTTGGACTTGCGATGCGGCTGTATCTGGAGATTGAGGCATTTTCGGCACCCGAGATGCACCTCATTGCCGGTGGGCGGGATGCTGCGTTGGTGGGTTCGCTCGAGCGGAATCTGATGGTGGAGACGTATCGTGATCTTGCGCCGCAGGCCCCTGCTCTTCACCTGGCGATCCGCAACGGAATTCCGCTGGGGATGGGTTGCGGATCGAGCGCCGCGGCGCTCCTGGCGGGGGTTCTGCTGGCGAACCACTTTGGCGAACTGGGGATGACGCCGGAAGAGACGGTGGCTGAGGCCTGCCGCCGAGAAGGCCATCCGGATAACGTGGCGGCATGCGCTTATGGCGGGTTGACAGCTTCGGCGATGGAGGGTGGACGCGTTACGGCCGCAAGCTTTGGCGCGCTGCTGGACTGGCGATTGCTTATCGCGCTGCCCAGCCAGGGGTTGGCCACGACGAAGGCTCGCGCCCTGCTGCCGGAGATGTATTCGAGAGCAGACGCGGTGGTGAATGTGCAGGCGACGGCACTGCTGGTGTCGGCGTTTGCGCTCAATCGTCCGGAGCTGTTACGCGCAGGGACCCAGGATCGGCTGCACCAGCCCTATCGGAGCGCGGCGTGTCCATTGTTGCCGTTGCTGCTGCCGATGGCTGGGGTCGCAGGTGTGCATTCGGTGACACTAAGCGGCGCAGGGCCGTCGGTTTTGCTGATCGTTGATCCATCGGCTGACGTCGCAGGGGTAGTGAACCGGATACGGGAGGCTTCGGGCGAGCCTGGACTTGAGGTTTTGGAGACGAAGATTTCGGGTGGGGCGACTTCTGGGGCAGCCAGCTAAGCCAAATAGAATGCAAAAGTTACGAATACGAACAACAATGTTCGTGGCATCAAGTATCTACTTTAGTAACTACAAATTGTTACTATTGATAGCCTTTACAGGGATGGTTCGGACTCATAACTTTATGGCTGTGGGCAGTTCTGGGGAGGGCTGCATCACCGCCCGTTGACCTCGCTGAATGCGCGAGGTCCGGGCGTTTACTCTTTAACGGCAGAGGGTGCTTGAATCCTGCTGAAGTTGATTGCATCTATTATTCAGAAAGGCCGTGAAATAAACCGGCAGGAGGAAGCTAGATGGCAGGACAGTTTGTGACTGAGGTCAACGATTCGAACTTTGAGCAGGATGTGCTGAAGTCCGATCAGCCAGTGCTTGTGGATTTTTGGGCAGCATGGTGCGGACCTTGTCGCGCGTTGGCTCCGGTGGTAGATGAGGTTGCGACCCACTATCAAGGCAAGATCAAGGTGATGAAGATGGACGTCGATAAGAACTCCTCGACTCCTTCGCGGTACGGCATTCGCGGCATCCCCGCGCTGCTGTTGTTCAAGGACGGCAAGGTTGCGGACCAGATCGTTGGCTTTGTGCCGAAGGATACGATCGACAAGTCGGTGGCCAAGGTTCTTGCGGCCGCTCCTGTTACGGTCGCCTAACGACAGATTGAGTTTGGATGAGCCCTCGCTTCGGCGGGGGCTTTTCTGTTTTAGGCCAACTACAAGTGACTGACGCGGATAAGACGGATAACGATGGATAGAAGCGGAATCATTGGAGAGTGCCGAGGGATTTTCTATCGCGCCACGTCCGGCTTGATCCGTTCTTATCCGTCTTATCCGCGTCAATCACTTGCTGTGGCTGCTAGCATCTTGGAATGCTGGAGTGGATGCTTATCCGGGGAATCATGGTGGCCTTTTTCATCCTGGCCAACAGTTTCTTTGTGGCGGCTGAGTTTGCGCTAGTTAGTATTCGCGAGACGCGCGTGCAGCAGTTGATCGCGCTTGGCAGGCCCGGCGCACGCACTGTGTTGCAGCTCAAGCGGTCTATGGATGACTTTTTGCCAGCCGTGCAGCTTGGCGTGACGCTGGCGGCGCTGGCGCTGGGCTGGATTGGCGAGCCGGCGGTGGCGGAGATTCTGACTCGGATGATGTTGTATGCGATGCCGCAGATGTCGGGGCACACTGCGTTCTACTCGAATGCGGCGGCAGTGACGATTGCATTTGCACTGATTACGTACTTTGAGGTGTTGCTGGGGGAGCTGGTGCCGAAGTCGCTGGCGCTGCAGCGGGCTGAGCGGATTGCGCTGGCAGTGGCGGGGCCGATGGATGTGTTTATCCGCATGACTCGGCCCGGGGTCAAGCTGATGAATGCCTCGGCGACGCTCGTGCTGCGGCTGTTTCGGGCTCCGCTGCAGGGTGAGGGCGCGGTGCATTCGCCCGAGGAACTGAAGCTGATTGCCACGGCTACCCGTCGTATGGGCCTGCTGCCATCCTTCCAGGAAGAGATTATTCACCGCGCGATCGAGTTGAGCCACGTAGTGGTGCGCGAGATCATGACGCCGCGGGGGAAGATCTTTTCGCTGCCGGCGAATCTGCCGCTGGAGCAGGGCAGCGCGCGCATCGTGGACGAGCAGCATACGCGTGTGCCGGTGTACGACCCGGAGCGCGGGCCGGAGCATATTCTCGGGATCGTGCACTCGAAGGATGTGTCGCGGCTGATGCACTTCCGGGCGACCGCGCTCGCGCTGGGAGCTCGTGGCGAGAGCGGGATGACGCTCAAGGATGTGATGCGCGAGGTGATGTTTATTCCGGAGACGAAGCTTGCGGTCGAGCTCTTGCAGGAGTTTCAAGCTCGGCGCCGGCACATCGCGATTGTGGTGGATGAGTTTGGCACGACGGTGGGCTTGGTGACGGCGGAAGACGCGCTGGAGCAGGTAGTCGGCGAGTTGGAGGATGAGTTCGACGTGAGCACGCGGGCGTCGATGCTGAGCGCCACAGGCGGGGTGGTAGTGCTCGACGGGAGCACGACGCTTCGGGACCTAACGACGCAGCTTGGATGGCCGTTTGAGCGGCAGGCTGGAGTGGAGACGCTGGCGGGGTTTTTGTTGGCGGAGCTTGGGCATCTGCCGTTGGCTGGCGAGAGCGTAGTGCACGAGGGGCGCGTGTTTAGAGTGGCAGAGATGGCTGGGCGCCGGATCGCGAAGGTGAAGGTGGAGGACTTGGCGACCGAGGATGATGGGTTGGAGGTTGCGGAGTGAGGCGCCTGATCTTGACAGTCGATCGCGATGCTATTCGGGGTACGGCGGTCGCAGGTGGCTCTTGGACAAACAGAGCGTCTATTGATTTCGGCGATAAAGCGACCACCATTGAGAACGGGCGACCAAAGTGAAGTGCTGTAGCAGGTAGGGTTGATATGCCTGTTGGAGGAAAATATCGTTCTGGCTTGCGCTGCCAAACTCCTTCTCAGCATCCGGAACCATGATCAGTGCCGCATCGCCAAAGACTCTGCTGGCTTCGAGCTTATGCTCCCTGGAGAGGTTATTGTCGAGGTAAAGCCAGGGGCTACCGCCCAACGCCGGCTTGCGGCGCAGCAGATACGAAAAAGGGTTTTGCATCCCGAGCGTCATCACCGATTCTGACTGGGTCGACGAGTTCTCCAGCAAAGCCAGCCCATCGTTCAATGTAGCCACATAAAGGTGACCGCTGTCGCCGGTCCACACTCCAGGCGCATAGTGGGCGTCATAAAATCGGAAGCTTCCCAACCCGTTGGCAGCCGGTGTCACGCCTTTCGCCCTGGTCGCGGGCAGGCTGTAGGTCAGAAGCGTTCGCATGCTCTGAGCCCCTGTCAGAAACTGGGCCACAGTGCCTCCCAGCGCCACGGTGACGAGCACGAAGACAGCCATCTTCTCCTTGTTCCTTTGTTGGTAGGCCGCCAGGAGCATGGAGATCAGAACAACCGTCCACAGCGAGGGCAACAGATCGCCCAGGTCGGCGCCATTGGTCCGCCTGAACAGAATCCCGCTCCCGATCACGATGCAGCCAAGTAGACACAACCTCACCCTATGCAGCTTCCAGAGCTTACCCTTGGTGACCAGGTACGCCGTGACGACGGTGAAAATCGCCAGTGATACCAGCTCTGCGTTGGCGGCACTCTCGCTCAGAATCGATCGGAGCATCGAGGAGGAGCCGTGAGCCTGAAGGACGAATGCCATATCCGCGAGGAACGCAGGGATCGCAAACCGCAGATACATGCTGAACACCGCAAAAGTAGCGGCAATTCCCGCCACAACGCCCCCGGCGCGCCACATCTCCTTTCTGCTGGAAGGCGCGGTTGCTATCAGCAGAAGCGCTCCAACGCCGAAATAATTCAGTTTTAGAAATGCCAGCAGAGTGAGAGCGACGCCGGTTGAAAAGCCGCCCCAAAAGCGGCTGCGCTCACTCGAGAATGCGCACTCGACAAGCACGATGCCCAGCAACCCGTAACCGTGGCGGTTGTAGATCATTGCCGCACTTAGAACGTCGGAGTGAACCCCGAGCGGAGTCGGCGATGTGGCGATAAGAATAAGCCATGCGGTAAGAAGCATAGCCGGGACGGCGGGCATCCGCGAGCGCGATAAAATCCATCCCCAAATCCCAACAGTCAGGCCAAAGATGGCATTGCCTATCCCGATTCCCTGGGGCGTGCCACCCGCGAGCAACATACCGAAGGCCACAAGCATGTCTTCCAGCGGACCGAGAGCCAGATAGAAATCCCTGTGAGGAATTTGGCCGTTCAGAATCCGCCAGCCGCCGTCGAGCAGCATCAGCGTATCCCAGCCCCAGCGATTGTTAGGCCCTACCTGAAACTTCGCAAGGCAGGCTAGATAGACGCCGGCGAAGAAAACGAGCCCCCATCTTATCCACCTGGACTCTCGCTCGCTAACCATAAGCCATGCCATGGCGCGATCGACAAAAGACGCACTCCCATCTGACGAAGACGAAGTCTCATCTGGGCAAGATGAAGCGTTTTGCATTGGGCTCCTTGGTAGGCGTCCCAATTATAGTGTGAATTTTAAGCCTATCGACGGTTGAGTGGAGTAAACGAGCGACCGTGCATCGCGACGCTATTCGGTGGACCGTGGTCGCACGTCGATCACGACGCCTGCCTGCTCGTTCCAGTGTGGAACGTTGACTCCCATCACGATGAGCCAAAGCATCAGCGATGCTTCCGCGAGGATGCCGAGCGCCTCAATGTAGACGGAGAAATGCTTTTCGACTGGCGGCGATAGAAAGGCCAGCCAGGCGATTCCAGCGAGCACCATGAGTACACCGAGCAGCCGAGGCAGGAACGTCGATCTGAGGATGAGATAGCCGATGAGAAGACAGTAGGGCCCGAAAAACCACAGGGGACTGATGTGCGAGGGCGCGAGATGAAAGAGGCCAAGAACGCCAATGGCGCATCCCGCAAGGCTCAGGAATGCCGCGAGCCCGGAGAGACTTCTGTTGACTGGCCTGAACAGGTAGTAAAAAAGCAGCGTCATACCGACATAGAACGCGAAGGCGATCAGATTGACGATGTCGCTATAGAGAACGAGCTTCCTACTAGCCAACAACTGAGCCGGGATTGCCGTCAGAAAGTAAAGCAAATAGACGATACCGGTTATTCTGGCGTGTGGATTCGGCGATGCGTCTGCGCTCATGCTCGTGCCTCCGAATGGATCGCTGGGTAGTACGCCGCCCATGTGGCCGGATCGCGGGACAATGGGGTAGGTGTGCGTGAAGTCTATCTTTCATCCTAGGTATTCACTGCTCAATTTTGCTCACTGACCGTTTGCTCACTGCTGGGGAATTTCGGTCATGGGTTAGTTTGAATTCTGGGCAATCGATGTTGCCGAAAACACCGACGGTCTCAACCGGTCGATGCAACACTGGCTTGGAGTTTACTAGCTGGAGTTTCAAAGTCCAAAGTCTGTCGTGGGCGTTGATTGAGGCGCAGTGCTACCTTGTCGAGGTCGGCTTGGGAGTAGCTGGATAGGTCAGTTTTCCTTGGGAAGTACTGTCGTAGTAACCCGTTGGTATTTTCGTTGGTTCCACGCTGCCAGGGGCTTTGCGGATCACAGAAGTAGACTTGCACCTTGGTGGCCACGGTGAAGCTCTTGTGCCTGGCCATTTCGAGTCCTCGGTCCCACGTCAACGAGCGCCTCAGAGATGCAGGGAGTTTACGAACCTGCCGAGTCAGTGCGTCGACCACGGTCGCAGTGTCCTTGCTGGGGACCTTGACCAGAATGGTATATCGCGAATGTCGTTCCACCAGCGTTGCGATATGACTGTTGCCGGTGCCGCTGAGCAGGTCGCCCTCCCAATGACCGGGAATGGCGCGGTCCTCAATCTCTGCGGGTCGCTCGCGGATAGAGATGGCATCGACGATCTGCCCCTGGGAGTGCCCGCCAGTTCGAGCGTGTCGGGAGCGGCGGATCGTTCGCTTGGATCGCAGGTGCTGAATCAGCTCCTTTTTCAGCACGCCTCGAGCCTGGATGAATAAGCTGCGGTAAATCGTCTCGTGGGACACGCGCATGTTCTCGTTGCTGGGATACCGTCTCTTCAACCAACCGGAAATCTGCTCCGGGGACCAGTCCAGGATCAGTTTACTGGCCACGATCATCCGCAGCTTCCTGTGCCTGGCAAGCAGGCAGGTCTTGGGTCGTTGCGCCCACTTCCAGGCCCGCTGATCGGCTTCACTGGCTCGATACACCGGACGCCCGCCGTGACGGGCCACCTCCCGGCTCACGGTCGACGCAGGCCGTTGCAATCCTCGGGCGATCTCACGTATGGGCAAGCCCGAAGCAATACCTCGTGAGATGTCTTCCCGCTCGGCCAGCGTGAGCGTTCGTTGCGCACGGCGACGCACTGCCGGAGCGACCCCGCCGTGCTGCGATAACAGGAACTGAATCGAGCCATGGTCCTTGTCGAAGGCACGCCCAATCGCATGCAACGACTCGCCCGCCTTCCAAAGTCGCCAGATGTCGGCCTTCTGCTCCGCAGAAAGCCCATGCCGTCTCCCTTGTCTCATAAACACCACCCCTGAGAAATGATCTACATCAGATGATGTTGCATCGACCAGTTGAGACCGCCCGTTGTTTTCGGAAACTTCAGTCATTCCGATCAAATTGACCCACTACCATCCTTCGCCGGCGAAAAGGTAGACTGGTGGAGTGGCCCTACGCGTCGCAGCAATCGATTTTCTGAACCCCGCGCCGCTGATGTGGGACTTCCACCATCCGCCGATGCAGTCGGCGCTGGCGGCTCGCTATGAACTGCACCTGACGGAGCCGTCACAGTGTGCGCGAGAGCTGCTCGAAGGCCGTGCGGACCTGGGCCTGATCCCGATTGCAGCGTTGACCCCCGAGCTGAGAATCGTGCCCGGCTGCACCATCGCCAGCCTCGACAAGGTGCGATCCATCCAACTCATCGTGAAGGCGCCGCTGACTTTGGAGCAGGTGCGGACCGTGGCCGCGGATACGGCGTCGCGCAGTTCGGTCGCCTACGCGCAGGTTCTTTTCCGTCATTTCCTTGGGGTTTCGCCAGAATTCACACCGGCCAAAGCCAATCCGGAGGCTATGCTCGCCGAGGCGGATGCGGCGCTGCTGATCGGCGACCCGGCGCTGCTGGCGCTTGAGCGGCGTGCGGAGATCGAAGCCCACGTCGGCCCCTGCACCTGGTACGACATCGCCCAGCAATGGCACCAGCGGACCGGCCTGCCGTGGGTTGCGGCGGTCTGGGCCGTCCGGCCGGAAGCGGTTCCAACCGCCGAGGATCGCCGCCAGCTCATCGCCGACCTCAACGGCTCGCGCGATCGCGGGCTGGCGCATATCGAAGACCTGGTGCGGGAATGGACGCCGCGGATTGCACTCTCGCCGGAGACAATCCGGCACTATCTGCAGCGGAATATCCACTACGTGCTGGACGCCCCGTGCGAGCGCTCGATCGCTGCTTTCCGCCGCCTTGCGGGACATGTGGGCGTGCTGGATCCGCTGCCACGGCTGCCGTTTCTTGACGTGTAGGGCGGCGATCCGATAAATACTTCGCAGCTTGCCGTACCATAATCACGTCTTAGTAGGTATGACTGGTTTGACGCTCGCACCCCATCCCGGATTGATGGCCGTCTCCATGCTGTGGTCCGCAGCGCCGCAGACCGCGAGCCGTGTCCTGTTGCATCTGCTCTTCTCGCTAGGGCTTACCGGAATGTTTCTGGTGTCGATCGTCGATTCGTCGTTCGTTCCGCTGCCGATTCCGGGCATGACGGACATCATGCTGGTGATTTATGCCGCGCAGCACACCAATCCCTGGTTGCTCATCGCGATTGCGACGGCGGGGTCCGCGCTCGGCGGGTTGTTTTCGCACAAGGTCGGGCAGGCCGGCGGGTTGGCGTTCATCGAGAAGCGCACACCTCCGCGGATCTTCAAGAGTGTCACGGGCTGGATGGAGTCGCACGCAATTCTCGCGGTCGCGCTACCGGCGATTCTGCCCCCGCCCATGCCGCTTAGCCCGTTCGTGCTGGCCGCAGGCGCGCTGAAGATGTCGCGCAAGAAGTTCATGATCACCTTCACGCTTAGCCGGTTCGTTCGCCATTCCATTGCGGTGTGGCTCGGCGTTCACTACGGCAGACATGTGCTGGTCTTATGGCGAAAGTTCTCAGCAACGTGGGGCACAACGGTTCTCGTCGTCATCTGGACTCTGATCGTGATCACGGTCGCCTACGCGCTGTGGCAGCTCTGGAAGACGAGCCACACGGTCGTCACCGGGAAGCAACTGCCAGCCGATGAAGTTGTCGCGAGGTAGCATTCAACGGGTAAAGACGGCTCCGCTTAGAGCGAATTCCCGTAGTTGCATATCACATCGCTTCTGCTTCCATGTTTGTCATCCCGCAAGGCATCTGCGTTTGTCTTCGCCTGTCGATCGCTAATTTGCCCCGAGTCTCACGGCCCGAAAAATAAATTCGTCAAAAACACCAGAAAATCCACGTGTCAAGTGCCCAACCCGCCTAAGTCTCACATAACACAAGGAATATAGGTGGCACATTCACTATGCCCAACCTGCTATTCTTTAAACAGAGATCAAAGAAAGCCCCGGAG
>Ga0302310_10004345_pt1 | contig 10688 bp, 7 predicted proteins | sample III_Palsa_N1_2_FD_200451 | JGI IMG/M metagenome (GOLD analysis project Ga0302310, IMG submission 200451) | Peat permafrost microbial communities from Stordalen Mire near Abisko, Sweden - III_Palsa_N1_2 | ecosystem: Environmental > Terrestrial > Soil > Palsa > Peat permafrost | place: Sweden... | reverse complement strand
TAGGCAATGTCTGGAGCAGACCAGTTGCGCACAAGAGTTATAGGGTCTCCGAACTGTAGAGCGTTACCGGCTGTGTGTACTGGAATCGAGTAGAATGTAAAGCTCGCATCCATATAAAAGATTTCTTTCCCATCGTTACTCCACTGCGGCAGCTCACCTCCATTCGATGAAACCTGCCACTTGCCCTGCGTCCCATTAAAACCGGCAACATAGATTTCGCTTCGGCTTGATTCGTTCGATGCATATACAATCCAATGCCCGTCTGGGGAAACACGCCCACCCGCTGTCACGCTTGCAATGGCGCGGGGTATCACCATATAAGGTTTGACACTACCATCAAGGGGAAAAGCCCAGAGTTCCCAGGTCGCGTCTGATCCAGCACGAGAGTAGATCAGGTATCTGCCATCCCTTGACCAATCTGTAACAGCCAGCTGCTGGGTATCGCTTTGCAGAAGGTTTTCGCCGCCGCTGCCATCTGACGGCTTACGATATAAGTTGAAGTGGCCGTCGCGCTGCGAAGAGTAGGCAATCCACTTTCCGTCGGGCGACCATGCGGGATATACACTTGCCGATGGCCCGAACGTCAGCCGCGTAAGGGATCCTCGGGATAGGGATAAAACCCAGATATCAGCCTCGGCGTTTTCAATTTGCAGAGCGACCCGGTCCCCTTGCGGCGAAATTCTGGCCACTTGAAGGTTCTGTAGCTTGTCCGCGGCGATACCAGTCTGCTTGCCCGTCCGATCCACCCAAACCAGTTGCCAACTCGCATTCTCTGCGGTGCCAAAAACCAGCAGTCCGTCATCAGAGGCCGACGCGTCCATGTGCCACGTAGTAATGTCATTCGTGACACCCTTTGCGATCATTCCGGGCATACCGCCCAGTTTCCCAGTCTTAGGGCGAAACGGTTGAGCCATCAACTGATCGCCTTGAGCGAACATAAGGAAATCTGCCGCACAAATAGCGTTTGACTCGGAATGAATGAGTTCCCGGTTTTCCTTGCCGTCCACCGATGCATAGTAGATGGCATCATTTCCAGAGAGAGCCGGATCGTGATTCAGTGCCAGATACAAGAAATGCTTGCCGTCAGGAAGAAAGAACGGCCAGCGATGGGACGTCTGATACGTTCGGTTTACCTTGGTCACGTTCACCGGAATTCCGCCGCTGGAGGGTACCTTCATCAGAGACGCCTGGCTATCGGGAGAAAAAACAATCATCCCGCCGATGCCCCAGGTGCCTCCGCGCCCAAAGGGAGCATCGGCAATCACCTGTGCGGAGCTGCCTGTAATATCAATCGTCTTCAACTTGGAATTGGCAAAAAATCCAACGGAGTGGCTGTCCGGAGACCAGAAGGGGAACATCCCCCCGGCCGTATCAGGCAAAACACGCGACTCCAACGAATTCGCTGGTCTGACCCAGAGAGCAGTCTTACCGCTCGGATCAATCGCAGAAAACGCAATAAATGTTCCGTCGGGAGACAAAACCGGCGGTCCCGCAAAGTCTCCTGTAAGGTTAAACGTGGTCTTCGCCGGCGGATCGAGAGTGGCGCGGATGACATCAGCTCGACGTTGCGAGTGAAGAGAAAAACCTGCGAAGGCTCCGAGTAGAGTTGCTGCAACCACGACCCCGGTCCAGACATAACGTTTATTGCCGCGTACTTTCTGGTCCGGCGCCACAGGCGGCACCGTGGCCTTATCGGTTGCGATCCATTGCAGCTCTAACTTGACGTCATGTGCCGACTGAAATCGGCACTCCGGATCTTTCTGCAAGCAAGTTGTCACCAGATGCTCAAAGGCGTGCGGTACTTGTGGCTTAACGGAGCTGACCGGCTCCGGATCTTTTTCCAGGATCGAGGAGGCCAGCGAAATCTGGCTTCTTCCTTGAAACGCAGCCTTTCCCGCAGCCATTTCGTACAACACTGCGCCGAGGGCGAAAATATCGGTGCGTGCATCGACATTTTTTCCTTCGATTTGCTCCGGTGCCATGTATTGGATCGTTCCCACAATCGTGCCGGCGCTGGTGAGCGGACCCAACGGGTTTGGTCCGCTCATGGTAGGCATTGCAGAGAACGAGGGCGCGGGTGTCGAAGCGCCTTTCCCTTGCCGGTCGAGCGGCTTGGCCAAACCGAAGTCCATCAGCTTGGCATTACCTTGGACCAGCATGATGTTCGCGGGCTTAAGATCGCGATGTACGATCCCCTGGCGGTGTGCCAACTCCAACGCCTCGGCAATTGCGATTCCGATCGTATAGATCTCTGTAAGTGGCAAAGGTCCCTTCGCCAATCTTTCGGCGAGCGTCTCGCCTTCCAGAAATTCCATAACCAGAAAGTCGCAGCCATCTTGCGAGCCCACATCGTAGAGCTGACATATGTGGGGATGATTGAGGGCCGAGACGGATCTAGCTTCGCGCTCCATTCGCTGTTTCAATTCGGGCGATGTAGAAAGGTGGGAAGCCAGGACTTTAATTGCCACCGTCCGGTCTAGGCGAGTATCGATTGCGCGGTAGACTTCGCCCATGCCTCCGCGCCCGACCAACTGCCGGAGTTCGTAGGGCCCGAGTTTCGCGCCGGGCGCAAGTGCCATCGTCGTGAAGGAATTATATGCCCCCCAGAAGGTCTCTCAAACTTTTGTTATCTCCTGGAATGGCTGGATCAAATGAGAATCTCCTGCGACGTCATGGCCGGTACGAGGGATGTCGCGCGACATTGAGACAATCCTGGCGATACCCTCGCTCTGCCTCAAGATCGGCTGCGCTCCGGATGACGCGCTCCCAACGAAACGCGCTCACAAGAACTCATAATGGGCTACTAGCTAAGTTACTGCTGAATACATGGAATGGTTTCGGCTTCATCTCTCATGCGCAAACAGAGGGGACATTCCAAAGCAAAATATTGGCGTCTGTATCTTCCCGAAGAATATGCGGGTGGGAGGATATTCCGCAACCAACTTGATACTTAACTACGATGGATTTCGTCATGTCACGATGTTCGCGAGAATCGACAATGTATTCAATACCCGATTTCATGAATATCTGGGGTTTCCTAATCCGGGGATTGCTTGCAGGGTTGGTGTAACTTATCGTCTTCCGTAACAGTTGTTTGTAGGGATAAGGAAAGCAAATCGAGAAATGGAGATTGGCCATGAGCAGCTTGTGCGAAACCCGATGCCGCAAAGTGGCAGCGGTAACTCTCTTAGTACTGGGCGTAGCTGTCATAACTGCGGTCGCCCAAGATAATGTCTATCCCACCTACGGTGTGCACAACCCACCTGCGGATAGCCCCTGCTCTTTCAAAGATTGTGTTTATACCAGATCGCCGGGCGAGCCCACAGATCCAACCTATCCGAAGTATTGGACTTCGAACTGGCGTATGTACCGGGTCTTTAATAGTTTCGCTGCATTTCCACCGCCCTATGACGGCGCACCGCCGGCTCCTATGAAAGAAGGAAAAGACTACGAGCTGTCCTACGGAACCACTTACTATGACGATACGTGGCAAGGCCCGGCCGGCCAAGGCGCAATGATGGAGCACTACGAGAAGCGCTGTCTCCCAATCTTCCCGATCCGTAATAACTACAGTTGCTCTTTCATTTCTCTGGGCGATATCGCGTTCTTCGTGACCTATCTAGAGGATCGCCCGAAGAATATGCCGCCTGTGTGTCTTTTCTCTCCGATGAACCATCCGCCTCGCCCTGATTTCATCAAGCATCTCCCCTATGCAAAGGGTGACAGTGACCGTCTGCATGGGCAGGTACAAGGCTATTCGTTCTGGATCGATGCCAGCAGCGGTAAGCCGGCGCAAGTCGGCGTCAGTCCTGATCGCACCGACCAGGGCGATATTATGTTCGGCTATGCCTTTGAGAGCCGTTCGACGCCGGACCGGTCTGATCCGGCGGCAACGCCTTATCGTCACCCTCAGTCATTTTATTTTTCCGGTGTCTACAACCCAAAAGACCCCGGGATGCTGCCCGACGCTCCGATCGTCAGCCAGAACTACACTGATTTCTCCATGGTCAAGCCGGATCCCACGAAGACCTGGGATCAGGTGAATAAGCTCGATCCCAAAGCTCTGCCTGCGTGCCAACTATTCAACCCTCCGAGCGCTGCACTTGAGGCGCACAGCAAGTCCGCAGTGAGAACCTGGGCAGACATTGGCAAGAAGCAGCACTGAGCGCGATAAACAAACGAGGCGGAGTTACTAACTCTCGCGTGCCGGCAGCGTAAGCCAGGAGCTCTGCGTAGGAACGCCAGAGAAAATATTTATGTGCCGCAATACCGAATCGGTGTATTATTTTTCCCGCTGTGGGGCCCTGACCGAAAGTTCTCATTAGTTAGTAAGTAGTCGGTTTCCCAGGAGGCTAACCATGGGCCCAGTCATAAAGCTTTTTCTGATCGCTACGGCTGCGCTTCTCGTCGCCGCCTTGGTCCAGCCGGAAGCCGCGCTGGCACAGCAAATCTCAGCGCCGATTCCCAGCCTCTCCTACCTGACCAAACTGGTCGGCAGCAGTGAACTGTCGGCAAAGGAGGCCACAGACGATCCCATCCAATACGGATGGGACCTTTTCTTCTACACGAACTGGCGCGCCTTGCCGGGCCCCGGCAACCGCGGTGTTCCTGATCCCTCGAAATCTTTCGGAGAGACCGGCGGACCGGTCGTGTGGGAAACCTGGAAGAACACATCCGAGGTCTATCTGCCAACCGGCGGGGTCCCGCCCCCATGGACGACGCCCGCTCCTGTGCCGGCTGGCGCGCCGAGCGGCCCCGTAAGCCCGCCCGACAGTGGTGACCTCTGGCAGCAGATGACCGATGACGCGCAGGTTGACGGCTTCAACCTCCTGGATACCAACGACCAGAAGATCCTCTATGAGATCCTCATGGATCGCGATTCTTTCAATTACATCGGCGCCGGCACTCTTTACAATGTGCAGGGTCAAATGCGGTGGGCTTCCACAAAAGGCGCGCTGAACTTTCCCTGGAACGCGATGGAAGTAAAGGCGTCGTGGCGCTGGATCGACCCCAATGACGCCGCTTGTCCGGCCTCGACCTACTTCACCACGAACGCGTGGTACTGGATCAGGGACAACAACGGCAATCCGGTCCGCATTCGCACCGGACTTATGGGACTGACCGGCTTGCACATCATCAGCAAGGCATTGCCCAACTGGGTGTGGATCACTTTCGAAAATATTAACAACAGCAAGTGCACTAAGGTGACTCGAAAAATCCCAATCGACCCCGCCGTTGTGGCACTCAATCAGAAAATGCAGAACGCTCTCCGGAATACCAAATGGGCGAATTACGAGATGGTCGGCGTGCAGACCAGTGCCGGCACTGCCGATCAACCGATTCTGCTGGGCAATACGCAGATCGAGTCGGCGTTCCAGACGCGTTCCTCCTGCTTGACATGCCATGACATTGCCAATGTGGCCAAGGCAAAACCGGCAGACCCCACAGTGCCCATCCGGCGCTCGTTCGTCGATGAGCAGGCATCGCCTCCGTACTTCATCGGACCGCCGCCCAGCCTCGGCACTTACCAGTTCCAGGACTTTGTCTGGTCGCTGCGCAAGGCGTACTGGGCTACCGGTCAGTAGGCAACCGCGAAACCGTTCCACCAGCCATCATGAGACAACCGTAAGAGGAGACCAATCATGAGCGTACTTGATCTGCCCCGCCTGAATTTCTCAGGAGAGACTCTGTGGAATCCTGACACGGCCAACAACTCTCCCGGCACCTACGACGAGAACACGCTTCAGCAGAATCCCGCCATTCCTCCGGCCAACTTTGTAAATTGGCTCTGTTCGCTGGCCAGCCCTCCGCCGCCCGGACAACAGGGCCTGAACGGCAGTTGGAACGTGTATGGGGACCAGGGTTGCTGGTTCCGAAATGCGAAGATCGTCGGAGTTCAGTCCAAGTACAGTCAGACTGCAAGCTGCGATCCCATCTGCACCGATCCAACCGCTCTGTTGCAGATGGTCGGCCAGGCATTCAGCGAGGGCGGGACGCCGCCTGCGCGGATGGTGGACGTCGCCCCCTACCAATCGACCACCACGCAGCTTTTCCTCAAGTGGCTCCAACTCGGCACACAGACTCTCGGATTCCGCGCCGCCGCTGCATCGCGCATGTACTTGCGCTGGTCCATGCTCCGCAATGTTGATTTCAAGGAATTGCCCATCGCCGGGGTTGCCGGAGTCCTTTTCCAGACCTCGGCATTCGCCAAAGATATTCAATGGTTCGGCGTGGAAAAATCGCCCGCGCTCCAGGCGCTCCAGAAGGCCGCGAATTCCGCTCCCAATCAGGGGATCGCCATTCAGTTCGCCGTTTATCTGACGCTGTATTACCAGAACGCGACCTTCAACGGACAACCAATCAGCAGCGCGGAAGTTCTGGCCAAAGCATACGCAGCGGGCTTCAAGGGACCCAATCCCGCGCAAAGCAACCTCACCGGCACGATCGGCGTCTGGGGACCAAACGAACTGGCTACCGCGCCAACGCAAATTCTGCTCAGCCCCAAAACTCCCGTCACTCCGCCGTTGGTGGGGTTGCCGTCTGCACGGGCAGCACAAGAAGGGCTCATCGCTTCTAAAGCGGCGGCGCCCACACCGTTCCCGCTTGGCCCAGCGGTGGCCAAACTCGATGCCGACGCGAAGTATCTGTCCGTCAGCTTCCTGACCACGATCCTCGAGAAAGACCTCATTCCCGAAAAGCAGGACTTCGGTCTGCTGACGTTACAAGTCTCTGACGCTTCCGGCAAACCGCTGTCGACCATCTCGACCATTCCGTTCCCGGACTATGCGCGGGCAAACTACGTGAAGACCTCCGGCATTCTTGACTTCCCATTGACCACGGACCAAGTCAACCTGATCAAGAACTCGGCGAACGCAATTCAGTTATCGGTCATGCAGTCGAACAAGCCTGTGATCGCGTTGCAGCAGTCGCCGCTCGTCGTCGAGACGGACCAGCGCGGCGAATACCTCGATCAGGGCGAAACAAAAAACATGACCGCCAGCGTCTATCGAAACGGCCAGCCTGCCGGTAACGATGTGAAGGTGCTGGTCGCGCAGTATTACGAGAATCCGCAGGACATCAACCCGAACAATCCCTTCCCTTACGTGCTCGTGACCCAGGCGAATCAAGCCAAGGCCTGTCTTACACTGAGCGGACAGATTCAAATCGTGGTGCCTGTGAACAATGGTGCTATTACTTTCCCAATCCAGTCCGTGAATTCGGGGACGTCCATGCTCGGATTTTTCCCCTTCACCGGCGACACTCCCCCAACACCGCCCGGCGGACCCGGCACTTCTTACCCCGCGCAGACCACGGACTATTATGCGGTCATCCGCTGCCTCGGTTTCGACAATGCTTTGCTGTCGTTGCCGGACGACCAAGTCACATGGACAAACACATACGCGAAAGTCCTCCAGTGTTACAACCTCATCTACCCCGAAATGAGCCGCATCCGCGACCTCTCGGATCTGAATGTGATCAAGGGAATGGCGGAGCAGATCCTCGCTTCCACCAAATATCCTGCGAACTTCGGGTGGACAATGTTTATGCCCGTGACCAGAGAGATGTCGGCAGGCAAAAGAAATCTCCTCCAGAGGTTCTGCGCAAAGGTGATCAACAACGAGCCGGTCTGAGCCGTTTGCGGAAAAACTCGATTCGCGCCCCGGAGGGGCGATTGACAATAGCCCGGCGCTTTTAGCACCGGGTGAAATGGGAGATTGGGACGCCTGAAGTTCTCACGCACAGACCATACGGAGATTCAAGATGACCGCCGACGAACACAATCCGGCAGTGGAGCAGTTGAAACAGTTTGCCAAACGGTGGAACGACTTATACGCAACTCAGAAATTCGAGGAAATGAAATATCTGGCCACCGAGGATGTCGGAATCGCTAACGCGCCGGAATCGAAAGATCCGTCTGGTCTCATTTATGGGCGCCAGGCGTACTTCAATGGAATCTATGAGGCGTACTACGGATCCACCGGGAAGGAACACAACCTCCTCGTGATGGACTACGAAAATTGGGAATACATCCCACTGAGTGACAATCGCTTTTATACCATCGGAAAATATAGCCTCCAGCCAAATGTGACGGGAGTGAACTGCTGGCTTCTTCGTCGCGATTCTCCCAATGATCCCTGGAGAATCTTCCGTGTCATTAACAATTAATCAATTCGTGTCCCTTCGATTTCGAGTTTCGACCGCAACCGCGACTGAAAGACTACATTCCACCCTGGCCGTCGCGATTCGCCCTTGAGCGCAGAGAATTGATTTTTTTCTTCAACGGATTTCGGTTTCCTATAGCGCTCCCATCCGAAACAGGTCATGGCGGCTGGTGCGGTAAACCTTTCCGTCCCGGGTCGTAGATTTGTTTACTCGATACGCACTCGCCGCATTGCGGCTGCAAAACGGCTAGCAAGGACAGAGTAAAGAGAAGCTGCCGCCTAGCACTGAAAAATCTCCTGATTCAATTATGCTGAAGATCGACCCATGATTGAAACCTCCGCCGGAGCCTACGCCATATAACTTTCCGTCGGTCTGGCTGCGCGATCTTCGTCTAGACCTATTCATTCTGAGGGGTCCTGATCTTTGACGCACGTTTATAACCGTGGAGTCCCGTGGAATGGCACTTTTGGAGTTATGCGCCGAGAAGCTCAGCGAGACAATATCTCCTTCAACGCCAACTCAATCCTATCCACCTCTTCGCGGATGACTCGGATCGACTGCTGGTTTTTCGCCGGGTGGGCCAAGGGAGTGATTCCTTCCAGAGCGCCACGGATTTGATGATTCCGTGCCCAAATGAAGCTAAGCCTAGCACTCCTCTCCTTGCGATTGCGGTAAACATTACTAACGAACTTAGTGGCAAGCCAGGCAAAAACCAAACCGAAAGATGCCTCGATCGGAAGGCGATCGGTCGCGCCGTCAAACTCTGAAAACAAAAGTCGGTAGACCGCTTCACCCATGCCAAGCGCCGCAAATAATACAGTTGTGCCGAACAGATAAACGACTAGCCGCTCCATTGGTTGAAAGCGTCGGGAGTCGTCGTTTCCGTCCTGTGTCTGAGCGAACTTGATCGCCATGCTGCCCCCCAAAAATGTTTTGTCACTCTCTTCCGCTGCCAAACCTAGTGCCCACCTGCAGTCGGAGCACGCCCACAAGCGCGACGCTTAAGCAAGAATCTCATTCGGTTCATTGCCTCCTCCAAGCCCAACAAACGCATTGTAAATCCGTGCCGTTTTATACGCCGCACATTTCCAGATCGTGGTTAACGCATTACTCTCACCCCCGGCCACGGGGTCAATGAGTGTTAAGGCGATTTTTCGCCAACTATCCCCTGGATAACCCGCCAACGCCAAAGCTTGGATTGACTCGCCCGAGTCACCCAAGTAAGATTCGCGCAAATGATCGGCCAGACCATCTCACACTACCGCATAGTTGAGAAGCTTGGCGGCGGGGGCATGGGCGTGGTCTATAAAGCTGAGGATTTAACCCTGCGCCGCTTTGTCGCCCTGAAGTTTCTGCCGGATGCGGTTGCCAAAGATTCCCAGGCGTTGGCGCGGTTTCAGCGGGAAGCGCAAGCAGCTTCGGCTTTGAGCCATCCCAATATCTGCACCATCTATGAGATTGGGCAGCGAGAAGGTGAGCCGTTTATCGTCATGGAGTTTTTGGACGGCTTGACGCTAAAGCATCGGATCGGGGGAAAGCCTGTCGATACCGAGGTTGCCCTCGGCTTGGCGATTGAAATCGCCGACGCGCTGGACGCTGCTCATACCGGAGGGTGTTTGCTGAGCGTTTCGATCCTTTGCCTGCGACGTTAGGCGTGGTGCGCTCGTTACAGAAACGACGAACATCAAAATCAGAAGACTGAAATAAGAATTCGTCGTGTCAGGCGGGGCGTCCGCGAGGATTATACGTCGTTGCGGGTGGATGGTTGGTGTAACATCGCCATAACACTCAATGACCCCGATCTTCTGCCAGCTTTGTAAAAAAGTGAGCACGAGTTCCCATGATCTCGAAAAATCCGAACCTCTCCGAAACCCCTTATTCCCAGAAATGAAGATTTCAATTTTGTGCCCGCTGGGTACGCAGTCACCTGCGAACCCAATCAAGCCCGTGGCCTCGCAAAGTGACCACTTTCTGCCACAGAATCGTCTGGCGTTCGCTGTTGTTGGTTCGAATGGACGGCGAATCGAAACCGGACTGATTGCAAAGTTCTGGGTCAGGTTTTGGCGTGAAATTCTCTGGCAGTGTTTTGCCCTCTGCAACTTACGGACACGTCGAGGCTTAGCGTGGCAAAACCGGACCGAGGGTTCGAATCCCTCCCTCTCCGCCACGCAGTCTGGACTGCAGAGAAATCCTACCTTAATTTCCCGCAGAATCTGCGAATTATGCCCGTTTTCTGCGATTTTTGCTCGACAAACCGGACCGCGGAGAACGGACTATCGTGGCAGCCCCCTGCCCTAGTCCGGCCTTTTTCTCCGCACCGGCGATAAGCAGTCCGGTTTCGACCAACTCGCCAATACGAACGTCAGGCGATCACAAATCGAACCTTTTACGAATGCGACTTGACTTGCCCTGGGTCAATGAGCGCTATCGCCTGTGGGTGTTGAAAAAGTCCGTCAACGGAACGACTTTTCATCTCGCGAGCATGCCTTAGCCGGTTTCTTGTCTCGGTTCGACTAAGTGGTGGC
>Ga0302310_10004344_pt1 | contig 10690 bp, 9 predicted proteins | sample III_Palsa_N1_2_FD_200451 | JGI IMG/M metagenome (GOLD analysis project Ga0302310, IMG submission 200451) | Peat permafrost microbial communities from Stordalen Mire near Abisko, Sweden - III_Palsa_N1_2 | ecosystem: Environmental > Terrestrial > Soil > Palsa > Peat permafrost | place: Sweden... | reverse complement strand
TATGTCGGCGGGGGAGCTTTGAGTATAATCGATTTTGTGACTCGAGGATGGGTGGCCATCGCAACGCTCAATCGGCCCGAAAAGCGCAACGCGCTTTCCAGTCAGCTTTTTAGCGATCGAGGCAGGCGTGTGAGACCCTAGCGCGCGACGTCCGAATTGGCCGCCGCTACCCACATCAGGGCTGCCGATCGCACAGCGTTCTACCAGTTGCCTGAGGGGCGCCGAGGTATTTTTGTGGGCGGCCGCGGTAGCGCTCGAATCGCTGAGATCATCGGCGTCGGGCGGCTGACGGAAATGATGCTTACCGGTAGAGGAATAGATGCGGACATGGGAGATCGAATCGGGCTCTCTCACTACATAGTTGAGCCGGGAGGCGCTCGGGACAAGACCTTGGAAATTGCCGAACGCGTGGCCGGGAATGCGCAGATTTCCGGCAATATGATGCTGCACGGACTTGGACGCATTAGCCGTATGTCACCAGAGGACGGCTTCTTTACCGGAAGCCTAGCGCAAGCCCTCACCATGACATCGCCGGATGCCCGGGCTGGCATCGACGCCTTTCTAAAGAAGAGCGACATTCCCCTATAAGGCAGTTGCGGTGTGAGCGAGCCAGCCTGTAACCGGCTCACCAACTGCAACAGGCATCTGATCCCCGAGTTTACCGGTACAGCTCAATTGCCGCCTTGTCCAATCGTGCCACGTTTCATCTTTCGGACGGATTCCGCATAGGGCAGGGGTCCAACGGTGGCACGGACGTTGAGTTGTTCATGACGCTCGACGTGAGACTTTCTGGATCCTCCTTTCACCTCTCCCCACACCAGGATAACTTCGGTTCCTGGTGTCGCAAATTCACTGTCAACCATCGCCAGTGAGAGCACCTTCGACTCATTGCTACTATAGCCAGACAAATTGGAAAAGCCGATCAACCGACCATCTGTACTCCTGACTTCATCGCACTGCGGAAACCCATACGATGAAAGAGGCAGACTAAGATACTTGTACCTGGGCTCTGGCTTAAGCACAGAACTGAAAACTTTGGCAACATCATCGGCATTCCACACTAAGGTCACATTGACCCGATGAGGTTGCTTCGCCATTTTCTCGAGGGACGCACGACCAATAAAGTCATGATCGAACTTGATGATGCGCCCGTACCCAAGTTCCCACAGGTTGTTGTAGTAATCCTCGATCTCGTCTGAGAAGAAGCTTCCTGCAAGTTGAGAGTGAGCTTCCCACGATGTCGCCGGCAGCCACTCTCTAAATTCGCGCAGCTCCTCTCCTGTGTAGATCGCCGGCAGCGGGTATGCCATCCAGCCACTTTCATTGGCGGCACTGAAGTACGCTATCTTCCCGCCCGGACGGATACCGTATTTCTCCCCGGCCGCCAGAATAGCCGTGCGAACCGCTGGCCCCTGTTCGTATGGGCCCGCCAGCTCCACTCCTTTGTGACCCGCCATGCCGTGCCTCAACGCCAAGACTGGGCACCCGGCAATAGTTACCCTCGCGGTGCGGAAAAATGCGATCTCAGGCGCCTCACCCTCCACCACTTCCTTGAATATCTTTTCGGCGTTGGGACCATCGAGCCCAAAGCGAAAATTGGTACGACCCGTCGGGTTCAACGAGGTGGGGGGGTCACGCGTGATCGTTACATCGTACTTACCTTGCTCGGCTTGAAATTGCACCCAGTCCTGAAGTGTCATGCCGCTGACCAGCTCGAAACTATCCTTCTCTAGATAAAACAGCACGCAGTCGCCGATCACAAATCCACTTGGCGCGCACGCAACAAACTGCTTGGCCATGCCTGGCACAAAGTTTGCGAAGCTATTGATGCCAATGTAATTCAGTAATCGAAAGGCGTCCGGTCCTTTTAAAAAAAGTTCGGGCATATGATGCGACTGATCGAACAGCACCGCCGTACGCCTCCAGGCATGCTGCTCTTCGCGCCAATTGGAGAATTCTGCGGGCACCGGCGATAGGCCAGCTCGTTCACGACTGTGAGGAGCCTGCGTATCGTTGTAAAAATATTCGACCAGGTTAGGAAGCGAGTCGATGAGATTCTGCAGCGACTTGACCTTGGGCATTACGGACATAGATGAGACGCTTCCTTTCGTTTTCTTGACTACTATTTGAGAATCTTCCAACACGAATAATCGATTCTACTTGCGCCGTGAGTTTCAAGATGCAGGCGCCCGCGTCGGGAGTGATATTTACTTCAACCCAGTCGCAGAGGCGGCGCCACTGTGGCAGTTTGCCCGCTCACCTTCAGCGCGTCAGTCACGAAGCCGCTCGCTTTCAATTCCTCGATGAATTTCGCCATAAAATGCATTGCATCCTTATAGCGTTTAGGCATCGCCATAGCCTGCTCGATCACCATAAATCTATCTTCCAGCATGAGCAGTTCCGGTTGTGAATCCACAAAACTGCGGGCCACTTCTCTAACCCCTGCCGTGACGTCATAGCCGTCCTCGATAAAATGACTAAACGCGATGGCTGTGGTAGGAAACCGGTCAAGATGGGCAAGCTCAAGATTGCGACTCAAGAACAGTTCGTAGGCCGTTCCTGAACCAACGGCCAAGCGAACGCCGGGTCTGTCTACGTCTTTAGCGGACCGAATGGGCGAAGTCTTTCGCACCACGAAATTGCCTTCTATCAGGACGTAGGGCGGTGAGAATACGATTTGCTCCAGGCGCTTTGGATCAACGGCCAGAAATGCGACATCCCATGCATCGCTTGTGAGTGCATCGACTACTTTACCCGCGGCATCGTAAGGTACGAGCTCTAACTGCACCTGCAGTCGGCGCGCAAATTCGCGCGACAAGTCAATCGCGACACCCCGCGGCGGACCGCCTGCGCTATCGCGTTGCGCCAGGACGGAATTGCCAAAGTTGATAGCGGCGCGCAGACGGCCCTGAGGAGCAAGAATCTTAGCAACGTGATCAGCGGACATCATCGATCCTTCGGACTTTCTAGGTATCTTCCGTGTCTAAAGAGCGCGCTCGAGAACCACCAGAGCAGGACGCTCACCCTGTGCTTTTCCGGTTACAGGCGGCCGGGGTAGTGCTGCATTTCCAGGCTCTAACACGAAGGTGTGGTCAAGGGTGTACCACGAGCCCTTCACATCGCCTGCGGGCGCGTGTTCATTCGGCCCGTCATGAAGAATATATTTGCCGATCAGCGCCTTGGTGACGCCAAATTGCACATCGGTTTCAAGGTGCGGATCATCGCTCGAGAACAACTGCGAAAACTGGGTCTTGTAACCGGCCTTGTGAATCATGAAATGAATGTGAGCGGGCCGCATATTGCTCCGTCCCTGCGCGCGAATCAATTCACCCACTGGCCCATTGACTGGGATTGGGTAACCGCGCGGTTTAACGCTGCGAAAGGAAATGTGTCCCTTCTCGTCAGAAACGAGTGTCCCCCTGAGATTCATGTCGGCCTGGCCCGGGTCTTGGTTCTCGTAGAACCCCTCGCTCGAGGTGTGCCACACATCTACCTCTGCGTTCACGATGGGCTGACTTTGAGAGTCACGAATCCAAACATTCACGAATATAGGCAAGCCCTCAGTCGGTGAGCGCACGATCGATCCACCATTCTCGGTGCGTGGCGAGTTCATGCGCCAGAAAGGACCCATCATGCTTGCCGTAGTCTCAGTCTCCCCAGCATTGCCATTGTTGAGCAAGCAGACCAGCTGAGACACGCCCAGCGAGCCGAAGCAGAGCACCACCTCATTGTGCGAGGGCGTGGTCATTTGTCCTAATTTCGCTATGTACGCACACGCCTGCTGAAATTCGACGTCACTCAATCTGACTTCGCGAACAAAGGCGTGAAGGTGCCGGACCGCGGCGGACATAATCGCTCGGAAGCGTGCATTGGGGGCATGAGCCAGCTCCCGCAACACAGCCTCTGTTACTTGTTCTTCCCCATCGATGATCACGTCGTGTTTCTCCTGCCTTGTGTCGGCGATGAGGCCTGGCCTTGAGACCGCAAGGCCCATGAGCCGCCGCAAATAATCGACTGCAAAGTCAGGATAATCGATTATTCGGACGTCGTCTAGATTGTGCCGGCGGGCCAGTCGAGGCGACTTCACGATAGGTTTTGTCCAATTCCACCGTCAGGCTGTCGAGGAACAACCGCAGCTCGGGCGGCAGCCCGGGCGTGCGGCAGACAACCGGGGCGTGTCGTTTCCCACTTCGAATCGGAGAACAGATTGGCTTGCCGATCGACGTATCGCCAGCTCGGGCGAGTAAACACATCGCGCCGATGAATGGCGGTCTGCAGATGTTCAGCACGCTAAAGGTACAGGCGCGAAGATCGACGCGGCCGTCTAGCTGCACGACGCTGCGCTGCCAGGCCTTGTCGATGACCTCACGGGGCGCGTCGCTGTCCGGCTTGCTATTGCGCAGCCGATCGCACGCGGCGAGCAGCGATCTGCCCACCGGCGCTGCTTCGAAGGCGATGTGGTTGAGGTCTCACCGAACGATATTGCCCCGGGAGCTCCTGGTAATAGGCATCGTTGGGCGGTCGGATTAGAGCAGTGACTCGCTCAAGGACGTATTCCAGTGCAGCTCAATCGCGCGCGAATCGCCGGACCGCTGACGCGGGTTGGCCCCGAGCGAATCTGGTCGAGCAAAGAGACCCGCTCGCCTTCTGGGACTAGCAGCTGTTACACATATTCGCGCAGGCGCTGGCTAGATAGGGAATAACCAGCTAGCCGATTGGTGCCTTCATCCGACTTCCTCCCCCGGCTCCTTGGCCGCATGGTTGCGCGGCCGACGAGTCGAGAGCGGTATCAGATGATGTCGGATAGGGACCTGATGGGGCGCTTGCCGTCCCAGCCGACGCTCTCGGCGTGCATCCGGGCGAACATCGTTGCGACCGGATCGCAATATTCTCCCACCTCGGTCATCACGCCGATCTTTTCCCGTGTGTCGGCGTAGAATACGCGCTTACCACCAAGCTCCGGACTCATCTGGACCTCGAAGGCGATGGCGACACTATCGGCTCGAAAGCGCTCCTGCTCCGCGTCGAAATCGTCCGTGAAATAGGCGAGGTGGTGCAGGCCGTACCCCGTCGTCTCGTATGCGTCCCGAAAGACAGAAGGGCCAGAGTCCTTCTGCACTATGATCTCGTATTGCATCGGGCCAGAAAAGGCCCAGGCGATGGCCACCTGCAGGCCCGGCGTTTCGATGCCACGATATTTAATCATCGGTTGGTGGAAGGTATCGGTCCAGAACCATGGGCCGATCTTCAGTGTGTCGACGAAATGTGTGACAGTGGCCTCCAAATCTCTGCTTGTGAAGGCGGTTTGAAAGATTGCCCCCATCTTGTAGCCCTCAATAAATGGCATTGCAAGATCTCCATTCGTGTTAAATTTCTCGGTTATTACAGGAAGATGCCGGGTAATTCGGGAAAGTGTAATTGCCACGACAATGGTTGGCCATGACCGAGATCAGTCATCACCGCTTGCCAAGAACAGCGGCGTCATTTTCCCCGGGGTGAAAAACGGGTCTGAAATGAACGAGACGTGCCGGGAGAGGATTGAGAGCGTGGGCGTTCAGGCGCCCGAGGACTTGTGTGCGATGTTTGAGGCGATCAATGCCTGCACGACATTGCATAATCTCGCCGTGCTCGCGGTGACCAGTGTCAGTGTGGCGCTGGGGTGTTTCAGTGGAGGCTTTCAGGAAATTGTCTACCTAGGCGGCGCATCTCGGCTGCGACGGAACTTCGTGAGCAGTTCGCTCGAGCGCGAAGTCTGCAGGTACATCGCCAATTTCGACAAGATCTCAGCGTCGCTGCTAGGCGGAACCGAGCGCAAGGATCTGGACATATTCCTGATGGGATCGCGGATCGACAGCGCGCTGGAGGCCAACTTCGATCCCCGCCCGATCTGGCGTCGTGCAAGGATAAGGGATGTCCTGACGATGCGCGTCCCTTTAGATGATACCGTCGATGTCTATTTCACGTTCAATCGCGCCATCGACTCTGAGGCCTTCGGTGCGGCCGACATGTACAAGGCCCGCGCGGTTTTCTCTATGATTTCGGCAACTTCGCGCCGTCTATTCGCCGAAGAGCGGTTCAGAGTGTGCGGTCGGGCTGCCGATGGGATTTCGGAGGAGACCATATTGGGAGCGGTGGGCTGCGGCGAGGCCCGCTATCTCCTCTCGCGCATCAAGATGGCCCGGCAAGAGTCACCTGCAATCCCCTGTGGTCGCGCAAGAAACGCGGAGCAGGCGAATCTCGCCGGTCTGGACGAGGCCGTCGTCTTCATCAGGCCTTCAGGCGACGACACCGGGATCGATCGGCTGACTCGGTCTGAACGGGCGATCGCGACGCTTGCCGCACAGGGACATCCGAACAAGGACATTGCGCACCAGCATTCCCTGAGCGTCTATACGGTCGAAAATCATCTCAAGTCGGTCTATCGCAAACTCGGCATTTCCGGCCGGGGCAGGCTGGCGCCGATGTTTCTCCTTACCCGACAGCACGGTTGAGGGCGCGCGGGCGGCACGCCGGAATCGCCGCCATTCGGTTGTGACATGACCCCGAAAGCCATCGGCTGTTCTCTCTAACAATGCATCAGCGATGGGGAGATGAGGCAGGCCTCGTAGGTTGGCTTCTCGACCTCGATGCCTTCCTTGAGTTCGAGCCTATCCACGTCGTGCCGGCTGCAGAATTCGAGTGGGATATTGTCTGCAACGGCAGCATCATGCCGAAGCGAAATGACTCTCAATAAACAGTCTCCGAACAAGACCGGGCGGCTAAGGAAGTGCGAAGATAAAGATGGTCGCTGCACCGGATGCGCCCCAGACGACTCGGGAGGAGTTGCCGGAGGCAACGGCGACGTATTGCTTGCCGCCATGAAGGTAGGTAGAAATACCGCCCGCAATCGCACCTCCCGTGTTGAACCGATAGAGTACCTTGCCGCTTGAAGCACGAAGCACCATGAAGTCGCCGTTAAGATCTCCTGTCAACAACACGCCACCTGCCGTAGCCGTGAGACCGGCTACCATGGGCGTGTCCATTTTCACTGACCACCTTTGCTGGCCGGTAGCGGCGTCGAAGCTACGGATCCAGCCGCTGGCCTCCTTGATCGGGTCGAGGATCATTTGGCCTCCCATATTCAATGATCCGCGGATATAGTGCGGCTCGCTCACCTGGTATTTGCCGCACCATTCGACCGAATTGACGAATAGCGAAGCGTCTTTGGGAGAGAACGAAGGGCCAAAATACTGTACACCGCCTAGAACTCCGGGGCAGATGCGAACACCGTCCGGCGTGGGCGGCGCGTCTGCGTTCAGGTGCGTACTGACCTCCCTTTTCCTCAGTAGCTGGTGGGAGCCGCGATCGTAAACATATAGCCAGCCGCCCTTGGTTGCCACGCTGACGTACCGCCGACCTGCAATGGTATACAGCACCGGCGGCGCAGCAGTGTCCCAATCGTGTACGTCATGCGAAATCTGCTGCGCAAACCAGTTCAACCGACCGGAATCGATATCCAGAGCAATGATCGAATTCGAAAACAGATTGTTGCCGAGTCTCCCATCGCCGGCATAGGCGGGAGCCGGATTGCCGACGGGCACATAGAGCGCGCGTTGTGCCGGGTCCAAGGAGTAGCTCGTCCAGGTCGAACCGCCACCCGTCGCTACGCCATCTTTCCACGTGTCTGCGCCGAGCTGCAATCCGGTGGGCGCCAGGTCGAATGTCCAGAAGCGCTTACCAGTGGCAGAGTCGAATGCGTAAACATGGCCTGGGGCACCGGTATCACCGCCGGCCTCGCCCATGAATATCTTGCCGTCATAAGCAATTGGAGCGGCAGCCAACCAGCGTCCGCTGGCGGTATCCGAAACTCTGACATCCCACAGCAAAATGCCTGATGCCGAATCCAGCGCGATCAAATGACCCGACGGGGTGGTCCGGTAGACGGCGCCCCGGTATAAGGCCACCCCTCGATTGACATTAACGAGCGGCGCGCGCTCCCGCGTGATGAAGTCATGTTGCCAGCGCTTACGGCAAGTCGTTGCATCGATCGCAAAGGTGCTGCCGGCGACCGTGATGTAAAGCGTGCCGTCGTAAATCACTGGGCTTGCGGAATACCAGCCCACTTCACCGAGCTGAAACGCGCAGATTGCGTGAAGTTTGGAGGCGTTGCGCGCGGTGATCTGTCCCAATCCCGAGTAGCGCTGGCCGCTATAGTCTCGGTTGTACATCAGCCAGTCGCCGTCATCCGCGCGCCGAAGGTCAGCATCGTCAGGCTTTTCACTTGATGCATGGCCATAAAGCGAGGGTGGCTTGAGTAAATCGAGCGGTCGGGAGTCGTCTGCAGCCACTGCGAGAGAGGGCCGGTCCGCAAAAAGGTGCGCGTACAATTGCCTTGAATCCAGCGGCGCGGCTCCCGGAACGTAGTCATTCTTGCTCAGGATGAATGCCAGAAGATCGAAACTTTCTGTCTCGGACAAAGTACCCGGTGCATTCGACGGCATCTGCTTGCCGACGACGTACAGGAGCTCTCGCAGCGCCTGCTTCGACCATCGCGACTGAAAAGGGATGCCGGTGAGTGGTGTGCCAGAACCTCCTTGTAACGAAGCGCCGTGACAGCTGGCGCACTGCTTCGTATAAAGATTTAGACCACGCTCGATTTGCGCGGCAACAAAGCTTACACCCGCACTTTGACTGACCCCGAAGGCCCGCACTGAAAGTGCGCCGCAGACTACAGCGGCCACGAACCCGTTGACGAATCGCGCGCATCGACGGAGCGTCATCGTGTTCTCATAGATTAATTCCACTTGTCAGGGGCTTCTTGAGGGATGTTTCGAGGAGAAATTGTCCACAACAGCTGCCGACCGCAATACCTGCGGCCGAGTGCGCGTTCCCGGTGGGCGTCGGGTGAGAGCGAAGCTAACACTGGAGCAGCACGAAATATTCAAGGCATGCCATCGCATGGCCCGCACATGGATGCCACTTCAACACGTGCTCATCAAACACTACTCCACGCCGTATTGGTCGGAAACGCACCGCTTCTGGACCTCGCAGTGCAAAGAACGGCTATGGTGTATCAACGGATGACCCACGTTCAGCGACTACTCCATAAGTGCTTTGTCGCCAACCGCGCACCTTCGGCTAGCGCATCCAGCTTTGCCCAGCAGATCTCCGGATGCACGCGCATCATGCCGCAGTCCGTGCCCGCCACCACATTTTCACGGCCAACAAGCTCTGCGTAGCGAACCAGTCGCTGCGCGACAAGCTCGGGATGCTCAATCGTATCGCTCGCATGACTAACAACTCCGGGCATGATCGATTTACCAGCGGGGAGCTTCGCGTCCTTGAAAACGATCCACTCGAACTCATGTCGCGGATTCGCACCTTCCATGGAATAACAGCTGGCATTGACCCTGTATAGCAAGTCGATAAAGTGCCTGAGTTCCAGGTCGGTGGCATGAGGACCGTGATAGCTGCCCCAGCAGAAATGCAGGCGCACCTGCTCGGCTGGACAATCACGCAGCGCGTAATTGAGCACTTCGATGCGCCGTTCGCAATATTGTCGGCACTCCTCAATCGACCACGACGTGTCTTTCTGCCACGCATGGGCAAGGCCAGGATCATCAATCTGTAGTATGAGGCCCGCTTCAGTAATGGCTTGGTACTCATCGTGAAGTCCATCCGCCAGCGCCTGGAGATATTCCTCCTGAGTTGCGTAGTGCTCGTTAGGCATCACGAGTTCGACGGTTTGCGGTGAAATGGCAGTCAGGAAGCCTTCAGTTGCTCCTGCCACGGCCATTGCTGCCTTCAGATTTAGAATGTCGGCCCGGATAGCATCCTGACCGATGAACCTCACGTTTGCAGTGCAGGCGACTACCGGAAGCTTAAATGGAAAGATTCCGCCACGATCGCCAAAGTAACCCGGGAACGCTTTCGTATCACGGCGACCGACCGAGATCGTCGGGTGTTCTTCTCCCTCCCGCAGTTCTCGCTTGGTCATGCCGCTCAAGCGGTCGCTGACATAGTGCAAGAAGCCAATCTTGCCGAACTCGCCATCACCGACAATGTCGACACCGTGCTGGAGCTGCCTAGAGACGACTTGCGCAACGGCCACCCTCGGATTGATCGGCGGTGTATCCTCCGCGAGTGGTCCAAAGCCCGGGAGGCCTGGCGGGCGGGGAAGCGCGCCAACGTGAGAAGTTAGAATCCTGTCGATACTGCGTTTCATACTTAGGATGTGTCTTAGATATCGCCGGCTATGACTTGGACTGCTCAGCCTCTGCCGCGATGCGCTTAGCGAGCAGCCGCCGGGCGAGCACAGTCGCCGTATCCACGGCCAATAGCACCGGCTTCAGCGACCAGAATTCGGCGCCCCCCATGTTGCGGGCTTGAGCTTCCAGGATCGGCTTGTCCTCTTGGCTGAAGACTTGATCCAGAATGCGAACATGGTCGCGTGCCAGTTGGTCGCCGACCGGGCCCATGGTGCGAGGATACGAGATAGAAAAGAAGTAGTGCGTTGAGCTTTCGCTCTGGGGCGAAAAGATGTGCGCAAACTGCGTGACCATGCCGAGTTCGCGCGGTCGTCCGCTGACGACGCCGCCCGACCACAGCGCCAGGCATGCGGGAGCGTTCCAACGCACGTCGAGCCAGCGATCAGCGAGTTCGCCGGGCGGAATTTGGAAGGCCTGGGCAAGAAACTCGGGCAGGTGATCCT
>Ga0302310_10004343_pt1 | contig 10692 bp, 13 predicted proteins | sample III_Palsa_N1_2_FD_200451 | JGI IMG/M metagenome (GOLD analysis project Ga0302310, IMG submission 200451) | Peat permafrost microbial communities from Stordalen Mire near Abisko, Sweden - III_Palsa_N1_2 | ecosystem: Environmental > Terrestrial > Soil > Palsa > Peat permafrost | place: Sweden... | reverse complement strand
TTTTTGAGGTCTTGCGGAACGCGCGGCGCTGGATGGCTGGCGAGGTATGCTGGGCTCGCGACACACGCGCGTTCGGCAGTCCCGATGCGTCGCGCTGTGTCGGTTCGAGACGCATTCGTCTCTGCAGCGGCGATAGAGTTTCGCAATGCTCTATGCGTGGGACCCTCGCTCAGCCCAACGTTGGCCGGAGCGTTTGCGGCGTTGATTACCTATCGCGTGGGAGCCGCTGCGGCTAGGTCTAAGGGGGTCGGCGATCGGGTCGGGGCGCCGGCGTTTACGCCCGTACAGATGACCCGTATTCGAGCGATTTATCGATGATCACCTCGGCCAACGCATTAGTTTAGCCATGCTAGCGCAGCAGGCGAGGCTGACCCCATGGCATTTTTTACGTCGATTTCAGGCGACTCTCGGAATTGCTCCGCACGGCTTTATTACTCGACGTCGCCTCTTGCGGGCGCAGTCCCTCCTTGTCCGTTCGGAATTGTCCGTTTCCCGAATTGCGATGGAGGTGGGGATGAGCCACAGCCATTTTAGTCCTTGCTTTTTGAGTCACTTTGCTCAATCCCCCCGTGGGTACCGGCCCGATCGGAAACTTTGAGTTACGGAAGAGGATGTGATCGCAACGTGCAAAATTCCGATAATCCCGCGGCGCAATAGGACGCCATATTGCAAAGCGAGAATGCGAAGTGGAAGCGCCTTACGTGCCGCGCTTCCACTGACCCCGACGTCCTATTTCTGCCAAGACTTGGACTTGATCAACGTCCAAAAAATCATCAAATGCGAAACAAGTACAAGGGGAGCGTAAAAAGTATAAACATACCAAAAGGTGGCTAGGTTAAAGCTCGGCACGTTTAACTGCAGGACGCCGCGTACCCCGTTTAGCAAGTCCAAGAAACCCCACGTGTTGGCCACCCATACCAGAGGAATGGCAATACGCCAGTCTCCCCGTAGAGCAAAGATGGAAACAAATGCCAGTCCCGCCTCTAGGAGGTCACCATAAGCAGCACTTGAACGGAACTCCCTGGGCAGCGTCGGATCGACCATACCCGTGACCAATAAAGTCATGCCCACATAGCGAGGCACATGCACAAAAAGGAGAGGAATTAGAGCAGAATTGCGAGAAAGCTTCGTTAGTAACGGCCAAACGTACCACGCCGCGACGACGCCGAAGACGACAGCGCTTGTAAGAAGCTGCATCCAGAAAATTGCGACATTACCCACGATACGGTTCCTTTTCTCGGGCTAATTGAAATTCGCCGCAGCGCGAAACTGAAAACCAGCCCCGCACAAGTAGAATATGTGAGCATTCGCTCGCTGTATTGCTGGATTAGGAGCCCTCTATTCATAAATTGCACAGAAGCGGCAGCTCCAGGTTCTGGGACGGATGCAGATAACTCTTCTTACGCTCCAAGCCAGCCTTCTCGTACGCGGCGCTTTGCATATTGCTCATGAACGCCTGCGTCCCACGGTACGCGGCGATGAAGGCAGCATCCCGGTCGTAGGGCGGCCCGACTAGACAGCTCTGTTCTTGGCCGCCGGATTTAGAAGGTGTTGAACTCGGCCTTCATACGATGGGGGGGGCGATTTCAGTCAACGAACGATCCCTTGTCGAAACCACGACGCCGCCGTTCCCAAGATTGTCTGCTTGTTTCTGGTAACGGGAACTGAATTAAAATTCAGTGGATGAATTGGGGAAGTCACGCACCGGACGCGACAATGCGCCAATGACAGCGGTCGGCTCTTCTTGCGAAAAGTCGTTCTTAGCGTTCAAATTGGATGCCGAGTTTGAAGGTAGCCTCGGTGTTCGTTGATGTTTCGCCGGAACAACTGCAAATTGGGCATGACTTGCGTCCGCATCCGGGTTCGCGGTTCCGAGTTGTTGTCGACGTCGGTATTCGCGAGGCGCTTGGCCAAAGTGGTTAGAGAAACTTCTACCAAAATGGCTGTGGCTCATGCCGACGTCTAGTGCGATCCGGGAAATGGAAAGTTCCGAGTGGGCAAGGAGCGACTGCGCACGCAAGAGGCGGCGTTGTGCGATGAAGGCATGCGGAGAGATCCCGAGCGTGGCTTGAAAGCGCCGCAGAAAGTGCCAGCGGGTCAACCTGAACTGCTCCGCGAGCATAGAGACACTAATTGATTGGCCAAGGTTCTCGTCTATGAAACGTTCGATGCGGGCCATCTGAGCGTGCGTAAAAGCTGGCTCTGCGGCCGGGTTGCCGATCTTCTTGCACCTAGCTTTAGCGGTTATCACCCGATAGGCAATCACTGTCGCAATTGTTTCGGCGAACACTGGGTTGAGCGGGAGTCCTGCTCGCATTTCATTGCGAAGTTCTATCGCTGCTGTAGAAACGAAGGCGTCACGAACCGTGAATGTGTCCGAAAGGTATGATTCAGCGCCGGCGAGTGCCTTCGAAATGAAGCCTTCAGATAGCCGTAAACAAACAATTTCGGCCTCACGGAGCCATGAGACGGCGTGTGGTTGCCCCATCGGTATGGCGAGGATATCTCGTGAACCCATATGGTGAACCAATTGGCATCCCATTGCCGACTGTAGATGCACGCTGTATTGCGCATGCTCCAGCGGCACGCATATTTGGATCTTATCGAGGGCTACCTGCGCGTGAACGGCATGAGCAGACCGATGGCAATACAGCTCAAATCGTCCTGGATCCGAGAAGGCGAGCGGGCGACTACTCATCTAACTACCGTGCGAAGTGTGAGCGAGGAGACGACGTGCAAGGCATCGTCCTTAAGGGCAGATCGAAACCCGGTGGCTAAAAGGGCATCGCGCCCATGCGCTTCACTCGTATCGTTGAATATCCACATAAATCTAGCCCGACAGCCGCCCTTTCTCCCCCTCCACCAAAGTTGTCAATTCGACGAGCTGCTGTAGCAGCTCAAAATAGATGCCTTCCCGCAACGTGTATAAAGTCTTTCACATTCTCAGTTCATTCGGTACCGGCCGACGAAGACACCTAAGGACACAAAGCCTTAAGAGCGCAATCTAAGGGTCATTGTTCGCAATATTTGTACCGGTCGGATGAGCTGTGGGGATGGAGCCGGCGAAAGGCGCACCGTGACTAAGTCACTTAGATTTCTGCAAACCGGTGATAGACCCGTAGCAACCGATCATTGAAGCGTCACGGGCGACCGCGACCCCACCTGCGGCGAGTCATTGGACCGAAGACACTGAAACGGTGGAACGCGTCGGACGGACGGTGGCGACCTAGCTATTGAGCTGCGTGGCTTGGGGCATCTGCCCGCGAGCATGTTTAAGCGGGCTGTGGCTAGCTCCCGATAAAAGGTCAAGACTGCTGTTCACTCAATGGCTTTGTCTTGGGATCACGAGGATAGACTGGGAGCCGATACTTGAGGCTGGCATGAGCAGATCAGAAGGTATGGGCGCGTGTCGCAGTTGCCGTCCACAAACCGCCATGCGCTTAATTGGCGTCTCCCTCGCGTCGAAAGCGCGTGGGCGCGATGCCGACGATTCGGGAAAAGGTCTTTGACAGGTGTATAGAATTGCGAAAACCGCACGCTTTAGCAATTTCTGGAAGCGCTAAGTCGGTCGTGGTCAGATAGACCTTCGCCCGCTCGGCGCGTCGCTGCAGGACGTAATTATAAGGTGAGGCGCCGACAGTATTCTTAAACGCCCTGCTAAAGTGATACACGCTTCCCCCCGAGATTTGCGCCAAGTCCGCCAGCGCTATGGGAAATTCCAGGCGATCTTCGATGAAGTCCTTTACGCGACGTACTCGAAATTTCGGAAGTACTTCACGGGGGGAAGTTTCTCTGCGCGTCGCAGTGCTGTATTTCTGGACTAGCCGCAACAGAAAGGTCTCTAGCAGACTATCAAGATACAGCGGTTCGGCAAGCAGCGGATGTCGGTTCTCGGCCAGCATGGCGCTGTACAATGCCTCAAGAAGCGGATCTCGGAAACCGATCTTGTCCGTCAAGGCCAGCGCCCTTCCATTGTCAAGTCGCGAAGCCGTACGCGCCAGCAAAGACGGCGAAACGTACAGATGGGCGAACTCTATCGGCCCTTTAGTGTTCCATTTGAAATACGATCCCGCCGGGACGATAGTTATTGAGCCGTTTTCGACAACTTGGCTGACTGACTCTCCATCGAGGCGTCGTTCAACCAGTTTAGCACCACCCAAGTGCCGAACAATGTAGTGATGATCGAGCACGGGCTGATCCATGGCGGCGGAGGTCCCAATCCAATGTCGCAATTGCGCGGATGGCCACACCGTGAGGCTGCTCGAAAGAGCGGCAGGGCCGGACAGGCGCTCCGCCCACTGATCCGGTGTCACTCGCTCCATTCCAGCAGACTTAGAGAGTCGGCAGTTCATAGTCTCTCACGACGAACTGGAATATGTTTCGGCGGCAGCTGGCATCTGACGTCCATTTTATCCACGGCGCATAAAAAAAAGGCGACTCGGGGATAACATTTTGTAGCCTTTCGCGCGACGCGGTAGGCACCCCTAAGCCTTTTACTCCGCCGAATGCCGTAGGAATTGGATAGCGCTGGAACGCCAGCAATTGCGCGTGTACCACTTGCATAGAAAAGACTCGCGCTTTTGGAAACCCTGCGTCTGTACGCTAGCGAACATTGACTGATCTTGCAATGTTCGTCGCAGGTCTATGGAGCGTGTGGTGCGACGAAGAAGTGAGACCGACCTCTGCAGCCTTATTTTCATCGACCTCCAGTACGGTACTGTGAGTTTGCCGTTTAACCTCAATACGGTCGAGGCGCGCCGCGCCGATACCGCTTTGGTCAGGAGCGTCGTTTTCTAACCGAACCGGATACTACGGAAGGGAATGAACTCGAGAACGATTGGCAGAGACCGGCTAAATGATCGAGCACCATATCAAGAGCCACCTTCAGCGGTTTAATACTGCGAGAAGTCTTGGCGAGAAGCAGGCCTCCTTGTAGGGCGCACAGCACGCCGATCGCAAGTTCCCTGGGCGCAGCTGAACTCTTCAGTTCGCCGCTGCGCCGCATTCTCGCAAAGCCTTCGGCCAGGCAGTCTTCCCATCTCTTGAAGCCGGCGACGAGCAGCGCCCGGGTTTGCTCTGAGTGATTGGCCAGTTCGTTTGCCAAAGATCCGAGCGGACACCCGCCAAAGTTGCCTCTGCGGTTCAACGCCAGGACGCGCTCGGTCCAGCGCCGCAATCCTGCAAGAGAGTCAAGCTGCGTAAGCACGGCCTCTTGGCTCGCCAGCACACGCTCCGTTTGCGCGGAAATGACTTCGCGAACCAGCGACTCCTTGTCTGCGAAATAGTGATACAACTGGGATTTACTCACGCTAGCCGCCATGCGCACGTCGTCAAGGCTCGTACCCTCAACCCCCTTTGAATAGATAAAACTTGCCGTGGTATCGATGATCCGCTGCCGGGTCAAAGCACCCCGGGACGTGGTCTTGCGCGCGTTGATTGGCGATCTCTTCATTAGGGAACTCTTTAACACAATTGGACTTGCAAGTCCAATATGACCGTGGCAGTGTGGACCCGATAGTCCATTAAAGTCGTATGCCCGTACCGTCTCTTTTTCATGAGCAATATTGTGAGCAGTTCGATCGGTCAACTTTTCCCAAGTCTTCGGGGCGGCCAGGTTTCCCTTGGGCGCTGCCAAACGTGTGCGGTTTCTAGGCGAAGTGATGAGAACTGTGCTTAGGGTATGGAATCCAGCGCACGTTGGAGTGCGCATCTTCCCCTCGGTGCCTTCAACGACATGGGCGATGCCGATCCAAGGGAAACATTCGCCTGCGTTGTGGAGATACTCAACGGGTACTGGCCCGGATGTCTGCACGTCGTGAAAGACAAGATCGACCAAGCATCCCTGGTTAAGGCAGACTTTTTCCGACACTTGCACTCGGCATGGAAGGGGACCTACGTAGCTAACGGCGTATACGATTCTGAGCGGGGCGAACGCGCAGTCGCGGAAGGATCTGCGGATGCTGTGGCGTATGGCCGGCTTTCTCTCGCGAACCCTGATCTGCCCACGCGCGTAAATCTTCGTGCACCGCTGAATGGGCAAAGGACGTTCGCGTGACACCACACGCAACACTCCTGTGGCAAAACGATCCATCAGCGGATCGCCTGACTATGCTTATCAACTGGATGTCCGACCTTCCGACCACTGTCGCGATGCTCATCGCACTTTTTGGTGGCGGCGCATTATCAGCCGTGGGCTTTCTGATAAGCCAAAGTTTGTTTCCGCACTCAGTTCGAAACAGCCATAACAACGTTGCCGGCTACATCCTCGGGATTGTGGGTGGCATCTACTCTGTGCTTCTTGCCTTCATCGCTGTGGCGGCGTGGCAGAATTTCGGTCAAGCCGAGCACTTGGTGGAAACCGAGGCAAACCTTGTCGGCGATCTTTACCGCGACACGGTCGCCTTCCCGGAACCGGCTGCTTCGCGAATGCGGCGCTACCTGTTCGACTATGCCGTTGTCGTAGCTCAGGATGAGTGGCCGGCGTTAGCTGCCGGACGTGCGGACGAAGGGGCGGGGTGGCAGCTTTTGGATCAGGTCCATGCGGAGGTCATCAATCTGCATTCCCATGAAGAGGGCATCGGGGTGATGCAAGCAGAGGGCGTCCGCACATTGAACGCGCTCTCAGATGCCCGTCGCGGTCGTTTCGATGCAGCGTCCGCAAGGATGCCTCCGCTGCTTTGGTGGAACCTGATTGGTGGCGCAGTGATTCTAATGCTCTTCACGTACCTTTTCGGGACAGCCCATTTGCTGATCCATACGCTCATGGTATCGCTACTTGGAGCGTCCATCGGGCTCGTTCTGGTAATGATCGTGTTGCTGGACAATCCCTTCCGCGGACCAAACCATGTGTCGGTGCAGCCGTTTACCCGCCTGGTTATCGCAGTTGAGGCTATGGCTTACCCTCACCGCTGAGGCAGATCTACGTCCGGAGAGTGGCTCGTGACTTGGAGGGTTCATCCGCCGCATTGTGTGTGCACAGTCGCTCCTTATGACTTTGGAATTGACCGTTCCCTGGATTGCCATAGAGGTTGGGATGAGCCAGAGCGACTTCAGTAGAGGTTTACTCAAACTTTGGCGGAGCGCTCTGGAAGTACCGGCGCCGCCAATTACCTTGGCGGAAGCAGTCATGACCGCAATATATGCACAATGTACTGCCGTTTTAGCGAGACGGCGGCGAACGCTAAGCCTATCTTTGAACCCGGTGTCTGTTTGACGGAATGCATTGAGATAACTTTTCCGCAAACGAGCCGGCCATTGTGCGGGCCTGTTGCCGTACCTACAGTGAGCGATTGCCCTAACCACAAACTTGTAATTACCTTCCCGATTGCTAAAGAACGCGTGAAGAGACAACGAACCAAATGATGGCGTCGCTCTCCAGCGTGAACTTTCTGTGAACCCCCTCTAGGAGTAACTTAAGATGAATATTTCCCGAGTTCTTTCTGCCGCGATCGCCGCAGCCGTTGTACTGCCCAGCATCGCAAGTGCAGGCCCTGCACCTGTTCCGACCTATGACAATGAGAAATGCTACGGAATTGCCGCAAAGGCCGCTAATGATTGCGGAACGGCAACACACAGCTGTGCGGGTACGGCCACAAAAGCTAAGGATCCTGCATCCTGGGTATACCTGCCGAAGGGCACGTGCGAGAAGATCGCCGGTGGGTCCACCTCCGCCAAGAGCTGACCGATAGGGCCGTCAGCCTGTGCTAACCAACGAAGCGCCAGGAATGTGCGAACCAGCCCCCGGGGTTGGATTGCGCGCCCTTCACATGGAGGAGCTCCTGGCGCGTCGTCCGGATGTCAGCTGGCTAGAGGTGCACCCCGAGAATTACATGGCGGACCATCGCGCGTTTACTCGGTTACTACGAGTGCGCGAGCACTATCCGCTATCGTTTCATGGGGTCGCCCTTTCACTCGGGTCGGACGGCGAGTTGGACCTCGGTCATCTGGGTCGGCTGGGCGAACTCATTGACCGCTTTGAGCCTTTCTCGGTGTCCGAGCACTTGTCCTGGAGCGGGACTGACGGATCGCATCTGAACGATCTGCTGCCACTACCCTATACCGAAGAAGCGCTTGAGGTCGTCGTACGCCACGTTGATCAGGTTCAGTCCGCCATACGGCGGAGCATTTTGATTGAAAACCCATCCAGCTATCTGCGCTTTAAACATTCCACCATCAGCGAAGCCGAATTTCTAGGCGCCATCGTACACAGGACCGGATGCGGCATATTGTGCGATGTCAACAACGTGTACGTGAGTGCGCACAACTTGGGCGCGGACCCGGAAGCCTACCTGAAAACACTACCTGGGGATGCGATCCGGGAGTTCCATCTAGCTGGCCATTCCAGGAATGAGGTCGCAGGAATTAGCGTTCTAGTCGACGACCATGCTTCCTGCGTCTGTGGGGACGTGTGGGACCTATATTTCCATGCCCTTAATACAATAGGCGAGCGCCCAACACTTATCGAATGGGACGCGGACTTGCCACCATTGGACGTCTTGATTGGCGAGGCCACGAAGGCGCGGCACATTGCTCAAGAAGGTAGGGACCTCCGCCGTGTTGTCGCTGCGTGAATTACAGCTCGCATTCTGTCGGTCGGTCGTCGGCCCACCATCGAATGAGTTGCTTTCCCTTATCGATAGCGATGTGTTCTCGGCCGATGAGCGCCTGTCAATCTACCGCAATAATGTACTCACTAGATTGAGCGAGACTCTCAAGGAGGCATTTCCAGTCGTCCGCAGAATTGTCGGTCCCGGATTTTTCGACTACACCGCGCATTCGTTTATCGAGGAGCACCTGCCGTCTGAGCCATGCCTTTCATCGTACGGCAAGCAGTTCCCACAGTTTCTCAAATCTTTCCCCGCGGCATCGGAATTATCATATCTCCCTGACGTTGCACAGCTGGAATGGTCGATTTCTCAGGTGGTACGGGCGGCTCCGGAAGATTGGCTGCCCATCGCCAGACTAGGTGACTTAGCCGGCGATCCTGCCACAGCTCGTCTGCGGGTAACTCCCTGCGTTCAATACCTCACGTCGGGCTTTCGGATTGATCAGATTTGGATGGCGCACCAACAGGAAGGCGATGACTTGAGCCGCTGGCACGTCGACAGTGGCGAGGCATATCTGGCGGTCCACGCTGGCGAGTCCTTAACTTTGAATATTCTGCCCAAGGCCGCCTGGACATTTCGTTCGCATTTAGCAGACGGTCACGCTCTAGGGACTGCAACCGCTATGGCGCTTGTTGTTGATCCGGATTTCGATATCCCTGCCGCGCTTGGTTCATTGTTTGCGGAACACCTCGTTACAGCCATCGGAGATGAGAATTGAATACTACTGCCTCGCAGGCACGGACGCCTGGGTCCGGCGTGATCTTATGGCTGCAAGCGGCGGTTCGTTTGGCCGACAAATTTCCGTCATGGCTTCTTGGACTAATCATCCGGGTTGGAATTGCCGATGTTTTCTGGCGCTCCGGGCAAACCAAGGTCTCAGGCTGGCATGTGACCCAGTCGACGGTGCAGCTATTTCGTGACGAGTACAAAGTGCCGCTCCTGTCCCCAGTAGTTGCGGCGAACCTCGCTTCAATCCAGGAACATCTATTCTCGCTGCTGCTGGTCATTGGACTTGCCTCCAGGCTGTCGGCTTTGGGGCTTCTGGGTATGACGGCTGTGATTGAGATTTTCGTTTATCCGGAAAACTGGCCTGACCACCTCTTATGGGCGGGTGCGCTTCTGTATGTGTTGGCTCGAGGACCGGGTGAGCTTTCGCTCGATGCGTTGATTCGCCGCAAGTTCGAATGACCGCTTTTCTTCTCCACTGCACCTGTGCCGTTTAGAGGCAAGCTCGTGAAGTCGTCGCCGGTACTCTCGCTGGGGCGACATCTTGCGAGTGCGTGGCCGGTATCGAGCAGGCGCGAATGGCTGGTCACGAACGGGTTGGGCGGCTATGCAGCGGGCACGGTGGCCGGCGCCAACACTCGGCGATACCACGGATTACTGATAGCAAGCATCAAGCCACCGACTGAACGGGTGCTGCTGCTGGCATCAATCCAGTTGGTGTGTTGTTACCTGGGGGAGCGATACGAGCTGGGATCCAATGAGTTCGCGGATGGGACGATCAGCCCCACCGGGTATATCCATATCGAGTCGTTCGATCTGCAAGAGGGGATACCGACCTGGCAATACGCCGTAGCCGGCGCTCTCCTGCAGAAGCAGATCTTTATGATGCCCGATGGCAATACGACTTGGATCGGGTTGCGTCTGCTGCGTGGCTCCGCTCCCGTCGAGCTCGAGCTGACCCCCCTGTGTACTTACCGCGATTACCACGGTCATTCCCGCGGGGTGCAGCCATTCCAAGTTGAAAGTAACGCCGATACCTGCACGGTCCGCGCCTTCGACGGTGCAGTGCCGCTAAAGTTGCAGTTGGAAAAGTCGCGGTTTATTCAAGCTCCGGACTGCTATTGGAACTTCCTCCACCGCGCCGAGGCCGAGCGTGGTTTGGACAGCGTGGAGGACCTTTTCATTCCCGGTCGATTTGAAGTGCGATTACAGCCTATGGATCACGTGGACTTCGGTGCCACCGTGGAATCAGACTTGGGTGAGTCGGCCGGTAACGTGGTTCGGGCACTGACGCTCAAAGCGCGGGCTGTGGTATCCGGATTGCCGCATACCGCACCGCCATGGATACAGCAACTTGCGG
>Ga0302310_10004341_pt1 | contig 10694 bp, 7 predicted proteins | sample III_Palsa_N1_2_FD_200451 | JGI IMG/M metagenome (GOLD analysis project Ga0302310, IMG submission 200451) | Peat permafrost microbial communities from Stordalen Mire near Abisko, Sweden - III_Palsa_N1_2 | ecosystem: Environmental > Terrestrial > Soil > Palsa > Peat permafrost | place: Sweden... | reverse complement strand
CGGACACGACGGCGGCGAGCGACCGGGTGGTCGGAATCCCCAGTGCCGCCATCGCCTCGCTGACGATGTATTCGCGCAGCACCGGACCCAGTGCGGCGCGGCCATCGCCCCGGCGTGAAAACGGTGTCGGGCCTGAACCTTTCAGCTGAATGTCGCGGCGCACCCCGTCAGCGTCGATCACTTCGCCGAGCAGGATGGCGCGCCCATCGCCGAGCTGGGGCACGAAATGCCCGAACTGGTGACCGGCATAGGCCATCGCGATCGGGTCCGCCCCGTCGGGAACACGTTTGCCGGCGAGGATTTCAGCTCCCTCAGGGCTGGAGAGCCGGTCCGGATCAAGACCGAGATGGACAGCCAGCGGCCGGTTCAATTTGATCAGCCGGGGCGAGGCGACCGGCGTCGGCGCCACCCGCGCAAAAAAGCCGGCCGGCAGCGCCGCGTAGGTGTTCTGGAAGGGGAAATGGACCGTCATGGTGCTCAAGATAGGCATGCGCCGGAATTAGACAATTGATTTGCCAGCGGTGCCGGCAAAGTCCGGTGCTTTTGCGTCATTTTTCGGCTTTGGGGTCGTTCCCGAAGGGCCAATTTCGGCCTGCATTCGGTTGCCGCGCCTGAAAGGCTCGGGTAAACCCTCAGCCTCTTTGCGGGGTAGCCTCTGGCCTCCGATTCGATCCTCCGACATCTGTTTTTAGGGCATCCATGCATCGTTACCGGTCCCACACCTGCGGCGCGCTCCGTGACAGCGATATCGGCCAGAGCGTTCGGTTGTCCGGCTGGTGCCATCGTATTCGCGACCATGGCGGGTTGCTGTTCATCGACCTGCGCGACCATTACGGGCTGACGCAATGCGTGGTCGATCCGGACTCGCCGGCGTTCAAGGACGCCGAAAGGCTGCGCTCGGAATGGGTGGTGCGGATCGATGGCAAGGTGCGCCGCCGTCCCGACGGCACCGACAATCCGGAATTGCCGACCGGCGCGATCGAGCTTTATGTCAGCGAGATCGAGGTGCTCGGTCCGGCCGGCGAACTGCCGCTGCCGGTGTTCGGCGAGCAGGAATATCCCGAGGATATAAGGCTTAAGTACCGTTTCCTCGACCTCCGTCGCGAGAAGCTGCACCAGAATATCATGACCCGCGGCGCGATCGTCGATTCCATGCGCAAGCGGATGAAAGATCAAGGCTTCTTCGAATTCCAGACCCCGATCCTGACGGCGTCGTCGCCGGAGGGCGCGCGCGACTTCCTGGTGCCGTCACGGATTCATCCGGGCAAGTTCTACGCGCTGCCGCAGGCGCCGCAGCAGTACAAGCAGCTGCTGATGATGTCCGGCTTCGACCGCTATTTTCAGATCGCGCCGTGTTTCCGCGACGAGGATCCGCGCGCCGACCGCTTGCCCGGCGAATTTTACCAGCTCGATCTGGAGATGAGCTTCGTCGAGCAGAACGATGTTTTTGCAGCCGTCGAACCGGTCATCACCGGCGTGTTCGCGGAGTTTGCCAAGGGCAAGCCGGTCACGCAGAACTGGCCGCGGATTCCGTTCGCGGAAGCCTTGCGCAAATACGGCAGCGACAAGCCGGATTTGCGCAATCCCATCATCATGCAGGACGTCTCCGAACATTTCCGCGGCTCCGGCTTCAAGGTCTTTGCGCGGATGCTGGAAGACCCCAAGAACCAGGTCTGGGCGATCCCCGGCCCAGGTGGCGGCTCACGCGCGTTTTGCGACCGCATGAACTCCTGGGCACAGGGCGAGGGCCAGCCCGGGCTCGGCTACATCATGTGGCGCGAGGGCGGCGAGGGGGCCGGTCCGCTGGCCAACAATATCGGCCCGGAACGGACCGCGGCGATACGCTCGGTGCTTGGGTTAAAGGAAGGCGATGCGGCGTTCTTCGTCGCCGGCGATCCCGACAAGTTCTGGAAATTTTCCGGATTGGCGCGAACCAAACTCGGTGAGGAATTGAACCTGATCGACAAGGAACGGTTCGAACTCGCCTGGATCGTCGACTTTCCGATGTACGAATACAACGAGGACGACAAGAAGGTCGACTTCTCGCACAACCCGTTTTCGATGCCGCAGGGCGGTCTCGATGCGCTCAACGGGCAGGACCCGCTGACCATCAAGGCGTTTCAATACGACATCACCTGCAACGGCTACGAGATCGCCTCCGGCGGTATCCGCAACCATCGGCCCGAGGCGATGGTGAAGGCGTTCGAGATCGCCGGTTATGGCGAGCAGGACGTCGTCGAGCGTTTTGGCGGCATGTACCGGGCGTTCCAGTATGGCGCGCCGCCGCATGGCGGCATGGCGGCCGGCGTCGATCGCATTGTGATGCTTCTGTGCGGCACCACCAACTTGCGCGAAATCTCGCTGTTTCCTATGAACCAGCGGGCCGAAGACCTGCTGATGGGGGCGCCATCCGACGTCACGCCGAAGCAGTTGCGCGAGCTTCACATCCGGCTCAACCTGCAGCCTAACTAGATCGCCACCGAAGCCTGAGGTTCGGGCCGAGAGAGCCCGCGGGGGAAATTTATGTCGTCTTATTCCGAAGATCTTACCTCCGCGGCGCTCGCCTATCACCGCCTGCCGCGGCCGGGCAAGCTTGAGATTCAAGCGATCAAGCCGCTCGCCAATCAGCGCGACCTCGCGCTGGCCTATTCGCCGGGGGTGGCCGCGGCCTGCACCGCGATTGCGCAAAATCCCGCCGAGGCGGCGTCGCTGACGATCCGCGCCAATCTTGTCGCCGTCGTCTCCAACGGCACCGCGGTGCTCGGCCTTGGCAATATCGGCCCGCTGGCGTCGAAGCCGGTGATGGAGGGCAAGGCGGTCCTGTTCAAGAAATTCGCCGGGATCGACGTGTTCGACATCGAAATCGCCGCCGATACCATCGAGCGCGTGGTCGAGACCGTGGCGGCGCTGGAGCCGACCTTCGGCGGCATCAATCTGGAGGATATCAAGGGCCCGGAGTGCTTCGAGATCGAGGCGCAGCTCAAGGAGCGGATGAAGATCCCGGTATTTCACGACGATCAGCATGGCACCGCCATCATCGTCGGCGCCGCGATCACCAATGCGCTGCTGCTCAACGGCAAGAAGCTCAAAGACGTCAAGATCGTCGCCTCCGGGGCCGGCGCCGCGGCGATCGCCTGCCTCAATCTCCTGGTTTCGCTGGGGGCGCAGCGCAAGAATATCTGGGTCTGCGATATCGATGGCGTGGTGCATGAAGGCCGCAATACGCTGATGGATCGATGGAAGTCGGTCTACGCGCAGAAGACCGACAAGCGCGTGCTGGCCGAGGTGATCGGCGGCGCCGATATTTTTCTCGGCCTGTCCGCCCCCAATGTGCTCACGCAAGACATGGTCAAGCAGATGGCGGACAAGCCGCTGGTGATGGCGCTGGCCAATCCGACGCCGGAAATCATGCCGGACGAGGCCCGAAAGGCGCGGCCCGACGCCATGATCTGCACCGGACGCTCCGACTTTCCCAACCAGGTCAACAATGTCCTGTGCTTTCCGTTCATCTTCCGCGGCGCGCTCGATGTCGGCGCCACCGCGATCAACGAGGAGATGAAGCACGCCGCGGTGGATGCGATCGCGCAGCTGGCGCGCGATCCGCCGGTAGATGCGATAGCGCCCGGCTTTGACAGCGGCGAAGCCCAGGGATTTGGGCCGGGCTCGCTGATCCCAAGCCCGTTCGATCCGCGGCTGATCCTGCGCATCGCGCCTGCGGTCGCGAAGGCGGCGATGGATTCCGGCGTTGCGACCCGGCCGATTGCCAATTTCGAGGACTATACCGCGCAACTGGAGCGCTTCGCGTTCCGCTCCGGCCTGGTTATGAAGCCGGTGTTCGCCAAGGCCAAGACCCAGCCGGTCCGCGTGATCTATGCGGAAGGCGAAGACGAGCGCGTCCTGCACGCGACCCAGGTCGTTCTGGAGGAGAAGCTGGCGCGGCCGATACTGGTCGGGCGCCCGTCGGTGGTCGAAGCGCGGATCAAGAGGTTCGGCCTCGCCATCAAGGCCGGCCAGGATTTCGATCTGATCAATCCCGAGGACGACCCGCGTTATCGATCCTACGTCCAGTCCTATATCGACGTGGCCGGCCGGCACGGCGTCACCCCCGATGCCGCCCGCACGGTGGTACGCACCAATGCGACCGTGATTGCCGCGCTCGCGGTGATCCGCGGCGAGGCCGACGCCATGATCTGCGGCGTCGAGGGCCGCTACATGAGCCATCTGCGCCATGTGCGCGAGATCGTGGGCTTTCTCCCCGGTGTGAGCGATTTCGCGGCATTGGCGCTGATGATCACCAGCAAGGGGGCCTATTTCATCGCGGATACCCAGGTGAGGCCGAACCCGAGCGCCGAGGAGCTTGCGGAAATGGCGGCGCTGGCGGCGATCCACGTCCAGCGCTTCAATCTCAAGCCGAAAATTGCGTTCGTGTCACATTCCGATTTTGGAAGTTATGATACCGACTCCTCGCGCAAGATGCGTCGCGCCACCGCGATCCTGAAGCAGAACCATCCGGAGATCGAGGCCGACGGCGAGATGCAGGGCGATACCGCGCTGTCGGAAGCGGCGCGCAAGCTGATCCTGCCGCATTCGAAGCTGGAAGGTGAAGCCAATATCCTGATCATGCCGAACCTCGACACCGCCAACGTCGCCTATCAGATGATCAAGGCGCTGGCCGACGCGCTGCCGGTGGGGCCGATCCTGATCGGCCCGTCGCGTCCGGCGCATATTCTCACGCCGTCGGTGACCGCACGGGGCATCCTCAACATGACCGCGGTTGCCGCTGTCGAAGCCCAGGAGCGGGCCGGCCGTCAGCAACCGTCCCTGTTCGGTTAGCCCCGGCCGATCGGTCGCCCCGCCACTCGATTTGACTGTTTGAAAAGCCGAAGCGGAACGCCCATAATCGCTCCGCCGTCTAGCGACTTTCGCATTTGCAGCATTCAGTGAGGGCGACCATGCCAGCGTTTATTACTTTCGGGCGAATTCTGTTCTGCGTGATGTTTATTTTTTCGGGAGCGTCCAAGCTTCTGGATTTGGCGGCGACGGCGCAAATGACGGAGAAGATCGTTCTTCCGGCGGCATTGGCGACCTACACCTCACAGCTCGAAGGCCTCACGGGGATGTCGATGCCGCAGATGCTGGCGGTTGCAGCCGGCGCGCTCGAGTTGATCTGCGGCTTCATGATCGCGTTGAATTTCGGCGCGCGTTTTTTTGCGATCCTGCTGATCCTGTTCGTGGCCGCCGCGACCTTCTACTATCATGATTTCTGGAACCAGGCCGGCCCCGAGGCCAGGAATAACATGGTCCATGCGCTGAAGAACCTGTCGATCATCGGCGCGCTGTTCATGATCGCAGGATATGGCCGGGGACCACGGGCGGCCGAACCCGCCTACGATGTCTAGAACACGCTAGGCCGCGCGTCGCCACGGCGTGACGCTGACGCCGTTCGCGGGCTCGAGGATTTGGGCCTCGCCGGCGCGCAGGCCATGTGCGGCCAGGATTTCCTGAGGTGATTGGCGGGGGACACCGGGGAAGCACGGCTCACCGCCGGGCAGCCTCACCCCCTGCGCCTGCGAGAGCCAGAACGTGTGGTAGCGGTCCATGAACATCGCGAACACTTCGGGACCGCCGATAATCGCAATCGTGCCGGAATCAAAGCCGGCGTGATGGCACGCGGCTTCGAATGTTGCGCCCGCGGGATTCCACAAGGTCCCCCTGGGATTGGCGGGATCGCGCGCCACGGCGCCGACGGTGCGGGTCACGATGATCCGGCTTCGCCGTGGCGAGTTCGGCTGGTCCTCTTGCGAATGCCGGCCGTGCACGATCAGGTCGGCGCGGTCGAGGGCGGCGGAGAAGAATTGCTTGTCGCCCTCGAATTTCAGTTCGTCCGGCATCACGCGATCGGCGTTCGCCAGCATTCCGTCGGCGGACACGATGACATAACCGTCAATGCGAAGTGCCGTCACAGGCGTTTTCGTGTGGCTGGATTATTCTGAAATCGTCTGCACCACGCTGGAGACCGGGCGGTCGCTGACCGTCGGCAGCTTGGCGTCTTTCAGAATCTCTTCGTCGTATTGCGCCAGCGTCTGAACCGGCGCCTTGGCTTTCATCTGCACCACCTTGTAGCCGCCTTCCTTGAGCTTGCGCAGCAAAGCGGGCAGGGCCTCGGCGGTATGCTTGTGGAAGTCGTGCATCAGGATGATGCCCTTGCCCAGCTTGTCGAGCTTTTTCATCGTGACGTCGATCACCTGCTGGGCGTTGCGTGCCTTGAAATCGAACGAGTCGAGATCGCAGGAGAACATCGCGATGTTTCTGGTACCGAGATAGGTCACCATTTCAGGCGGATGCTGCAGCGCCGGAAAGCGGAAGAACGGTGAGGGCGAAACGCCGCCCAGCGCCCATTTCACGGCGCTGAAGCCTTTTTCGATTTCTTCCTTGCGCTGATCTTCGGTCAGCTTCTTGTTGGTCAGCGTGGCGTGCGACCAGGTGTGACTTCCGATGGTGTGACCAGCGGCGAGAACCTGCTTGAGGATTTCCGGATAATAGGTGGCGTGCTTGCCGATCGAGAAGAAAATGCCGGTGGTGCATTCGTCCGCCAGCGTCTTGAGCACCGAAGGCGTGTTGACCGGCCACGGGCCGTCATCGAAGGTCAGCACCACTTCCTTTTCGCGCAGGAAATCGAGCTGCTTGAAATGCTCGAAGCCGAATCCGGGTCCGCCCGTGGTGTCGATCTCGACGACGCGGCCGATCCCGAGCGCATTCGGATTGGCGCAAGGAGCCTTGGCGGGGGCTGGGGCGGCGGCCGGGACCGGCGCAGCAGCGACGGCTGCCGGAGGAGGAGTTGCGGCGCTCTTGGTGGCCGGGGTCTGCGACCATGCCGTGCCTGATGCGCACAGCGTAACGGCGCCCGCAAAAATCAAACCTGCCGCAATCCGCATCTTGCTGTTCCCTTACAATGATCCCCGGTCCGGCCGCGGCTTTTTGCCATCGCCCGGACCAATTTCCCGCCCGTGATGATCATAGCCTAGTTGGGCCCGCGCGGCCACGGCAACGGCTTTTTCGAAAGGAGCCGGTTTGCCGGTCGAAGCGGTTAATTTCGGGGCGATCCGTCCACAGTTTCGACGCGTTTTCCGGGCGCGAACCGTATCGTCCCGCATCCGCGGCCGGACAGGTTTGCGTTCGAAAACGCCCGGTGTCAGGAATCGGCGAGCGCGCGCGCAATCGCGGTTTTCACCCGCGTATCCAGCGGCTCGACGCTTTCGGGGAAGACCTCGGCGAGGTAACCGTCGCGGCCAATCAGATACTTGTGAAAGTTCCAGCGCGGAACGTCCTTCGGCCGCGCATTGGCGGCCCATTTGTAGAAGGGATGCGCATCGGGGCCCTTCACGATCGCCTTTGCCGCAATCGGAAAGGAGACGCCATATTGGTGCTGCGCGGTTTCCGCGATCTCGGTGGCGCCTCCGGGTTCCTGTCCTCCGAAATCGTTCGAGGGAACGCCGACAATCATCAGGCCTCGATCGTGAAATTCGGTCCATAGCTGCTGCAACCCGGCATATTGCGGGGTGAAGCCGCACAGGGACGCCGTATTGACGACCAATATCGGACGGCCGGCATAATCCGCGAGCCTGATGGTGTCGCCTCCGGCCAACGCAGGAAACGAAAAAGCGTAAGCGGTAATCCCCGTCATGCCGGCCTGGGCGTGAGCCGTCCGTGTCCAGGCCGGGCTCGTTAGCGCGGCCAGTGCTGATGCCAGAATGGTTCTGCGATCGATCATTGCGGACCCCTCGTCGTCACGATCAAAGCCGGATGACGTTAGCCTGGCCAGTGAGCGGGCGCCTCTCAACAAGCCGTTATAGCCCCGCCGCCGGGCACCATGGCAGCGGCAGCAGCGGCATGTAGTGCCGGTTCCATTCACAGATCGATTCCGGCCCCCGGCGCATGAAGGCATATTTGACCGGCTCGGCCTGGCCGATCGCGATATGCAGCCCGAGCAGAACCACGGCGACCGGGTAGGTCCATTTGCGAAAGCGCAGATCGCTCAAGGAATCGAGCAGGACCGCGCCGGCGAGGATGATCAGGGGATCGGTGAAGATGAAATATTCGGATTTCAATCCGCGCCGCACGCCGAGCGCGTCGATTCCGATTGCGGCCAGCAGCAGCACGAGGGCCTGGATCGCGCTCTGTCTTTCGCCGCGCGACCACGCATAGACGATACCGGGCGCGATCAGCCAGGTGAGAAATACGGTCGGACGCGGCGAAGAGTGCAGCACGAAACTATAGCGCGCGAGAACCGATGCGATTCCATCGAGCAGCAGCCACAAAATTCCCCGCAGGCCGGATCCGTTCGCCGCGTCGGTGGTGGTGGTGTCCGCAAAGGTCAGCATCTTCTCCAGCGGATTGAACACCGCGATCACGTTGCTGGTGTTGTATTCGAGATTGAGCAGCAGCAGCGCCAGCGACGCGCCGGCGGCAAGCGCGGCCATTGACGCCAGCGTCTCGGTCGCGCTGACGCGCCAGATCACGGCATAGGCAATCATGCAGGCCCCGATCAGGACCAGCAACGCGGCCTGGTAGATGCCGTAGCGGCCGAGCAACAGCGGATGAAACGATGCGGCCTCGAGCAGGGTGCGATCGAACCCGGTCGCGATGAGCGGCCATGCAGCCCACACTGTGGCCAGCGCCGCCAGCGCCGCGATGATCGCGGCCGGCCAACTCGACCTCACATCGCGCCAGAACGCCACGCTGGCGCTTCCTGCGCTTCCGAACGGCACGACCAGCAACGGCAAGGCGCCGATCAGCAGGATGGCCTGCACCTTGTTCTCAAGACCGAACACGCAGAGTGCCGCCGCAACCGCCATCCCGAGCGGGCGCGCAATGCCGGCGCGGCGTCCGATCGCGATCAGGATCAGGAGCGCAAAGATGACGGGACACGCCGCGACGAGTTCGGTACGCAGGATACGCGAATGCACGGCGATGGCGCCGGACAAGGCGAACGCCAGCGTCGCGATCAGCGCGACACGCCAGTCGCGCATGCTGAGGCGGACAAGTGCGGCAAACATCAGCACGCAGCCGGTCGCGATCAGCCAGGCGAGAACGCGCCCGGCGCGAACGGCGCTGGTCATGGCGGCATTGAAGGCTGCGGCATCGGAGGCCGGTGGAATGGCCGACAGCGCATAGGCGTCGAGCAGGCCGAGACGATGCAGGAGTTGAAACCAGACCTTCACCGACAGGATGGTGATGTATCCGGTGTGATCGAAGAACGACTGCGGCTTGCCGTCGTTGAGGGCCAGCGCGTTGTAGATCACCATGAAATCCATGTCGGCATTGCGCCAGTAGATCAGCGCGTAGCCGAACAGAAAAAAAGATGCCGCGAGGCCGGCGACGATTGCCGTCAATCCCCAGCGCCAGCCGAGGAAAGTCAGCCGGTCGAACGCATCCTTCGCCGCGTTGCCTGGCGGTCCGGTCGTTGCAGCAAGGGTGGGAAATGGGTTCATGCCGGCGGTCTTTTAGCGTAGCCGACGGTCCGAGGCGACCGGCGGACCGAAGGCTCCAAGACCCGCTCCAAGACCCGCTGGAAAACCCGTTGGGCGGTCTAGCGCAGGGAAACGATGAAATCCGTTCCTTCACCGGTTTCGCCAGCGGCGATGCCCTGATCCGAAACGATGATCGAGCCGCCGGTCGAAAGCGCTTCGGTAATTCTTGCCAGCGCGTCCGCGGGGAGGTTGAGGCGATCGAGGGCTTCGGCAGGGCTGTCCGGCGTCGGCAATGGCTTTACCTCCACCGCGCTTGCGATCTTGCGCCGGCGCGAGGCACGCTCGTCTTCGTCATGGCGCTCGGCGACCTTGGATGCGGGCAGCGAGACCACCGACCAGTGCACGAGATTGGCGTCTTCCTTGTCGACCTGCGCGGTGAAGATATGCGTTCCCAGCGGCCGGTCGCTCGGCGCGATTGTCACCGGCACGTCGAACAGCGGAGCTAAATTCTGCCGCACATAGAGCTTCGAATCCTTGCGGCTGACGAACACCGCGATCTGGCCGCTGCGCTTTGGCGCAGCCTTTGCCGGATCGGGTTTCGCGGTTGCTGCCTTCTCGATACCGGCCGGGCGGGTCTGATCTTTTTTGGCCGGGACTGCAACGGGCTCTGGCATCGTCACCGCCTTGACGTCAGCCGTCTGTGAGTCGGCTGCTTTGGCTTCGACTTTCGGCTCGTCAGCTTTGATGCCCTCGCTGGTCGCGGCCTTTACGGGCTCAGCACTCGCGGCCTCATCGGGTCTGACATCGGCAGATGCCGCTTCAGCCGGCCTAGCCTCGGCGGGCGTGTCGTCGGATGCGGCAACTTCATTGGGCTTCGCCGTGGCCGGTTCGGACTGCGATGTTGCGGCAGCCTCGGGCTTCGCGTCACCCTTTGTTGTATCGCCGTCCCTGACGGAAACCGCTTGCTTGGCCGGCGGCGGCGCGCTGCCACCGCCTGCGTCAGACATGGTGACCGTGGCATTCGATGCCGGCAAAGTGCTGCTGGCGTCCGCGGTGCGGGTCTGTTCGCGCAACGGCGTGGCAGTCTTCGGTTCGTCGATCGCGGGCTTGACGCTGTCGCTATGCCCGATGGTCGATCTCAACTCAACGGCCGCTTCGGCGATCAGCGGGCTGGTCTTCAGGTCGGCATCCGCGGCTTTGTCGGCTTTTGCGGCAATCGGCGCA
>Ga0302310_10004340_pt1 | contig 10695 bp, 16 predicted proteins | sample III_Palsa_N1_2_FD_200451 | JGI IMG/M metagenome (GOLD analysis project Ga0302310, IMG submission 200451) | Peat permafrost microbial communities from Stordalen Mire near Abisko, Sweden - III_Palsa_N1_2 | ecosystem: Environmental > Terrestrial > Soil > Palsa > Peat permafrost | place: Sweden... | reverse complement strand
TGAGGAAATTCCCGACGGCCCACTCAAGGGCAAACTTGCGCTGTACGCGCAGATCGATCCGACGCCGGAAATGGTCAACCTGGTGAAGGCTCGCCAGAAGATTTACTCGAGCATCGAGATCACCCCGAAATTCGCCGACACCGGCCTGCCGTATCTGTCCGGTCTCGGCATCACCGACAGCCCGGCCAGTCTCGGCACCGAGATCCTCACCTTCGCCGCGCAGCATCCGGACGCCAACCCGTTCACCTCCCGCAAGCAGCATCCGGACAACGTGTTCACCGCCGCCACCGATGCCGTGGAGATCGAGTGGGAAGACGAGCCAGCCGACACCAACGCCAGCACGCTGTTCGCGGCGATCAAAGACAAGCTCGCCAAGATCAGCACCAAGTTCAAGGTCAACGACGGTCAACTGAACGAGGTCGGCGAAGCCTTGCAGAGCATGGCCGATACGCTGGAGCAGTTCGCCACAAACAACACCGCTTTGACCCAACGGTTCGCCGATCAATTCAGCACGCTCAGCGCGCGCCTGGACACCATCGAGGCGACCAACGCCACACACCGCCAGGACTTCGCCAGCTTGCGCGCCCAGCTCGAAGCCACACCCGGCGGTCTGCCGCGTCCCGCGGCCACCGGCGGCGGCGGTGTCGGCCAGACCGACTGCTAATCGCATCCACCCTTTCTTTCCGAACCGCCGACCCACGTCATCGCCTGCACGTCACGGAGCACCCCATGCGCAACGAAACCCGTCTTGCCTTCACCGCCCTCTCGCAGCGCATCGCCCAGCTCAATGGCGTGGCGTCGGCGGGCGAGACATTCACCGTCGCACCGACCGTGCAACAGACGCTGGAAAAACAGATCCAGTTATCCAGCGCGTTCCTCCAACAGATCAACGTCGTTCTGGTGACCGAGCTATGGGGCGAGAAACTCGCGTTGGGGACCACCGGCACCATCGCCAGCCGTACCGACACCGATACCACCGACCGCGCGCCGGCCGATCCGACCGATCTTTTCCCGAACGATTACACCTGCAAGAAGACCAACTTCGACACGTCGCTGAAGTATTCCAAGATCGACGCGTGGGCCAAGTTCCCCAACTTCCAGACGATGTTCCGCGATGCGGTCGTCGGCCAACAGGCGCTCGATCGCATCATGATCGGCTTCCACGGCACCAGCGCCGCCGCGAACACCAACCGGGTCACCAACCCGCTGCTGCAGGACGTCAACATCGGCTGGCTGGAACACATCCGCGCCGATGCACCGGCGCACTGGATGAAGGAAGTCATTCCGGCCAGCGGCAAGGTCACCATCGGTGCCGGCAAGGACTACGAGAACCTCGACGCCCTGGTGTCGGACGTGACCGAGAACCTGATCGCTGAGGCCGTGCGCGACAACCCGGCGCTGGTCGTCATCTGCGGTCGTGACTTGCTGCAGGACAAGTACTTCAAGCGCATCAACCAGCAGCAGACCGCCGAGAACGAACTGGCCACCGACATCATCGTGTCGCAAAAACAGATCGGCGGCCTCAAGGCAGTACGCGTGCCGTTCTTCCCGAAGAACGCGATGCTGATCACCACGCTCGACAACCTGTCGATCTATTCGCAGGAAGGCGCACGTCGCAGGCAGCTGGTGGACAACGCCAAGCGCGACCGTATCGAGAACTACGAATCCAGCAACGACGCCTACGTCGTCGAGAACTACCTGCTGACGGCGTTCGTCGAAAACATCGTCGTCTCGTAACCACCGAACCCCTCCCCCCAGAGCGAAGCCCGTCGGCCGGAGAGCCCTCCGACGGTGCCCCACCGAATACCGCGAGAGCGCATCACCATGCCATCACCCGCCCAACAGCACCGCCAACGCATCGCCGCCGCCATGTCCCAGACCGCGGTCGCCGATGCCGAGCATGGCGCCGTCGCCACTGGCAGCGCCTACGCGCTGATGCTCGCCAAGCTCGCCGAGGATAAGCGCGCCCTCAAAAACATCCAGTCGATCGCGCAGAAGATCGAGGTCAAGCGTCAGCGCCTACCGGAGTACGCGGCATGGATCGACGGCGTGCTGCAGGCCGATCAGCCGGTGCAGGACGATGTGTTCGCCACCGTCATGGTCTGGCGCATCGACACCGGCGACATCGACGGCGCGCTGGTCATGGCCACGCACATGCTCACTCACAACCTCAAGCTGCCCGAGCACTACCAGCGCGACCTCGCCACCCTGGTGGTAGAGGAAATCGCTGAGCGTGCCGGCCACGCGGATAGCGGCAACGTCACCGCATCCCAGCTACTGCACGTGGGCCAACTCACCGACGGGCGCGACATGCCGGATGAGGTGCGCGCCAAACTCCACAAGGCCATCGGCCTGGCCCTGCGCGATGCATCGCCCGCGCAGGCACTCGACCATCTGCAGCGTGCGCTGCAACTGAACGCGCGACTGGGCATCAAGACGGAGATCACCAAGCTGCAAAAGCAGCTGGCCCTGTCGAAACCGGTCGCCACCTGAGCTCGCCCCGAGCACCGCGGCGGCTCGGTGGACATCGTGTGACCTCTCTCCCACCCGATGCGCCACCGATCACCGCCGCACTTATTTCGAGCCACACCCCTGTGAGGTCATGATGTCCGGTCTCGTCGCCACCGCGCCCACCACCGCGCCCGATCCCCTGCGTTCGGGCGACTGGTACCCGTCCATCGACCTCACCAATGCTCGTGCTGTGATGCGCGTGGATGGCACCGTCACCAATGAGCGCCTCACCGAGTGCATCGCGCTGGCCATGTCTGGCGTCGAAGACCAGCTCGACGCCTGGCAACAGCAACAGGTCGCGCTTGGCCGCACCACGCTCATCGAGGTGCCCAGCAAAATCATCGCCGGCACCTCGCGCCTGGTGCGGCTGTATCGCCGCGCGGTGTACGCCAGCGCGCAGGCCGAACTGATCGAGCGCTACCGCGATGTCGACACTACGCACGCCGGCCACAAACACGCCGACACACTCGACTCCACCATCGACGACTACCGCCGCAACGTGCGCTACGCCATCCGCGACATCCTCGGCCGGCCACGTGCCGATGTGGAGTTGTTGTGATCGTGCGCGCCAACCAGGGCGAGACCTTGGACGCGTTGTGCTGGCGCGTGCTGGGCCGCACCGAGGGCGTCACCGAAGCGGCGCTCGCTGCCAATCCCGGCCTCGCTGACCTTGGCGTCGTGTTGCCGCTCGGCACTGTCGTCAACCTGCCCGAGACCGTACAGGCCACGCAGTCGCAGACCGCGCTGGTGCAGCTCTGGCACTGACAAGGGACTCCGATGGCCGAACCGACCACCACCAGCTCCATCGCCCTCGTCGCCACCGGTGTCAGCATCGCCACGCTGATCCCCGGCATCGACGGCAACGCCATCATCGGCGCCTTTGCCGGCGCTGCACTGATGGCGCTGCATGCGCGTGAGGTGTCCATGCGCTCGCGGCTGGCCTACTTCGGCATCAGCTGGATCATGGGTTACCTCGCTGCACCGCTGCTCATGCGACAGATTCCCTTGCAGGAATCCGGCGTTGCATCGTTCATCGCCGCCGCCATCGTCATTGCCCTCACCGTCCAGCTGATCGAGCGCATCAAGACGATCGACCTCACGGCGTGGATCAGCAACCTGCTGCGCCGCGGAGGTCCGTAATGGATCACCTGATTGCCTTGCTGCTGTTCGTCACCAACGCCATCACCGGCGTGCGCCTTTTCCTCTATCGCCGCGAGGGCGCCCGCTACCGGCCGATCGTCAGCATCGCTGCCTGGCTGCTGATCGTCTCCACCGGCAGCACGGCGCTCGGCATCGTGCTGGGCCAGTACCCACCCGGTGACATCCACCTCGGCGATATCGGCATTGCCCTGGTGCTGTGCGTGCTCAGCCTCACCGCCCGCGGCAACGTCGCCGCCATCCTACGGACGAACCACGATGAACAACCCCAACAGCCTGCGCGTCGGTGACCACGGCAGCGACGTCACCGTGTTGCAGACGCGGCTGGTCCGCGCGGGTCAGCCGCTCGCCATCGACGGCTGGTATGGCGCCGCGACCGAGGTGGCAGTACGCGCGTTTCAGCGTAGTCATGGCCAAGTCGTCGACGGCATCGCTGGCCCACGCACACAAGCGGCATTGACCGGCACCATCGACCCGCTGGCACTCACCCAGAACGACATCATTGCCGCTGCCGCCACACTCGATTGCGAGTCGGCCGCCATCAACGCCGTGATCGAAGTCGAAAGTCCGCGCGGTGGTTTCTTACCCGATGGTCGCGTGGTGATCCTGTTCGAGCGGCATGTGTTCTGGGATCAGCTGGTGGTGGCAGGCATTGATCCGACCGCCGTCGTACTACCGGCGTCGATCCTCTCGCAGCAGCGCGGCGGCTATGTCGGCGGTGCCGCGGAATACGCACGCCTGGCGCAGGCCGTCACCATTCATCCGGAGGCCGCCACTGCCGCCTGCAGCTGGGGCCGCTTCCAGATCATGGGCTACCACGCGACCTCACTCGGTTACGCCAGTGCGATCGCGATGGCCGCCGCCTTCGCCAAGGGCGAGAGTGAGCACCTGGTCGCCTTCGTCCGCTTCGTCCAGTTGGATGCGGATCTGCTTAAGGCCTTGCGCGCCCGCAAGTGGGCCGCCTTCGCCAAGCGCTACAACGGCCCGGCCTACGCGGCGAACCTCTACGACACCAAGCTGGCCAGCGCGTACGCGCGCCACAGCGCCGCGCTCAGTGCGACAGCGGAGGCCGCATGACGCTGCTGCGCCAGATCCTGTTCGGCGTCGCGCTGATCGCCGCGTTGTGCCTCTACGGGTGGATCAGCCACCACCGCATCACCACCGCCGAAGCGCAAGCCACCACCGCCGAGGCTGCCGCCCGCACCGCACAGGGCCAGCTCGAACAGAAACAAGCCAGCGACCACGTCGTTGTGCAGTACGTCGATCGCGTGCAGGTCGTGCACGACATCGGCGCCACCATTACCAAGGAGATCCCCGTCTATGTCACTGCCCAAGCGGATGCTCGTTGCGTCGTGCCTGTTGGCTTTGCCCGCGTGCACGACGCTACCGCAGCGAACGTATTGCCCGGCCCCCCCGGCGCTGCTGATGCGCAACCCAGCGACCTTGCACTCTCTGCCGTCGCCGGCACCGTCGTCGACAACTACACCACCTGCCACACCACCGCCGCTCAGCTGACCGCGCTGCAGGACTGGGTGCGCGTCAACACCGCGCCCGGTGCCAGGCCATGAAGAAGCCCGCCAGCCTGCGCGCGGCCCTCGTTGCCGCGCTGCCGGATCTCGCTCGCGATCCCGAGCGGTTACTGGTCTTCATCGACGCCGGTTCGCTGCACAGCACCTACGCGCCCGGCCTTAGCTACGAAACCGCGTACACGCTCAACCTCATCCTCACCGACTTCGCCGGTGATCCGCTCGTCGTGTGGGTGGCCATTCTGATCTGGTTGCGCGTCAACCAGCCCGAGCTACTCGACAACGTCGACAAGCGCCAAAGCGGCATCACCTACGAGGCCGACATCATCGACCACGACACCGTCGACCTCAGCATCAAGCTGCAACTCACCGAGCGCGTCATCGTCAAAGAGCTGGGCAGCGGCAAGCTCGACATCACCATTGCGGACGAACCGCAGCCCGAGGCCAAGCTCACCGCAGAGCACTGGGAGGTCTACCTGCGCGAGCAGTTGATCGCTAGCTGGGACGTGCCGCCGGCGTGAGCGACGATCTCGTCCTGCTCGAGGACTGGGCCGCCGGTCTGCTACTCAAGCTCGCGCCCGCCAACCGACGCGCAATCGCCCTGGCCATCAGCCGCGCATTGCGTCACAGCCAGCAGCAGCGCATCGCGGCGCAGATGAATCCCGATGGCGCTGCGTTCGTGCCACGCAAGGCACAGAAAAAACTGCGCGGCAAACAAGGCCGCATCCAGCGCGACGCCATGTTCACCAAACTGCGGACGGCCAAATACCTCAAGACCAAGGCGACCGAGGCTGTCGCCAGCGTTGAGTTCACCGGCCGGGCCGGGCAAATCGCGAGCGTGCACCAGGAGGGTGGCGAGGATCGCGTAACCCCTAAAGGTCCGCGTGTACGTTATCCGCGTCGGCGACTACTCGGCTTCGTTGCAGGTGATCGCATCATGATCCGCGACGTACTGATCGATCACCTCAACCGGTAGGGTTTCGGATCTTTACGTTGGCTCGATCACCCAATCTTCCTCTTCGGCCAATCTAGCCAGAGCTTCTTTGAGTTTATCGAAGCGTGAACGGCTCATGTTGGGGATCGGCTCAATCTGGGCGTGTGCCGCGTTCTCAGGCTCGACTCTGGCCCATACGTCCACCTCGAAATTGGGTGGATTCGGTGCAGCAATAGGGATACAGATACCGCGCACCGAAGCGGTAAGAAGTCGAACGACGCCATCGTTCGCCTCGGTCTTGGTGTCCGTTGCCGGTCGCAGCGCCGCGCGATCGACAGACGGCTTCTTGCCCGAATCATTGAAGGCGCTGCTAGATAACTGTTTGGGTGGCTGGACGCGATGGCACTCACCAAGCCGCACGCGTCGATGAAGCCACTCGTCGTCCGAAACGTCCCCCATCACCACTCCTACGCTTCGTTCAACCAGATCCATAGGGAAGCAAATCCCATATCAGTCACGCAACCGTCTTCCATTTCCGAGTCGATATTCACGCCCCAAACTTTGATATAAGTGACATGAGCACTTCGAACGTAGACGGTCAGTTTCCTCGTGCCTTGCCACCACTCGAATACGACATTGCCGTCCTCATTCGTCGACACGTGTGGCTGAGCCCAACGCTGTCCGACGCTGACTACAAGGTTTCGAAATAAGCGAATGACAGCAAGCGAAGAGTCCACCGATTCACGCCTAGGCGCGGCGCTCCCGTGACCGTCCCAATTGCTGCCCAAACTGAAGAGCCGACGTATTAACTGGAGCGTCGAATGTAGCGGCAAATCGGCGATTTCTTGGCCGTCGGACGCCTCACGCGCATAGGCAACTATGGGCGAAGTCGAGAACGCTGACGTTTCCGACGGGATGGGGTACGCATGCATCTGGTTCATGCGATGAGGTTCCTTGTGTGATCCGTAATACAAGCCTCGAAGACTTCATTTTTTCGCACGCGAAAAGCGTCCAAGCGTTCCCACACTTCTTCCGAATCAACAGCAAGATCAGTCGGCGCAAAAAGATCAAAATCCAACATCACCGAAACGCCATCACCCTGATCGCCGTCTGCAAGCGCGCTGTTAATTATGAGCTGCGCGTTGCTTGCCACCTGCGACTGTGGGAGCTGTAGCTGTATGAAATAGCGATCGACTGAATTCCGCAAACTTTCAGGCACGTTCGGATAAAGCGAAATGAATGAATCGCCGTCGGCCCGGCCTTGAGGTATAGCGATGCGGTTGATGAACCTCACGGCATACCTAACGACTGCGGCGGGCTTGAAAAGATCCCGATAGACATTCCAGTACTTGCGCGCTTCGCTTCGAAACGTCGCCCAGTCAGTATATGGGGCCAAATGGCTGTAAGAAAAGCCGCCTTGTTGGAACTGAAGCACGCGCTGGCCGTTCTCGGGGCGCATTAAAACGCCAATGCGTCGCTGACCGAGATTACTAGATGGGGCCTTCTTATTCTTACTGATGTCCCCAATCTTCAAGGCCATTTGGACGTGGTGGACGTCCTGCTGGATCGGAAAGCCGCCTTTGAGGGTTCCGGCGGCCCGCTTCAGATCTCCGAACGTGGGCTCATTACCAAAACGCACACGCAGGTCGATAACGGCCTCGACGATGGGTGCCTTTCGATAGTGCGCGTCGGTCATGACCTGCCTTTGTCCCTAGGGTCTCGTCCAGTGTACGGACTCTCGACACTGTCCACCACATCCAATAAGAGGTCCGGCCTATCCCGCCATGTTGGCTCAAATCGCATCATGATCCGCGATGTGCTGATCGAACATATAGCACACTAGCCCACAGGAAAACGGAAGCCCAAGCGCCTGCTGCTTATGCAGGTTAGTCGTTACACCGTTGGCTTGTTAACTTCTCTGGCGATGGCAGACTAGTGAACAGCTCGATCAGATCCTGACTAAGGATGCGGCGACGCCCGTTTTACGCACGTCACTCGAAGGAACGACATGGACGATAACGCTACACCCACTTACCCATCGAAATCGGAGCCACTTTCAGCGGCAGCTCCGACCTCAGACGAAGCCCATTCCAGTGCAAGGCCTATCCAAGCTGACCCAGTCTCCGATCCAGCGATGGCTATGGATAAGCCTGCAGCACAACTCAAAGCACGCTGGTGGTCGCCACTGCCACTGTTAACGCTTCTCGCAATCGTGTTTTACGGTCAAGGCCGAGCCTTCACCCAAGCCTATTTGGACTATTTTGGGCTGCATATTTCACAGTTCCCGGTATCGCCTGACGATGCATATTGGTATGCGTTCATGGGCCTTAGCATGGTTGCAGGCAAAGGTCCTCCAACGCTCTTGCATACCTACCCTCAAGTCCTAAGGCCGGCATCGATCTTGACGATAGTGATCGTCTCGTTGTCTCTGATCGTGTGGGCGGGGCGGAGATGTGGATGGTGGTCAGGACTGGCCAGATCGATCGAGCGCCTTCGCAATATGAGATGGCTTCAATCGATATGGGCCAAAGCTCCGAAAGATATGGTCAAACATGTGGCCTACGGGGGGATTCCAGGACTTATGTTGATGTCCATGCCTTTGATGTTTTTGATACTGACGTCGCTCTTAGCCGCCGTGATTGCGTATTTAGTGATCCCCTTTTGGATGCTGGGGACGGCGTGGGCAGAAGAGGTCTGCAGCAGTCCAGCAGCGGCTTCACCCGTCGTGCATTATGTCGGCAACATTGATGCAAACATTCCCAGCCAAACATCTTCGCCTGCACGATTACTTCAATGCGGCACCGACTTCTGTGCACTCATTCGAGATGGCGAAGCTTTTGTGATTGCACGCACCGCCGTTCAATGGGTCGGCGGGATACCTATCCATCGCCCGCCCACTGGCGATGGAAAAGTCCGTCCGGAGCTGCAACTTTGTTTCGTGCCCCAACCGAAAAAAGCCGCAGCGTCGAGCACCCCAAAGGCTTCTGTCGACTGAAGTCGAGGAATTTCAAGCTCCAGCCAGAGACGCTGCAAAAGGTCCTATGGCACCGCATGACCATGGCTTGCACATAAGTCGGCCAATCGGATCTTGGAACGCTGGAGTTAAGCGGCAGCGCAGCCGTCCGCCTTGAACGAAATGTTAGGCCTCACCAATTGTACGGCTCCTTTTTAACCAAGATCATGAGCTTTTGACCGTTGTGAGATTTGTCGATAGACCAAAAAATGTGCTCGACTTCCTTTACAACAAACTATTCAGTCGCGGTGTCTGGTGGATTTTGCCAGCCATCGTGATTGCGATGGTTGAAGTAGTCGCCGACCGAAACTACGCAAAATGGTGTTGAGCTGTTCAGGAAGTAGCTAGGGTCATTTGCAAAGCTGTTTTCGTAGACCTCAAGGTGGTACTGGGTGGGAAGAAATTGCTCATTCATGTGGATTCCTCATGTAGGCCTAACGCTAGAGTTAAGCGGCGCCGGAGGCGTCCGCCTTGAGCGAATTGTTAGAGCGTATCTGGAGCACCCTATAGAACGCAGCCCAGATCGCCACTTTGGGTGGAAGCAGACGTACCCACGACGAGATACTTAACCGAGATTTTTAAGATTCAGGAACCAGCGATTAAACCGCTCATCGAGTCCGTAAGAAGTGGTGTCAATGGAAAACGACATGGTGTCTTTTGGCACGATCATTGGATAACCAGACCCTGGTCCTTTGGTATAGCGGCGGCCGGCGATTTCACTGAGGTGCAGTGTCCTTTGTATGAATGGCTTGCGCTGCTCGAAGCGATCCGCGTAAAGGGTGATTCGTGCGGTGAATGCCCACACCACCAAATAGGCCAGCAAGGCGGCTAAAAACACACAAATGCTCGTCAGGAACGGGTCGATGGCGATTGATCCTTGGGCGCCAAGCTGCCTCAATACTTGGTAACTCATGCCGACAATGAACGCGATCGTGACCGCTACGATTGAGGCTCTAGCCAACGGCACAACCTTGTAAACGACGGGATAGCCATTGCCTGACTGCCCTTCAAAGGTTGATGGAGTACTCTGCGTGTCCATACCTTCCCCTGTCCAAGTTTGAGTAGTTGGCGCCTTTATAACGGCGCAGTTTCCTTCTTGCGAATGAGCTCTAACGCTGGAGTTAAGCGGCGGCGAAGCCGTCCGCCTTGAACGATTGGTTGGGCCCCGAAGATCTCCGGAGCCGACCATTTGCTTTGACATAGATACTCGCTAGGCAACTCCGCTATGGCTGCGTCAGAACCCTCGATGTCCCAACAATGCTCCCAGCCTCCGGAGCTGTAGTTTGCAACAGTTACCGCACCTTTCCATCTGGCGAGCCAAGCCACTACCCAGTCATAGTGGAATGAGTCATCAAGGTGATCGACGTAGATGGAAGCCCGAGTGCTCAAGTTCTAATACCTAACGCTGGAGTTAAGCGGCGGCGAACCCGTCCGCCTTGAACGAGTAGTTAGGTTACGCGCTGACGGCTGCGAGTGAAACACCGGGGAAATGTTGTGCTACCCAGTTGGCGAATGCGGCCGTAGTGCTAACAGGAATTGCTCGGCCTTGGGAT
>Ga0302310_10004338_pt1 | contig 10701 bp, 8 predicted proteins | sample III_Palsa_N1_2_FD_200451 | JGI IMG/M metagenome (GOLD analysis project Ga0302310, IMG submission 200451) | Peat permafrost microbial communities from Stordalen Mire near Abisko, Sweden - III_Palsa_N1_2 | ecosystem: Environmental > Terrestrial > Soil > Palsa > Peat permafrost | place: Sweden... | reverse complement strand
GCTTTAATGTCTGTACGATGTTCGAAGGCCTGCTTGAGCGCGCCCTCAAAGCTAAGATCGGGCGCGGCCAGGAAGGGTACGTCATCGGTAAGATCGTATTCGTCGCTTGGAGGTAGCCCGGTCATTCGGGCCAGGATAATCTTCTGTTTGGCCACTTCGTTTTCGAGCGAGATAACCCGTTGCTGTTGCGTAAGCTTTTCGACTTCGCTTCGATCGACGTCAATTTGAGGCGACAGCCCCACACTTCGCTTTTGCTGAGTCTGCTGAAAGAGAGCAGTAGCGGTGTCGAGTTGGGCGTGCGCGGACTTTACTCTTTCCCTCGTTGAGATCACTTGAAGATATGCCCCGCACACCGCCAGGACGACCATCTCGCGCGCATCCCGCGCGGCGAACTGGTTGGCACGAACGATCTCCCTGGATGACCGGTAATTGTTCCACGCGCTCAGATCGACGACCGATTGAGTCAGGCTGCCGCGCAGATCGATATTGTTGAAGGGTCCAATGGTCGGCGGGATTTTGAAACCCGGAATTGCGAAGCGTAGCCCTTCCGCCCCGAGACTAATCTGTTGCAGAGTTTCGGCCAGATAGCCGCTCGCATTGGGAAGCAGAGCACTTCGTGCCACCTGACTCTGCCCTTGAGCCAGACGAACACCGTTGCTCTGGCCGACGGCTCCAAGGTTATAGTTGAGTCCTCTCGCGATGGCTTCGCGGAGAGAGAGCTTGCCCGAAAACGGCATTTTCGCCATGCTCGAAGCGCTTCCGGTAAAAGGTCCCTGGACCTGAACTGTTGGGTTAATCGTATCTACGCTGGTTGTCGTTCCCGCAATGGGAGCCTCCACTGCAGTAACCGAGCCGTTCTGTCCAGCGCGCCCGGAGAGCGGGAGCGGAGTTGGTTGGTTGCTCTGCGCTTGGCTCGGAGGCGATGCGATGAAGACGGTCCCAATGCAGAAAATCGCGGCAGCTTCTATGATCTGGCAAACTGGTGCGATCTTTGTCTCCCGATGATTCATATCAAGGTACTCCATCCTTAACTGAGCTGCTTTCGGAATCGCCAGACACTGAGCGAGCCAAGCACCAGCGTGATAATGAGCAAGCCAAGGAAGTTCGGCCAAAGGTCCATGAATCCGCTTCCCTTAAGCGTGCTTCCACGTGCGATGGTCGCGAAATGGTGAACTGGGTTCACTACTGTGAAAGGCTGCAACCACTTCGGCATCGCCTCAACCGGATTGAGTGCTCCGGACAGCGATGAAATCGGAGGATTGACGAAGAAGGTCGTTAGCTGCGCTTGCTGAGCTGACTTACTGAACGTGGAAACCACTGTGCCAATGCTGATGCCAGACAAGATGCACAAGGCGCCACCAGCGAGCAGCAGCAGGACATTGCCGTGGAACGGAACTCCGAATGCAAATTTGAGGACGCCCAGGGCGAGGAACATCATCAGGCACAGCAACAGGAACAAAGGTGTGACTTTGGCGATGATGATCTCGGACGTGCTGGCCGGGGACATGAGCAGCTGTTCAAGCGTCCCGGCTTCCCGCTCGCGAACCATCGCAGCGGAGCAGATGAGCGAGCTCTGCAGGATCAACAGCAATCCGAGCACACCGGTGACGATAAACCACGAATTGACCAGACCCGGATTGTAGAGGAACGCCGGTACAAGCTGCACTTGACCCCGACGGGCGAGGTTTGATCCGTCAATTGGCTGGACGCGGACATGAATTCCGTCGGCTTCCAGTCCTGTATTGAATCTTTGAATTATGCTTTCTGCATATCCGCGGCTGATCGTAGCTGTGTTTGCGTTCGTGGCATTCAGGAGGAACTGAATCGTTGTGTGGTGATCCCGGAGCAGATCGCGCGCATAGTCGTAAGGAACCACCATTCCGGCGTCGGCTTTGCCCTGGCTGACTGCACTCCCGAGTTGATCGACCGAGGAGTAGTAGCCGGCGAGGCGAAAACTCTTGCTCTCGGTGAACGTCGCAATCAGCTCCCGGCTCTCCGGTGACCGGCTATCGTCGACGACAGCGAGACGAACGTTCGTTACCGCCGCGCTCAGGGCAAACCCCACCAGAGTCAACTGCACGACGGGCAAGACGGTCAGGCTGAACATGAGTTTGCGGTCATGGCGAGTCTGGGCAAACTCCTTCTTGATCAATGCGCGCATTCGATAATTGAACAGATAGTTCCAGAGCTTTGTCATGACTTAAGCTTTCACCTGCATCCTTCTCATGCCGAGCCATGCCAGGCCGTAGAAGATCGCTCCAATAACTCCGATGATCAGGACGTTGGACCACATGGCAGGCCATCCCCCACCCTGCAAGAGCGCGTCGCGAACGATTTCGATGTAATACCGGCCCCAGACGAGGCTTGAGACCCAACGGAGCCCGGCCGGAATGTTTTGGACGGGGAAGATCAGGCCGGAAAGCAGGAAGACGAGAAGGAATCCGCCGAAGGCCACTGCTTGCAAGGCCGAGGCCTGGTTGGGGATGACCGCTCCGACCATGGTTCCAAACGCCGCTACGCAAAAGGCATAGAGGAACGTGGCGATCAAAGCAGGCGTAGGATCGCCGGCCAAGCTCAGGCCAAAGTAGGTGAACAGAAGCACAGACATGATCAGACACTCCGCGAGCGCCACAACCATGAACGCAAGAATCTTCCCCAGCAGGAACTCATGCGCGGGAATGCTTGAGACGTAAACCTGCAGAATCGTCTTCAGCTCGCCCTCTTTCGCCATGGCGAGCCCAGCCAGCAGAGGCGGAAACATGGAGAGGCCGAGCACGAATATTCCCGGGCCATAGAACTTCTTCGAAGAGAGTCCGGGGTTGAACCAGAGCCGGATGGCGGTCTGTATGGGGCCAGCTTGCGTTCCACTGCCCAACTGGTTGTACGAGGTCGTAATTTGGCCGGCATAAGCCGTGACCAATTTGGCCGTGTTTGAATCCGATGCATCCACCAGAATCTGGACGGGCGCGTTGACGCCGCGCGCCATGTCGCGGCCAAAGTGCGACGGGATGATCAGCACGGCTCGTGCAGCATTGGAGGCGAGGGCCTCTTCGGCTGTTTTATCTATCGGCCATGGGACCACCTTAAGCGTTATCGAAGCGCGGAAAGCGTCGATAAATTCATTGGACGCCGGTGAGCCGTCAAAATCCTGCACGACGATCGGAAGCTCGTTCACGGTGAGCGAAAGGGCCGAACTCATCAAGATGAGCAGGCAAGTGGGAAGGGCCAGCGCGAGAGCCAGGGTGCGCCAGTCTCTAATGATCTGGGTCAACTCTTTGCGCATTTGTGCAATGATTCGCCTCATGCGAGCCCATCCTTAGTCATCGGTGGCCGCCTTGCCTTGCGTACGCGCCTTCTCCACGATGGAAATGAACACGTCTTCAAGCGAGAAACGGTTTTCACTCGCGCTGGTCACGTGGATTCCATTCTCTTCAAGCCGCTTTGTGGTTTCCTTGATGGCGGTAGCTGAGTCTTCGTCGGTGATCATATGCAGACGCTCACCGAACAGGGACATTCGCCAGTCTTCTGTCTTGCTCTTTAGCAAGTCCGAAGCGCGCTGCGGCTGGTCGACGATGAATTCGAGCACATGTCCGGATTGCTGGCTTTTAATGCCGCTGGGCGTCCCTTCGGCCACGAGCTCGCCCGCAACCATCATTCCCAGGCGATTGCATTGCTCAGCTTCCTCAAGATAGTGAGTCGTCACGAGGATCGCCGCGCCGCCGTCGGCCAGCCGATTGATCATGTTCCAGAACGAGCGCCGCGCCAGGGGATCGACGCCCGAGGTCGGTTCGTCCAGAAAGAGAATATCGGGCTCATGCATGATTGCAGCACCGAAGGCCACGCGCTGCTTCCACCCGCCGGGCAAGCTACCCGTTATCTGGTCCTGCTTTCCATCGAGACCGGAAAAGGAAAGCACCCATCGAATCTTTTCTTCGCGGTCCTGGTCAGGGACGCCATAGACGCCGGAAAAGAAGTCGAGGTTTTCGCGAATCGTCAAGTCTTCATACAAAGAGAACTTCTGCGACATGTAACCGATGCGCTTGCGGACAGCCTCCGTTCTCAGGTTTCCACCTGTGCCACCCAACTCCATGGTTCCGCTTGTCAGGTCCAGCAACCCGCAAAGCATTCGGATGGTTGTTGTCTTGCCCGCCCCATTCGCTCCGAGGAGTCCGTACACTTCTCCGTTTCGAATATCGAGGCTTACATTTTTCACAGCTGTGAATCCTTTGAAAACCTTGACGAGATTCTTCGCACCGACCGCAACCTGCCCGCGCAGGCCGCGGTGATCCTGTTTCGTGGGAAACTCGGCTGTGTCGGCCTTCTCGCTTAATGCACGCAGCTTTGCGACAAATATGTTATCGAGTGTCGGTTCGTCGACACGCATCTCGTCGACCGAGAGGCCTGCGCCTTTCAGCTTCTCGGTGATCCACTTCTGCTCCCTGTCTGTATCGTGCACCAGCAGGTCCAGGCGGTCGCCGAACCGCTCCACGTCAATGATGTCTTTATCAGTTCCGGATCCTTCGGAAAGCACACTTTCCGCTTTCCTGAGGTCTGCGGTGCGAAGCTCGATCCGCTTGGCTCCCAGACTCGCGCATAACTCTGCCGGCGTGCCGATCGTAAGAATCTCGCCCAAATGCATAAACGCGATTCGATGGCACCTCTCGGCCTCATCCATGTAAGGTGTAGCCACAAGGATCGTCAAACCCTCCGCCGTCAAGTGAGCGAGTGCGTCCCAAAACTCTCGCCGTGACACAGGATCGACACCCGTGGTCGGCTCATCGAGCAGCAAAACTTTGGGCTGCGGCACGAGCGCACAAACGAGTGCCAGCTTTTGCTTCATCCCGCCACTCAACTGCCCGGCAAGACGGCCGGCGAATCGGTCCATATCGAACATCTTGAGATATTGAAGACTGCGCTCCGCGATCTCATCTGGCGGAATGAGGCGCAGATCGCCGCTATAACGAATGTTTTCCGCAACAGTCAGATCGGGATAGAGACTGAAGTCCTGGGTCAAATACCCCGTTTGGGACCGCATATCCCGCGCCGGGCGGCCGAGGATGTTTGCGGTGCCCGCGGAGGCTTCCATGACGCCTGCAAGAATCTGGAAGGTCGAAGTCTTCCCGGCTCCATCCGGGCCAATCAGCCCAAACATCTCGCCGCGATTCACTTCAAACGTAATTCCACGCACGGCCTCAAGCTTGCCATAACGCTTCGACAGGCCGCGAACATCAATCGTCCGCTCGACTGCGACGGATTGTCGATCCTGGACCTTCCGATCTGAGACCGACTGTTCTGGCGCCGCGCGATCTAGACCGGCAGTTGTCATTGGCGCCTGACCTTCGGCCACTTGTCTCCCTCGACCAGGACTTCGCCATCGACAGGCATGCCCGGTTTGGCAAATCCGAATCCGTCGATCAATTGCAGCTTGAGTCCGACTACCTGCTTTACGCGGTCGTCGCGGAAATATGTGTTTTCCGGAGTGAAAGTGGCCTGTGGGTCAATCCTGGAGACGTAAGCGTAAATAGGTTTCTGCGAGCTTGAATCGAGAAAAACACGCGCCGATTGTCCCACTTTCACTTTGCCGATTTGGCCTTCAGGCACAAAGCCGCGCAGATACACCTTGGTCAAGTCCAATAGCGTGATCACAGCCGTTCCTGCGACCACCACCTCGCCCGGTTCCGCGCCGCGCGTCACCACAGTTCCCGAGAACGGCGCCCTGATGGTCAGGTCGTTGCGGTTGTCTCCTGCTTCTGCAAGTTCGGCTCGAGCTTGTTGTGTTTGAGCCGCTGCACTCGCAACTTGAGCTTCCTGCTGTGCGATTTGCCTTCGAACCGAGACAACCTGCGATTCGCGAATACCAGGGTTGGACAGACTTGCCTCTGCGGTCGTCAATGCGCCCTGGGACGACTCGACCCGGCGCTTCGAAGCCGCAACCACCGCAGCCTGTTGATCGGCCGTCGTTGAAGCCTGAAGTCCCTGTTGCTCCGACACAGCTCCGGTCTTTGCAAGACGTGTGTACGCGTCTTTGTTGAAAGCGGCAATCTGATACGCCGCCTTCTGCTGGGCCAATTCCGATTGGGCGGCTGCCAGATCGGCCCGCGCCTGCCCAACATGGCCTTCTGTATCGAGCTTCGATTGGCCTACCTGCAATCGGCTTTGCTCTAATTGCTCTTGAAGGACGGCGATTTGCTCCTGTGCGGCTGCGCCCTTCGCTTCAGCCTCCGAGAGAGCATAGCGAGCCTGATCCTCACGCGCCCGAATCTGGGCGTCGTCGAGAGTGGCGATCGTGTCTCCGGCACTTACGGTGTCACCCTCGCGGACACGAATCTCAAGAATGCGTCCGGTTGTTTTGGAAGCAACTGCGGAGTCATCGCCTTCAATTCGGCCGCTCACCACCACAATGCTTTTCGGGATACGTGGAGCCGCGAAAAAGATATTCCAGATCAGAAACGCCGCCGCAGTCAGGACTGCGCTCGCGACGATAATGAGGATTAGGCGTCGTCGCGTCGCGGCCTGCTTAGTCTTTTCGTCGGCTGCTTGCTTGGCCTTTTCGTCCGCTTCTTTCTTTTCACTTTCCGCTGAGTTCTGCTTGGCGCTGTCCGCAGGGGCCGGCTTTGCACTGGGCGGGTCCGGCTGTTTTTTCTGCTCGACCTGTTCCGGCGCGCTTTCAACTGTGGGTGTCGTCATTTGCTTGCCCTCGGTTTCCTTACCGGTGCGGTCGTTCCATGCTTTGAGCGAAAGTCCTCGAGATAAGAAAGTGAAAAGTCAGCGATATGATCCGCAATGCGTTCCACCTGTTCGGGTGTCATCTTGAGCTCGGGCCACACCTCGGTCAACAATGGGCCTGGCAGAACGTAAGCAAGAACCTGTCCCACCACGCTGATTGCACAGAGTCGTGTGTTGTCATCATCGGGTGGAAGGCCAATAATTCTTCCGATGAGTTCCAGTAGTCGCTTGTAGATCGGCCGACTTAATTTATCGATGAGTTGTCGAAGCGCGGGTGTGGGTTGCGCGAACTCGTGCGCCAGGAGCCGGGAATGCCAATCCGGTAGATCCTTCCCATTGATGCTCCGAAGCCGAGCTCGAATTAGAGCCCGCAGCATGTCTTCCGGGGAGATATTCTGATCGGGCGCGTTGTGAACGGCCAATACCTGGGCGGCGCGTACGGATTGCTGCAAGACCTCGGTATAGAGTCCCAATTTATCGCCGAAGTGATAATTTATCGCGGCAACATTGGCTCCCGCTCCTGCACAGATTTCTCGAATCGTCGTAGCCTGATAGCCGCGGTCGGCGAAAATCGGTCCCGCAGCCTCCAGCAACTTTTCGCGCGTAGGGTCCGGGGTCGCGTTACCGTGTTTGCGCCTGACTATTTTCAGCCCGTCTTGAGACCGATTAACGCTCATATTCAAGCGCGAGATTAAAACAGTGGTTTGCCAATTGCTGTATCGAAATGCTCAGTAGACATGGAGTGAATATTAGTTTCTGACGGAAGAAGTGTTGCTGAAAGCCATGCGACGCAAGAGCGCTTCTATGTGAAAACCCCAATATCTCTGCATTCCATGGCCGGCGCTGCGAGCGCGGAGGATTCGATGATCCATCCCGTGATTTGCGCAAGTGCAGATTGCATTAAGGTTTGCTGGGCGAGAGATACTTCTGGAGTCAAGACCGTTCCCCAATCCGTAGATGCCGGTTGCACTCCGAGAAGAACAACTTCCGCCGGGGCAGCATCCATGAGGCGCAAGGCACACATCAAATCTGAAAAGCCAAGGAGATGAACACTCTTCGAGACCGGTAAATTGTCGATATCCTCACCTTCGAATCTCAAGAGCCGGCCAAACTCTTCGAGTCTGCGCAATGTGAGCATCCCGACCGCGTCATCGGTGCGCATCAAGTTGCCGAGACCGAGGAGGGCAATCTGGTAAGGCAAGCTCTCGCTCATTGCATGCCTCCTTTCGGACGCCTGCGGGGTGCAAGACCCTGGTTTTCAGCTTCCGTCACTTCATCGACAAGTCGCTTGGGAACAAACTTCCAACCCGTGAAGATGCTTTCCATCTCGCCGTTCCTTTCGCTGATTCCGACCAGCAAGGCGCTATAGATGTGATGGATGAAGAAGGCAACAAGTAGAAACATGATCAGGAAATGGGCGCTGCGAATCCATTGGATGTTGATGACACGAGGGATCCATCCCACGAAAACATTCAAGATGCGGCTGCCCTCGACCACGCTGAAGAGCACCAGGCCGGTGATGAACTCCAGGGCCACCAGCGAGAAGACTGCAATGTAAGCGAGAGCTGCCAGAGAGTTGTGGCCAATTTCCTCGAAAGGCTTGCGGCGCCTGAATCCGTAATACGCGACCATACTCTTGATGCTTGTCCATTGTCGTGCTGTATGGGGCAGCCAGGAACGCCAGGACGAATAGTGGTTACCGGCAAAGAACCAGTAGATGCGTGGAATGAAGATGGCAATCAGCAGGAACCCAGACAGCTCATGAGTAAAGCGCATCCAGCCCATCACCCACGCGCGTGAGCTATCCGAGACCAGAAACGGACTGTGCATGTAGGTGCCTGTGACGGTGAGCAACACGAGCGACAGGACCAGTCCCCAATGGGCAATCCGGACAGGCAATTCCCATACATAGACCGACACGATGCGTTCTGGATCGAGTGACCGCGCGTCGGATGTGCATGCGGGAGTTGTGGGTGTTGCCATAGGTGTACTTCCTCCCTGGCTCGTCAGCGCCTCTTATGTTTTGTGAGGCCATTCGCCTGAACCACATGCACCGCGCAGGCTAGGCAGGGATCGAAAGAGTGCACTGTGCGGAGAACTTCGAGGGGTCTCTCCGGATCGGCAATCGGCGTCTCCAACAGCGCCGCCTCATAGGGTCCACGCTGTTCCTGGGCATCACGCGGGCCCGCGTTCCATGTGGAAGGCGCCACCACTTGATAATTCACAATCTTTTTGTCTTCAATCTCGACCCAATGCCCCAGCGAGCCGCGCGGCGCCTCATGAAATCCAAATCCCTGGGCAGACTTTGGCCAGCTGTTCGGACTCCATTTATCCCCATTGTGGAGACGCACATCGCCATGGGCCATGTTGTCATCCAGCTGCGCCACCCAATCGGAGAGCCGGCTCACCATGATGTCCGCTTCAAGAGCTCTGGCGGCGACGCGGCCCAGGGTAGAGAAGAGGGCGGAAGCTGGAAGCTTGAGTTTGGCGAGTGTACTGTCGACCAGCAGCTTTACCTGTTGATTGCCCGAGGCATAGGCGACCAGTGTTCTTGCCAGTGGGCCAACCTCCATGGGTTTGTCGTCGTAGCGCGGCGACTTCAACCACGAGTATTTCTCGTCTGTCTTCAGGAATTCATAAGGGGGCTTCGGCCCGGAATACTTCGGACCTGTGACACCCTGCGCAGGGTGCTTTGCAGCCTTGTCACCATCCGGGTACTCATACCAGGAGCGCGTCACGTATTCCGTTACGTTTTTTGGATCGAGCGGAAGCACAGTCGCGAGATCGCGCCCCAGCACGACGCCTCGCGGAAAGAAGAAGCCACTCGCGCTCTTGGTGGTGTCGCCGGAGTAATCGCCGTAGGTCATGTAATTTCCGATACCGGCGCCATATTGAAACCATTCCGGGTAGAAGCCGGCGATGGCCAATACATCGGGCAGGTACACCTGGCGAACGAAGGCCTGGGCATTTGCAACGAGTTCATTGAGCAGCGTGATGCGCTCCGGGTTGATGGTTGCGTCCGCCTCGCTTCCATCCATCGTCGTAGCCATGCCACCCATGAGATAGGTTTGCGGGTGGGGATTCTTGCCTCCCAGCACTGCTTGAATGCGAATGAATTCGCGTTGCAGTTTCAGCGCCTCAATGTAGTGGGCCACGGCCAGTAGGTTCGCTTCCGGTGGCAACTTGTATGCGGGATGTCCCCAATCGCCGCTGCCGAAGAGGCTCAACTGGCGGCTGTCTGCCAGCGTCTTCACGCGATCCTGCACAGCCTTGAAGTACACCGCGCTGGACTTGGGCCAATCGGAAATAGACTGGGCCAGTTGCGCCGTCTTCGCCGGGTCGGCCTTCAATGCCGACATGACATCAACCCAGTCGAGCGCATGCAGGTGATAGAAGTGGATGATGTGATCGTGAACGTTTTGGGTAGCTGCGATGATGTCGCGCACAATCCGCGCATTCTCTGGGATCTCAACGCCGAAAGCATTCTCGACGGCACGCACCGAAGCCAGAGCATGAACGGTCGTGCAAACACCGCAAATGCGCTGGGCCCATATCCAAGCTTCGCGAGGGTCGCGACCTCGCAGTACCAACTCGATGCCGCGAAACATGGTGCCCGAACTCCAGGCATCGGTCACCTTGTGGCCATCTACTTCGACCTCAATACGGAGATGTCCCTCGATGCGCGTAACGGGATCGATAACAATGCGTGTCATCTATTGGCCCTCTTTGGACGCGGCTTTCTCGCGGGGCTCTGTTGTCCTGGTTTCGGAATGGCGCACGTCGCGCACGATGCTTGTGATGCCATGCGCAGCGGTGGCAACGGCGACCGCCCCGACAACGGTCCATCCAATCTCGCTCACCGTCACATCCACGCCGAATCCGGCAGGGTGCGGAAGGCGCTCGTAAAAAGGCGACTTGGTATCCCAAAAGCGCGGGGACGCGCAGCCGATACACCCGTGACCTGCCTTCACCGGC
>Ga0302310_10004337_pt1 | contig 10701 bp, 13 predicted proteins | sample III_Palsa_N1_2_FD_200451 | JGI IMG/M metagenome (GOLD analysis project Ga0302310, IMG submission 200451) | Peat permafrost microbial communities from Stordalen Mire near Abisko, Sweden - III_Palsa_N1_2 | ecosystem: Environmental > Terrestrial > Soil > Palsa > Peat permafrost | place: Sweden... | reverse complement strand
TTTGGCGCGCTGGCGCACCCGTTCACCGAATCCTTGCATCCACGATTAATTCCCCGCCGGGGATCGTGCCGCCATGTCGTATTTATCCTGATAGATGTGGAGGAAAACGCCTAAGATCGATCCGTGGAACAACCGGCGAAAACTCCGCGCCCGATCGGCGCGACGACATCGGTGCCGACGCCTCGGCTGACGCTTCGCGAGCTTGAATGTTTGCGGCTGCTCGCCGACGGGGAGAGCACCAAGCGGATCGCGTTTCGGCTCGGGATCAGCGCGAAAACCGTCCAGCACCATGTCGCGGCGGCCCGGGCGAAATTGGGCGGGCGGAATTCGGTGCACGTCGTCGCGTTGGCCATGTCGGCGGGGTTGCTGGGCTGAAGCCGGTGTGGCTGGAGTTGGGAGATGGGGATGACGGTTGAGACCCCGGAAGAACGAGCCGAGCGGATTCGACGCGAGGCCGAAATTGTCGCGAAGGCGCATGCCGACATCGACGCTGGGTTGGGGCTGTCGGACGAGGAACTCGATGCGTTGCTCGATGAGTTGGACGCCGACCCGTCGTAGTTCCGTGGCGCAGGGATGGTGGATCGAGCGGGGCTTGGTGCCGGAGCCATAGCGTTCCGATAGGCGTCTATGGGTGGGGTCCGGGCGGCCAGGTTTCATGCCTGGACGTCACGGATCCACGCTCCGACACGAGTGCTGATCGAAGACGACCGGACAAGCTGCTTTCAACCGGGTTCAGCCTTACCGAGGCACCGTCAGAATCACGCTGCCCGTCGTCCTCCCTCCCTCCAGATCGGCATGAGCTTGAGCTACGTCACGGAGCTGGTATTCAGCACCGATCGGATTGACCAGGCCGGATTGCAATGCAGTCATTAGGTCGGCGCTGCCGCGACGGTACAGCTCTTGATCATTGGCGTACCCGAGTCGTATGGCGGCATGGCTGCGATGGCTTCGTCGTATGCGCCCAACTGGACCAGGACACCGAAAACCTGGCTGAGGAAAGCGAGCCGATCCCATTTCGTCGAGCCGGGCGTGGGAACGCCTTCTTCGGAACCCATGCGGAATGCAGTGCGGGCGGCGGCGATCGCCGAAGGCACGTCCCCTAACGTCCGCAAACGCTTCGCCACGCCGAGCCAATCCTCCGCGGCCATTTTGTCATCCGTTGGGACGAGCGTTCGCGCGGGCCTGGGGCTTCCATCGGCCACGAGCCTGTCGACGACGCCAAGAAGAGCGTCGGTTGGCGAAGCCGGTGCGACCGCGCTGGTGACAAACGACTTAGCTTCGGCTGTCCCTTTGCATTCCGCTACGGCCTCTCCAGCTGCGGCCGCGAGACCGCTCTTCTCATAAGGCCTGGGTGCCACCGAAATAGCGGCTCGCGCCGACTCCTCGGCCCGGCGCGCGAAATCGGTGCCTCGGCCCAGGTCCTTTGGACCCTTCGCCGATGGCATGCAGAGTGAGACGGCGATGCGAGCAAGGAGCGTCACCTTCGGAAGTCCATCCGGTAGGCTGGTGGAAAAACGCTCGACAGGATCGATCGCGTTGACCGCCACCAGGGCGGATCCGATGTCCAGCACCCCTTTCGAGATGACCGAGCCTGTCGGGGAAGACGTCGTCGGCAATCCCTGGACTTCCGCGAAGGCCGATTTGGCACCATCGATGTCACCGGTCTCGGCCAATGCCACCCCGAATTTTCCGAAGACCATGCTTTTGTCGAGCGGCGGAAGTTGGACGTCGACGAGTTTCCGGGCCGAGCGGGAGTCGCCCAGACGAACAAGATCATCCACGACCAAACCGCGCCAAAGCGATCCAATCCCGTTGTTAGGCTGTTCGAAGAGCGCGGCCGCCGCCAGGACGGCGGCGCGCGCGGCCTCCGGGTATCCGGCTTTGATCAACGCTCCCGCTAGATCGGTCAGCCGTGAAGCCTGGTTCTGTTTGCTGTTTTCGGAAGCCGCCATCTCCGACGACGCATCGAGCGCCGCCGAAGCGATCAGTGCGATATCCGCCGCCGACGCAACGGGTTTCGCTCCGGCCGCCGTCCCGAGCCCGGGCGCAATTGCCGAGACGCCGATGACGATCGGGAACGCCAGAGCGAAAATACGGATCAAACGAGAATGCTGCCGTCCAGTTCGGGGCCTCGGGGCGAAGGTCATATTCGGTACATCCCACCGGCGTTGCGCGTTTCTCATGAGACGGCTTTCTGGAGTTCGATTGGTGGGCACGCTATTGGCCGGACGATGAAACCGATAGTTCCGGCCGTCGGCGCCATCGATGAAGCCGAAGCCCGTGGCGGCAACGAAGGTCCTCACGATGCCTTTCGTCCATCGTCGATATCCACCCCGCGGGCTGACCGTTGCATCCTTCCGGGCCTGGAGGTTCGCCATGTCGAGGCTTTCATCGAGCCACCTCGCCATGGGACCGGCCGCTATGCGGATTTCTTCGGGCGCCCTGGACCACGGCGTTTGGCCAGAGCGGTCTCGTCGACGGCCTGCGCGGCTTGGCGGCCAAGTCCCATGGCCTTGGCGTGCATACTGCGCTCGGCGGCATAGTTCGGCGCCACCATCGGGTAATCCGGCGGCAGCCCCCAACGGGCGCGATATTGATCCGGCGTCAGGTTGTAGGCCGACCTGAGATGACGCTTCAGCATTTTCACCTGCTTCCCGTCCTCAAGGCAGACGATGTAGTCGGGCGTGATTGACTTCCTGATCGATACGGCAGGAACCAGCGTCTGCGCCACCGGCACCGGGACAGGAGCTTCGGCGTCCACCAATGCCCGGTGGACGGACTGGATGATGCCCGGCAGGTCGCTTATCGCAGCGAAATTGTTCGACAGGTACGCGGCTGCGATGCGCGCGGTCAGTTCCAAGGCATTCGATGCCAGTGCTCCCTGGGAAGCCTCGATTGCCGTTTCCGATCCGACTGTCATTTCCGTCGTCTCCATGAATGTGCTGATCTGCGTAATTGGCAGCGCGGCGCCCGTCAACGAAGTCCGCCACCGATGGTAGTGGAAATCCATATCATGGCGACGCCGGTGAAGCGACGAGGTCAAGGGGGGCGGGGTTGGTCGACGCGCCATTACCGACCAACGCAACGGGCCGCCACGGCGATGTAAACGTTGAGGCTATGCGCTACCAGCCGCGCGAGCTATTCCAGGTAGGAGTGTACCTGGGGCTGTGGCCAAGTCGGGTGGATGCGGATAGTCTGCTTCAGGGCGCGAACAGGAGGAAGCGGACGTTTGCGAACTTCCATCCCTTCAAGTCTTGGGCTGCGGTGTGAACAGGATATGGAGATACTGCCGGAAGCTCTGTCTAGCCGCCTCCTGTCTCGGTCGCCAAACCTCGATCGGCGCGAAATCCGGTGAAGGAACTGGATTGTGGGCAGCAGGATGTTCTGCCCTCTGGTCCTCCTGCTGTTTGATCGCCCGCGCATAGTCCCTGATTCCAAACCGGCACAATAAGGGATCGGCGCTCCGTCGTGGCGCCGTCTCCAGCTCAAGCGCGATCGCTTTATCCATCAGGCGTTCCAAGACCTCTGCCGGAAAGTCGGAGAGTCGAGCTCGCGTCGGGGCAGTCAAGAACAGCAATTGCTCGGCCCCGTTCGCCGTTGTGTCATCGCATTTCGCGCCATCGGCCTTGGCGATCAGAAACGCGTACATCATCAACATCGCCGCCCTTTCCTTGGCGGGCGGCACGTCTGGGTGCGCCGTCGCGACGGCGAGAATGAGCATCGACCATGTGGCGTTGGCCAAGGCGCCCGCATCCAACGGCGGCGCGTTTGCACTCCATTCGACCGCAACTCGCGCCGAAGCCGCGTCCGCGGGCTTCAGCAGCCTTGTGGCAAGGGTCTTGAGGTCCTTCGCCGCCGCCAACCGATCCAGCGAGGGCGCTCCGTCGCCTTCGAGGACGATGTCGACCGTATTGGGTTGCAGTCCGACGCCAGCCAAGTCGGCATCCGATGAATGTTCGGCCAGGGCGGCGGGCGTCTGACACATCTTGGCCTGGATTTCGGCGAGTGTCGGTGCCGTCAAGGCGATACCCGTCATGGAGTAACTGCCGTCCAAGCTGTCTACGAGCGTCTCTTTCCCTTTCAAATTGATCGTATCGTTCCTGTCGTCATTGTGGATGAACCACTCGACACCGTTGGGTCCAGGCCGTTCGATGACGCCGAAATTGTCGGTCGCAATCTTCACGGCATAGGCGGGCTCACCGGAGGGGGACGCGCCTGGCGTCAGGATCCGCCCCTGTAGCGCGGCGTTCTTTTCGCCGCCGCTGGCCAGCTTGAAGCATGTCCGGCGATATGGCCCCTCGTATCGGGCCACATAGGCCGTTATCCGGCCGTCGGGCGCGATGTAGAGATAGTCTTCCGTCGTCTTTTTCACAGCGCCGATCATCACAGGATGCTCGGCGCTATAAAGACCGGAGACAGGAACGCTCTGGATGCATCCGTCCAAACTCAGCACAGCGATCACGGACACAGGCAGCCGAAAATATTTCGTGCGGTGGTTCTCTAACCATATTGGGAACATGCTTGCCTTCAAAACGCAGAGCTGAGTTGCTTTGTTCTCTACCGCGCTTTAATGGCAGTAGCGAGGACACTCTCTCCTAACTTTGCCGATTTGTAATTGCCAGAGTTCTATGTCCGCTTCTGGGATCGCGGCAACACTATGGTCATGGCGTGCTCGGGTCGCTTCCAGTCACCCGCCGCCAAACCGACGGGACAGAGGCACCGACTCGGCGATCTCGCCGTCTAGAACGAGATCATCCATAGCACCCAGCAACCATAGAGCATCGACCTCGAACCGCAACAGCGTCCGATCCCACCAGCGATCGACAAGATCGCTCAGTGCGGCGGCCTCAGTCGCGTCAAGATCATCCATCAGGTTGTAGATGCCGACGAGGTAAAGATCTGTCTCCCGGCGGCCGAGCGCCCGTTGAACCTTCTTGAAGACGTTGGCGCCACTTCGCCGTTCCGGATAGACACGCAAATACAATCGGCCAATGTTCACGTTTCCCGAAAAAAGGCCCCGAAGTTCTACTTCGATTGGACCGAGGCTCTTGAGTTCGCGCCGCTCGTATTCGCCGATCACGGGCGGCGTCTTCTGACCGACTGCCAGAGAACCGCAGACGGTGGCATGCAGTCTGTCTTTGCGTTGATCCAGCACGCACCAAGCAATTTTTCGAGAGAACGGAGATGCCGACAGCGCCTGATTCAGCTCCTGGAAGGCCGCCGATCGGAACAGGGCAGACGAGGAAACCGGCATGGCGAGCGAATAGACGCGTGGGTGTCTACCCATGGCGTATGGCGCATCGGGGCGGGACGAGATGACCCTGGGATGGTCTGGCGCTACCAACGGGAGATGAGCCAGCCGATAAGCGTCATCAAGCGCAAGACCCGCGCCAGGAACGAAACGTGTTCGGCTGCGCTCGTAGCCCAACTCCTCGTCGCCGCAGAATTCGATTGTTGGCGGCGTGCTATCCATCAGGAGTACCGAAGCTCAGCGATAGGGAGGAAGCGGTGACAGGCGACACGTTAGCGTGAGCGCTCGGCAACAATCCAGAGAAGAGACCATCAGTGTGCTTCAAGTGCTGAGGGACGGAACACCGATGTCCGCTTCTGAGATCATGGCCAAGCTTGGTGTATGGCTTTCCTGGGTCGATTCCGGCCGCCTACGAAAGCATCTCTTCGGGACTGAGCGCGTTATTTCCGTGCTTCGAACAGGTCAAGGATCTTCGGTCGCTCGGGTTCGCCATCCATGTAGGGGGCAGGCGTGAGATAGCCGATTGTCCGGAGTGCGCGCACCATAACCTTGCCGGAATCCGGATAGACCCCGATCTCGTCGGGATCGTTGCCGCCGATTGCGAGATAGATAAGATCCTCGTCGAACGGGTTTGCGATCTGATGGGCAATTCCGGTGCCAGCCGGGCACGAGATGCAGTCGCCTGGGCGTATCTCGCGCAGCGTCTCCCCGTAACGGAAGATGCCGCGACCAGCCAGCACGTAGAACACTTCGTCTTCGCGGCGATGGCTGTGAAACGGGCAGGCCGAGCGCTGCGGCGGAACCCGGGTGAGATTGACGCCGAGCCGCCCGGTGAGCGCGGCGAGCGCCGGGGTGAGCGGCCTATAGGTGCCGCCCCAGTGATCGCCCTCCTGATGGTCGATCTCGGCGACGTCTTCGACATTGACGATGAGCGGAGGGGATTCGGTCATGCCGTTAGCCTAGCCGACATTTTTCATTTGATCGACCGAAATGGACCGCTTTCGACACACGACGAGTCCTGGTTGAACGTCATGCTTGGGGCGATTCCGGCCGCTAAGGATCGACCGGCGTATCGATCTTCGACCATTGGCGCCTGACAGATACGGATGGACGGCGACAACCTCAGCGGCGCAATCTAACCATAGATTGAGAACCTAGGAACCGTCCGCATGCTGCGCTTCTCCGATATCGAGTGCCCACGCCCGTCCGAACAAACCCTGGCAGAGCGATACGCCGCGATCAACGAGCGCCTCGGCGTCGGAACGCCCGAGGCGAGGCAACTGGCCTTGGCTGACTGGGATTCGGCAAAGCGGGATCTGGAGACTTGGCTGGCGCTGACAGAAATCCGATTCCATCAGGACACCAGCGACGAGGCGGCTAAGGCGAATCGCGCCCATGGCGATGCCATGAAGGCAGCCGCCCAGGGCCATGACGTGAAGCTGAAGCGGCGCTTGCTCGCCGATGAAGACAGGTTGGGCTTGACGGGCCTAGTCGGGGATCACGCTGTCCGGCTTTGGGAGACGGACGTCACGGCGTTCGATCCAGCGATCGCCGACGATGTCGTGTGCGAGGCCGCGCTGGTCGATAGCTACACGGCGCTGACCGGGTCGGCGAAAATCGAGATCGACGGCAAGACCGTCAACCTCTCTGGCCTCGCGCCATACCTGCAGCACCCTGACCGCGCGATGCGGCACGATGCGGCACGCCTGCGCTGGGAGTTCTTCGAGCGGAACGGCGCCGAGCTGGACCGGATCTTCGACGACCTGATGGCCCTGCGTCACGGCATGGCGACCAAGCTCGGCTACGAGAATTTCGTTGGGTTGGCCTACAAGCGCATGCGGCGCACCGACTACGGCCCGCAGGACGTCGCCAGATATCGCGAGCAGATCCTGACCGAGGTCGTCCCTCTCTTGGCGCGCATCTATGAGCAGCGGCGAGAACAGTTCGGTTGGGACCGCCTCATGGCCTGGGACGAGCCCATCGTCGACCCGGAAGGCAATCCGGCGCCGATCGGGGATGCCGCCGAGCTGCTGACGGCCGCACGCGGGATGTTCGCCGCTCTGGACGAACGGCTCGGCGCCTTCGGCGACATGATGGCCGATGGCGGCTTTCTGGACCTTGAGACCCGTGAGACCAAGGCGCGTGGCGGTTTCTGCACGGTGCTGCCGACGCCGGGCGTCCCGTTCGTCTTCGCGAACTTCACGGGCACCCACGGTGATGCCACGGTGCTGACCCACGAGATCGGCCACGCCTTCCAGATGTGGCAGAGCCGGAACAAGCCGATCATCGAATACCTCTGGCCGACCGCTGAGGCCTGCGAGATCCACTCCATGGCGTTGGAGTTCCTAGCCTATCCCGAACTTGATCGGCTATTCGGCGATGTCGCCGATCGGTATCGGCGTCTACATATGACTTATGCGCTCAACACCTTCGTCATGTGCGCCGCGATCGACCATTTCCAGCACATGGTTTACGAGCGCCCGACGGCGACAGCCGCCGAGCGCCATACGATGTGGCGTGACCTGGAGCGACGCTATATGCCGTGGCGCGACTATGGTGACTTGGCGTATCCGGCGAAAGGCGGCTCATGGCAGTGGATCCTGCACGTCTACATGGTGCCGTTTTATTTCATCGACTACGCGCTGGCCCAGTGCGTCGCCATGCAGCTTTGGACGAAGTCCCAGACCGATCAGGTCGGCACGTTCGATACCTACGCCAAGCTCTGCGCCAGCGGCGGATCGGCGCCCTTCATCGAACTCGTTCGTGACGCAGGTTTGGTCTCGCCGTTTGCCGACGGGGCGCTCAGTGCGAGCGTGGCCGCCGCCGAACGGGAGCTTAAGGCGGCTGGTCTGGTCCGCTGAGACGGCTTGGACCATGGATGATCTAGTCGCTGCTGGCGGCGGTTGGATCCGCCGCCGCCGGGTTAGCCGGGCTGGGTTACAGCGTGGCGCCGACTAGGCTGGTGCCGTTGTCGTTTCTATTGTGACGACGGGCGGCTCCAACTGCGCCTCAGTCTCCAGCGCGGCACCGTTCGAGGCCGACCCCGCATCGCAGGTCAGTCGGCCGCGGAGCGGGTCCTTGCATCGAACGTGGCGCGACCAGACATATGGGTCGTTGCCTCTATAATGTCGGAACCGAGCATGGCCAAGCACATCACCGTTGATTTCGTCTCGGATGTTTCCTGCCCCTGGTGCTTCGTCGGCTTGGGTGGCCTCAGCCAGGCAATCGACCGGCTGGGTGAATTGGTCCGGGTCGACATCAAGTTCCACCCGTTCGAGCTCAATCCAACTATGGGGCCGGAGGGACAGAACATCGTCGAGCATATCGCCCAGAAGTACGGCAGGACGCCGGAGCAAGCGGCTGAGGGCCGCGAAACGCTGCGCGAGCGCGGCGAGGCAGCTGGCGTCGTGATCGACACCGACGACCAGCGCCGGATCTACAACACCTTCGACGCGCATCGCCTGCTCTATTGGGCCGGGCTCGGCACCGGTCAGCGGGCGCTGAAGCGCGCGCTGCTCCAGGCCTATTTCTCGGAGGGTCGGAACCCAAGCGACCATGACGTGCTGGTCGATGTCGCCGAACAGGCCGGGCTTGACGGCACTGCCGCGCGGGAAGTGCTCACGACAGGCCGCTATGCCGACGAGGTTCGTGCCGCCGAGCGCGAGTGGCAAAGCGTTGGCATCACCTCGGTCCCCGCCATCATTCTCGATGGCAAATACCTGATCTCCGGTGGCCAGCCCGCCGACGTTTTCGAACAGGCCTTGCGCCAGCTCGCCTCGGCGGCATAGCTCCGGCGCTCAGGGACCGAGCGCCGCCTTGCCGAACGCGAAGGCCGAGCCGTTCGCACATCGGGGTCGTCGTGCTCAGCTGACCCTCAGGCGCGGCCAATGGGTGCGGCGCGTTTGTCCCATCAAGTTCTAGTTCACGTCGAATAAACTCGCGCGATGCCCGATCGCGAAAGGCGCCTCTCCCCGGATCCCGGCGACCGGTTTTGCCGTCGAGAATGTGAACCTCCGCAAACCGACCGCGTTCGATGATGAGCCGCTTCGCTTGCACCAATGGGACCCATCTCCTGATGACAGCCGGAACCGACGAAGTCGAACTACCCGAGCTCCCGACGCCGGAACGCTTGCAGGAACTGCTGTTCGCCGCCGCCCGTATGGGCCGGGACGACGTGCTTCCGGCGCTGATTCAGGCGGGTGCGGACATCGAAGCAACCGATCAGAAAGGCTACACGGCGCTGATCCTGGCGAGCTACAACGGCCAGGAATCGACAGCGGCCCTGCTGCTGTCGTACGGCGCGCGGGTCGATGCGGGCGACCGCGATCGCGGAAACACCGCCCTGATGGGCGTCGCGTTCAAGGGCTACAGTGTGATCGCAAGGTCGCTCATCGATGCAGGGGCGGACGTGAACGCACGAAACTTTGCCGGACAGACGGCGCTCATGACGGCGGCGTTGTTCGGCCGGACGGAAATCATCGACATGCTCCTGGCGGTGGGCGCCGATCCGGCTCTTTCGGATGCGAGCGGAAACACGGTCGTGACGCTGGCGCGATCTCAAGGAAACCAGCCGTTGGCGGATCGCTTCTTGGCCATGTGAGCGGCAGGATCCACGATACCGTCGAACCGCCGCGAGACGTCGTTCTCGCCGAGCTGTGCGAAGGAACGTTGAAGGCCGCCGTGAGACGAAAGTGGCCGGGATAGGGCTCGCCCGCGCCGGAATTCTGACCCGGGTTGGCCTCCGATCAACGACAGCATGCGTGTCCGGGCGGATCGGCCGCCTCGCTGCACATGCTGCCGTCGCAGTGTCAGAGAGCCTTGAGATTGACCGCCGACGTCTTGCCCTTCTTGGGATCGCGCTCTTCCTCGTACGAGACGTTCTGCCCCTCGTTCAAGCCGTTCATACCCGCGCGCTCGACGGCGCTGATGTGAACGAAAATGTCCGTGCCGCCATTGTCCGGCTGAATGAATCCGAAGCCCTTGGCCGAGTTGAACCACTTGACGGTACCGTTGGGCATTTGCTTCCTCCGATTGTGGGACGACGATCCCGCGCGTTGAACGCCGGTCGCCCCTGTTGAGCAAATGAAGCTGATAAGCCAATTTTAGCGGCCGCACACCAAGCTACAATGCGCTCCAGTCATGCTGACGAAATTCATCCGAGGCCGCGTGAGCTTTGGTAGACCGGCCCGTTCTCGACCCGTTGACGTCCTCGGCCTTACCGAGCATGGGCGTGTCGTCGGGCCCAATGCAGGCGGGACGTCCATGCCTCGACCGTCATCGCGGCGATGAAAGCCATGAGCGGAACGTCGACCAGCGGCCGATCGCTCAGGAGTTCGGCGCGAGGTCGATCCAGCTATCCTTCATGGCCTGATCATGCTTCGGCGTCAGCGCCGTCCGAACCGGGATCTCGACCCAGCGCGCGCTGCGTGTCGGAGATACTCGCGCAGTCC
>Ga0302310_10004336_pt1 | contig 10702 bp, 9 predicted proteins | sample III_Palsa_N1_2_FD_200451 | JGI IMG/M metagenome (GOLD analysis project Ga0302310, IMG submission 200451) | Peat permafrost microbial communities from Stordalen Mire near Abisko, Sweden - III_Palsa_N1_2 | ecosystem: Environmental > Terrestrial > Soil > Palsa > Peat permafrost | place: Sweden... | reverse complement strand
TTCGCGGGAGCGACTGCGCCTACAGCGCTTCGCCCTTCAACAGCCGCGGCACCTCGCCGGATAATCCCGCGGCCTGGCGGATGAACAGGCTTTTCAGCGGCGGGGCGCGGTCGACCAGTCCCAATCCGATGTCGCGCACGGTGCGCAACAGCCTCGATTCGTTCGAGAACAGAAGATTGAGCGAGTTCGTCGCAAGCCCCATCGCCATGGTGTCGAATCGCCGCCAGCGCTGATAGCGATCGAGCACATCGGCCTGGCCGAGATCGATGCCGAGCCGCGCCGCGTCGACGATCACCTCGGCAAGGGCTGCGACATCCTTCAGGCCCATATTGAGCCCCTGCCCGGCGATCGGATGAATCACATGCGCGGCGTCGCCGACCAGCGCCAGCCGCTCGCCGATAAAGGAGCGCGCCACGAAATAGCCGAGCGGAAACGCGCGCGGGCTGTCCAGCGCCTTGATCTCGCCGAGATGCAGGCCAAAGCGCCGTTCGAGTTCGCCGTGAAATTCGTCTTCGCCCAACGCCACCATGCGCGTCGCCTCGGCGCGCTTCTCGGTCCACACCAGCGACGAGCGTTTTCCGCGCAGCGGCAGGATCGCAAACGGTCCGGAGGGCAGGAAATGTTCTTCGGCGCGGCCGTGATGCTCGCGTTCGTGGCCGACCGTCACGACGATGCCGGATTGATCGTAGTCCCAGCCATGGGTGGCGATCCCGGCTTGTTCGCGCAGTTTCGAGCGCGCGCCGTCGGCCGCCACCAGCAGGCTCGCCTCGATCACGCTGCCGTCGGCCAGCGTCACATCGACGCCGTCCGGGCGCGCGGTAAAATCCGTCACCGCCGCGGCCTTGAGATCGATGCCCTCGGCGGTGGCGCGCTGCACCAGCACATCGACCAGATGACGGTTTTCGATCATATGAGCGAACGGCTCGCCCGGCTCGACATTCCCCGCAAAGGTCAGGAACACCGGACGGGTCGCGTCATCGAGCCTGGAGTCGGTGACGACCATGTCGAGAATGGGCTGCGCGTCGGCGGCGACCTGGTCCCACACCCCGATGGCATCGAACAGCCGGCGGCAGGCGGCGACGATGGCGGTGGCGCGCGGATCGCGGCTCGGCCTCGTCCCCAGCGCCGGATCGGCCACGATGATCGGAAGCTCGGCGCCAAGGCCCTGACGCAGCGCCAGCGCCAGCGCCAATCCGGCAAAGGCGCCGCCGCCGATGACAATACTTCGCTGTGCCGACATATTGGACCCTGCTCACGCCGAGAAACTGGAAAAACTGGACTTGGAAACCAGACTTGGAAACCAGACTTGGAAACTGGACTTGCTACCTGATTATAGCTGGGCGAAACAGGTACAGGAAACAAGGCCTTGTATCCTTGATCGTCATTCCGGGCTCGAGACTTCGTTTTGTCCCGGAATGACCAGGAAACGAAAGCGCTTCCATGTCCAAAGGACTGATCGACCTGATTTCCATTCTCGATCTGGAGCCGATCGAGGTGAACATGTTTCGCGGCAGCAGCCCGAAGACGAGCTGGCAGCGGGTGTTCGGCGGGCAAGTGATTGGACAGGCGATGGTGGCGGCATGCCGCACCGTCGAGGGCCGGCTGCCGCATTCGCTGCATTGCTATTTCATCCTGCCGGGCGATCCGCAGATTCCGATCATCTACGAGGTCGAACGATTGCGCGACGGCAAGAGCTATTCGACCCGCCGGGTCACCGCGATCCAGCACGGCCACGCGATCTTCTCGATCATGGTGTCGTTTCATGTCGAAGAGCACGGCGCGTTCGACCATCAGGACAAGATGCCCGACGTGCCGCCGCCGGAAAAACTGACCGCGGAGGAAATGGCAAAGCAGCCGATGTTCCGCGAGATGCCGGAGTTCATCCGCCGCTATTATGAATCCGATCGTCCGATTGAATTGCGGCCGGTCGAGCTCGGCCGCTATTTCGGCCAGAAGATCGAGGACGGCCGCATCCATGTCTGGATCCGCACCGCGTCGAAACTGCCGGACGATCCGGCGCTGCATATGTGCGCGCTGGCCTATGCATCGGATTTTTCGCTGCTCGATGCGGCGATGGCGCGCTACGGCCGGACATTGTTCGACAAGCGCATGATGCCGGCGAGCCTCGATCATGCGATGTGGTTTCACCGGCCGTTTCGCGCCGACGAATGGCTGCTTTACGCCCAGGACTCGCCGAGCGCGCAAGGCGGCCGCGGCCTGACCCGTGGCCTGATCTTCAAGCAGGACGGCACGCTGGTGGCCTCGGTCGCGCAGGAAGGCTCGCTGCGCGAGCGCAAGTAAGCGTTGGTCTAAGCCGCCGGTTCGACCAGCGCGACCTGCGAGACGTACCATCGCGCATACCAGCGTACCAGCCAGGGAATCGGAATCACCAGCACGCAGCCCCAGCTGAACAGCACGGTGCGCCACAGCATCGCCCATCCGGTCGCGTTGAACACGACCTCGCGCCGCGTGCCCTCGATGTGACGGCACATCCACCGTGTCTGCGCGGTGTAAACCCACGCCCAGCCGATGATGGTGACGATGGACAGGAATCCCAGGATGATCCAGCCCAGATAACCCCAGATTGACCCCGAGAAGCTGAGCCCGAGCGGCCGCCCGTTCGACGCGATATTGGCGACCAGCCATTTGATGGCGAGCCAGTACAGTGCGAACTGGATCAGAACCGAGAGGGCGTTGATATACTGGTTTCCGGTCAGGCCAAGACCGATCGAGAGCACAATCGCGCCGAAGTACCACGGAAGAAGGGTGACCGCCGTGCCCGTGAAGGTGAGATTTGGCCGCGCCGGGACCTGGACGCAGGAAACCATCCACCTGCAATACATGACAAAGACCCACGGGAACGGGATGATGAGCAGAGCGCTGATGAAGAGCACCACCGAGCGCCAAATGAACTGCCAAATTCCGAAATCGATCGCGAGCGATCCGTTACCCCAGCCCCCGGCGCTTGCCGGCGGCCCACCCGAATCAGACACCGCCGGCGGGCCTGAGGCCGCCGAGAACAGGCCCGGGATACCCCCCGCCGGCTGCCAATTCGTCATGCCTTCGCACCAGACCAGGGTGGCCGCCGTGACGATGCCCCGGGCGATGAAACCGTCGAGCTGGGCCTGCGAGTAAGGGCCCTGCTGTTGGCCTTGGGATGCGAAGAACCAGGATCGGTTTGACATCATCGTCCCCCATGGCGTTTTCAGGCGAAGCCTGTCCCGGAGCGATATCCGGGCTGGATACCGGTTCGCGCAAAAAAACGCGTCAAAACGAGAAATTAGAGTACCGCGGGCAGCCGACCCCACAAGACGCTGGCCAGAACCTCCGGCCAGCACCACGAGCAATCAGATCGCATCTTGGCGGATGATCCCCTCACCTGTACAGCAGGCTACCGGGCGAAAGCTCGCCGCCGCAATTGTTTTCCGGCCGGGCCGGCAACTTTTTGTGCCATTGGTGCAGAAAGATGCCAGACTTGCGCGGGACGCAAATCCAGAGCGTGACTGACCTTTCGAATTTGACCTTTCGAATCTGAAAAATGAAGGCCTGAACATGAAGCTCGTTGTTGCCATCATCAAACCCTTCAAGCTTGACGAAGTACGCCAGGCGCTCACCGCGATCGGGGTCAGCGGCATGACCGTGACCGAGGTCAAGGGTTACGGCCGTCAAAAGGGTCACACTGAAATCTATCGCGGCGCGGAGTATGTGGTGAATTTCCTGCCGAAGTTGCGGATCGAGATCGCCGTCGCATCGGATCTCGCCGACAAGGCGGTCGAGGTCATTAGCGCCAGCGCGCGCACCGGACAGATCGGCGACGGCAAGATATTCGTGACGCCGATTGATCATGCGTTGCGGATCCGGACCGGCGAAACCGACAGCGACGCGCTCTGATTTCCCGCCCTTCCGTCACACCCGGCAACCACGCCTGGCGGCTCCAGAGCAGCCGGCCGCCCGGTCTGGCGGTGTCGTCTGGCAGCGCCACATGTGCCATGCCGTCAGGGAGCCCGCTGCTGCCGTGAGCAGCCCACGAAATATTCCCCATCCAAATACCTTTTGACTGCCCTCCCCATGGGCAGCATTATGTCGGGACTCTGTCCTGCTTCTTTGGTGAGCGGCCATGATTAAGGTTTGGGCGCGACCGAATAGCGCAGTTCCGAGGGGACCCGGCAAACCCCGAAAAGGTCCGCGTTCATAGTCCGTTAGGGAATGCCGACGATCTGGCACGGCATTTGATTCTACCAGTTCTGGCTGTGCCCGCGTAGTGAACTTCTCCGTGGTGAACCTCAGTCGAGAACGCTCGATCAAGTCGGGATTGGGCCCAAGCGGGGATACGACCCATGAAAATTGTTATGGCGATCATCAAGCCATTCAAGCTCGAAGAAGTCCGTGACGCCCTGACCGCCATCGGCGTTCACGGTCTAACGGTGACGGAAGTCAAGGGATATGGCCGGCAGAAGGGCCACACGGAAATCTATCGCGGCGCTGAATATGCGGTGAGCTTCCTGCCCAAGATCAAGATTGAGGTCGCTGTCGCTACCGATCAGGTCGACAAAACCATTGACGCAATCACGTCAGCTGCAAAAACCGGACAAATCGGCGACGGTAAGATCTTCGTCATCAACCTCGACCATGCGGTCCGCATCCGCACCGGCGAGGCCGATGCCGCGGCCCTCTGATTTCGCGCTCACCCTTATTCAATCAGGAGTACAATCAATGACGTTCAAGCGTCCCTATCGCGCGGGATTGGCGGCCCTCGCAGTCGGTCTGTTCGCGGCGACCGCTGCCTATGCGGAACCAACTGTCAACAAGGGCGACAATGCCTGGATGCTGACATCGACAGTGCTGGTGCTGTTGATGACGATCCCCGGCCTTGCGCTGTTCTATGGCGGCCTGGTCCGCTCCAAGAACATGCTCTCGGTACTGATGCAGGTGTTCTACACCGTGTGCATGGTCACCATCCTCTGGGCGCTTTACGGCTACAGCCTCGCCTTCACCGGAGGCTCCGACTTCATCGGCGGCTTCTCGAAAGCCTTCCTGATGGGCGTGACGCCGGACTCCAAGGCCGCGACCTTCAGCGTCGACGCCAATATCTCCGAGCTGGTGTATGTCTGCTTCCAGATGACCTTCGCGGCCATTACCCCCGCGCTCATCGTCGGCGCCTTCGCCGAACGCATGAAGTTCTCGGCGGTTGCCCTGTTCATCCCGCTGTGGGCGACGCTGATCTATTTCCCGATCGCGCACATGGTCTGGTACTGGGCCGGACCGGACGCGATCTCCGATGCGGTCAAGGCTCTTGCGGCGGCCGGTGATGCGGCGGCAAAGACCGCGGCGCAAGCCAAACTCGACGCCGTCAACGCCGACGCCGGCTGGGTCTTCAAGAAGGGCGCGATCGACTTCGCCGGCGGCACCGTGGTGCATATCAACGCCGGCATCGCAGGTCTCGTCGGCGCGCTGATCATCGGCAAGCGTACCGGTTACGGCAAGGATCTGATGGCCCCGCACTCGCTGACCATGTCCATGATCGGCGCGTCGCTGCTCTGGGTCGGCTGGTTCGGATTCAACGCCGGATCGAATCTCGAAGCCAATGGCGGCGCCGCGCTCGCCATGACCAACTCCTTCGTCGCAACCGCGGCGGCGGCGCTGTCGTGGATGTTCGCGGAGTGGATGATCAAGGGCCATCCCTCGGTGCTCGGCGCCATCTCGGGTGCCGTGGCGGGTCTCGTCGCGGTCACTCCCGCGGCCGGCTACGCCGGTCCGATGGGAGCGATCGTGCTCGGCCTCGTGGTCGGCGTGGTCTGCCTGTTCTTCGTCACCGTGGTGAAGAACGCGCTCGGCTACGACGACTCGCTCGACGTGTTCGGCGTCCACTGCATCGGCGGAATCGTCGGCGCGCTTGGCACCGGCATCCTGGTCAATCCGGCGCTCGGCGGCGCCGGCATCATGGACTACACCACCGGCAAGATCGCCGACTACGACTTTACCGCGCAGATGATTTCGCAGTGCTGGGGCGTCGGCACCACGCTGGTGTGGTCAGGCATCGGTTCGGCGATCCTCTACAAGGTCGTCGACGTCATCGTCGGCCTGCGTGCCAATGTCGAGAGCGAACGCGAAGGTCTCGACATCACCGAGCACACCGAGCGGGCCTACAATATGTGAGTTCTCCCGGGGCGCGATCTCCCGAGGTCGCGCCCAGAACTACGGTTTGGGCACATACCCGGCAATGCCCCGACCGTTGAGGGGCTCCAGCGCAAGTTGGAGCCCCTTTCTTTTTGAGCAACAAGCATCACTCAAGTTTCATCCGCCTCCGGCGCGATCAACGTCGCTGTCGGAAAATAATTTCGATAGCGAGCATCGCGCGTCAGCAACGGCAAGCGCTCGACGGCAGCATGAGCACCGATAAGCAAGTCCGGTAGCACGCCCGTGCGAATGCCGCCGGCGCTCCGATATTGTGTGAAGGCTTTCCCTGCGAGAAAGAGTGCCATTCGCGGGATTGGCACGACCGTGATGCCAGCGGTGGCCAACGCGGCATCAAAATCCTCGATGCTTCGAAAGCGGACTGAGATCTCCGCATAAATCACATCATTGATCAGCAGCGGTCCATCAAGGTCCGCAGCTTCCAGCTGCGCCGAGGACCATCCATACCAACGAGGATCGTCGGTGAAGACGTCGATCAGGACATTCGAATCCACCAATGTCATGGGGCTACTCCCCGCGGGTCATCGCCATGATCTCGTCGGTGGAAAGTCCGGGACCGGCAATCCCGCGCAGCTTCGCGAACCGGCTCGGCTGACGCGTCCCGTCGGCCTTCTCAATGACGATGCTGCCGTCGGCGGCACGCCTGAAAGCGACCTGACTGCCGGGGCCGATTCCCATATGATCGCGGACCGGTTTTGGGATTGTCACCTGGCCCTTGCTAGTGACCGTGGTCGCCATCGCAAGCCTCCAAAAGTAATACTTCGAATTGATATGGTAATATCGAGCAAATTGTCCCGTTCCGTCGATGGTTAATCGTGTCTTAACCTCGCCGTATCTATGGTGGTTTGATCCGTTTCCGGCCGGTCTCACCCTACGATCGGCGGCTTCAAGAGTGCTGGCGCGACACCTATGGCCATGACCGCTTCATCCCGTGCGCCGCAGGGCGCCGGAAGTCCGCAGAGCGAGCGTTCGCCATTCGCGCGATTGACTGAATTGCTGGCGCCGTATCAGCCCGCCAAGCCCTTGATAACGCTGTCATTGGGTGAGCCGCAGCATCCGGTGCCGGACTTCGTCGGCCCGGTGCTGGCCCGCCATATCGCCGATTTCGGCCGCTATCCCATCGCCAGGGGGATCGAGCCGTTCCGGCGCGCGGCGGCGAACTGGCTTTCCAGCCGATTTGACCTGCCGCGGGGAATCGATCCCGAAACCGAGCTTCTGGTGCTCAATGGCAGCCGCGAGGGACTGTTTTTCGCGGCAATCACGGCGGCCCGTTACGTCGGCGAGCGCAAGGGCAGGCCGGCGATCCTGCTGCCCAATCCATTTTACCCGGCCTACGGCGCCGGGGCCCGCGCCGCGGGTTGCGAGCCGATCTATCTGCCGACCACGCTGGCCAACGGCTTCCTGCCCGATCTCGACGCGCTCGACGACGCGACGCTGGCCAGGACCGTGGCGATCTACATTGCGTCGCCGGCGAATCCGCAGGGCGCGGTGGCCTCACGGGACTATTTCGGCCAGCTGAAAAAACTCGCCGACCGCTTCGGCTTCATGATCCTGAGCGACGAGTGCTATTCGGAAATCTATACCCAGCAGGCGCCCGGCAGCATGCTGGAATGCGCCGGGCCCGACTTCACCAATGTCGTTGCGTTTCAGTCGCTCTCGAAGCGCTCGAACCTGCCGGGCATGCGGGTCGGCTTTGCCGCCGGCGACAGCAAATTCCTCGGCGCCTATCACGAACTGCGCAATGTTGCCGCACCCCAGGTGCCGGTACCGCTGCAGCATGTCGCGGTCGCCGCCTATAGCGACGAAGTGCATGTCGAGGAAAATCGACGGCTTTACCGTCTCAAATTCGATCTCGCCGATCAGATCCTCGGCAATCGCTATGGCTATCGTCGCCCGGCCGGCGGCTTCTGCGTATGGCTCGATGTGTCGGCCCATGGCGGCGACGAAGCGGCGACGGTGAAGCTGTACAGGGACGGCGGCGTGCGCGTGGTGCCCGGAAGTTACCTGGCGCGGCAGCAACCCGACGGCAGCAATCCCGGCGCCGGATATATTCGACTGGCGCTGGTGCAGGACAGTGAAACAACGGCCGAGGCGTTGCACCGGCTGGTCAAAATTCTCGATTAATCGCGGGGCCCCATGAGCATGCCGGCGATCGAACGTGTCATCCCCCTGGTCGGCCAGTTGCCGGCGGCCATCCGCGAGGTGCTGGCGCGACGGCTGCGCGAGCTCGCCGGTCTGGGATTGCTGGTGGTGTCCGGCGCCACGGCGGCGGCGCTGATGACATGGTCGGTGCAGGACCCGAGCCTCAGCCACGCGACGTCGCGCGCGATCCGCAATATCGTGGGCTATCCCGGCGCCATCGGCGCTGATCTCCTGATGCAGATTCTCGGCCTTGGCGCGATCATGCTGATCCTGCCGGTGGCCGTATGGGGCTGGCGCATGCTGACCCATCGCAGCTTCGACCGCGAAGCATTGCGGATCGGATGCTGGATCCTGTGCACGGTGATATCGGCGGGCTTTGCCAGCTGCTGGCCGCATGGCGGGGCGTGGCCGCTGCCGACCGGGCTCGGCGGCGTGGTCGGTGACGCGCTGGTGCGCGCGCCCGCGGTCGTGTTCGGTCCTCCCGGGTTTGTCTATTGCCTGGTGCTCGGAATCATCCTGGGCGCGGCGATGGTCGCCACCTTCCTGGTCGCCAGCGGCATGGGTTCACGTCCGCAGGAACAGGAATCGACGCCGATCGAGGACGACGACGCGCCCTTCGAGGAAGAAGACGACGGCGGCTCGGTCTCGCTGGGATGGGTATTTCACGCCGCGATGAGCGCGAAAGCGCGGCTCGGATGGTTGCTGTCTTTGGCTTACGGCAGGCTGGTCGCAAGTTCGCCGGCGCCGCGCGCCTCTGCTTTCGAACGCCAGGAACCAAATCTCGGCGGCCGTGCAGCTCCGGCGCTGGCACCGCAAGCCGAAGAAGATTTCGAAGACGAGGAAGAAGACGAAGTTCCGGCCGCGCGCGCGCCGCGCAAGAAGGCCGCGCCGAAGGCACTTCAGCGCAAATCATCCGACAGGTTCGAACTGCCCTCGGTGTCGGTGCTGACGGCCCCCAAGGCATCGGACCGCCAGCCGCTCAGCAAGTCCGAACTGGAGACCAACTCGCGCGCGCTGGAAGGCGTGCTCGGCGATTTCGGCGTCCGCGGCGACATCGTCAAGGCTCATCCCGGTCCGGTGGTGACCTTGTACGAACTCGAGCCCGCGCCCGGCATCAAATCGTCGCGTGTGATCGGGCTGGCTGACGACATCGCGCGTTCGATGAGCGCGCTTTCGGCCCGCGTCGCCGTCGTTCCCGGCCGCAACGCCATCGGCATCGAACTGCCGAACGCACATCGGGAAAAGGTCTATTTGCGCGAATTGCTGGCGGTCAAGGATGGCAACGAATCGGTCGCCAAGCTTCCGCTCTGTCTCGGCAAGAACATCGGCGGCGAATCCATCATCGTCGATCTCGCGCGCATGCCGCATCTGTTGATCGCCGGCACCACCGGCTCCGGCAAATCGGTCGCCATCAACACCATGATCCTCAGCCTGGTCTACCGGCTGCGGCCGGATCAGTGCCGGCTGATCATGGTCGATCCCAAGATGCTCGAGCTCTCCGTCTATGACGGCATCCCGCATTTGCTGACCCCTGTCGTGACCGACCCGAAGAAGGCCGTGGTCGCGCTGAAATGGGCGGTGCGCGAGATGGAGGAGCGCTACAAGAAAATGTCCAAGCTCGGGGTGCGCAACATCGACGGCTACAATGCGCGTCTGGTGGAGGCCAGGTCCAAGGGCGAGGAGCTGACCCGCACGGTGCATACCGGCTTCGACAAGGAAACCGGCAAGGCGGTCTATGAGGACGAGAAGCTCGATCTCGACCCGCTGCCCTACATCGTCATCATCGTCGACGAAATGGCCGACCTGATGATGGTCGCCGGCAAGGATATCGAAGGCGCGGTGCAACGGCTGGCGCAAATGGCGCGTGCCGCCGGGCTGCATGTGATCCTCGCCACCCAACGGCCGTCGGTCGACGTCATCACCGGCACCATCAAGGCCAACTTCCCGACCCGTATCTCGTTTCAGGTTACCTCGAAAATCGACAGCCGCACCATCCTCGGCGAGATGGGCGCCGAGCAACTGCTCGGACAGGGCGATATGCTCTATATGGCCGGCGGCGGACGCATCAGCCGCGTGCACGGACCCTTCGTCTCGGACGAAGAGGTCGAGAAGGTGGTGCGCCATCTCAAGTCGCAGGGCCAGCCGGAATACCTGGAAGCGGTCACGGCGGAGGAGCCCACCGACGAAGACGGCGCGGTATTCGATTCCACCGGCATGGGTGGCGATGGCGCCGGCGACCTGTTCTCGCAGGCCGTGGCGATCGTCAAGCGCGACCGCAAGGCCTCCACCAGCTACATTCAACGCCGGCTGCAAATCGGATATAACCGCGCCGCGTCGCTGATGGAGCGTATGGAACTCGAGGGCA
>Ga0302310_10004332_pt1 | contig 10706 bp, 8 predicted proteins | sample III_Palsa_N1_2_FD_200451 | JGI IMG/M metagenome (GOLD analysis project Ga0302310, IMG submission 200451) | Peat permafrost microbial communities from Stordalen Mire near Abisko, Sweden - III_Palsa_N1_2 | ecosystem: Environmental > Terrestrial > Soil > Palsa > Peat permafrost | place: Sweden... | reverse complement strand
GGAGGGTGGTGCCGGGTTGGCCGGCGTACTGGGGCGAGGGGGCGGCGGTGACAGTGTGGCAGTGACGCCAGTAGGCGAAGGGGCCGCGGAGTTGGAGGTCGCAGAAGGATTCGTTCCAGCGGAAGTCTTCGATTTGGGCTTCCCATGGAATGCGCATGGGGAGAAGAGGGATGGGGCGGAAGCTGAGGGTTAGGCGGGTGCCCGAGCCGGCGGCGATGCCGGGGTAACGCGGCGAGCCCGGTGGGCGCGGCGAGGGTGGGGCGAAGACGGCTTCTTCGATGCGGGCGCGTTGCCAACGGGGTAGCAGGCGAGGCAGGTTTTCGGGGTTGGCGAAGAAGGCGAAGACCAGCTCGGGCGGGTAGGGGAGCCATTGGGCGGTTTCGAAGGTGAGGCGCATAAGAGTCAAGTTTGACAGGTGGAGCGGGCGAAGATCGCACCGGAATTTCGATATCGGACTTGCTTAGTCCTAGATTTGGGGTAGAGTTGTTAATGGATATCGGACTGAAAAAGTCTTGATTCGAGTGTACAAGAAGGAAGAAGAGCCGAGTGAGCCGCAGGAAGAAGATTTATAGCAAGACGGGGTTGGGTATTGGGAGGGTTTGGGGAACCAGGACCAAGCTGGTGGCGTTGGCGACAGCGGCAGCGTATGCGGTGAGTGGGCGGGGATGGGCGGTGGCGCAGCAGATGGTGGCGAGTCTGCCGAAGGAGCCGACTCCGGCGCAGTTGCCGGTGCGGCGGTTTCATATTGTGGCCGGGCCGCTGGATGCGGCGATCGAGGCGTATCGCGCGCAGAGTGGAGTTGATGTGAAGCTGGCGATTGCGGCAGCGGAGTTGGCTGGGTTTAAGACCAGCGACGTGAGCGGGTTGTATACGAAGGATTCGGCTCTGCGGCAGTTGCTGGCGGGGACGGGGTTGAGCTTCAAGTTCGAGGGCGCGGATACGGTGACGGTGGGGATACGGGCGTCGGAGTCTGTGGATGTGAGCGCGGCGGTGGCGGATGCGGTGTCGATGGGGAAGTTTACGGAGCCGCTGCTGGATACTCCGCAGACGGTGGAGGTGGTGCCGCAGTTTGTGTTGCAGGAGGAACAGAACCGGACGTTGCTGGATGCGGTGAGGAATGTGCCGGGGATCAGCATTGCGGCTGGAGAGAGTGGAGCGCAGGGCGACAGCCTGACGATACGCGGGTTCACGGCGCGCAACGATATTTATCTGGATGGGATACGCGACTTTGGCAGCTACTACCGCGACAGCTTCAACTTCGACCAGGTAGAGGTGCTGGAAGGGCCTGCGGGCGTGCAGTTTGGGCGCGGATCTACGGGTGGGGTGATCAACCAGGAGAGCAAGGTGCCGGCGGCGGACAAATTTGTGAATGTGGATTCACAATTTGGGACGGACCTGACGCGGCGGATTTCCGCGGACATCAATGAGCCGCTTAATGATGTAACGAGTGGTGCGGCGTTTCGATTGAATGCAGTTGCGACCGAGGGCGGCGTGGCGGGACGGCCGTATGACGAGAACCGGCGGTTTGGGCTGGCGCCTTCGATCAGCTTTGGGATGAACTCGCCGACGCGGCTGACGATCAGCTACTTCCACTTTACGGAGAGCGATACGCCGGACTATGGGCTGCCGTGGTTCTTCAATAAGCTGGCGCCGGGAGTGAATCGGCACTCTTATTTTGGGTTTCCGGATGAGAATTTTTTGAAGACGAACGACGACATCCTTACGGCGAAGGCGAACCATACGTTTGCCAACAATGTGGATGTGCATACGATCGCGCGGTGGGCGAACTATCCGCGGGATGTGCAGATCACCGAGCCGCAGATCTGCACGAACGTGAGCCAGCCTACGCCGGTGGGGACGTATGTGCTGCCGTTTCCGGCGACGTCGGCGAACTCCGTTCCGGGGAGTGCGCTGAATACGTCGGCGTTGTGCGGGTATACGCCGGCGAGCAATCCTGCACCTGGGCAGCTTGCGGTGAACCGCAACCAGATCCAGATCAAGAGCGTGGAAGGCGATCTGTGGGACCAGACGGAGGTGACGGCGAAGTTCAAGGTTGCGGGGGTGCGGAACGATTTTGTGGGCGGTGTCGAGGGCGGGCAGGAGGTATCGAACCCGATCAAGACGAGCTACTCGGCGAATGTTTCGACGACGTACAACAATGTGGCTTCGACGCCGGTGGTGGTGAAGGGCTCGCTGAATACGGTGACGCCGACGAACCTGATTGCGGTGACGCCGGCGGATGTGTTTTCGGGGGCTGGCTATATTGCGTCGATTACGCATGTGAAGTCGCAGAGCGTGGGGCTTTATTTTGTGGACACGCTGAAGCTGGGACGGTTTGTGGAGTTGAGCGGCGGGGTGCGGTGGGACTACTTCGACACGCTGTTCAATCTGTATGCTCCGGCGACGAGCGTGCAGGGAGCTACGCTGACGGCGGCGATCCCTTATACGTCGCAGACGGTGGAGCAGCCGAGCTACCGGGCGGCGTTTGTGTTCAAGCCGAATGCGCATGGCAGCGTTTATTTCGACTATGGGACGAGCTTCGATCCATCGGCGGAGACGCTGAGCTTGAGCGTGTCGTCGAGCTTGTTGCCGCCGGAGGAGAATGAGACGTTTGAAGCCGGGGCGAAGTACAGCTTGCTGAACAACCGGCTGAAGATGGAGGGCGCGTGGTTCCATACGCAGAAAGACAATGCGCGGGAGACCGATCCAACGAACTCGAACAACATTGTGCTGGCGGGCAATCAGCTGGTGCAGGGCGTGCAGGGCAGCGCGGTGGGACGGCTGGGCGGCGGCACGGATTTCGTGCTGGGGTATGCGTATCTGTCGAGCCAGGTGTTGTACTCGAAGCTGTTTCCGAACTCGATTGGGTATCCGCTGGCGAATGTGCCGAAGCAGACGTTCAATGGGTTCGTGACGCATAACCTTCCGCTGAAGATGAGCGCGGGGTTTGGCGGGAACTATGTGGCTTCGCGGACGGCAAGCTCGACGGTGCCGTATGTGCCGACGAGTTACTCTGCGCCGATCCCGTTTGCGGCAGGGAGCGCGCCTTGTGCGACAGCGGCGTATCCGACGGTGACCTCGTGCGTGCAGGTGCTCTCGACCGCGATGAAGCAGGTGCCGGGGTATTGGGTGTTCAACGCGATGGTGAAGCGGCCGGTGACCGACAGGATCGAGTTGCAGGCGAATGTTTATAACTTGCTGAATCGGTTTTATATCGACCAGCCACATCCTAGTCATCTGATTCCGGGGGCGGGGCTGAGTGTTTTGGTGGGAGCTAACTGGAGGTTTTGAGGCGCGGAGAAGAGTGCATACTCCAGGGTTAAAGCCCCGCCTTCACCCGGTAGCATGAGGCCCAAGGCTGAAGCCTTGGGTTACCTAGAAGCAAGAGCAGAAGCAAGAGCAACGGCAAAAGAAGAAGCAGATCCCCTGCGGGGATGACAACCAGAAGAGCAAGGTCAACGACAGATGCAGATTCCTCCGCTACGCTGCGGAATGACAAACAAAAGGGTGACACGATGTTGATTGCGATTGAGAAGGTGTTGACGGCGGAGCAGGTGGTTGCAGCGAGGCAGAGGCTGGCAGCCGCGGAGTGGGTTGATGGGCGGGTGACGGCTGGGTACCAGGCGCAGGAGGTGAAACGGAATGCGCAGGTGGCGGAGGGGTCGGCGGTGGCGAAGGAACTGGGGGAGATGATCCTGGCGGGGTTGGCGCGGTCGCCGCGGTTTATGTCGGCGGCACTGCCGCTGCGGGTGTTTCCGCCGATGTTCAACAGCTATGCCGGAGGGCAGACGTTTGGGACGCATGTGGATACGGCGATCCGGCAACTGGCGACGACCGGGCAACGCATCAGGACGGATTTGAGCGTGACATTATTTTTGACGCCTCCGGAGGAGTATGACGGGGGAGAGTTGATCGTGGAAGACAGCTATGGGGAGAAGAGTGTGAAGCTCGCGGCCGGGGATATGGTGCTGTATCCGGCGACGAGCCTGCATCGCGTGGAGCCAGTGACGCGAGGCGCGCGGGTGAGCTCGTTCTTCTGGATACAGAGCATGGTCCGGCAGGATGCGCGGAGGACGCTGCTGTTCGATCTGGATGAGGCGATACAACGGCTGGCGCGGAGTGAGGTTGCGGCGGAGGTGAAGGAGAGCTCGGTGCAGTTGACCGGGGTGTATCACAATCTTTTGCGGCAGTGGGCGGAGATGTAGGAGAGCAGATGGTAGACAGTAGATAGTAGAGAAAGACGAACGGCGCCCTGGTGGGCGCCGTTGGTGGTTGGGGAGGGAGGGTTTTTAGCTGGGCATCAGGACGGTGTCTACGACGTGGATGACGCCGTTGGACTGGAAGACGTCGGCTGTGGTGATCCAGGCGGAGCCGCCCTTTTCGTCGGTGATCTTGATCTTGCCCATGTCCTCTGTGAAGGTGAGCTTGCCGCCTTCGACCGTGGTTGCGACGTAGGAGCCTTTGCCCTTCTTGATCCAGGACTTGAGGTCCTTGGAGGAGATATTGCCGGCTACGACATGGTAGGTGAGGATCTTGTCGAGGGTGGCTTTGTTCTCGGGCTTGACGAGGGTGTCGACGGTGCCGGCGGGGAGCTTGGCGAAGGCGTCGTTGGTGGGGGCGAAGACGGTGAAGGGGCCTGCGCTGTTGAGGGTGTCGACCAGGCCGCCGGCCTTGACGGCAGCGACGAGGGTGGTGTGGATGGGGGAGTTGACCGCGTTGGCAACGATGGTCTTGTCGGGATACATGGCGGCACCACCGACGGTGGGGTCCTTCATCTGGGCGGAAGCGGCGAGAGACGTGACGGCGAACGTTGCAGCAGCCAGCAGAGTGAGCAGAGTGTTCTTCATGGTGTTTTCCCTTTCATAGGAGCGAAGCTGTAGTTGCTATCTCGTGCTTGCCGCACTCGATGCACACTTTACTAACGGGGGATGGGGGGAAGTGGATTGGCGGGGAGGAAAGAAGATTGCAAAAATGTTTTGCGATGGCTAAACGCCAGGGCAAATATGGCGAGCGAGGTTCGGATGTATTGACAAAGGAGGAGTGCGCTCGTCAACTGAGAGCAAGAGCGTGACCCAACATAACCCATCTGCGGAGGCGGTACAGCGAGCGGAGGCGATCCGCTCGAAGCGCAATGAGTCGCGTGGGCTGCTGCTGGTGGGGTTGTTCAAGATGAGCAAGGCGGTGTTCTTTGGAGCGCTGGCCGCGGGCGCGTTGAACCTGGTGCACCGCAATGTGGGCGAGCTGGCGCAGCAACTGGTGGATGCCCTGCATATGGAGGGGCACCTGGTGAATGTGCTGCTGGATAAGGCGGACCTGATCGACAACCATCATCTACGGCAGGCGGGGATATTGTCGTTTGCGTACTCGATCGTGTGCGTGATCGAAGGCACGGGGCTGATGATGCGCAAGACCTGGGCCGAGTACTTTACGGTGGTGCTGACGGTGGCGGCGCTGCCTTATGAGACGTTTGAGGTGATCGCGCACTTTTCGGGGTTCAAGGTGGGGTTGCTGGGGCTGAACCTGGTGGTGCTGGTTTATTTGCTGTGGCTGTTGCGGCGGATGAGGCTGAAGGAACAGGAAGTAGGAAGTAGGAAGTAAGGAAGGACAAGAGGCGGAGCGAGGGGCGCTTTCGCTTTTGCTTCGCCTACCGCAAAGTAGCGGAACTGGCAAGTGTGAGGTTGGGTACGAACCGAAAGTGTAAACACAAGATGTAGTGGGTGGGTGGGAGATATCCGCAAGGGGCTGGATTTTCCACATTTTGCGTGGAAATAGGGGAGTGGATTCCTAATTTAGGGCTTTACACGGGGGGCGATCCGGGGGATTCTTCTTGTGGAGCCAAGTGGTCCAAAGTGGTCAAGAATAGACAAATTGGATTCACGAACACTCATTTAGTGTACTCCGGCTTGGATTCTTTGAGATTTCGAAGGTACCGGTAGAGGTTCAGGAATATGTTTCGGGGCAATCACCCAGCGCGCGTCGACGAAAAGGGCCGGTTAAAGGTCCCGGCGGACTTTAAGGCGTTGCTATCGGGTGGGGCGGATGAGAAGCAAGTGTTTTACATCACGAGCAAGGACGGGAAGCGGGCTGAGGTTTGGCCGCTGAAGGCGTGGGAGGAAGTGGAGGCGCGGTTGGCCAAGATTCCGAACATGAACCCGGCGAAGCAGAAGTTTTTGGACGTGACGAGTTATTACGGCGCGATGGCGGAGATGGACAACCAGGGACGGCTGTTGATTCCGCAGTTGCTGCGGGAGTCGGCGAAGGTTGGCGGCAAGGAAGCGGCGGATGTTGTGGTGTTCGGGAAGCAGGATTACCTGGAAGTGGCGAACCGCGAGATGTTTGAGGCTGAGCTGAACAAGGCTCCGCTGAGTGTTGACCACCAGGCCGCCTTAGCTGGTTTGGGTCTGTAGGCCGGCTGGATTGGGATTGTAAGGATTTAGCTCCTGAGTGGAGCGCATGAGGCGGAACGATGGATAGACCGCAACATGTACCGGTTCTTTTGGAAGAGAGTTTGAACTTTCTGAATGTGCGGCCTGGCGGCGTGATTGTAGATGCGACGCTGGGTTTTGGAGGCCACTCGGCTGCTATAGCGAAAAAGCTTGGCGGGAACGGCAAGCTGATTTGCTTTGATCGCGATGTTGAGGCGATGGAGAAGGCGCAGCAACGATTGAATGCGCTGGCTGAAGAGTTGGGAACGGAGATGCCCGAGGTGCGGTATGTGGCGCGGGCGTTTTCGGAGATGGCCGACGAGGTTGAGCCGGGAAGTCTGGATGGATTGCTTGCGGACTTTGGCGTGAGCAGTATGCAACTGGACGAGGCGCACAGAGGATTTAGTTTTCGGGCCGATGGGCCGCTTGATATGCGGATGGATGCGCGCAGCGAGCTGACGGCCGAACAAGTGGTAAATCAGGCGGACGAGGAAGACCTCGCGAACCTGATTTACGAATTCGGAGAGGAAAGGAGGTCGCGGAGAATCGCCAGAGCTATTGTGCGGGCCCGGCCGATTACGACGACAGCGGAATTAGCTCGAATCGTATCGGCCGAGGCCCCGCCAATAAAAGGCGAGAAGATCCATCCGGCGACCAGGACTTTCCAGGCGCTTCGAATTCGAGTGAATGATGAGCTGGGCGAGATTCAAACGCTGCTGAAGAGCGCGGGGTCTCTGCTGAAGCCGGGAGGGCGAGTGGTGACGATTAGTTTTCACTCGCTGGAAGACAGATTGGTGAAGGACGCTTTCAAGGATGCGGGCCGGGCCGGAGTTTTGGAAGTGCTGACGAAGAAGCCGGTTGTGGCGAAGGAACAAGAGGCACTGCGGAACCCGCGATCGAGAAGCGCGAAGTTGAGAGCGGCAGAGAAGATTTAGTAAGGAGGCAAGCGATGGCGACGATGGCAATGGCAGGGCAAGAGATGGAGCGGATGCAGCTGCGGCGGCCAGAGGCTTCGCGGAGTGTGGCGGAACGGAACCGCGAGTTGTATGAGCAGCAGAGCGCGCGGCGCCGTGGGCCTACTCCCGAGATGTTTTTTACCAAGCACCTGGACAACAGCCGGATTGTGAAGGCGGACGATCCGGAGCGGCGGCGGGAGATGCGCAGCTTTACGATCGCTATGACACTGTTCTTTGCGCTGACGATGGTTTATGTGTGGCAGCATTTTTCGGCGATTGAGGTGGGGTATAAGGTCGAGGCGCAGAAGACGCAGGTGGAACAGTTGCGCGAGACCAACCGGCAGTTGCGTTTGACGGAGGCGACGCTGAGCGATCCCGGGCGGATCGACCGGATTGCGAAGCAGCTAGGGTTGGATATACCGCAGCCGGGGCAGGTTGTGCGGCCGGACGGAGCGAACTCGGGTACGCCAGTGTTGGCCCAGGCGAGTGTGCCGGCGATGAATGTGAACTAGTTCTAAGTTGCAAGTTCTAAGTTGTAAGTGAAGGCGTACTCATCCCCCCTAAGTTAGCGGTAGGAAACTTGATATGAAGCAGGCGCCACGTAAGGCATTGACCGCACCGATTCGACGGGTGCGGTTTGTCTATGTGGCCTTGGTGTTTTGTTTGTGGGTGGGAGCGATTGCGTTTCGGTTGGGGTGGTTGCAGGTGGTGCGGCACAGTGAGTTTGTGGAACGCGCGGCGAAGCAGCAGCAGCGGACGTTTGAAGTGGCCCCGCGACGGGGCGTGCTGTACGACCGGAACCTGCGTGAGCTGGCGATGACGGTGCTGGTGGACAGCGTTTATGCGGTGCCGAGCGAGGTGGGGGAGAATCGTGCGAGCGATGCGGCGCTGCTGGCGAAGGTAGTGCATACCGACGATCTGGATGAATTTACGACGGAGCCTCGGATACTGGCGCGGTTGAACGCGTCGCGGAACTTTGCGTGGGTGGCGCGGAAGCTCGATCCGGAGACAGCGAAGCGCGTGACGGAGTTGAACCTCAAGGGAATTTATATACAGAAGGAGTTCAAGAGGTTTTATCCGAACGCCGATCTGGCGGCGCATGTGCTGGGGTATGTGGGCACTGATGACGATGGATTGGGCGGGTTGGAGCGTGAGTTCGACGATGAGCTGCATGGCACGCCGGGGCACATGCTGACGGCGGTGGATGCGAAGCGGCATGTGATGGGCTCAGAGGAGACCGACCCGATGCCGGGCGAGAACCTCGTGCTCTCCATCGACGCCAACATCCAGTACATGGCTGAGCGAGCGCTGGATGCGCAGGTGGCGAAGACCCAGGCGCTGCATGGGACTGTGGTGGTGCAGGACCCGCATACGGGACATATTCTGGCGCTGGCGGTGAGTCCGCGGTTCAACCCGAATGACTCACGCCACCTCGACGCGGACTCGCTGACGAACCTTGCGGTAAGCGATGTGTATGAGCCGGGATCGACGTTCAAGCTGGTGACTTACTCCGCGGCGCTGGATGGTGCGGGCGTCGAGCCGACCGATATGGTGGACTGCCAGGGGGGCTCGATGACGATGTTTGGGCGCACGCTGCATGACGACAAGTCGGACCACTATGGCGTGATCACGGTGCAGCAGGCGCTGGAGCATTCGAGCGACGTGGGCGCGGCGAAGATGGCGCTGAAGCTGGGGTCGGAGAAGTTCTACTCGTACATCAAGGGCTTCGGATTCGGCGAGCGGAGTGGCATTGAGCTGCCGAGTGAGACACGCGGTCTCCTGCAGCCGCCGAAGAAGTGGGGATCGACGAGCATCCTTTCGATGGCGATCGGACAGGAGATCGGCGTAACGCCCGTGCAACTGGTGAGCATGGTGTCGACGATTGCGAACGGAGGCGTTTTCCTGGCGCCGCATGTTCTGCTGCAATCGACCGATGCGATGAAGGGCGATCCGAGGCTTCAGCCGATGGCGTTCCATCCTGAGTTTCAGTTGCCGGATAAGCTGCCGGACGGGTCGCGGCGTGTGATCAAGGAGCTGACCGCGGCGAAGATGCGGGCGATGATGCAGGGCATCGTGGTGGAAGGCACCGGCAAGCTGGCGGCTCTGAACGGGTATAGCTCGGCGGGCAAGACGGGGACTGCGGAGAAGATCGATCCGGCCACACGGACGTACTCGCATACGAAGCTGGTGGCGAGCTTTGCGGGGTTTGCGCCAGTGAGCGCGCCGGCGATTGCGATTGCCGTGGTGATCGATACGCCGACGGCTGGGGGCGAGGCCATGCACTATGGCGGAGCGGCGAGCGCGCCGGTGTTTGCAGAGGTCGCGCAGCAGGTGTTGGAGTATCTTGGTGTGCCGCACGATCAGCCGCTGAAGACCAAGCAGCAGATGAAGGTGGCTGCGACGGACGCTGGGCACGACGATGTTCCGGATGAGAGTACCGGCGATCTGAATGCGATGTTCGAGGCGATCAACAGCTTGCCGGCGGATGACCCTTTACGGCAGCCGGCGAATACGGCGGCGATGCAGGCGAACCAGGTCGCGGATGCCGCAACAGAAAAGCAGGCGGCGGCGCAGAGCCGGGCGGGATCGAATGCGGCTTCGTTGCCGCAGAAGGTGCTGGCGGCGTTCCATGCGAACGGCGGGACGACTTCGGTGATCGCGGTGAGCGATGTGGATGCGAACCAGCCGCTGGTGGCGCCGCATATCCAACCGCAGGTGGTGGCGCGGGCGAATGGAGCGGTGGTGGTCGATCCGGGCAAGCGGGTGGCGGTGCCGTCGTTGCTTGGAGATGGATTGAGGGCTGCGGTGGAGAGCGCTGGGCAGCTGGGGTTGCGGTTGCAGCCGGTGGGTAGTGGGTTGGCTCGGGAACAGGTGCCGGTGGCGGGGACGATGGTGCCGCTGGGGACGGAGATTGTGGTGCGGTTCGCGCGGTAAGAGCAGAGTGTAGAGGATAGAGTGTAGAGCGTAGAGAGAACGCGCATAGGCCGTGGGGCCTAGAATTCCGAATATGACTTGGGATGAAGCGATTGCCGGGGTTCTTGTTGTGGAGACTTCGGGTCGTCACGATGTTTCTGTGCGTGGGGTGCAGTATGATTCGCGGCGGGTGACGGCGGGGGATGTGTTCGTCGCGATGCGGGGTGGGACTACGGATGGGAACCGGTATGTGGATGCGGCGATCCGTAAGGGTGCGGCGGCGGTGGTCACGGATTCTGCGGAGATGTTTGCGGAGTTGAAGGAGAAGCAGCCTGAGCTTGCGATTGCGCTGGTAGAGCATGGGCGGCGGGCGCTGGCTGAAGTGAGCTCGGCGGTGTTTGGGGCTCCGGAG
>Ga0302310_10004317_pt1 | contig 10726 bp, 9 predicted proteins | sample III_Palsa_N1_2_FD_200451 | JGI IMG/M metagenome (GOLD analysis project Ga0302310, IMG submission 200451) | Peat permafrost microbial communities from Stordalen Mire near Abisko, Sweden - III_Palsa_N1_2 | ecosystem: Environmental > Terrestrial > Soil > Palsa > Peat permafrost | place: Sweden... | reverse complement strand
GCATGGTGTCGCGCGCGCTGGCGCAACTCGATCCGCCGGCCCAATCGTGGCTGATGATCGAGAACGTCGGCAATCTTGTTTGCCCTGCGTTGTTCGATCTCGGCGAACAGGCGAAGGTGGTGATCCTGTCGGTGACCGAGGGCGAAGACAAGCCGCTCAAGTATCCGCACATGTTCCGTGCAAGCCGCCTGATGCTGCTGAACAAGATCGATCTGCTGCCGCACTTGCGTTTCGATGTTGAACGCTGCATTGCGTATGCGCGGCAGGTGAATCCTTCTATCGAAGTACTGCAGGTATCGGCGGAAACCGGGGCGGGGATGAAGGCGTGGTACGCGTGGCTGGAAGCAGCCGCGTTGGAAGAAGTCGGGGAAACGGTGCGCTAGAGCACGAGCTTAAGGCACGAGCCTAAGCACGAGCGAATTGGCGGTTGGATCGTGTTGAAGCTTATGGTACGAGCAAGGATGCGAGGCTCATGATGCTAAAACAGATGTCTCAGCTTTTTAATGACCGTCCAACCGGCTTGCGCCACAAAATCACCGGTATCTATGCGCTCCTGCTCGTCTTCAATGCGGTCGCGTGGGCATGGGCGCTGACGGCTTTTCACGGGCAGCCAGCGCTGCTGGGCACAGCACTTTTAGCGTACACGTTCGGGCTGCGCCACGCGGTGGATGCAGACCACATTGCCGCTATCGATAACGTCACGCGCAAGCTGCTCCAGATAGGCCGCAGCCCGCTTGGCGCCGGCTTGTTCTTCTCGCTTGGCCACTCGACGGTGGTCGTCGCGCTTACAGTTGGCGTCGCCTTCGCTGCAACCGCATTGACGACTCACTTCGATGACCTGAGAGGGTTTGGCGGCCTTATCGGCACCAGCGTTTCGGCGCTGTTCCTGTTCGTGCTGGCCATCGCGAACCTCGTCGTGCTGGCATCCGTGATCAGGACGTTTCGCGCGGTGCGCCGCGGCGAACCGCTGGTCGAAACCGATCTCGACCTCCTGCTGAACAATCGCGGTTTTCTGTCGCGATTACTTCGGCCGTTGTTGAGACTGGTATCGCGTAGCTGGCATCTCTATCCGGTAGGGTTCCTGTTCGGGCTCGGATTCGATACCGCGACCGAGGTTGCGTTGTTCGGCATATCGGCGGCCCAGGCGTCGCATGGACTCTCGTTCTGGTCCGTGCTCGTGTTGCCGATCTTGTTCACGGCAGGCATGTCGCTGGTCGATACCACCGACGGCATCCTGATGCTCGGTGCGTATCGCTGGGCCTTTGTACGGCCCCTGCGCAAGCTCTACTACAACATCACGATCACGTTCGTTTCGGTGGTGGTGGCAGTGCTGATCGGCGGGATCGAGGTGCTGGGTTTGCTCCAGGACAACTTTCGGCTCAAGGGTCCGTTCTGGGATTCCATCGGCAGCCTCAACGAGCACTTCGGGCTGTTGGGCTACATCGTCATAGGCATATTCATTGTGAGCTGGATCGTCTCCATAGCGATCTACAAGCTAAGGCGCTACGACGATATCACCGTGAAAACGCTGTGACACCACGGCTAAACGCTAAAATTCATCCGAGCACACCAAGTGCCAATGCCTCCGAATGCCTTACGCCGGAAATAGGTAAACTTGGCCGTGTTCAACCCGCTCTGCCGGGGACATTTTTTACTAGCGTATAACCACGGTTATCGGTTATTGGAATCAAAGAAGGAACACGCATGCTCAATCTTCATCCGCGACTGCAAGTCGATCCGGATGCAGCGTCCGAGCGTCGCTGGCCTGTGACAGGATCTCCCCTCGCACTGAAGGTCACGGCGGCCTGGCATGCGGTGGCACTAGCGGGCTGCGCCACCGCGCCGGAGCTGTGGCCATGGTGGCTGGCCGGCACGGCGATCAACCACGCGACAGTCACGGCAGCGGGATTATGGCCGCGCTCAACGCTGCTTGGCGCCAACTGGACTCGCTTGCCCGCCATCCCGCGTAATGCAAATGCCATCGCGCTCACGCTCGACGACGGTCCTGATCCGCTCGTCACGCCTCAGGTGCTCGACCTGCTCGATGCGCACCGGGTTCGCGCCACGTTTTTTCTGATCGGCGAACGCGCGCGCCGATATCCCGCGTTGACCCGCGAGATTGTCGCGCGAGGGCACGGCGTGGAGAACCATTCGCAGAAGCATGTGCACACTTTTTCGGTGACGGGCATGGGGGCGCTAAGCCGGGAAATCGATGCGGCGCAACGCACGCTGACGGAATTGACGGGCGAGCGGCCGGCTTTCTTTCGCGCACCGGCGGGCTTGCGGAATGTCCTGCTGGAGCCGGTCTTGCAAAAGCTCGATCTGAGGCTAGCCACCTGGACACGGCGCGGCTTTGATACCCGTGAGCGCAACCCGGAAATCGTCGCACGGCGACTGCTGCGCGATCTGGCACCGCGCGACATCCTGTTGCTCCACGATGGCGGCGCCGCCATTACTGCCGACGGTCAACCCGTCTTGCTCTCTGTGTTACCGCGGGTTTTCGATGCCGCTAAAGAACAAGGCTTGCACTTCGTTACCTTACGAGAAGCCTTCTGATCGCCCGGCCAATCAGCGCCACCAAGAAACCGGGAATACATCTTCTCGCGCGATCAAGTAAGAGACGTTACGCATTGTACGAAGCCGGGCGACGCGCCGATTAAGTCACGATTAGCCGACTTATATCTTCTCAAACGCTTGGCATAACGTAACGCTCCGGCCCCATTCGTACGACTCAGGGAGAAACCTCATTCTCGATTAGCGTCGCGATTATCGGAAATGCCGGGGACGCAAGGCCCCACACGTGGCATGCCGCCATCAATTCCGCAAAAATGCTCAATGCCGACCCCGTAATCGCGAGACCCGCAGGACTACTTGCATGAGTCGCCTGGACGATCGGATCACCAACGGGTGGAGAGAAGCGGTCCACTCAGCCCTGGCCAACGCCCCCGGCGGCACATACATTCCGTAACTTTTTCGATTTGGACAATGAGGATGCGGCGGCTAGATTGGCGGTAATGCGCTCGGATTTCGGTTGGGGTGTGGAATCAATGATGGCTTTCCGTCGTATATGTGAGACTTATCCATGCGCGAACTGGTTTTCTGGCTGATTTAGCAAGCAATTTTCAGTATGATTCGCCCCTCAATGCGGAGCCGAGCCAAATCTAGATAATCCATTTACCCGCTTCGCGTACCCCAATATGGCATTAAACAATCGGCACAAACTGCCGTTAAGTCGGTACAGACATTCGCGTAATTGCTGGTCATCTCCTGACAGCCGGTTGAAGATCGTCCGATTGGGACGAACTCATTCATGTGCTGTCCGCACAGGCGGATCCTGGTGAAGTGCCAGTGTCTTTCAAATCGTAAACATCGTATGCACGATCTGCGCTGGACCATGCCCGTTGCCCGATGGTCAGCCGTCGCTGCCGCGGCGACCGCCGATATCAGCTTCATCGAGCCGATTGTCCGCCGTCGTCTGAGCAGCCTGTCCCGAAGCGCCCTCAAGGTCGCCCATGACTGCGTGGCTGAGCGAGAACGCGTGCGCGTGGTGTTCGCATCGCGGCATGGCGAACTGCGGCGCACCACAGACATCCTGCGCGCCATCAGCACGGGCGAGCCGGTATCCCCGACCGCTTTCAGCCTGTCGGTCCTCAACGCGATGACCGGAATATTCGGCATCGCCCGCGGTGACCGTTCGCCCGCCAGCGCGATTTCTGCCGGGAAGCAAACGCTCGGGTTTGCCTTGCTCGAAGCGCATGCGCAGTTCGAAGCGGACCCGTCGTCCCCCGTGTTGCTGGTCTATGCAGACGAGCCCGCCGATGCCGCCTACGGCACGATTGAAGACGAGGTGCAAGGCGGTGCGCTCGCGATCCTGCTCGACACCCGCGGGGCAGGACAGCTCGCGTGCACAATGTCGGCTACGGGAAGCCATTCGGGAGCGCCGGAATCGGCATTCGGACGTTCCGCCGCATGTGCCGGCATTCCTAACGCTTTCCTTACGCAGAGCGAAGCGGTCCAGCGTTGTCTCGATACACAGGCGCCCGCCACATGGCAAACCACCGGCACTACCTGGCATTGGAGTTGGCATGACAGCGCGGCTTAATTACGGCTGGCGGCTGGTCGCCACGGGCATGAGCTTCGTCGTGTTCGGCGTCTGCGGACTGCTGTTCTCGGTGCTGGTGTTTCCGCTCGCGTGGCTGTGGCCGCATCGTGCGTCGCGTCAGCGAATGGTCACGACCATCATTCACTGGTTCTTCCGGGCGTTGGTGGCCTTCTTGCAGTGGGTTGGGGTGATGGAACTGGACGTCTCGGGAGCCGTCGCCTTGCGCGAAGCCGGCCCAGTCGTTGTCGTGGCCAACCATCCAACCTACCTCGACGTGGTGGTGCTGCTCGCGCTCACGCCTTCTGCGTGTTGCGTGGTCAAGAACGCGCACTGGGGTAATCCCTGCTTCTGGGGCATCGTGCGGGCGGCCGAATATGTAAGTAACGTCGACCCGGTCGAGCTTGTTGAAGCCAGCGCCCGCCAGATCGCCGCGGGCTATACCATGATCATTTTTCCGGAAGGCACGCGTAGTCCCGCGCCGAACCGGCTGCACGCATTCTCGCGCGGTTTTGCGCACATCGCCCTCAAGGCAGGCACGCCGGTCCTGCCCGTGCTGATGGATTGCGACCCGCCGGCCTTTACCAAGCAGATGCGCTGGTATCACGTGCCGCCGCGGGCGTTCCGCATCCGCGTGAGCGTGCTCGAGCCCGTCGCGGCCTACCGGCCCGTGGCGCATGATGCTTTGAATGATGCCTCGCATGAGGCTCCTTCTTCGGCCCTTGCCGCGCGCACTTTGACCAGCGCTATTGAGGCGCACATTAACCAGCGGCTGTTCGACTATGGATTCTTTGAAACTGGAAATTAAGCAGCTTCTGATCGATGCACTCGATCTGGAAGACCTGACGCCTGCGGACATCGATGACGATGCGCCGCTGTTCGAAACCGATGGCATCGGGCTCGATTCGATCGACGCACTCGAGATCGGCATCGTGCTGCGCAAACACTATCAATTGACTATCGCGGCGAACGACGAACGCACGCGAGAGCACTTCCGTTCGATCAGCACGCTCGCCGCGCTGGTCGCCAGCCAGCAAGGCGGGCTGAGCGTGACGAACGATATCGGGGAAAAGGGGAGTAAATCGTGACCGAGACAGAGATCCTTGAGCGCATCCGCGCCATCTTCAAAGAGAACTTCGCGATCGAGCCCGATCGCGTGACGCCGCAAGCGCATCTGTTTGAGGACCTCGACCTGGATAGCATCGACGCGGTCGATCTCGCTATCAAGCTGCAGGAAATGACCGGACGACGCATCAAGCCGGAAGAGTTCAAGACGGTACGCACGGTCGGCGATGTGATCGGTGCGGTGGAATCGTTGCTGGCGGAACAGGGGTGATGCAAGCGGAGCATTCACGTTCCGGCGGGCAGGGTGCCGCGGCGCCCGAGGCTGACGGCCCGTGTTTGCGCGCGCGGCCGCTTGGCTGGCTGCGAGCGGTTCTGCAAGTCGCGTTGAAGCTCGCTTACCCGTTGATGATCTTGTGTGCATGGCGCTGGGATTCGCCGCGATACATTGGCGCCGCGTTGTTTGCTCTGCTATGGCTGCAGCGATGGGCCGGGACGGGTACGTTCGCGACATCGCTGCGGCAACTTAGCGCGACCGATTGGTGCGTCGCGGGCGTCCTAAGCTGCGCATCGGCAGGGATCGTATTGTCCGGCAGTGAATTGCTGTTGCATCTGTATCCCTCGTTGGTGAATCTCGGACTGCTGGTCGCGTTCGGCGCGACGCTTGTGCGCGGTCCATCGATGATCGAAAAATTCGCGCGCATCGGCAATCCGGCGCTGGGCGCGTATGCGGTGCGATACACGCGCCGGGTCACGCAAATGTGGTGCGTGTTCTTCACGCTAAATGGTGCGTTTTCCGCCTATACCGCGTTGTTCTGGACACGTGCTGCGTGGTCGCTCTACAACGGCGCGATCGCGTATGGCCTGATAGGGGTTCTGCTGGTTGGCGAGATCGTATGGCGTTACGTGGCCGTGCTGCCGCGCGCCGCGCGCTCGGAGGCGGCATGATCGCGTTGCACGATATGTTGCGGGCCAAGCGTGATGCCGGCACGCCGGTTTGCCGCGACGGTGAAAACGTACTCGATTTCGCTACGTTCCTCGCGCGAGTGCAAGCTATCGCTGCACGTTTAAGCGAGCAGCGGGCGCGGCGCTATGCGTTATGCATTGACGATCCGTTCAACTTCGCCTGCGCGCTGTTTGCGTTATTCGCCTGCGGCAAGGAGCCGATCATTCCGGCGCATGCAGCGCCCGGTTATCTGGCCGATCTCTCGAATGCCTACGACGCCGTACTAACCGATGCCGACATGCCCGCGCTGGTGTCTGGTTCGGAGTACATCGGATCTTTTGCATCGATTGACCCACACGCTCCGCTCACGCTGTATACCTCCGGAAGCAGTGGCACACCGAAGCCGATCCGCAAGACACTCGCGCAATTCAACGCCGAAGTTCATACGCTCGAGGCACAGTGGGGCGCGCTTGTCGGCGATGCAACCGTGCTCGGCAGTGTCCCGCATCACCATATCTATGGGCTGCTGTTTCGCGTGTTCTGGCCACTTGCTGCCGGGCGCACATTCGACCGCGCGCTCAGCGGGGAGCCGCAACATTTGCAGGCGCGGATCGCGCAGTGCGGGCCGGGCGGCTCGGTCGTGGTGTCCACGCCAGCGCAACTATCGCGCTGGCCTGAACTCGATGGTTTCGCTAGTTTGAGTCCTGCACCCCGTGTGTATTTTTCATCGGGCGGTCCGCTTGCGACAGACGCTGCAAGCAAATATGCCAAGGCCTTCGGCGCGGCGCCGGTCGAGATCTACGGCAGCACGGAGACGGGCGGTATCGCATGGCGTCGGCAGGATCAGACGGATGCGTGGCAAGCGTTGAATGGCATTGAGATCAATCGTGGTGACGACGGGGTGCTCGAGCTGCGTTCACCGCATCTGGGGCATGACGACTGGCATCGTACCGACGACACCATCGCGTTCGACCCAGACGGGCGCTTTCGTCTGCAAGGGCGCCTCGATCGCGTGATCAAACTCGATGGCAAACGCGTGTCGCTGCCCGAACTTGAATCTCGCCTCGGGCTACATCCGTATGTGGCGCAAGCGGCGGTTGTGTCGCTTGAAGGGATGTCGCGCGAGCGTGTCGGTGCGGTGGTGGCGCTCACCGAAGCCGGCAGTGAAGCTTTCCTGGAACGAGGGCGGGTGGCGCTCGCGAAGATCCTGCGCCGCCACCTTGCGGCGTATTTCGATATCGTCGTGCTGCCGCGTTTCTGGCGTTTCCGTTTTGCACTTCCGTTCGATGCCCGAGGCAAGTTGCCGGCGGCCGCTGTTGCCGCGGCGTTCGATGCACGCACGGACGGCGTGGAAGTGCTCTCCGAGGTGCGCAGCGAGACCGCGTTGCATTACGAACTGCGCGTGCCGACGACGCTGGTGCATTTCGCCGGCCACTTCCCCGGCTTGCCGATCCTGCCGGGCGTCGTACAGATCGACTGGGCGATGCGATTGGCTGCTGAGCAAGTGCCGGGCGTGCTGGCGCTGGCATCGATCGAGCAACTGAAGTTCAAGGCCCCGGTGGCACCGGGCGCGCTGCTCGATCTCACGTTGACGCATGACGCGTCGCGCCAGCGTGTGCAATTTGCGTATCGGCTTGGGCGCCGCGAGTGTACGTCGGGTGTCATTGTTTATCGGGGGATCGCATGAGCATTGCGTCGCCCAACCTGCCGTGCATCATTATTCCGATCTACAACCACAAGGAAGCGATTAGCGCGACCGTCGCGAATCTGAGCGTGCATGGGTTGCCGATTTTTATAGTCGATGATGGCAGTGATCAGGTCACCCAGGATGTGCTCGCCACGCTTCAGCAACAATACGCGGACACGCTCACGCTGATTCGGCTGCCAATAAACGGCGGCAAGGGCGCGGCGGTGATGGCGGGCCTGCGAGCGGCGCGCAAGGCAGGCTTCACGCATGGCTTGCAGATCGACGCGGACGGACAGCATGACAGCGCCGATGTACCGCGCTTCATCGAGGCTGCACGCGCGGAACCTCAAGCGGTGATCCTCGGTCGCCCCGTCTACGACGACTCCGTGCCGAAGTCCCGTCTCTACGGCCGCTATCTGACGCATGCGTGGGTGTGGATCGAAACGCTTTCGTTCACGATCCGCGATTCGATGTGCGGTTTTCGCCTGTATCCGCTTGACGTGGTCTGCGCGTTGATTGATGACGTGAAGTTGCCGACCCGAATGGATTTCGACATTGAAATACTGGTGCGGCTGTACTGGCGTCGGACAGCGTTCCGTTCGATCCAGACGCGCGTCATCTACGCGAGCGACGGCGTTTCACACTTCGACGTGCTGTGGGACAACGTGCGCATCAGCCGTACTCACACCCGGCTTGTAGCGGGCATGCTGGCGCGGCTGCCAATGCTGCTTGCGCACAAACTAATGCCGCACGCTTCGGTCGCATCGTCGGATGAAAACGAGCAGCACTGGTGGCATATCGCGGAACGCGGCAGCCATCTCGGCATGTCCTTGCTTGCGCTTAGTTGTCGTCTCTTCGGCACGCGTTTTACCGCTTTGTGGCTGCATCCAATTGTTGCCTATTTCCTGCTGACCGGGAGCCGCGCACGCGCTGCGTCGAGCAGCTACTTCATGCATCTTCAACAAGCCGCTCCGCAAGATGGAACGCCCCGGCCAGGGTGGTGGTCCGCATACAAACACATGCTGGCATTCGCGCGATCCGGCTTCGATAAACTCGCTGCATGGTCGGGTCGCGTCAACATGGACGACGTGAAGTTCGACGATCCGGCCGCGTTCGAAGCGTTGAGCGCCAGCGGTCGTGGCGCACTCGTAATCGGCGCGCATCTCGGCAACCTCGAGATGACCCGGGCGCTCGCCACACGCGGCGCACATGCGAAGGTCACCGCTGTTGTCTATACGGAGCACGCGCGCCGTTTCAACAGCGTGCTGGCATCGGCGAATAGCGAGTTTGCGCAACGTCTTGTCGAAGTCAACGACTTCGGCCCCGAGACCGCGATGATGATGCAGGATCGGGTGGAGGCGGGCGAGCTGCTGGTGATCGTCGGCGACCGGGTTCCTGCGCATGATTCCGGCCGCACGACCGAGGCACAGTTTCTTGGCTCGACGGCGCCGTTTGCGCAAGGCCCTTACGTGCTGGCCCATGCGCTCGGGTGTCCCGTGTACCTGTTTTTCTGCCTGAAGGAAGAGCAAGGCTACAAGCTTTATTTCGAGCCGTTCGCGGAGCGCATCGAATTGCCGCGCCGGGAACGTGCGCAGCATCTCGCGGCGTGGGCGCAACGTTATGCGTCGCGTCTCGAACACTATTGCCGCAAGGCGCCTTATCAATGGTTCAATTTCTTCGATTTCTGGGCGCGTCCCAATGGCACTGGAGGCGCGAATGGCCGAACATGATTTGAACGACGAAATGCGTGAGTTAGCTTTTACAGCCGAAGACGCGATCGTCATCGGCGGCAGGCGATTGACGATTGAAGAGGTCGTATCGATCGCTCATCAGCGAACGCCTGTCGCTTTGAATGCCGATCCAGCGTGGCGTGCGCGCATTGAACGCGGCGCTGATTTCCTGCGCCGCCATCTGGCTCAAGGCGCGACTGTCTACGGCGTCAACACCGGTTACGGCGACTCATGCGTGGTCGATGTCCCCATGGGACTGGTGGAAGTCCTGCCCTTGCAATTGCTGCGCTATCACGGCTGCGGCATGGGCCAGCATCTCGACGACGCGCAGACGCTCGCCGTCATCGCCGCGCGGCTCAATTCGCTGGCATACGGGTTCTCAGGAGTACGGCACGTGCTGCTTGAAAGGCTCGCCGACCTGATCAATCATCGCGTGCTGCCGCGGATTCCATCGGAGGGATCGGTGGGGGCAAGCGGCGACCTGACGCCACTGTCCTACGTGGCAGCCGCGCTGGTCGGCGAGCGCGACGTGCGTTTCCGCGACGAGTTATGCGATGCCCGCAGCGTCTGGGTCAAGCTCGGCCACACACCGCTCACGCTTGCGCCGAAAGAAGGCCTCGCGCTGATGAACGGCACGGCGGTCATGACGGGCCTGGCGTGCCTCGCGTTCGCCCGAGCCGGGCATCTCACGCGCCTCGCCGCACGGTTGACCGCGTTGTCTACCGTCGCGCTCGATGGCCGCGCCGCGCACTTCGACCCGATGCTGTTCGAAGTAAAGCCACACGCAGGGCAGGCCGAAGCCGCGGCGTGGATTCGCGAGGATCTGGCCGGCCGTGAGGACACGCCCGGGCATCGCCTGCAGGATCGCTATTCGATCCGCTGCGCACCGCACGTGATCGGCGTTGCGCGTGATGCGCTGTCATGGGTGCGTCGTGATGTCGAGAACGAGCTGAACAGCGCCAACGACAATCCGCTGATCGACCCCGATGGTGAACGCGTGCTGCATGGCGGCAACTTCTACGGCGGCCATATCGCCTTCGCCATGGACGCGCTGAAAGTGGCGGTCGCGAATCTTGCCGACCTGATGGATCGCCAGCTGGCGCTGCTCGTCGACGATAAATTCAACAACGGTTTGCCGCGCAGCTTGTCGGGCGCGGCGCCTGAGCGGGCATCGATCAATCACGGCTTCAAGGCGGTGCAGA
>Ga0302310_10004312_pt1 | contig 10739 bp, 8 predicted proteins | sample III_Palsa_N1_2_FD_200451 | JGI IMG/M metagenome (GOLD analysis project Ga0302310, IMG submission 200451) | Peat permafrost microbial communities from Stordalen Mire near Abisko, Sweden - III_Palsa_N1_2 | ecosystem: Environmental > Terrestrial > Soil > Palsa > Peat permafrost | place: Sweden... | reverse complement strand
GGTCGAGATCGACACGCTTGATCTGCCGCAGGTGCTCGAGTTCGGCTCATGGATCGGCGGCGATCGCGATGGAAATCCGTTTGTGACGCCACAGGTAACGCGCGACTCCATCCAGCTTGCGCGCGGGCACCTGCTTCTCTACTACCAGGAGCGGATGCAGCAGATTATGGACCTGCTGACAACCAGCGCGCAGCAATGCGGCGTGAGCGATGCGCTGCACACGCGGCTGGATGCCTACGTCGCCGAGGTGCATACGCCTGAGGCGCAGGTCTTCGGCGAGCAGTATGAGTTCGAGTATTATCGGCGATTCGTGATCTGCCTGAAGGCGCGGCTGCAACTGACGATGGAGCAGCCCGGGCCCGTGGATGCGCAGCTACCTGTTACCAGTTACACGCTTTCGCAAGGGCAGGAAAAGCTGGCCCAGGTGCTGCCTGCGTATTGCTCGGTGGACGAGTTCCTTGACGACCTGGAAACGCTGCGCGCATCGCTGGCCGAACATCGCGGCCTGCGCATCGCGCGGACGCTCATCGATCCACTCATCCTGCAAGTGCGTACATTCGGGCTGCACCTGCACACGCTCGACATTCGCCAGCACGCGCGCGTTCATGCAACAGCTCTGCAGGAGTCGATTGCAGACACGATTGCGCCGACGCTGCCGGGTCGACTTTCTGAAGAGACGGCCAGCGTGCTGGAAACATTCCGCGTTGTCGCCGAAGTGAAGGAAAGCTGCTCACCGGAGTCGATTCGGCAGTACGTGATCAGCGGTGCGGCGACCGTGGAAGACGTGCTGGCTGTGGTGCGGTTGGCGCGGCTGGGCGGCGTGAAGGTGGAAGGTGGCGGACGGGATCCGGGCCTCATGCCTGTGCCCTTGTTTGAGTCGATTGAAGACCTGCGCCAGGCACCGAAGGTTTGCCGCGAATTGTGGAGCCGTGAGGACTACCGCAAGGTGATGGCCAGCTGGGACAATCACCAGGAAGTGATGTTGGGGTATAGCGATTCAAATAAAGACGGGGGCATGCTGACTTCGATCTGGGAGATCTTCCGCGCGCATCGCGATCTCCACACTGTTGCACGCGAGGCAGGGGTCAAGCTGCGGCTCTTTCACGGGAGAGGGGGCACCGTGGGCCGTGGCGGCGGACCGACGCATCGCGCCATCTTTGCCCAGCCGATGGATTCGTTTGAAGGGCAACTGCGCATCACGGAACAGGGCGAGGTGCTGAACTTCAAGTATGCCGACGAGGTGCTGGCCGAGCGCAACCTGGAGCTGATGATTGCGGCATCGCTGGATGCACTGGCCCGGCCCAACGCGCGCGACCCCAAGGGTCACTTTACCGGCGTGCTTAAGCCGGAGTGGGAAGCGGCGCTAGACGAGCTTTCGGAGATTTCGTTCGGCTGTTACCGCACGCACATCCTCGACGATCCGGGTGTGATTGAGTACTTTGAGCAGTCGACGCCCGTCGGCGAGCTGGAGAACGCCAAGATCGGCTCGCGCCCATCGCGCAGAAAGGCTTCGCTGGCGATCGCGGACCTTCGCGCCATTCCGTGGGTGTTTGGGTGGACGCAGTCGCGGCTGCTGGTGCCTGCGTGGTTTGGCGTGGGATTCGCGCTGGAGCAATTTCTCGAGCAAAACGAGGAAAACCCCGGACAGCCTTCGCGTCTTGAGCTCCTGCAAACCATGGCGCGCGAGTTTCCACTGTTCATCGATCTGCTGCGCAACGTAGAGATGGCGCTGGGAAAGGTGGACATGGCGACTGCACGGCTCTATTCGTCGCTCGTCCCGGATGCCGGGCTGCGTGAACGGATCTACGACCTGTTTGACGCGGAGTTTCATCGGACCGTGCGCAACGTGCTTCAGGTGCTGCGGCAGAAGGAGCTGCTCGAGACTAACCTGGTGCTTGCGCATTCGATCAAGCTGCGCAATCCGTATGTCGACCCGATGCATTTGATCCAGGTGGATATGCTGCGCCGAAAGCGGGCCGGCGAGGATACGCCCGAGGTTAATCGCGCCATTGCCGCCACCATCAGCGGCATATCGGCAGGGCTGAGAAACACTGGCTGACGCGGAGCCCGGATGATCCTGCATTCTCCCAGAACGCGGCCTGAACCCTGGAACGCCATCAAGCAGCGCGCGTCTTCCAGATGGCTGATCCCGCTTCTAGCGTTCGAATACGTATCGGATTGGGTCGCGTACGTTCTCAGCAACTGGTCATTCCTTGAGGTGCTGGAGTACCTGGGTACATTCTCCGTTCTCATCGGCGTGATCTTTTACTTCTCGGAGTCGGGCGATCGCGTGAAACAACGGCATTATCAGGCGTGGCAGGTGATCAACACCGCGCAAGGCAAGGGCGGGAGCGGCGGAAGAATTGAAGCGCTTCAGGAGCTGAACGCGGATAAGGTACCGCTGGTTGGGGTGGATGTTTCTTCGGCATTTCTGCAGGGGCTCAATCTGAAGGGCGCGAACCTGATGCGCGCGGATTTCTCTTCAGCCGACCTGCGCAACAGCAATCTGCTCGGTGTGAACTTCACGCTCGCCAACCTGCACTCGGCCAACCTGCGGGATTCTTCGCTTGATCATGCGGCTTTCGCGAATGCCGACCTGACCGATGCTGACTTGGCCGGCAGCAGTCTGGTTGGAGCGGACCTTACGGGCGCGTTTCTTGACGACGCCGACCTGCGGCAGGCGGACCTGAGAGATGTTCAATGGCAGCGGATCGAGAGCATCAAGGGGGCAAATCTTGCCGGGACGCGCAACCTGCCCGAGGGATTCCAAGCCTGGGCGTTGGCGCACGGTGCGGTCGAAAATCCTGAGGCCACGGAGTAAGGGAAGGCGACTCTATCGCCAATCCTGCACGGTTCAGAAACACCGTATGAGGCTCGGCATGACTGCATATTTCTTCGCGCCTGCGCTTGCCATATGGCCGACCCCGGGTCTAACCTGTTTGCATGCGTCGATGTCGCTAACACCGCACTGGTGACAGCTCCGACGTTGACGTGCGCCTGCTCGCGCGCGAGTTTCCCCCGCATGACGGCGTCACCGCACCCCAAAAAATCCATGACCGGGGCCAAGAGCCCCAAAAAAGGAGATTCATTATGGCGCGCATTGCCGCGAATGTTACTGAGCTCATTGGCAAGACCCCTCTGGTGCGGCTGAACCGCGTTTCGGCGGGGCTGCCAGCCACCGTTGTAGCCAAGCTGGAAAGCCAGAATCCCGTATCGAGCGTAAAAGACCGCATCGGCTTTGCAATGATTGACGCGGCCGAGAAGGCGGGCAAGATCAAGCCAGGCGAGACCGTGTTGATTGAACCCACCAGCGGCAACACGGGCATTGCGCTGGCGTTTGTAGCCGCGGTGAAGGGCTACAAGCTGATCCTGACCATGCCGGAGACCATGAGCCTTGAACGCCGCGTGACGCTGCTGGCCTACGGCGCGGAGATTGTGCTGACCCCCGGCCCCAACGGCATGAAGGGCGCAATCGCCAAGGCCACAGAGATTCTGGAGAAGACTCCGAACGGTTACATTCTGCAGCAGTTCGACAACCCGGCGAACCCTGCGATCCACCTGGCCACTACCGGCCCTGAGATCTGGGACGATACCGACGGCAAAGTCGACATCTTGATCTCGGGCGTGGGCACGGGCGGAACGATTACCGGCGTGTCGAAGTACATCAAGCCGCGCAAGCCTGAATTCAAGGCGATTGCCGTTGAGCCAACGGATAGCCCGGTGCTTTCCGGCGGCAAGCCGGGACCGCACAAGATTCAAGGCATAGGCGCAGGATTCGTGCCCAGCGTCCTCGACACCAAGGTGATTGACGAAGTGGTGCAGGTCAGCAACGACGAGTCCGTGGAGATGGCACGCAGGCTCGCACGCGAGGAAGGCCTTTTTGTCGGTATCAGCTCGGGTGCGGCTGCCGCGGCGGCGCTGAAGGTTGCCGCGCGGCCTGAAAATGCGGGCAAGCTGATTGTTGTGGTGCTGCCCGACTTTGGCGAGCGGTATCTTTCGAGCGTGCTCTACGAGCCGCTGCGCCAGCAGGCATTGGCACTGCAGCCGGAGGCGATCGCGGTACCGGCGTAAAAGACAGTGAACAGTGGACGGTGAACAGTTAAGCCTTGCAGCCTTTCCGGCTCGGGCGACAGCGAAAGGGGCACGATCGAACATTCGGAGTATGCAGACTTTACTTTCTGCATACTCTGGGTTCAAGAACTTTCCGCCACCGGCCGTCTTCTGTTCACTACGCACTGTTCACTTGCTCTTCCTATGTCCATGATTGGCCGCATGCGCGAAGACATTGCTTCCGTGAGGGAGCGTGACCCCGCTGCGCGATCATCGCTTGAGATCTTCCTTTGCTATCCGGGCCTGTGGGCGGTCTGGTACTACCGCGCATCTCATCTGCTGTGGCGCGCGCGGCTTCGCCTGCTGGCGCGAATTCTTTCGCAGTTTGCCCGCTTTTTGACGGGCGTTGATATTCACCCCGGGGCACTGCTGGGTCGGCGGCTTTTTATCGATCACGCCACCGGTGTGGTCATCGGCGAAACCGCAATCGTGGGCAGCGACGTAACGATCTACCAGGGCGTGACGCTCGGTGGAACAGGAAAAGGCCACGGCAAGCGCCACCCGACCATCTGCGATGGCGTCTTTATTGGCAACAACGCCAACGTTTTGGGCAATATTACGGTCGGGCAGAACTCGCGGGTGGGCGCAGGTTCGGTGGTTCTGTCGTCCGTTCCGCCCAACTCGACCGTCGTAGGAGTGCCCGCGCACATTGTTTATCGCAACGGCGAGCGCGTGCTGATCACCGATCCTCACGACATCAAGGACCCGCTGTCCGACGCTTTGATTGCGCTGTCGGCACGGGTAGGAGAGCTGGAGAAGTGCCTGAGCCTGGTCGACACACAGACTCAGGTTCCCGAGCCGTTTGCAACGGAGGCCGCGGAGCGCGAGGCCTATCGCGAGGAACTTGACCGGCTGCAGGAGTATGTCGAGATGGGCGAAGGCATATGAGCAGCGATGGGCATGGCGACGAAAGCGCGCATGCCTGTGCACACACGTTGCCCACGAGTCAGTCTGAGCCGGTTCGCGCGAACTCCCCGTATTACTTCCTCACAACAGGTCGCCTGGGCTTTCGCTGCTGGAACGCCCGCGACGAGGGTTTGGCGATCGATCTCTGGTGTGATCCGCTGGCGACGGCACTGATCGGGGGCCCCTGGACACGCGAAGCTGCCCTTGATCGGCTTGCCCGGGAAATCGAACAACAAGATCGGAACGGAGTGCAATACTGGCCGATCTTTTTGCTCGCCAACGGCCGGCATGTTGGATGCGCGGGTCTGCGCCCTTACGAATCCCGCCAGTCAATTCTCGAAATGGGCGTTCATCTGTTGCCGGAGTTCTGGAGGCAAGGGCTGGCGCGTGAAGCCTGTGCGGCAATTATCGTCCACGCATTCGACACCTTAGGCGCTGTGACGATTTTCGCCGGGCACCACCCCCAAAACGCCGCATCAGGACGGCTGCTCGTGAATCTTGGGTTCAGCCGCCAGGGCGAACAGTTGTATGCACCGACCGGCCTCATGCATCCCAGCTACCTCCTGCGCAGGGAACAGGCGGCGTCGAGGTAGAGTCGAGACAGCAAGAATTCGCTCTTCCAACAGCTTTTGTGCTGTGTGTATGCGCTTGGCGCGCGCTTACGTGCCAGTGGGCGAAGTGATTTAGTTTGAACGGCTTAGCCGAAAATCCCGGGCCTGCAAACTGCGCTGACCTTACATCCCAATAAAAAATCTGGGAAACGGGAACCAAGCGTGATTCCTTGCGTATACTTTGAATAGCACGATACATTGTTATGCGAGGTAATAAGTAATGTTGAAGTCGAAGCTCGATGGCCTGGAACCCGAACAGCCCGACCGATGGGAAGCGCAGCTCAGGAAGGGTGCCGTGGAGATGGCGGCGCTGGCCAGTCTGTGGCACGGTCGCCTGTATGGGCTGGAGATCATTCGCTATATCGAGAGCCACTCGCAAATGGCGCTGGCTGAGGGCACTATCTACCCGGTACTGAACCGGCTCAAAGTCGAAGGTTTGTTGACCTCGGAGTGGGTGGAGGCTGAGGCCGGACACCCTCGCAAGTACTACTCGCTGACTGAGGCAGGCCGCGAACGGCTGCGCGGGATGGCAGATGCCTGGACCAGCTTTGCGCGGGGTCTGAGCCGCCTGCTTGAACCTGTTGTACACGAAAAGGAGATGGTCCAATGAGCACGAACAACCTGATGGAAGGCTACCTTGCAACGCTTCGGCTGCACCTGGCTCCTCTCACGCTGAGCGAGCGCGAAGAGATTGCGATGGAGATTGCGGCGCACGTACGCGACTCCGCAGAGCAGAGCGGAGCAACCGAGGAGTCAGTGCTGGCGCGGCTGGGTTCGGCCGAGGCGCTCGCTGCGCAGTATCGCGACGGACTGCTTATCAGACGAGCGAGCCGAAGCTTTTCGCCGATTCTATTGCTGCGTGCGACGATGCGGCTCGCAACCAGGAGCATCGCGTGGGTATTTGTCTTCTTCCTGAGCGTCTTCGGATACGCGTTTGGGGCTGGGTTTGTGATTATCGCTTTCGCCAAGATGATCGTCCCCTCCCACGCCGGAGCATGGGTTCAGGATGGCCGGTTGATCGACTTCGGAGCTTTTGTGCACGGCATGCCGGCGTCGGCGCACGAGGTTCTGGGCTTGTGGATCATCCCGCTGGGACTGACTGCCGGCAGCCTGACGCTGCTGCTCACGACCTTTCTGATTCGCAACTCTCTGCGGGTATCACGGCTCGTGCAGGCGAGGCTCTAGTAGTCCGAAAGTAGTGCCCGGCAGCGGGACTGAGGCGGCTTTCGGCTGCTCTTGTTCTATTGCGCGGCGCGGCCATGGAGCGCCAAAACCCGGCCCGGTGCTAGAGTGGTTTGGTTCCCATTTTCTGCCGGAGTCTGCTTTTTTGCCGGGTATTCGTCCGTTTCTCGCAGCTCTTCTCGCGTTCCCTCTCGCCGCACACGCCGCGTCACGCGTGTTTCCCGTACCCGTTCCCGCAGAGATGCGCTCGACCGCGTTCACCGTCGCTGTGAACGGGATCAAAGTGGACGTGGCGCTCGCGGCGGCGAGCTATGAGTTCGTCAACTTCGACATAACCGGTCCGGTGGACGTGGCCATTACCGCCGCCACGCCTGGCTTCTGGGATCGCGGTGTCGATGTCCAGCCCTGGCGGCTGGGCATCCGGCCTACGAGGCAGGGACAGACCATTCGCTTTCGGCTCTTTGGCCCGACCAAGCTCTCCATTTCCCGGCCTCGGGACTTTCTGAATCACGCGCAGATGCTCTTTTTGTTTGCGGGCTCGCCGCCTCCGCCCGCGCCAACCGGTTCAAGTGTTACCGTGATTCCCGCCGGGGTTCATAAACAGAGCCTCAACCCGAAGTCCGGCGAGACCATTTATCTGGCTCCAGGAGCATTCGTCTTCGGCAGCCTGAATCTTTGGAACGTCGAGAACGTTAAGATATTGGGCCGGGGAACGATCGTCTACGAAGGCACTCAGGATCCGAACACCGACGAAGGCTGGATGCAGAAGCCCGACTGGCATTGCATCGGCTCGTTCGATGCTCACAACGTGGAGATCGACGGAATCACCTGCATCATTCGCGCGCGCACGTGGTCAATCCAGATGAAGGATTCGACGGGGCTCACGTTCAACGATCTGCGCGTTATCGGTGGAAACCCGGGCAATGCGAACCAGGACGGGATGGATTGGCTGGGCGGAGGCGACTCGATTGTGCGCGATGCGTTTATTCGCTCATCGGACGACGACTTCGCGATCATGGGCAACTGGGACGGCTACACCGACGAGGAGATGCTTCGCCCAGGCAAGGATGTGCAGAACGTCCTCATCGAGCACAGCGAGGTCTCCACCAGCATTTCAAACGTGGTGCGCGCGGGCTGGCCGACAAAGACTTTCAACTCGCGCAACTTCACATTGCGCGATTCCGACATTTTGCATGGAGGGATCGGAGCGTGCGGGCAGACGTTTGGCCTGCTCGGCTTCTGGGGCGCAAACGGGGCCAAGGGCGACCACTCCAACTACACTTTTGAGAATTTGTTTCTCGATGACTGGTATTCGCTGGTGCAGATGGAGCAGGAGAATCCGAAGCTGCACGGGTTCACGTTCAGCAACATCTGGGAACTCGACCAACCGACGCTGGTCGACTCCACGATCGCAGGAGACGTTTCGGACGTGACGTTTGACAACGTGAAGAACGGGCAGGACGTAGCACACAACACCTTCGAGCTTCCCGTGGTTGTATCGGGCGGAGCTCAGGCGCCGCGATTCGTCGCTACCCACACGCCCGCGGCGCGCTTCACGTCGAACCCCCCGGTTTTTGGGCCGGGACAAAACGTCACCTTCGTCGCGCAGGCAGCGAGGAATGCCCAGTACACGTGGCTCTTCGGAGATGGAACGCAGGCCCAGGGCCGCACTGTGACGCACCGCTTCGCTGACGCGGATGGCACCGAACTGGATGGTGGAGCAACCGGCGCCGGCCGTTTCAGAGTGCTGCTGCACGTGAGGGATGCGCAGGAAGGTGAGGACTGGGCTGCGCACAGCGTGGTTGCCGTGGGCAAATGGCACGATGCAATTGCCGTCGCAGGACCGACAGTTGCCGGCCTGGCATGGAAGATCTATCCCGGAACCTGGACCGAGCTGCCCGACCTGACGAAAGAGAAGGCTGTGTTCAGCGGTGAATCGCCGGGCTTTCATGCGAACTCGCAGGGATTTACGGGCTACGTGGCCGTCTGGGATGGGTTGATCGACATTCCGGCCGATGGAGGCTACAGCTTTCACCTGATCGATGCGGACGGCGCGCGGATGGTGATTGACGGCGTGCAGGTGGCCAAGACCGGTCCGCCATTCGCCCAGGTTTGCGGCTCTCCGGGAAATGCGCTCCAATACGATCGCGGGTCTCTGGGCCTGAGAGCGGGCATGCACGCGATTCACGTGGAAGGTCTGCACTCGATGAGCGAGGGTGAGCCGAGGATCCTGTGGGAAGGGCCGGCGCTGCCGCTCACGGAGATCCCTCCCGCGGCGTACTCCCATCTCCGTGAGGACGTAGTTACCCGATAAAGCAGCCCTGCCGCAGCACTGTGGAAGAAAGCAGTGGCGCCTGCGCAAGTCGACGAAAAGCAACCGCTATTTGGGTAACTGGGTAGAGTCCCATCCACCGCCGAGCGAACGGACCAGCCCCACACTGTCGACAAACTGGCGCGTGGTCAGGTCGATGGCCGTGCGCTGATTCTCGAGCAGAGTGGTTTCGGCCGTAAGCACTTCGAGGTAGCTGGTGACGCCGCCCTTGTAACGCTGGTTGGAAATGTCGTAGGAGTGCCGGGCCGAGTCCACCGCCTTTTGTTCCGCGCCGGATTCCTGCTCCAGTATCCGCAGTCCCGAGAGCTGGTCCTCCACGTCCTGAAAGGCCATGAAGATCACGCCCTTGTAGCCCGAGACCTGCGCTTCATACAGACGCCTCGCCTGGTCGGTGAGCGCGTGACGCTGGCCGGCGTCGAAGAGCAGTTCGGTTGCCTGCGCCCCGAGGGACCAGAGCGCGCTCGGGCCCTGAATCCATGTACCGACGTGTGTGCTTTCAAAACCGCCCTGCCCAGTCAGATCGATGGTTGGATAGAACGCACTGACGGCAATTCCGATTTGCGCATTGGCCGCGGCCGTCCGCCGTTCCGCCGCCGCAATGTCCGGACGCCGCTCCAGCAGTTGCGATGGCACCCCGATGGGAATCCTGGGCAGCTGCAAGTCGAGCGGGGAATCGGGAATACTGAAGCTCGGCAGCTTGTAGTCGGCAATGGTGCCCACCGCGTGTTCATATTGCGCCCGCGCCACGCCTACATCCACCAGTTGGGCACGTACCGTTTCCAGTTGCGTCCGCGCCTGGGCAACATCGACTTCAGTGGCTACTCCGCCGTTGAGGCGGCGCTGGGTCAGGTCGAGCTGGCTCTCCAGGTCCGCGATTGTCTGCCTAAGCAACTTGGCCTGCGCATCCAGACCGCGCAGTTGAAAGTAGTCTGAGGCCATGGTCGCCTGCAGGCTCAAGTTCACGTTCGCCATGTCCGCCGCGCTGGCCTGCGCGTTCTCGTGCGCCTGTTCGACGGTTCGCCGGATGCGCCCCCAGAAGTCCGGTTCCCAGCTTCCCCCGCCTGCCAGTATCAGGTCGTTGTAGTTAGTGGCTGTGGCGGGCGTGGTCAGGGGCTTATTGGCCGAATTCTTGTAGTGCGTAACCGACGGATCAAGCGAGAGCGTGGGATAAAGCGCCGAACGCGCCGCTTTCACCTGGTCCTGCGCGGCCAGGTAGTTCTCCAGTGCCTGGCGGAGCCCCTGGTTATAGTCCGCGATCCGATCTTCGAGTTTGTTCAACTGCGGATCCTGGTAGATCTCCCACCACTTGCCCTTGAGCAAACCATCGGATGGATTCGCCGGTTGCCAGCCACCGCCCGCTGGATTCGGCGGCGGGACGACGGCGGCTGAAGCGCCTGTCTCCTTATAAGCTTCGGGGGCCTGGTACGAAGGACGTCTGTAGTCTGGGCCCACCGGTTTGCAGCCGGCAAGCAGACCAATTGCCATGAGCACAGCCAGACTCGCCGCGGCCTTTCCGAACTCCTTGCCCTGGGAAGGAATGCGCATCCCTACTTGCCTCCCTCACTCTTGCCGGAGTCGGGATTCACCACCGTCACCTT
>Ga0302310_10004310_pt1 | contig 10740 bp, 7 predicted proteins | sample III_Palsa_N1_2_FD_200451 | JGI IMG/M metagenome (GOLD analysis project Ga0302310, IMG submission 200451) | Peat permafrost microbial communities from Stordalen Mire near Abisko, Sweden - III_Palsa_N1_2 | ecosystem: Environmental > Terrestrial > Soil > Palsa > Peat permafrost | place: Sweden... | reverse complement strand
TTCGAGTACAACTAGATCCCCACCGCGAAAAATCCTCACTTCGAACACGCTGCGCCAATTGGCGTTGCAGTTCGTTCGTCTCGCCTTGAGTCAAAGGCCCCACCCTTGCAAAGGCAGCAAGGTGGGCCACCGGAAAATGAAGGACAGCCCAACAGCTCGTTGAACCGCCACTAGTTCGAGAATTTTTGGGCCAGGGGGAAACGGCGGCCTACGCTGAAGGCTTTGCTGGTTAGTTTCAGGCCTGGAGGGGCTTGCTTGCGTTTGTATTCGTTGGTGTCGACTAACATGGCGACGCTGCGGACCAGGTCGAGGGGGAAATCGAAGTGATCGGCGATTTCTTCGGGGCTGCGCAGATCTTCGACGTAGGCTTTGAGGATGCGGTCGAGGACGCTGTAATCGGGGAGCGTGTCCTGGTCGCGCTGGTTCGGGCGGAGCTCGGCGGAGGGCGGCTTAGTGATGGTTTCCTGCGGGATCACTTCCCTTTTGCGGTTGATGAATTCGGCGAGGGCGTAGACCATCGATTTTGGGACGTCGGAAATGACAGCGAGGCCGCCGGCCATGTCGCCGTAGAGCGTGCAATACCCTACGGCCATTTCGGATTTGTTGCCGGTGCTGAGCACCATGGAGCCGAGTTTATTGGAGAGCGCCATGAGCAGGTTGCCGCGGACGCGGGCCTGGATGTTTTCTTCGGTGGTGTCTTCGGGTTTACCGGCGAAAACGGGCGCGAGAGTTTTGCGGTAGCAATTGAAGGTGTCCGAAATGGGCAGAGTGACGAATTCGATGCCGAGGTTCTGGGCGAGCTGACGGGCGTCGCGCAGGCTGCCTTCGGAAGAATAGGGGCCGGGCATGCCGGCGCCGAGGACGTTTTCCTTCCCGAGGGCTTCGGTGGCGATGGCGGCGACCAGCGCGGAGTCGACGCCTCCGCTGAGGCCGACGACCACTTTTTTGAATCCGCACTTGCGCACGTAGTCGCGAGTGCCCAGGACCAGGGCGCGGAAGGCGGCTTCGAGTTCGTCTTCGATCAGGGGGCGGACGTCGCCCAGGCCGGTGACGGTGTCGAAGAAGATCAAATCTTCTTCGAAGGATTTGGCGCGGGCGGCGACGCGGCCGTCGGGCATGAAGGCCACGCTGGAGCCATCGAAAATCAGGCTGTCATTGCCGCCGACCTGATTCACGTAGACGACCGGGACGCGATATTCCCTGGCGATGTTCTGCAGCATGTCGTGGCGCAGCGAGCGCTTGTCAATGGTGTAGGGCGACGAGGAAATATTCAGCAGCAGGCTGCTTCCCTTCCCGACAATTTCGGAGACGGGGTCGCGATCGTAGAGCTGCTGGGGCCAGAAGCTTTTGTCGTTCCAGGAATCCTCGCAGATGGTGATGCCGAGCTGCTCGGATTGGAAGGGGAAGACGTGCTGGGTGTGCGCGGGCTGGAAGTAGCGCGACTCGTCGAAGACGTCGTAGGTGGGCAGCAGCATTTTGCGCTGCTCGAAAAGAATTTTTCCGTTGGCGATGAGCGCGGCGGAATTGGCAACGGGTTTGCCGGTATTGTCCATGGCGTCGCCGACGAATCCGACGAGGGATGGCAGCGGGATTTTTTTGGCGAGGCGGACGAGTTCCTGCTGGTTTCGCTCGGCGAAAGATGGGCGCTCGACGAGGTCCTGCGGCGGGTATCCGCAGATGCAGAGCTCAGAAAAGACGGCGAGGTCGGCGCCGCCTTTTTGGGCTTCGGCGGCGAGTTCGAGGATGCGGGCGACATTGCCGTCGAAATCGCCGATGGTTGGGTTGAATTGGGCTAGGGCGATTTTCATGGGCGTGTGGCGCGTGCGTTGGCGGCGCTTGTGGTGATTCCCTCAGCGGCTGAAGCCGCTCGGAGTTGCGTTAGTTCCGGCACGGCTGAAGCCGTGCCCTGACGAAAAGCACACGCATTTGCGCTGTAACTTTGGGGAAACATTTTTGACGGGCACAAAAAAACTCCCGGAGGATTTTGCGCTCCGGGAGCCGAAATGTTTGGATCTGGACAACTGGGTCAGCCTTCATCGAATCTGCGCGCTCATGAAAAAAAAGTGGGCGCGGCTCGATCTTGCCAGCGCGATTAGACGCTGAAGGAGCTGCCGCAGCCGCAGGTGCTCTTGACGTTCGGGTTGTTGAACTTGAAACCCGAGCCTTCGACGGTCTCGATGTAATCGATCTGGACGCCGTCGAGGTACATCTCGCTCATCTGGTCGACCAGGACTTTCAGGCCGTCAAATTCATAGACGCTGTCGCTGTTTTCGTTGACGGCGTTTTCGAAGGCCATGTGGTAGCTGAAGCCCGAGCAGCCGCCGCCCACTACCGCGACGCGCAAGCCCGTCGGAGACGGGGTCTGCTGCGTCAGGATTTCCTTCACCTTCGTAATCGCTACCGGGGTTAGTTGAACCATTCTGTGATTCCTCCGCAAAATCGGCCCGAAAGGCAGGCCCGAATCTCGTTCACAGTATATCAGATTCAGGGAAAGGCAAGATGGCTTCAAAGAAAAGGCGAAATAAAGTGCCCTAAGGACAATCGTTTCAGGGGGCTACTGGTTCCCGTGGCGTCGATAAATTCGGTCCACGACTCGGCCAAGGAAATAGAACCAGGCTGCGATGAGGGGCGGCGTGAGGGCGAAAAACAGAATGATCTGATTCGCGCCATGACTGCCGGCAAAACCGACAACAAGGAGGGACACGAGGAAAGCCGGCAAAGCGAACACGACCAATACTTTTGCCAGCGGAGTTGACCCTGCCGATGAGTCAATCGTCGACGGATCCCAAGTCACGCAAGGTTCGGGTTGGCCCGCGCATGTAGTCTTCCAGGCTAGAGGATCAGAATCGAGTTGGAACGTAGACCAGACAAAGTGTTTCCCCAAATCGCCATAGCCACGGTTGCGGCGGGCCGACTGGTAAGTCACGGCCGCGAAGCAACAAAGGCCGAGGACGGGCAGCACGACAGTCCATCGAATGCGCATACTCAGATGGGATACCGACTAGAAAATTGTTTTCGCCAGGAACATCTAATTCGTTGGCGGCTGCATGGTCTTGGAACGGATGGCCGCGAGGCGATTGTCGACGTCTTTGGCTTGATCGGCTTGGCCGATGCCGCGGAGGGCTTGGGCTTCGCTGTTCAGTACCGGAACGAGGACCGGGCTGTTGGGACCGTATTGTTTTTCGAGCGCCGCGAGCAGTTGACGGTTGCAGGGTTCGGCCTGATCTGGCTTGCCCCACTGCTCATACAAACCGCACATGGTGGCGAGGGGTCTCACCATGTTGATGCTGTCGCGACCGTAGAGTGCTTCATCGATATGAACCGCGCGGAGAACGTAGGGTTCGGCCTCGGCATATTTTTTCTGGGCGAAATAAACGCGGGTGGCCACGAGCAGCGCGGAGGCGACGTTGTCGCTGGCTTCGCCGTAGACTCTTTCGTTGGCGTCGACCGCGCGGAAGTAGAAGTCCTTGGCGGCGACGTAATCGTGCTGCAGCAGAGCGTTGGTGCCCAGGGATTGCAGCGGAGGGGCGATGTTTGCGGATTGCGGACCGTACAATTCCTGCGCGTATTTCAATTCCTGCTCATAGGCCTGCTGGGCGGCGACCGGGTCGCGCCCCAGATACATGTTGCCCAGATGATCGAGCGCGGCGGGCAAGCGCGAGTCGTGCGGTTGGATCTTCTCGGCGAGGTCGGCCGCTTCTTGGTAATGGATTCTGGCTTCGTCCCAGTTTCTGGCGAGGTTGGCCTGGGCGCCGGCCTGTAAAGCCGCATCGATTTTTTGGGAAAGAGTTTGGGCGGCGCTCTTGGCCTGGACGCCGGCCTGCAGCTGCGCGGCTTCGGAGGTTTTTCCGGCGGCGCGCAGGTCGGCAAGGCGTTGATTCAGTCGGGTCTGGGCGTCCTGGTATTCACGTTGGGGGTCGCGGTCTTCGGGCCGGATTAATTTACCGCGCGGATCGACGGCGGCATCGGCGTTGGCGGACTGCTTGTATTCATCGATGGCAGCGGGCCAGTCCCCTTTTGCTTCGAGGGCCTTGGCCAACTCGACCATGACCTGAACCTGGCGCGGGTCGAGGCCCAGCGCCTGCTTGTATTCGGCGATGGCGGCGTCGGTCTGGCCCAGACCCAGGAACGCCTGGGCGTAATACCGGTGGATATCGACTCTGCTGGGATTCAGAATTTCGGCCTGTTTCAGTTCTTCCGCGGCGTGGGCGAAATCTTTCTGGGCGAGAAGCACCCGCCCCGCGCCGACACGCGCGTCGGCTGAATTGTCGCCCATTTTTTCGACGAGGTGGTACTCGGCCAGGGCGTCATCGTAGCGTTTTTGAGTCTCGGCAATGGCGCCGAGGCCGACGTGCGGACCGGGGTCGGACGGGTCCATTTTCTCCGCGATTTGAAATTCTTTGGTCGCGCCATCGAAATCCCAGACGCGATGGAGCGCAATGCCCAGGCAGAGGTGGCAGATCTGCAGGCCCGGAAAGTCCTGCTCCAATGCGCGGAACTCAACTACCGCCTCGGCATTCAGGTTTTTGCTGATTAACGCGCTGGCCAGATTGAGGCGGGCTTCGTATTTCAGCGGATCGAGGCGCTTCACCTCGCGGTATTCGCGGATGGCGGAATCCAGGTCGCCGTTGTTGGCCAACTCGACCCCCAGGTTGTAACGAGCGTCGACATCGGTGGGATCCAAGGTGAGGGCTTTTTGATACTGCTCAATTGCGGCCTTTCGATTCCCTTGTGCTGAATACATGATGCCCAGGTCCAGGTGTATGAGTTCATAGTCCGGTTTCAGACGCAGCGCTTGGTCGTATTCGGATTTAGCGGCGTCGAAGTTGTTCAGCGCCGTGAGGGAGAGTCCGGCGTTCTTGTGCGCTTCCGCGTTATCTGGATTTTCTTCGAGCGCGGTTTTAGCTTCGCGGAGGGCGGATTCGTCATCGCCTGCGCGATGCAAGACGTAGCTCAGCTTGGTATGCGCTTCCGGAAAGTTGGAGTCCAGACGCAGGACTTGCTGATAGGCCTCGACGGCTGCGGCGAAGTTCTCCTGCTGGCGCAAGAGAATGCCCAGGACGAAATCAGATTCAGGCGTTTCGGACCGGCGGCCAACGTTGGCGTCCAATTCGTTTTTCGCCTCGCCAAACTTTTTGTCGCGAATGGCTTTTCCGGCGTTGGCGAGATGTTGGAGTGCTGCGGGTTCGGCGGCGGCAGGCGACGGATTCGGGGAGCTGGTGGGGACGGTTTTGGCAATGTTGAGTGCCTTCAAGATCAACGGGTCGGCGCCGGCGGTGGTCAGCAGCGCGCGGTAGGCATCGTCGGGACGAAAATCGAGGCCACGCGTCTTGATTTGCAAGGCGATGGTTTCGGGGAGCGACTGGCCCGCGACTAGGGCTAGCAATTCGGTTCGGCGTAAAGGGGGAGGAGATGCGGGGCGCGCCGCGAGGCGGACGCCTACCAGCAGCACCAAAGACAGACTCAGCCCAACCCAAGCCAATTTTGATCTGGACATGAAGCCCTCCCCAAGAAGGTGGTTAAGATTAAGGGAGGTGCACGATCGGTTCATTAGTACGAACGTACTATCGGGGCTTTGCGGTTGCGAAAGAAGCACCTATGGCGCTGCGGCGGGCCTCTTCCAAAAAGCAACGAGAGTGTCGCGCGTGCTATATTTCACGGCCATGAAGACTTTAGGGCTGGTGCGGTTGCAGGCACATTCGTTGGTGTTGATTCTGGTGATGGCGTGCTCGGTTGCCGCGGGAGAGACGAAGGCGCCGGATTTTCGGCTGCCGGATACGGCGCGGCCGACGCGCTATCAGCTCGATCTGACGATCTTGCCGGACCAGCCAACATTTCAGGGAACCGCGATTATTGGTGTGGACTTGAAGGAACGCACGGATACGATTTGGCTGAATGCCAAAGACCTGACTGTTTCGGCGATCACGGTGACGAGCGGAGGGGCTTCGGCGGCGGCGCGCTGGCGCACCACGGATGAGATGCTCGCGGTGCTGCTGGCGCATCCGGCTGGACCGGGGCACGTTGACGTGGAGATTCACTACAGCGGAAAGCTCGATGAGAAGAGCGACGTGGGCGCGTATCGCCGGAAAGCCGGGGACGATTGGTATGTGTTTACGTCGTTCACAGCGATCGATGCGCGGCGCGCCTTCCCGTGTTTTGACGAGCCGGCCTACAAAGCGCCGTGGGATGTGGTGATGCATGTGAAGCGCGACCAGGTTGCGGTCGCGAATGCTCCCGAGATTTCGACGACCGACGAGCCGGACGGCATGAAGCGCGTGGCTTTTAAGACGACGCAGCCGTTGCCGTCGGAGATTGTGGCGTTCGCCGTAGGGCCGTTCGATGTGGTGAACGCGGGCGTGGCGGGCCAGAAAAAAATCCCGGTACGAATTATTACGCCGCGCGGGCGGGCGGTGGAAGCGACGGCGGCGCGGGCGGCGACTTCGCAGATATTGGCGCGGCTGGAGCAATACACCGGAATTCCCTACCCCTGGGACAAGCTGGACCATATCGCGGTGTTGGCGACGCCATTTGGCGCGACCGAAAATCCGGGCCTGATTACCTATGACGCGAGCTTGCTGCTCGCCGACCCCTCGCAGGCCACGCAGCGATGGCAGCAGTTCATGCGTTCGGTGATGACGCATGAGATCGCGCATCAGTGGTTCGGCAATCTGGTGACGCAGGCGTGGTGGAACGACGTGTGGCTGAGCGAAGGATTCGCGACCTGGCTCGAGACAAAAATTTCCGACCTGGAACGTCCGCCGTTTGAGCGCGGCTTGACCGCGACCGACACGCGCGATGCCATGCTGAGTTCCGATTCCGCAGCGGGCCGGCCGGTGCGTGTGCCGGCGCGGTCGCGTGACGACCTGGGGCCCTACACGGTCTATGACCTGATCATTTACAACAAAGGAGCCAGCATTCTGCGAATGCTGGAGAACTGGCTGGGGCCGGAGGTTTTTCAGCGGGCGCTGCACCGGTATTTGATCGATCATCAGTTTGGCAACGCTACGTCGGCGGACCTGGTGAAAGCGATCCAGCAAGAATCCGGCGTGGATGTGGGGCCGGTACTTTTTGGTTTTCTGGATCGTCCGGGCGCGCCGGTGCTGCGTTTTTCAATGGCGCCGGGCGGACCAGGACCGAAACTGGAAATCGAGCAGGATGCAAATCCGTGGGCGGTTCCGGTATGCATTCATCAGCCGGGTGCGGCCCGGCGCTGCGAAGTGGTCGGCTCAACGCACGGCGAGATTCAACTGACGGCGTTGCCCATTTGGATTTGGACCAACGCCTATGGCAGCGGGTACTACCGGTCGTTGCTCAGCGCGGATATGTGGGACGCGGTGGTGGGCTCGGGCTACCGGCTGCTGGAAGAGCCGGAGCAAATGGCGCTGGCGGCGGATTTGCAAGCTTTGACGAATAGCGGCCAGCTGCCTGCAGCCGAGGCCATGAAAGTCTTGCCCCAACTTGATCGAGACAACGATCCACGGGTGCAAAGTGAAGTGCGGCGGATCGAAGCGCAACTGGCAATCGTCGCGCCCGAAGCGGACCGAGCCAGGTATGCGGAATGGCTGAAGAAGGCGATGAGGGACGAGCTTCCAGCGGCGCAGCAAGGCGCGAGCGTCGAGCAGTTCCTGGAAAAAGCGCAGGCTTCGGCGGGCGGCGATTCGAAACCCTGAATGGCCCGGTACTTTATTGCTGGCGCCGCATTTCCGCAAGTGATTCGCCGGCGACGTGTACAACGCTGGGCGAATCCCCTAAAATAATTGCCTACGATGAAACACACCATAACGTTGATTCCCGGCGACGGGATTGGCCCGGAAGTTTCCGCAGCGGTTAAGAAAATCATCAGTGCAGCTGGAGTGGACATTGCGTGGGACGAGATTGCCGCGCGGGCGGAGATCGAACGGCGGGGCCTCGATTTCATGCAGGCCGGCGTGCTGGAATCGATTCGCAAAAACAAGGTGGCGCTGAAAGGGCCGCTGACGACTGCCGTGGTGGGCGGGCCGCCGAGCATTAACGTTGCGCTGCGCAAGGCGCTCGACTTGTACGCCAATGTGCGGCCGGTGAAGAACCTGGAAGGCGTGCAGTCGCGGTTTCTGGGCGTCGATCTGGTTTTGATCCGCGAAAACACCGAGGATTTGTATTCGGGATTGGAACACACCGTGGTTCCGGGCGTGGTCGAGAGCCTGAAGATTATTACGGAGAAGGCGTCGACGCGGATTGCGCGGTTTGCGTTTGAGTTTGCGCGGAAGTATGGGCGCAAAAAAATTCACGCAGTGCATAAAGCGAACATCATGAAGCTGTCCGATGGTTTATTTTTGACGTGCTGCCGGAAAGTTGCGGAAGAATATAAGGATATTGAGTACAAGGAATTGATCATCGATAACGCCTGCATGCAGATGGTTTTGAACCCGCACCAGTTCGACATGCTGGTTTTAACCAATTTGTATGGCGACATCATGAGCGATTTGGCGGCGGGGTTGGTCGGCGGGCTGGGGGTGGTGCCCAGCGGGAATATGGGAGAAACCGTGGCGGTGTTTGAGGCGGTGCATGGGACGGCGCCGGATATTGCGGGGAAAGATATTGCGAATCCTACGGCGCTCTTAATGAGCGCGATTTTGATGCTGCGGCATGTGAATGAGGTTAGCGCGGCGAAGCGGATTGAGGATTCGTTGCATACGGTTTACAAGGAAGGAAAACATTTGACGCGCGATGTGGGTGGGAGTGCGTCGACGACGGAATTTACGGAGACGTTGATTCGGACGATGAAGGCGTAAGAGTTTTAGTGGTGGTTTGACCGAGTGCCGGGCCTCCGGTGCTGGATCGCGCGCGACGCGGCAATCGAAGAGAGATCCTTCGTCGCACAAAGCGCTCCTCTGGATGACGGCCAAAGGCGGGTGGTGCGCTGGGGATAAACGGAGGCAGAGCCGGTTCGACGGCGCCTGAGTTAAAAGCAAAATCCCCACCCTTCCAGAAACGGGAAGGATGGGGTACCCCAAAACATTTAAGAAACTTCAAAGCTTAGTTCCCTGCTTGTTTCTTCCTGCAGTCGTCGCAGACGCCGCCTACTTCGGTGCGGCAGACGGTGATTTCGATCCCGCAGTCGCGGGAGATCTGCCGTTTTATTTCCTCGTACAATTCGCTTTCGAATTCGCGAACTTTGCCGCATTTCATGCAGGCCACATGGATGTGGTCGCGAGGGCCGTGGCTTTCGTAGTAGTGGCGATCGCCGCGCAGGTGCAGCAGGTCGAGTTCGTCGATCAGGCCCTGGCGCTTCAGCAGGTCGAGCGTGCGATAGACGGTGACGCGGGTGACGGCCGGATCGATTTTTTGCGCGCGTTCCAGGATTTCGGCGGCGTCGAGATGGCGGCGAGCGGTTTCCATGACTTGCAGCAGGACGCGGCGCTGTTTGGTTAGGCGAATGCCGCGAGCTCCGAGGGCTTGTTGCAGGTGGCCGGGAGCTTCGTGGTTGATGCGTTCGCCGGTGGAGACGCGATGTTCGGGTGTGGCGGCCATGTGTCTATTTACAGTATAGCAAAAGTGAAAAGTGGTGAAGTGGCGGTTGTGATTGTTTTTCGGGGGTCGCGCGAGCCAACGGCGGCGAGTCGCGGTGTAGTGCACATCGAAGAGAGATCCCTCGTCGGGCTAAAGACTGGCCCTCTGTCGGGATGACAGCCAAAAGCAAGAGACGGGGCTAGTGGCTTTGCACCAGTTTGAAGATGTCGCTGTAGATGACGAAGGCGGAAATTCCTAATAGGAAGACGAGGCCGACCTGGACGAAGCGTTCTTTTACGGCGAGGCTCAGGTCGCGGCGCAGAATGCCTTCGATGGCCAGGAGCAGGACGTGGCCGCCATCGAGGATTGGAATCGGGAGCAGGTTGAGCAGGCCCAGGTTCAGGCTGATCACGGCCATGAAGAGGACTAGATCGAGTGGGCCGCGCTTGGCCGCCCGGCCGGAGGCGCGAGCGATGCCCACTACGCTTTGCAGTTCGCGAATTTTTACTTTTCCGGTGAAGAGGCCGCCGAGCACGGTGCCAATCTGCTTAATGCCAATCGCGGTTTGCAAGCCAGCGAGCTTGGCCGATAGCAGAAATCCCTGGCGCTCGAAATCTTCTTTGACTTTTGGCGAGACGCCCACTTGCCACACGGTATTGCCGTCGCCGCCCATGGCTTGCACCGGAGTGATCTCGATCGGAACGGTCTGATCGCCGCGCTGGACCATGAAATGGATTGGCTTGCCGTCGGAACGGCGGACGCGATCGACGAGTTGGCCCCAGGTGACGATGGGCGTGCCGTCCATCGAGATAATTTTGTCGCCGTCGTGGAGCCCGGCGCGGTCGGCGGGAGTGCCGATGCCGACTTCGTCGGTGATCGGAGGCAGCAGTGGATGACCGAAGAGAGATTCGACGGTTGCCGGAGGAGCCGGCATGCTGCCCTGCAAGGTCAGCTCAGAGCCATTGCGCAGAATGGTCATGGCGACGGGAGTTCCGGGCTGAAGATCCTTCACTTCGGTATAGACCTTTTCCCAGGTTGGTGTTTTCTTGCCATCAATGGCGATTATCTGGTCACCGACGGCTATTCCGCTGATCGCGATGGAATTCTCAGAACCGGAAGCCTGCTGGATGGCTGCGACTTGAGCGGGAGTACGGAGATAATCTTCCGAGGGGCTGCCAACGATCCAGTAAATTCCCCAGAAGATCAGAAAGGCGAGAAGCAAATTCATGGCCGGGCCGGCGCAGGCAATCA
>Ga0302310_10004298_pt1 | contig 10770 bp, 5 predicted proteins | sample III_Palsa_N1_2_FD_200451 | JGI IMG/M metagenome (GOLD analysis project Ga0302310, IMG submission 200451) | Peat permafrost microbial communities from Stordalen Mire near Abisko, Sweden - III_Palsa_N1_2 | ecosystem: Environmental > Terrestrial > Soil > Palsa > Peat permafrost | place: Sweden... | reverse complement strand
GATCAACCCCAAGATCTCCTCCGACATGGCCTACTGGGCCCACGAGTTCAACGTCACCACCCAGGTCCTCCACGAAGCCATCCGCGTCCACGGCACCAAGGTCGACAAGATCCGCGCCGCCCTCCATTCCCACTAACCCGCGCCCACCCCTCAGCCTCTCCCGACGCGACGCGAAGCCTACCGCCGTCAGCGCAGGACCCGCGCAAAGTGATGTCTGACTAGTCAGTCAGTTATCGCCGTTATTTGCGTCCCGAAACCAGGCTCAACATGTCTCTGCGTACCCGAAACAGGGCTAAGTCGACACCAAATGTACCCTCCAACCCCCGCGATTCTTCCGCTAATCGACGCCAATCGCGCAAATTCGCAACGTTTAGGCATAAAATCTCGTCTACTACCGTAGAGGTTCAGCATATGCCAAGAATTACCAGCCTTCTCCTCGCTCTGACCCTCGGAACGGTCACATCTGCCACATTCGCGCAGAATAATGATCAGCAGAGCGAGCAAATGAACACTCCCCCCACCCAATCCCAGGCCGCTCCCATCGAGCGCTCCCCCGACAGCCAGCCACCTAACCCCAATGGTTACAACACTTCCCCCACGCAACTGACTGCCGGCCAGATGCTCTCCGGAGGCCGCAGGCCCGCCAGCGCCGTAGCCGCCCCCGGTGTCTTCGTCCGCGTAGGCCATGACAGCGACGTCCGTGCCATCACCTTAACCAATGAAAACACGGTACTTAAGGTCGAGCGCGGAGTCGCCAACATCAGCGTCCACAGCGCCATCAAGCACGCCCAGATCCTGATCATCCTCCCCGGCGGCGAGACAAATCTAATCAAGGACGGCTTCTATACCTTCAACGCTAACACCAATACTGCCCGTACTTTGAAAGGCGAGGCGTGGGCCTACCCGGGAACCAACACCCAGCAGAAACCTATCAAAATAAAGGAAAATCACGCCGTAATCTTCAACGGCCCGGACATCCGTTCCTTTGAATTCGACCCCTTTGAAGCCCGCAACGACCTCATCCCCTATAGCTATGGACAAGGCGTAGCAGGCCCCGGACCTGGATACTACGGGCCGTATGCCGGCTATCCCTACTACGATTACGGATACCCTTACTACTTCGGCTATCCCTACTACCTCGGCTTCGGCTGGGGCTACTACGGTGGCGGATGGGGCTACTACGGTGGCGGTTGGGGCGGCGGCTGGCACGGCGGAGGCGGCTGGCACGGTGGTGGCGGCGGTTGGGGTGGGGGTGGGGGTGGCGGTGGCCACGGTGGCGGAGGTGGCCACCACTAACGCTATTGATCACAACACTTATGAGGCAGCCTGAAGCTTCGGCCGCCTCAGTTCCGTCGGATGCCTTCGTACCCAGCATTCGACGAACCGGATGTTACTAGGGAAAAGAGTCTCCACACGCTTGTACTCCGTTCTCTTGACTTCGCGCAGAACGCTTACGGAGCCACGAGCGACAACTACACTCCAATCCGAGGCACCGCCCATCGAGCGCTACACCATCCCCGAACTCAAATCCAAGAATCGGTTCTGCGAGGATCGGACGTCCGCCTCAGGTTCCGTTTCACCACCGGCCGGATATCAGGCCGTAGCGCCGTCCGCCACCTACGGTTTCCGTATCCCATGGTGGCGTTGGTTTCTATGGTGACATACATGGCGGCGGCCTTCGCTAGTTCTGGTCGCAGATGCGCGATCCATAGCCGCCCCACCTTTAGGCCGCTCCTCACTTAGGTGAGTGCCTTGGCGATTTAATAGCAGTGATGCCGGATACAATCAGCCATCATGCGAATCGGCTTCTTTGGCGGCAGCTTTGATCCACCCCACCTGGGCCATTTAGCGGTTGGACACGCCGCTGCGGACGCATTTTCACTTGATCGCATCCTCTTCGCACCAACAGGGCGTCAACCACTCAAAACTAGCGGGGCCTCTGCTTCGTTTGGCGATCGTCTCACAATGGTTTCATTGCTCTGCGAGTCGCAGCCGCGAACCGCTCATCTATGGCTTGAAGCCTCTTCAGTCGATGCGCCGCACGCGGACGGCTCGCCAAATTACACGGTCGATACGTTGTCAAAGCTACGCGACGACTGCTCTAAGAATGACAGTCTCTTCGTTCTTGTAGGCGCAGACGCGTTTCTCGATTTGCGTCGCTGGAAGTCTCCCGACGGCTTGCTTCAGCTCGCCGAATGGATTGTTGTAAGCCGCCCCAACGTCTCGCTGCAGCAATTACAAAACCTCAAACTGACGCCTACGCAATTATCTCGGGTGCACCTGCTTGAAGATGTGCATGAGCCTGCGAGCGCGACCGATATCCGCAAGCTCTTGGGGGCTGGTTCGGATTGCTCTGAGCTGCTGCCCGTTTCCATCCTGAACTACATCCGTGCCCATCATCTCTATGGAACCTGAAACAGACAGCCGTTCCCTTCGGGCCTTCGTGCGCTACCATTGAGGTTGCACAAGGAGGCCCATGGCAAGCACTAAGAAAACACAGGTTCAACAGCTTCTGGCCGTCGCAGTAGCTGCCTGCGAGGACAAGAAGGCAGAGGACATTCGCATTCTCGCGCTCGATCCATCCGAGAGCGGCCTGACAGACTACTTTCTCATCTGCACCGGTTTGAGTGACCGTCAGAATGTAGCGATCACCGATGAAATCGAGATTCGCCTCAAGCGCGACTTTGGCACCTATCCCAACTCGGTCGAAGGGCGTCGCCAGGGCGAGTGGATTTTGATGGATTATGTCGATTTCATCGTCCACGTCTTCTCGGCGGAGAAGCGAGCGTTTTATGGGCTGGAGCGTCTACGCAAGTCGGCGACAGTGCTCAGCATCGAGGACCTGAATGCTCAACTGAAATCGCAGGTGAAAGCCGCCATTGCGCCAGGTCGTACAGCGGGAGGCGGGACTAAGAAGAAAGTCGTCGCCAAGAAGAAGTCACCAAGTTCGATTGCTGCTGCCAAGAAAACGGTTGCCGTCAAGAAGGCGGTGGCAAAGCAGACGTCCAAGAAGAAAGCAATTGAGAAAAAGACAGTGGCAAAGTCTGCTGCCAAGAAGACGGCCGCAAAAAGGTCGAAACCCTGAGAGGTCGGCGCCTTAGCAATAGCCTGAAAATGGCTTGGCCAAAGAAATAGGCAGGAAGCTGATGATCCGCTTCCTGCCTGAAGATTGAAACAGAGTTGAGGCACCCACGTTAGTGGGTGCCTCAACGGTTTAGAACTGGAACGTTAGCTGCATCCGCAGAGTGCGGGGCAGTTGGTGATATAGAGGCTTTCCGTACTGACTGTTGATCGTCTCCGGGCCGCTCGTGCTGTTCGACACGGTTCCATTGATCGGCTCGCCATTGAGAGAGGCCTGAACATTGTACGGAGTCATAGCTGCAGCGTAGAACGGAATACCCTGGAAGCTCTGCTGACCGTTGGGCTCGATGTAATTGTTGCCGTAGTAGCTCGAGTCAACCTGTGAGTAGACGGCCGTGACCGCATGCTCATTGAAAAGATTGGTGGCCGTGGCCTGGAACGTTATGACCTTGGACTCGCCGATCTTCATCTGCTCTTGGAAGCTCAGGTCGCTTTGGTTATACCAGGGGTTGCGATAAGTGAAGGGTGTACCAACCGTGATCGCACCAGTGTTGGGGTTCTGGGTGATGTTTGCCCACTTGCCCCAGTCGAATAGCTTCACGGGGAACGCGTTATAGCTGAGACCTACATCCGCATAGGTGGTGTTTGGCGAACCCTCATAGAAGTACTGGAAGAGACCCACGTTGGTGGTGAAGCGGTGCAGATACGAAATCTGATAGTAGCCATCAAACTTCAGCGTGTTGGGACGATCCGTTGGTAGGAGGCCGCTCGAGGAACCGCCCTGCGCGTTGTATTGGAAGTAAGGCTCATCAAACGCGCGGCTATTGTTTGGCGAGTTACGACCGCCAGACCCGCCATCCGAAAGATCGGAGCTGGTCAAACCGGTGTAATTTCCACGGAAGTGGCTGTAGGTATAGGAGAACATCCCATACCAGTTGTGGCTCATAGCCTTTGTTACGCGGAACTCAACACCATCATAGCTGCGAGCAGCCGCGGGATTTTGGTTCGGAGGAAACGCTCCGCTGGGGGTAGCTAGGCAATTCGCATTGCCATTTCCATACAGGAAGTTGCAATAGCCGCTAACTGTCCCGTTGACGCCCTGACCCGGGTTGACGATAACGAAGGTTTCACCCTCTGTCGCTGAATATATGGCTGCATCTTCGATCACATGGTCCAGGCGCCTGCGGTCATATCGCACTTCCAGGGCCAAGGTGGGAGCGAGTTGGTAGTCTATGCCGGCTAGAGCCTCGTGCTGCTCATAAGGCTTCAACCCCGGAGCCACACCTTCTTGATCCGCACTGCAGGTTGAGCAGGTGGTGGGGAAGGCGCGAAGGTTGATGTTCTCTACGAAGTTCATATTCGCAGGAGTGGTGCCGCCCGCAAGATTTGCCTCCGTTGAGGTGTTGCCACTCGGACAATAGCGGTCATTGCTGTTGAACGCAGGTTGCAGCGAGGCGTAATTGTCGTCCGACGGAATATAGGTGCAATTGTTCCAGTACTGGCCACCGAACGAGCTAATGGCGACATTGAGCTTCATCTGGTCATAGAACTCACCATAGCCGCCAAACACCTTCATCTTGCCGTTACGGAATACATCCCATGCCACGCCGATACGAGGAGCAATCTTGTCCTTCCATCCGAAGTTGATGGGCTTCTGCGGTGCTGCGCCTCCGAACGCCTCACCAGGCAGAAACTCTTTCTCTACTCGAATACCTGCATCGATCGTCACGCCTCGTCCTGCGGTCCAGGAGTCCTGGCCATAGAACCCATTGTCATAGGCTGTAGCTTTTCCACCGGTGCCGAAGTCATAGACTGTCGCGTAACCCGCGCCATCCGGGCCTTGGCAACCGCCGTTTGCGTCCTGAGGCGTATGAAGGTTTCCCGCAATAAGTGCGCAGTTCGTTTGGCCAAGCGGGCTTTGTGGATCGTAAAAGGAATTGGTCCCTGGAAAGAGTTGTACTTCGGGTTGGTTGAAGACCTGGATGATGTCGTTGGAGTTCCTAAACAGCTGGTAGCCAAACTTGAAGTTGTGCGTGCCAAACTTTGTGCTCTTGAACCACGAGAAATCCTGATCCAATTCAATCGCCTTGCTGGCGTTTTTGCGAGTGGTCGCAATCAATGTTCCGTTCTGGTAGCCGGCGGTTTGGCCAAATCCGTTCGTCTCCCAGACGTCGACTACGCCGCCCGTCGGATAACCGAAGTCGTGATAGTTCTCGAAGTAATAACCGAACCGGGTCGTGGAAACAACGCTGGGGGAGATTGCCCAATCAGCTCCAGCATTGACGGTGGTGTTTGGGGCCGTGAACCCAAGGAAGTGACCATAGATCGACGGATCATTCGAGGAGGAGGTGTTGAATTGACCGGTACCCGTAGTGAAGTTGAAGGGGTAGACCGAGTCAGCGTAGGGAAGCTGCTCGCCGTGCTGCTTCTGAAGTTGGTAGAGCCAGGAGCCAAAGACGCGAAGTTTCTTCGATGCCTGGGCATCGATGCGGGCCGTAGTGTAGTAGGTATTTGTATTCTGGCTGAACGGAACAATCCCGGTAGCCGGGTTCCCCGCTGAAGCCGGACCGTAGTTGACCTTGCGCTCATCGCGGTTCAAGTCAGGATTGAAGCCGACGAAGAAGAATATTTTGTCCTTGAAGCGATCTGAGAAGGGAAGCAGTGGGCCGCCGAGAGTGAAACCCGGACGAATATCGGTGTAATGATCCCGCGTAGGTTGATAGAATTGCGGGTTCGCATCCGAATTGCCGGCATAGCATGGCGACGGGACCTCCTCAGAGCATGTCGGGAGAATTGAGCTTGTCCAGCCGGGTTGGAAGGTGGGGGCCGTAAGCGGGTCGTAGCGGAGAGTAGCGTTTGGACCTGCATCCATGGACGAACCAGAGAAAATGATGAACACCGAACCGTGATAGTGCGGTGTGCCCTTCTTCATGATGACGTTGATCACGCCACCGAGAGCGCCGCCATATTCGGCAGTAACGCCAGAGCTCTTGATTTCAACCTGGTCGATGAAGTCGAAGGGAACGCTGGTGTGAGAGTAACCGCCGATAAGATTTGCTGTTTCCTGACCTTCCACGAGGTAGGAGTTTTCCGAGTCGGAGCCGCCGGCGATGGAGTAGCCGAAGGAGCTGCCGTTGCTGCCATTGCCTGGCGAAACGCTGCCTGTACCGTTGGTCGTCGTGTTGCCCATCAAAGGCTCATTGCGGGCCGAGGGCGCAAACTGAATGACCGACTGGAAGGAGGTACCGCGGGGTACGTAGTTGATTACATCGTTCGTTACGTTTGTGAGCGTCGTCACGGACGTAACATCGATCGAAGGCGTCTGGGACGTGACATCGACGGTGTCTGCCGTCGCGCCGATTGCGAGGCTCAAATCAAGCGTTGGAGAGTGTCCAACTTCAATGACCAAGCCGCTTTGCTTAAGGGTCTTAAAACCCTTCGCATCCACCGTTACAACGTAAGCTCCGGGCGGCAGGTTCGAGAAGTGATAGTTCCCCTTGCTGTCCGTTTGCTCTGTTTTGACGCCGACGAGGGTCGGTGTGGTCACGCTGACGATGGCACCCGGAACGGCGGCTCCCGTCGGATCCTTCACAGTGCCTTGCAGCGAACCAGTGGTTTCCTGCGCAAAGCAGAAAGTTGAAACCGCGAGCATTGCCAGGAACACAAAAATCTTCTTAAAGGTCACGCTTATCTCCAGTGCTTTACCTTGAGCAGTAAAGAACACATACACAGCTGTTCTTGTGAATGCGATAACTCTTTGCATGTTCCGTGCCAAAGGGGACCCGGCTATTAGAATGTGCTAGATAGGTGTTTTTAGGGTAGGAGGGCGTAATCCTAAAGATGTTGATCGGAGTATATAAATATGAAATATGGGAGAACTTCTCTCGATAAATTGGTGAATTCGCTATGAAGATCCTCCTTTCCACAATCTCGCCACGCCGCTCTGGTCCTTCAGGGCCTGCCGCTGAATTGTTAGAGCTATACCTTGGGCGATCTTCTAGATATGTTCCTTGTACCCATCGTAATTTCGCCTCTGAGAAGGAACTGTTGGCTTATTCCGACGAACTCTCTGTGCGAACACGGCCGGCGCTTTTGTTGAGCGACAGCAAGGGAGAGCAACTGACTTCTCGTGATATCGCGAGTTTTCTCGGATCCCTGCAGGACAACGGGATACAACAGTTGATCTTTGGAGTTGGACCAGCTGACGGTTGGTCCGCAATCGCCCTTGCCAGAGCGGACAAAACCATTGCCTTTGGCCGAATCACGCTGCCGCATGAGTTAGCTGCAGTGGTTGCGGCCGAGCAGATTTATCGCGCGCTCACAATTCGAGCAGGTCATCCATACCATAGCGGCCACTAGGGATTTCTTGTTCGACCTGGCTCGGCGCTCAGGTAGTCTAGGCGGATGACATCGATGCAAGATTCGGCGGAGGACTCGCGGCGGGGGCTCATTCTTATTAATACTGGCGCGGGGAAGGGAAAAACTACCGCAGCGCTCGGAACGGCGTTTCGGGCGGCTGGAAATGGGATGCGGGTGCTGGTTTTGCAGTTCCTTAAGGGCTCGTGGCACTATGGGGAATTGGAATCGGCTGAGGCGCTAAATGGTTTAGATGGTTTTACTTACGTGCTGCGAAAGCTGGGGCGCGGGTTCGTTAAAGTAGGGGGCGCGGAGGCGGATCCGGAGGATCTTCGGATGGTGGAGGAGGGGTGGCTGGAGGCGGAGGCGGCGATACTTTCGGGGGACTGGGACCTGGTGGTGCTGGATGAGATCAACTATGTGATTGGGTACAAAATGCTTGATCCTGAACGAGTTGCGGACGTTTTGCGGCGGAAGCCGGAGATGCTGCACGTGATTTTGACGGGCAGAAATGCGCATCCGCTGCTGGTGGAGATGGCGGACACGGTTACCGAGATGCGCGAGGTAAAGCACGCATATCAAAGGGGTATCCTCGCGCAGCGGGGGATTGAGTTTTAGGATTCTGGTGCGACTTAGCCCGGTTTCGGGATACAAATCGACTGCTTTAGGTGGGTTTCGGGTCGCATTTTTGCGCCTCTGGGGAATTCCGGGCGTTGGGGGGGGATGACGCATCCCCTTGGATGGGATCGGTGACCGGAAAAAGAAGAGGCGCCCGAATGGGCGCCTCTTTGGGTTGGGTGATCCAGGATCTGGATCAGAAGTAGAACTTAGCACCGAGCTGCGTCAGGCGAGCGTTGGCGGCGGCGCTGATCTGGCCGGCGCTCCCGTAGGACAACGATCCCGGGTTGGTGAGGGTTTCGTTGTTGGTGGTGCTGGTGACAGCGCTGCTCGGATTGTCGAAGTTGGTGTGGTTGAAGACGTTGCTGTTTTGCATGCGGATCTGAATGCTCATGCCGTGGCTCAGGATGAAGTTCTTGGCAATAACGAAGTCAGTGTTGTTGGTACCCGGGCCATGGTACTTGTTGCGCGACTCGTTACCGAATTGGCCGAGAGGAGCCTGCGAGAGGCCTGATTGGTTCGCCACAAACCATGTTGTCTTGTTGAGAGTCTGGCCACCCGAGACGATGAACTTGCGGGGGTTGCCACGAACCAACGGGCCGCTCTGGTTGGGCTCATCCGGGCAGGCATAGAAGCTCTCGCCCGGGGAGCACCAGAGGGAGTTCGCAGAGCCGCCGGCATAGGAGATGTCGAAGGGAAAGCCGGTAGCGAGGGTGGTGATAAAGCTGACCTGCCAACCGGAGAGTGCGAGGTTGATCGGAGAGTAGAGGCTATGGCCCTTGATAGTGGGGACGGTATAGATGGGAGCAATGACCAGGCGTTGGCGAGCATCGAAGGTCGAGTTGCCGTAGTTGAGCTGCTTGTTGAATTGGTTGTAGCCGCGTCCCTGCCCGTATCCGGCGTTTTCATAGCTTGAGGCATTGTCCAGGGAGTGCGCCAGGGTGTAGCTGATCTGGAAGCTCAGACCATGGGTAGGGCTCTTCTCAACGCTAGCCTGAAGGGAGTTGTAGTTGTTGGAACCGTGGGAGCTGACAACGCCGATCGAGACGTAGGCGGGATTTCCGTTCTCGTAGACCTCGGCCGGGTACTGCATGTTTTGGGGAAAGTAGTAACTCTGGAAGACGCGGTAGCCGGAGTTGGGGGGGGTGGGGCTGCCGCAGAACTCGGTGTCTGCGAGGCAGGCATCGTGACCGGCCTGAGTTTCGGGGTTTCCTTCGTAGACGGTCTGGTTATGGCGACCGAGCGCACCGAGATAGCTGACCCGCGCGATGATGTGGGACGGGAACTCGCGCTCAAGGGAGAGCTGGAAGTTGTCCGAGACGGGCGAGCGGAAGGCCTTATCGTAGGTATTCACATCGAGCGGCGGAAAATCGTCGACAAAATCAATCGCCTGGCCCTTGGTCGGGAAGGTATAGGGGAACTTATTGGGAATTGTTGCACCCGAATCGATGTCTTGGTAGGGGTTTGCAAATCCGACACCCAACGCACCGACATCGCCGGCGCCCGCAGAGTTGAGGCCGAAGGGCGGTGTCTCGAGGTTGTTGAGGGAAGTTTCTTCCTCGGTGCGGTTGTAGTAGATACCGAAGCCGCCGCGGATGGAGAACTTCCTGGTGTTACCACCGGAGAGCCAACCGAGATCAGGCGCCCAGGCAAAGCCGATGCGGGGCCCAAAGTCGGTAAAGCGGGTGCGAGCCTGCGCGGAGTTGGTGCAACCCGGATCGCCGGGATAGACGATACCTTCCGGAGCGGTGGGGAAGACCGTGGACTGCTCGCCGGGGATGAAGCAGGAGATAGCCTCGCCGCTGTACTGGGTATTGTGAAGGGGCGTATCGATCTGGTAGCCGAGACCGTAATTGATGGTCAGGGTATCAGTCGCTCTCCAGGTGTCCTGTGCGTACATGTAGTTCAGGAAAGCATAGGCCTGGATGGTGGCACCGGTCCCTTGGGCGTAGCCACCGGCATTGCCGAGCAGGTAGTCGAGGCCAGGGTCACCGGAGCTGAAGGTATCTCCCGCGCCATAGCTATAGGAACCGCTGTTGTTGGCCGAGAACGGGTTGGACACGTTGAAGCGACGACCATCGTAACCAAACTTGAAGTTGTGATGACCGACGACCTTGGAGAAGCTGTCGTCGAGCTGATAGGTCTGGTCGATGCGTGGCTGAGGACCATTGGTGCTGAAGCCGAGCGTGAAGTAGCCGGTACTGATGGTGGGGACGCTCTCCGCCGCCTTGTTCTGCGGGAAGATGGAGAAGCCGAGGGTGGCGGGATCCACCGTGGTTGCGGGCTCGACGATTGCGTCATTGAAGCGCGTGTAGTGGACGGCAAAGTCGTTGACCGCGCTGGCGCTGAAGGTATGAACGTAGTCGTACGTGAGCTGATTGTCGGTGTGGCCATCGATTTCGCCGAAGCCGGGGAGGGTCGCGCCGGTGAACGGAGTCGTGGAGGTGCCGGTCGACTTCTCATAGATCCAGATGAAGTTCATCTGGTTCCGGGAGTTCGGAGAGAAGCTGATGTTGGTGATGTACTGGTTGATGGAGGTTGCGGTGATGTTGTTGAAAGTGTAGCCGTTGGTTCCCTGGTTAGGGGCGGGCACATACTTAGCGTCGAGAGCGGCGGCGATGGGATTGAAGCTTGAGGTTGGGAAGACGCCGCCGAGCGCTGTCGCGCACTCGGACCAGGTAGAGGCGTCCGGGGTGCAAGCTGCTATGTCGGGGA
>Ga0302310_10004296_pt1 | contig 10771 bp, 6 predicted proteins | sample III_Palsa_N1_2_FD_200451 | JGI IMG/M metagenome (GOLD analysis project Ga0302310, IMG submission 200451) | Peat permafrost microbial communities from Stordalen Mire near Abisko, Sweden - III_Palsa_N1_2 | ecosystem: Environmental > Terrestrial > Soil > Palsa > Peat permafrost | place: Sweden... | reverse complement strand
CCGCCAGTGGCTATGCGACCCTCAATAGCATCTATAACGGCGGCAAGCCTGTGGCGGTTGCCTTTGATAATGTTGGGAACCTGTACTTCACGGACAACACAACGGGCGTCGATGAGATTCCGTTCCCCACCACAAGTTACTCCTTCCACAACACAAACATTGGGTCTACGAGCGTGGACAGCCCGGTAACGTTTACGTTGTCCAACGCTGGTAATGGGCCTGCGACGTTCACCATACCAACCACGGGCACAAATCCTGCATTCGCGGGAACGCCGAGCAGCTATTCGCTGTCGAACTCCAGCACCTGCCCGCAGCTCACCAGCACGTCGTCGACGCAGACGCTCGCCGTCGGGGCCAGCTGCACCTACCTCGTAAACTTCACGCCTACGACCGCGAACAACGTAGCTACCCTGACCACGACCGACAGCAGCTCGGGCGGGGCAGCAAACACGCAGGTCATCACCTTCAATGGCGCCGGTCTCGTCTCCGTCGTTGCTCCCACGGTCGCCACCGTCAGCGCAGTCTCCGCAACCTTCGGCTCGACGACCGGCCTCACCGTTACAGCCACCGAAAGCGGCAGCAACGGCCTTGCTACCGGCGACGTCGTCACATTCGGCACCGCAGGCAGCATCGGTGGCAGCTTCAACCCGACCACCTGCACCATCACCTCCAGCGGCACCTGCACCACCACCTACACACCATCAGGCACGCTGGCCGTCGGCGCCTATACTGCCGACATCACCGCAAGTTTTGCGGCGGGCACCTATTACACGGCCACCACCGCAAGCAGCACGCTGACCATCGTTCCTCTCACCTCCACTGCGCCGTCGGTGCAGATTCCTGCAACTGGCGCCACGCAAACCGCGACGATAGCCTTCACATCCACCTTCACGCTCGGCTCCGTCAAGGTCCTCACCACCGGCATCACCGGGCTGGACTTCAACGCAGTCACAGGCGGCACCTGCGTCTCCGGCTTCAGCGCAACACCGGGAGCAAGCTGCACGGTCGAGTACGCCTTCACGCCGAAGTATCCCGGGCTGCGCACAGGCGCGATCGATATCTTCGACGGAAGCAATGTTCTTCAGGCAGCGGTCTACATCAGCGGCATTGGCCTCGGTGCGGAAGCGGCTATCTACCCCGGAACGCAGACCACGCTGCTCAGCGGCTTCGGCAGCGATGCCTTCGGCCTCGCCATCGACGCCAGCTCGAACCTCTACCTCTACCAGGGCGCCACCATCACCAAGGAAGCCTTCAACGGAACCACCTACACCGCAGCAGGGAACATCGGTGCCGGCCTCGCCGGTGGTAACGGCGGCCCCGACGGCGGCGGTGCCTTTGGCCTGGACGGCGCGGGCAACATCTACGCGGTCTCTGGAGCGTCTATCGTCAAGGAAACCCTGAATCCCGTTACCGGCGTGTACGCCCAAAGCACCATCTACAGCGGATCCACGGGCTACTCCACCGCGGTCGACTACGCTGGCAACGTGTACAACGGCGCCACGGGAACTCTCGTCAAGCTCACGCCCGGTAGCGGCTCTATCTATACCCCCACCACCATCAGCTCCGCTTTCGGCATCATCAACGGCATCGCCGCGGATAGCACCGGTAACCTTTACATCTGCGATAGCGGCAGCAGCACGCTATACAAGGAAACCTACTCGGGCGGCAACTACACCCGCAGCACCATCGCCACCGGCCTTTCCAACTGCAACGGCGTCGCGGTGGATGGCAGCGGCACCGTCTACGCCGTCGCTGATGGCAGCTCCCTGGGAGTCTACCGGTACGTCCCCAACGGCAGCAGCTACACCGCATTGGCCACCGTTGGAAGCATCGGACGCACCAACGGCATCGTCCTCGATGGCCTAGGCAACCTGTATATCACCAACGACTCCGGTGGAAACTCCATCGTCAAAATCACCGTCAACTCCAATTCACATACCTTCCCCACAACCACCGGGACGGGCACCGTTGACTCTACCGATGGTGTCTACAACCTGAGCGTCGGCAACATCGGCACGCAGCCGCTTGTCTTCTCCATCCCGACGACCGGCAACAACCCCAGCATCGCGACCGGCTTTGTCGCCGATGCCGACACCACCTGCACGCAGCTCAGCACCGCATCCACTTCCGCTTACTCGCTCACTGCTGGTACCGTCTGCAATCTCGGCATCGACTTCAAGCCCACGGTCGTCGGCACGAACAGCGGCTCGGTCGTCTGGACCGATAACACCCTTAATGTCTCCGCTTCCACGCAGACCGCCAGCTTCTCGGGCACGGGCATCATCACCCAGGTAGCCCCAACTGTGGCTACGGTGAGCGCGGTGTCTTCGGTCTACGGGACGACGACCGGGATTACTCTGACGGCCACGGAGAGTGGAACGAATGGCGTGGCTACCGGCGATGTGGTGACGTTTGGCCTGGCGGGCAGCGTGGGTGGTACGCTCGGCCCGACGACCTGCGCGATTACTGTGGCGGGCACCTGCACAACGACGTATACGCCTTCGTCCTCGCCGTATCTGCCAGTAGGGACGTACACGAATGACATTACGGCGAGCTTCGCCGCTGGCACCAACTATTTGGCGGCAAGCGCGACAAACACGGTGACCATCACCGCCGCCACACCAACGCTCGGGACGATGACGTTCTCTCCGGCGGCGACCGAGCCTTATGGCACGAGCACGATCGTCACCATCAGCGCCCCGTTGACCTATACCGGAGCTCTGCCGACCGGCGCGGTGACGTTTGTGCTGAATGGTGTCACGTATACAGCAACCTGCACCGGTGCGAGCCCGGCAACATGCACCTACGCCGTTCCGGCTGCCACGATCGCCGCCCTGTCTGTCGCGCCTTACACGGTGACAGCCTCACTCGCGGCGGCAGGCAACTACACGGCGGCGACGGGCACCAGCGGCACGTTTACTATCACGGCGACGACACCGGTGTTTGGCACGATGACGTTCTCTCCGGCGGCGACCGAACCCTACGGCACCAGCGTGATCGTCACCATCAGCGACCCGCTGACCTATACCGGAGCGCTGCCGACCGGTGCGGTCAAGTTCGTACTGAACGCAGTGAGCTATACGGCCACCTGCACCGGCGCCAGCCCGGCCAGCTGCACGGTCGCCGTTCCGGCAGCCACCATCGCGGCACTGCCCGTGGCGGCTTATACGGTGACGGCGTCGCTGGCGGCCTTGGGTAACTACAACGCGGCGACAGGGACCAGTGGCACGTTCACGATCACTGCCACAACGCCCACATTCGGCACGATGACGTTCTCTCCGGCATCGACAGAGCCCTACGGCACCAGCCAGATCATCACCATCAGCGATCCGCTGACCTATACCGGAGCGTTACCCACCGGCGCGGTGAAGTTCGTGCTGAACGCAGTCAGTTATACGGCCACCTGCACTGGCACGAGTCCTGCAACCTGTAGCTACGCGGTTCCGGCAGCCACGGTCGCGGCGATCCCCGTAAATACCTATACAGTGACAGCCTCACTGGCGGCGTTGGGCAACTATAACGCGGCAACAGGGACCAGCGGGACGTTCACCATCACGGCGATCGCGCCAACGGTGTCGACGGTTAGCGCGGTTTCGGCGCCCTACGGCTCGGTCACCGCGGTCACGGTCACTGCGACGGAGAGCGGCTCTGGCGGCGTTGTTACTGGTGGCGTTGTAACCTTCGGCATCGGCGGAACGGCCACTGGCAGCTTCAGCGCGCCCACCTGCACGCTCACCGCGGCGGGCACCTGCACCACAACCTACATCCCGACCGGCGTGCTGACGGCCGGGACCTATCCCGCCGGCATCACGGCCAGCTTCGCCGCGGTCGGCAACTACGCAGCCGCCAGCAACACCAGCACGCTGACCATCACCACCATCGCGCCGACGGTAGCGACGGTCAGCTCCTTCACCAGCCCCTACGGGGCGACAGCGGGGATCACCATCACAGCGACTGAGAGCGGCACGACGGGCGGCCCCACCACCGGCGGCATCGTCACCTTCGGCCTGGCCGGCACCGCGACGGGCAGTTTCACTCCCACCACCTGCGTGCTGACCGCGGCGGGCACCTGCACCACGACCTACATACCGACCGGAACGCTGGCCGCGGGCCCCTATGTCAACGACATCACGGCGAGCTTCGCGACGGTGGGCAACTACTCGGCTGCGACCGCCGCAGCGACTTTGGTGATCTTGCAGGGCGCGCCGACGATCACGCTGGTGTCTTCGTCGAACCCGGCCCTGTTGCTGGCCCCGGTGAAGTTCACCGCGACGGTGACTCCGCCGGCAGGCACGCTGCTCGCGGGCGATACGGTAACGTTCTACGACAACTCGGCGTCGGCAGCGCTTGCCACGGTCGCCCTCAGCGGAGGTGTGGCCAGCTTCACGACCGCGTCGCTGGCGGCCGGGACGCATTCGATCACGGCGACCTTCAATGGAGATGCGGACTACCTGCTGGTCTCCAGCTCCGCGCTGAGCGAGGTCGTCTCCGACTTTAGCCTGGTCATCTCGCCCACGCTCGGCAGCTCGACCTCGCTGACGGTGCCACCGGGAGGCGCAGCTACCTTCGACTTCTCGCTGGGCATGACCAACGGCTTGCTCTTCCCGGCGCCGGTGGCGCTGACGGTCAGCGGCTATCCACCGGGCTCCGTCGTTTCGCTGTCGCCTTCAACACTGGCAGCGGGCACCGGCACCACGGCCGTCACGCTGAACATCCAGACGCCGCCCCCCGCGACCGCAATGCTGCATGACAATCGCTTCGGCCGAGGCCTGGCGCCCATCGCGTTCGCCTTGCTGCTTTTGCCGTTCTCCCGACGCCTGCGCAAGCGGGCCGGGCGGCTGGGCCGGGTCGTCTCGCTGGGTGTGCTGCTGCTGGCCGGAGCATTGGGCATGTCAGCCCTTACCGGCTGCGGCTACAACACCGGCTTCTTCTCTCAATATCCGCTGAGCTACACCGTGACCGTTACCGGCACATCGGGATCGTTGTCGCACTCCACCACCGTAACCCTGACCGTCGAGTAACGAGGAGACTTTATGACACACAAGAATCTTTGCAGCAGTGTGCTCCTGGCTGGAGCGGTGTTCCTGGGTAGCGCGGCGGTCCTTAGCGGCGCGGCGTTGCAGGCGCAGAGCACCAGGACAACCTCGGGCGTCGCGCTGTCGGTCGATGTCGGCGCGACCTACGCGCTCGAGCGCGCCAAGCTGGAGCCGAGCAACTGCGGCTGCTTCTGGCTGGGCGGCGGCAACGGCGATGTCGCGGTGACGATCTTCAAGGGCCTGGGGCTGGCGGCCAACGTAAGCGGGATACAGGCCTTCAACAACCTGCCCACCGGCGAGGGCTTGAACAAGCTCTCCTACCTGGGCGGCCCGCGCTATACCTACAAGGCATCGCGCTTGATGAAGACGCACCCCACGCAGTTCTTCGGCGAAGCTCTGTTCGGCAAGGTGCATGGTACCAACAGCATCTTCCCAGGCAACACCGGCACCACCACCGAGGCGACCGCGTTTGCCATGCAGGCGGGCGTGGGCATGGACATCGCGCTTTACAAAGGTTTCGCGGTGCGCGCCTTCGAGGTCGATTACGTCTACACCCAGCTCCCCAACAACGGCAGCAACACCCAGGACGACCTGAAATTATCCGCTGGCCTTAGCTACCACTTCGGGAAACGCTGAAAGCTAGCGGGCGGGCCCTGGCCCGTAACCTCCAGCCCGTAAACCTCCGCCGCGCAGCCTCCGAATATCGCAGACATCTCCGTCTCGCTATAGCTGCTGAACTGCTGCCGCAGCAGCTCCCACCACCGCGCGTAGCTACATGCCGCCAGGCACACCGGCCAGTCCGACCCCGCCATCAACCGCCCCGGCCCAAACGCCTCAACCACCGCATCGAAGTACGGCGCAAGGTCCTCAGCCGTCCAGCTCTTCCAATCGGCCTCGGTAACCATGCCGGAGAGTTTGCACCAAACGTTCGGCCGCCGCGCCAACTCCGCAAGCCGCGTCTTCCAGGGCTCGATCTCCCCGGCCGCAATGCGCGGCTTCGCAATATGGTCCAGCACAAAGACCTGCCTAGGATGCCGGTCGACAAAGCGCGTCGCCTCCTCCAGTTGGCGTTCCACAATCAGCAAGTCGTACACCAACCCTGTCCCCTGCATCGCCCGCACGCCGCGGTTGAACTCCGGCGCATCCAGAAAACCCTGCGGCTCGGCCTGCACCACATGCCGCAGCCCCACCAGCTTGCTCTCGCCGGCCAGGCTATCCAACTCACCGCTGAAGCCGGCGCCTGCAATATCGCACCATCCCACCACGCCGCGCACCAGGCTGCTGCAGCGGGCGATCTCCAGCAACCACCGCGTCTCCTCCACTGTCTGCCGGGCCTGCACCACAACGGTGCCGTCAATACCGGCACTTGCCGTTACGCTCTCCAACTCCGCAAGCAGAAAATCCCGCTGCAGTGCGCTCATGCTGTCGTCGATCCAGCCATACTCCTCGCGCGTGTAGCGCCACAGGTGGTGATGAGCGTCCAGCGCAGGTGTCACGTGCCATCCTCTCCGCAGCGTCCGTTCCGTGCCACAAAAACCTAGGCCACTGCCCGCGTTCGGTTGGTCAGCGTCCCGATGCGCTCAATCTCGATCGCCATCTCTTCATCCGGCTTCAGCCAGCGCTGCGGGTTTCGTCCCAGGCCCACGCCCGGCGGCGTCCCGGTGCTGATGATATCGCCCGGCTCCAGCGCAACGATGCTCGATATATATGCGATCAACTCCGGGATGCGGAAGATCAGGTCGCGCGTGTTGGCCGACTGCATCACCTCGCCGCTCAGCGTCAGCCGTATATCGAGTTCATGCGGGTCAGGCACCTCATCGCGTGTCACCACCCACGGGCCCATCGGCGTGAACGTAGCAAAGCTCTTGCCCAGCGTCCACTGCGAGGTGGCCAGTTGAACGCCGCGCGCGCTCACGTCGTTGACAATCGTATACCCGAAGACGTGCTGCTCCCAGTCCGCGGCGGCGATCCGCGCGCCCGGCTTGCCGATCACCACCGCCAGTTCCGCCTCATAGTCAGGCTGCGTCGCCTCCGGCGGCAGCAGAACGTCCGTGTCCGGCCCGGTGATCGAAGAAGCGAGCTTCAGAAACACCGTTGGTACGCTCTGCACCGCCATCTTCGACTCGGCAGCGTGCGCCTGGTAGTTCAAGCCGATGCCGAAGATGCGCGGCGGACGCTGCACCGGCGCCAGCAGCGTAACGTCCGCCAGCGAAAACGTGAGCCCCTCAAATACGGGAGTCTCCCGGCCGCTGGCGATATGCGCGACAACATCATTGCCGCCGCTGGCCGTTAGTGACCTCACCCGGTCGCCCTCCACAACGCCCCCGCGGACCCTGCCATCCTGTAGTCGATACGAGACGAACTTCATGCTTCTGCTCTCCAAATCTCACCGTCCGGAAAGCTGAATCGCTCCAGCGACTCCGGCAGTATCTCGATACTGTATCCCGGCTCGCGCGGCACCATATAGTGGCCTCGCCGGATTGTCACCGGATGGCGAAAGTGCTCATGCAAGTGGTCGACGTACTCGATCACCCGGTCCTCCATGCTGCCCGAGACGCACAGAAAATCGAAGATCGAAAGATGCTGAACATACTCGCACAGTCCCACGCCGCCCGCGTGCGGGCACACCGGCACGCCGAACTTCGCGGCCATCAGCAGGATAGCCAGGTTCTCATTCACGCCGCCCACCCGGCAGCTGTCTATCTGGCAGACATCGATCGCGCCCGCCTGCAGCAGTTGCTTGAACATCACGCTGTTATGGCAGTGCTCGCCCGTGGCGATGCGGGTCGGCGCAGCCTCGCGGCGGATGCGCGCGTGGCCCAGGATGTCATCCGGATTCGTCGGCTCTTCCATCCACCACGGCTCCAGCTCTGCCAGTTGCCGGGTCCGCCGGATCGCCTCCTCCACGCCCCACTTCTGGTTGGCGTCCACCATCATCCGGTTTCCCCAGCCAATCTCTTCGCGCACGATATGCCCGCGGCGCAGATCGTCCGCCGCTTCGCCGCCCACCTTCAGCTTGAAGTGCGTCCACCCTTCCTCCAGGCCCTCGCGGCACAGCCGCCGGATCTTCTCATCGCTGAACCCGAACCACCCGGCCGATGTGGTGTACGCCGGATAGCCACTGGCCTCCAGCTCGGCGAGCCGTTCCGCCTGCCCCGGCTTCGCGGCACGGAGAATTTTAAGCGCTTCCTCCGGCAAAAGCGCATCCGCGATATAACGGAAGTCGATAGCCCCCACAATCTGCTCGGGAGACATCTCAGCCAGCAGCCGCCACACCGGTTTGCCCTCCGATTTGGCATACAGGTCCCAGATCGCATTGATCAGCGCCCCGCACGCCAGGTGGATGACCCCCTTCTCCGGCCCCAGCCAGCGAAACTGCGTGTCCCCCGTCGCCCGCAGATAGGTTGCATTCAGATCGGCCGTCAAAGACTCCAGGGTCCACCCGCGCACATACTGGCCAAGATACTCCAAAGCGCTGACACAAAGCTCTGTTCCGCGCCCCAGAGTAAAGGTAAGGCCGTGGCCTTCAAACTCCGAATCGGTCTCCAGGATGCAGTACGCCGCGGAGTAATCCGGGTCCTTGTTGACCGCGTCCGAGCCCAAATGCTCCCGCGAAGTGGGGAAACGCAAATCGATGACACGGACGTTGGTGATCGTGATCGGCTTCAAACAGCATCCCTTGCAAATTACGAAGTTGCGACGATCTTCCCGCCTGGCGTCGTCGGTACAAGAGCAAATCCTATCCGGCGAATCCGTCTCGGTCAACGAAAATAATTATTAATTGAGTGCTTAAATAGAGATTTCCTGATTGACAGCCCCCTATCCTTCGTCTTACAACTCAGGGTGGCGGCCGCTGCCGCTAAGGATTACTGTCGCTAAGGATTAATCGTGCGAACAATTCAACTCAACGGAAGATCTGCCGTAGTCACCGGCGCCGCCAGCGGTATCGGCCTGGCCATCGCCGCACTCTTCGCGGAACAGGGCGCGCAGGTTACGCTGCTCGATCTTGACCCCGACAAGGTCTCAGCCGCGGCCAGAGACATCGCCGCCAACACCGGCGTCAGCGTCACCGGCCTCGCCTGCGACGTATCCGACCCAGCCAGCGTCGCCCAGGCCTTCAGCCAGATCGGCGTCTCCATTGACATCTTGGTCAACTGCGCAGGCATCGCCCACGTCGGCACGCTCGCCTCCACCACGCCGGAGGACCTTGACCGGCTCTATAAGGTCAATGTTCGCGGTACGTACCTCTGCATGAGGGCCGGGATCGAGACCATGATCGCCGCCGGGCGCGGCGTCATCCTGAACATGGCTTCGATCGCCGCAACCGCGGGGCTCGCCGACCGCTTCGCCTATTCCATGACCAAAGGCGCGGTCCTTTCCATGACCCTTTCCGTGGCCAAGGACTATCTGGCGCACGGAATTCGCTGCAACTGCATCTCCCCGGCCCGCGTCCACACGCCGTTTGTGGATGGCTTTCTCGCCCGCAACTATCCGGGCAAGGAGGCCGAGATGATGCAAGCTCTCGCCCAGTCCCAGCCCATAGGCCGCATGGGCACGCCCGCCGAGATCGCGTTCCTCGCCCTCTATCTTTGCTCCGACGAAGCCTCCTTCATCACCGGAGTCGACTACCCTATTGACGGCGGCTTTTTCAACCTTCGCTAACCCTGCACTGCCGGAGCCAATGTGGACCTGGGTCTGAAGGATCGAGTCATTCTCGTCACCGGCGGCGGCGCCGGCATTGGCGAGGCTGTCTCGCGCGCCTGCCTCGCCGAGCACGCCATCGTGGTCGTCGTAAGCCGCGAGGATGAGAACGTGAAGCGCTTTCTCGCCGAGCCGCAACCTCAGCCGGGCCGCCTCGATCTCTTCCCGGCTGAGCTCGCAGATCCCGAACAGTGCCGCCGCGCCGTCGAGTATGTCCAGCAGCGGCATGGCCGCATCGATGGCCTGGTGAACAATGCCGGCGTCAACGATGGAATTGGCCTTGCCGGTGGAGATCCCGCACGCTTTCTGGAGAGCCTCCGCCAAAGTCTGGTCCATTACTACTCCATGGCCCACTATGCGTTGCCGATGCTGAAGCAATCGCAGGGCGCAATCGTCAACATCAGCTCCAAGGTCGCACTCACCGGGCAGGGCGGCACATCGGCCTACGCCGCCGCCAAGGGCGCCCAGCTCGCCCTCACCCGGGAGTGGGCCGCGGAGCTGCTACCCTTCGGCATTCGCGTCAACAGCGTGCTGCCCGCCGAGGTCCTCACACCGCTCTACAAGAGTTGGCTCGCCACCCGCGACGACCCCGCGGATGCCCTCCACAAGATCACCCAGCGCATCCCCCTGGGACACCGCATGACCGAGCCCGCAGAGATTGCCGCCGCCGTCGTCTTCCTGCTCTCGCCCACGCAGTCCGGCCACACCACCGCCCAGCATCTGGTCGTGGACGGCGGCTACACCCACCTCGACCGCGTGCTCACCTGACCATGCCCAGCGCCTCCGCACTGACGACTGAAGGCCTGATCAAGCACAACCTCGCCGACTCGCTGCGCGCGGAGATTGTGAGTGGTGCGCTCCAGCCCGGGACCAAGATCGTCGAAGCCGAGTGGGCGTCGAAGTTCGGCGTCGCCCAGGGTTCCATCCGCGAAGCCCTCAACATTCTCGCTCATGATGGTTTTGTCACTAAGCAAGCCGGGCGAAGCGCGCGCGTGGTGAACTTCAGCCACGCGGACATCCTCCAGCTCTATCAA
>Ga0302310_10004289_pt1 | contig 10777 bp, 11 predicted proteins | sample III_Palsa_N1_2_FD_200451 | JGI IMG/M metagenome (GOLD analysis project Ga0302310, IMG submission 200451) | Peat permafrost microbial communities from Stordalen Mire near Abisko, Sweden - III_Palsa_N1_2 | ecosystem: Environmental > Terrestrial > Soil > Palsa > Peat permafrost | place: Sweden... | reverse complement strand
TGTGTTGCATGGATCAGGAAAGCGGTGGGAGGGGTGTGAGGCGTTCGCGGTCTCTGGCCAGACTCGAATCCATTTGGAGTCATCTGCCCGCGGCGCCCTGCGCAGTTTCCTACGCAGATACAGAATAACACGAACGTTTGGTTTTGGGGGTGGCTTGGGGGATACTGGATGCGGCTTGTGGAAAGGGATGGGGATTGCGTGGTCGAGGTTTTGCTGGCGACCTATAACGGGGAGAGGTTTTTGCGGGAACAGGTGGAGTCGATCCTGTCGCAGGACTGGCCGGAGGTGCTGATTCTGGCGCGGGATGATGGATCCGGCGATGGGACGGCCGGAATACTGGCTGAGTATGCTACGAGGTTTCCTGAACGCTTTCGGGTGTTGGCTGGGGAGTCGGCGGGAGGTGCGAAGGGGAATTTTCTGGAGCTGATGCGGCAGACGACCGCGGAGTATGTGTGCTTTGCCGACCAGGACGATGTGTGGCTTCCGGGTAAGGTGCGGCTAGGCATGGAGGCGATGAGGGCGCTCGAAGCGCGGCATGGGTTGGCGATGCCGCTGCTGACGTTCAGTGATTTGCGGGTGGTGGGTGCGGAGTTGAAGACTGTCAGCGGATCGATGTGGGCGTATGCGGAGATTGAGCCGGAGAGCGCTCTGCGGCTGGAACGGCTGGTGGGGCAGAGTGTGGTGACGGGATGCACGATGACGATCAACCGGCGGCTGCTGGAGCTGGCGCGGCGTATGCCGGAAGAGGCGACGATGCATGACCGGTGGATTGCACTGCTGGCGGCTGCGATGGGAGAGACTGCGATGGTGCGCGAGGCGATGGTGTTGTATCGGCAGCATGGAGGAAATGTGGTGGGAGCGGCGGCACCGGACGGGTCGGTGAGCGGGATGGCGGCGCGGACGCCGGATGGCGGGCGACGGGCGGAGCGGCGGCGGTGCGAAGCGATGGCCGAGGCGCTACTGCGGCAGCATGGGGACGAGATGCCAGCGGGGCGGGTGGCTTTGCTGGAGGCTTATCTGCGGAGCGGACAGAGCGAGAGCGCGGTGGAGCGAGTGGGGATTACGCTGCGCGAAGGATTCTTCAGGCCGGGGGTGGTGAAGACGATGGCTTTACTGTGGGACTTGGCGCGGTCGCCGAGCGATGCGGGATTTTCGGAGCGGGACTAGAGCGAGGCCTTAGAGGTGGGCCAGAAGGCAGAGATGGATGGGGGGAGCGATGTCGACGGCGAGCATGTGGAAGCCGGCGGCGGTGAGTAGGTCGCGGCTGTTGGTTTCGTCGAAGACATGATGGTGGAGGCAGCGGTTGTTGAGGTTATCGAGGCAGCGCTGCTCGAATTGTTCCGGGGTGCCGGCGCCGGGGTCGCGGGTGAGGTCGTGGTTGGCGAGGATTTCGGGGAGATGGGAGAGGTCGTCCTCGCCGATGTTGCGATCGTAGTCGTCGAGCATGGCTGCGACGGGGGTGGGGGTGCGGCGGTGATCGAAGGTGGAACGAAAGTAGGGCAGGATGAGGACAAGCGCGCCTCCCGGACGAAGGACGCGCTTCCACTCGTAGAGGGCCTTAAGGGGATTGGCGAAGTGTTCGAGGTTGTGGGAGGAGAGAAGGAAGTCGTAGCTGGCGTCCGCTATGGGGGTCAGGTTCGAGCCTTCGCAGAAGAAAGACCTGCCGGGAGGTTTGCCAGGGTCGAAGAGAAAGTCTTGTCCGTGATCGGCCCAGATAGTGCGGGACGAGAAGTCGCAGTTGTCGATGGAGCGAGCGAGGGGATAGAGGGGAAGGACATTTTTGGAACGAAATGCGATGCTGGGGCCGCCGATCTCGAGGCCTGCCTTGCCGGTGATGCAGGAGCGATATAGCTCGAAGCTGGGGACGGGCCAATGGAGGGTGTCGCGAAACCCGCGGTAACGGCCGAGGGCGCGACGGAAGATCGATGGCATGAGTCATAATACCGCACAGAATTGGCATGAAGGGAAGGGTGGTTGACCGAGGCAGGAGACAAATTGGCAGCGTTATAAGATGAGGCTGTGGCTGAGAGTTTTTTGACTGGATCGAGGAAACCCGCGGAGCAAGCTGAAGACGTCTCCAAGCTGTCGGTGGAAGCGGGCGGCGAGGTTGCTGCGGGGGGCTCGGTCCGGGGATCTGCGGCGAAGTTTACGCGCAACTCCGTGATGAACGTAGGGCGGCTGCTGATTTCGACGGCGGCAGGATTTGTTCTGCCTACCTTTCTGATTCACCGGCTGCCGGTGACGACCTATAGCGCATGGGTGCTTATCCTGCAGATGAGCGCGTATATCAACTACCTGGACTTTGGCATTCAGTCGGGCATCTCGAAGTACGTTGCCGAGTATGACGTGAGAGACGACGCCGTTGGATTGAATATGCGGGCGAGCGCCGGACTGGCACTGCTGCTGATCGTGAGCAGCATCGGTGTGATTTTGACGCTGGCGCTGGCGTGGCAGGCGCCGCATCTGTTTCACGAGATGCCAGCGGGGCTGTACCGCGATGTGCGGCTGGGGTTGATCTATGTCGGAGTGTCGACGTCGTTCAGCCTGCTGTGCTCGATCTTCGCGTCGATCTTTACGGGGCTGCAGCGATTTGCTGTACCGACCGTGTTGTCTACGCTAAATCGATTGTTGTTTGTGGCTGTGGTGCTGATTGCGGTGGCGCTGCATAGCAGCCTGGCGATGATGGGAGCCGGGGTGGCGGCGGTGAATGTGATCACCGGGGTGCTGCAGTTCGGAGCTTGGCGCAGATATGCGAGGCGAGTGCGGTTGAGCCTGCGAGGCCTGGATTACGGCGTGTTGTGGAAGATGGTGACGTTTTGCTCAGCGATCGCGGTGCTCACGGTGGCGATGCTGTGCATCAGCGGGCTGGATGTGACGCTGGTGGGACGGTATGACTTCCGGCAGACGGCGTTCTATTCGATTGCGAGCACGCCGACAAACTTCATCATCGGCGTTATGGGGGCCGCACTGGCGCCGCTGCTGCCTTCGGCTTCGGCGCTGAGCGTTATGCGGAGTCCGCGACAGATGGGAGAACTGCTGGCCAAGGCTACGCGTTATGCGTCGACGCTGCTGGTGGTTTCGGGGGTCGTGTTGCTGGTGGGTGGGTACTGGCTGCTGCGGGTGTGGTTGGGAGCGGGGTATGCCGTACAGATTGTGGGGTATCTGCGGATACTTGTGGTGGCCAATGTGCTGCGCAATATGTGTGCGCCGTATGCGAACATGCTGGTTGCCACCGATAGCCAGAGGATAGCCATCGTGGGAGCGACGGCAGAGGCTGTGGTGAATCTTGGGTGCAGCATCTATCTGGCGCGGCATATTGGGGCGATGGGAGTGGCGTACGGAACGCTGTTGGGATCATTTGTGGGCGTGGGGATGCACTTTGGGTTGAGCATGCACTACACCTACGCCAAGCTGACGATTTCGCGGGTGCGGCTATTCTTAAGCGGCATGGGGCGGCCACTGATGGTCGTGATTCCAACAGCATTACTGGCGCCGCGATGGTGGCGAGACGGAGCGGCTGCCTTTAGCGCGCCGATGTGGCTGGCTTGGGCGGTGAGTACTTTACTGCTGCTGTGGTTTGTTGCAATCGATGCAGAGGAACGCGATTCGCTGGTGAGGGTGGCGGAGCGGCGATTGCGGAGTCTTGCGGCGCAGGGGTGAGGGCGGCAGCTTCACGGGATGGTTTCTATGGCCGGCGTTGGAAGACGGCCGTAATGCCGGAGCCATTCTGATACTTCTTCGCTTTCCAGGTGGAAAGATGAAAAGCCATCCGGGCGACGAGACCGCGCAGATACTTGACTCGAATGAGGGCAGCCGACCGATGCCGCCAGGCGTCTATGCTGAGCTCAAGGCTGAGCTGGTCGGTTGTGGTGATCTCCTGAAGGGCGAGGCCGTTTTCCGCGCAGGCAGCGATGAGGCTTTCGGCGGGATAGAAGTAGATGTGGCGAGGAGCATCCAGATGCCGCCAGGCGCGCTTGAGGACGGAGAACTCGTAGCTCTCGATGTTGGGAATGGCGATGAGGAGGATGCCACCGGGGGCGAGGCGGCGGGCGGCGCTCTGTAGGACGAGCCAGGGGTCGCGGAGATGCTCGAGAGAGTGCCAGAGGGTGATGACGTCGAAGGAGTCTGTCATGCGATCCATGGCGGCCAAAGGGTCGGCGGACTGGATTGCGTTGATGCCAACAGTGGTGTTAAGGAAGTCGACGCAGGTCTGGTCGATCTCAATGGCGGTGACGTCAAAGCCAGCGTCTTTGGCGTTGCAGGCGAAGATGCCGATCCATGGACCGATTTCGAGGAGCTTGCCGGAGGATTTTTGGCGGAGGATTGGGTCGAGCCGGTATTTTTCAGTGGAGGCTATCTCACGCAACTCAGAGAGATTGCGCGGGATGGGCTGGTATCCGCCGCGATAGAAGGGGGCGAGATCTTCCGGAATGGGATGCATGAAGACCAGGCGGCAGCGGCTGCACTGGAAGTAGTCGAAGGTTAGATCTGTTGTGTGGCGGTTGAAGTCGCGGGAGGTAACAAGATGGCTGGAGGTGCCCGCACAGTAAGGGCATGGCGGAGGCAGAGTGTTGGGCGACGCCAGAGTTGATGTTTGCAATGGTACCCAGAAGACCTGTGACTTTCCGGCAACTGCTTGAAGCTCCGACCATCGCACCGCGGTCTGGGACACGCAACATGGAGGGGTAGATAAGCAAGCCGTGACTACGCGTATCATACACAAACTGAGTGTGGCGCATGGCCGCCGGACGGTATGCCTGGGCGTACGAATCGTTGCGGGAAGCAGTGGGCCTGGCGGATTGGCCAAGATAGCGGGTAGAGGAGAGCATGGCGCGTTCGAAGCCGATCCTGGCGATTGTGGTGTTGTACAAGATGCGTTTCTCCGCCAGCCCAAGCTATGGCAAGCTGAACGCTGCGTTTCGCGAATGGCCGGAGTTGGCGTCGAAGATCGACCTGCTGGTGGTGGACAACTCGCCCGAGGCGCAGGCTTTGCCAGCGGATTTCTGCGGGCGGTATGTGCATGATGGCACGAATCCGGGACTGGCCAGCCGGTACAACTATGCGCTGCGCGAGGCGGTTGCGAGCGGCGCGACATGGCTGCTGCTGCTTGACCAGGACACGACGTTGACGGATGCCTATCTTCAGGAGCTGGCAGAGCTTTCGACACAACTGGCCGGCGAAGAGACGATTGCGATTGTGGTGCCGAAGCTGATCGACGTGAACACGCTACAGTCGCCGCATCTGCCGCGTTACCGGCGATCGGAGTATGCGCTGGATCTGCAAAGCTATGGGGTGTTGGGAGGGCTGGTGCGGGCGTATAACTCCGGCGCCATGCTGCGGGTGAGTGCGCTACAGGCGGTTGGCGGGTTTCCTGAGGCGTATTGGCTGGATTATCTGGACCACGCCACTATGCATCTGTTGCAGGCGCGCGGCAGACAGGTGTACGTGATGCAGGCGCGGCTACAGCATGAGATGTCGATTCATCGAGCGGACAAGCATGAAGACCCGGCCCATGCGGCGCGGCATCGCAATCAGTTGAGGGCGGAGATACGGTTTTATCGCCAGTTCGGATCGGTGCGGGAACGGCTGTGGCATCGGGCAAGCCTTGCGAAACAGGCGTTGCGGTCGGCGCGGGATGGTTTTCCGGCAGAGGCGATGCGATTGATGCGCGCAGCGGTTGCTGTGGGGACGGGCAAGGAATAACAGACGCGATGTTGATGAAGTTGATACGCTTGCGGAAATGATTCTGGCGCCGCGGGCTTTCGCGCTAAGTTTGCTTCACCCAGCAGCGGCTCGCTGCGTGAAGAAGGCCTCCAACTTCACTGCGTTGCGAGACGGTAAGCTGGATATCGACCTTATCCAAGACAGAGTCTACTATCCATGCTTTTCCCGACTGTCGAATACGCGATCTTCTTTCTGATTGTGCTGGCGGTTGCGTGGGCGCTGGAGTCGCGGCCGTTTTGGCATAAGCTGTTTCTGCTTGCGGCGAGCTATCTGTTTTATGGGTTCTGGAGCTGGCGGTATGTGCCGCTGCTGTTGTTGCTGTCGCTATTTGCAGCAATCGTGGCGCAGGGGATTCAGCAGTCGGAGGATGAGGCGCGGCGGAAGCAGTTGCTGATTGTGGGCGTGACGGTTTGCCTGCTGGTGCTGGTGTATTACAAGTACACGAGCTTTCTGGTGCTGACGGCGTTGGGACTTTGGGGGTTGGTGGGACGGACGCCGGTGTGGAACCTGCCTGCGCCGTTTCTGCCGCTGGGGATCTCGTTCTTTGTGTTTCATGCGATCTCGCTGATGGGCGATGTGTACCGGCGGAAGCTGCGCGTGACGCTGCACCTGATGGATGCGCTGCTGTATGTGGCGTTCTTTCCGCAGTTGATTGCAGGGCCGATTCTGCGGGCTTCGCATTTTATTCCGCAGTTGATGCGGCCGGTGCGGAGAGGGTTGAGTGATGCGCAGAGGATTCGCGTGAACCGGGCGTTTTTGCTGATCCTGGCGGGACTGTTCAAGAAGGTGATTTTGTCGAACACGCTTTCGACGCGGCTGGTGGAGCCGGTGTTTGCGGCGCCGGGGAGTTTTCATCGCGGCGATGTGCTGTTGGCGATCTATGGGTATGCGGCGCAGATCTACTGCGATTTTTCAGGGTATACGGATATTGCGATCGGATGTGCGATGTTGCTGGGATATCACTTTCCGAAGAACTTCGATGCGCCGTATACAGCTACCGATCCGCAGGACTTCTGGCAGCGGTGGCATATCTCGCTTTCGAGTTGGCTACGGGATTATTTGTATATTCCGCTGGGCGGATCGCGGGTGGGCAGCGCGCGGCTGTATGCGAATTTGATGATCACGATGCTGCTGGGCGGGTTGTGGCATGGGGCTTCGTGGACGTTTGTGATGTGGGGTGGGTTGCAGGGGTTTTATTTGATCGTGCATCGGGTTTGGATCTCTATGGATGGAGTGCAGCGGTTGCGCGCGACGCGCTGGTGGCCTTGGGTGTCACGCGTGTTGATGTTTCATGCGGTGTGTTTGGGGTGGGTTTTCTTTCGGTCGGCAACGTTCAGTGAGGCGGGGGAGATCTTTCGACGGCTGGGTAGCAGCGGGGCGATCACGCTGGCGACGATGCCGGTGGTGGTGGCGTTGGTGTTGGGGATATTCGGGCAGTATGCGCCGAAGGTTTGGCGTCGGGGCGTGGAGACCGGGATGTCGCGGATGCCGATTGGCTTTAGTGGAGCTGTGCTGGCGTTGGGTGTGTTTGTGATCGAGATGCTGGGGCCGACGGGTGTGGCGCCGTTTATTTATTTTCAGTTTTGAATAGGGAACAGGGAATAGAGATTAGAAGGCGGATGATGAGAGCGTATTGCAGGACTTCGACGGTGCAGCAGATGGGGGTGAGCCTCGTCGTGTTTGTGGTGTTGATGGTGTTGCTTGATTCCGGTGGGTTGTATGACTGGGCGTCGCGGCTGGAGTTGGGGCCGGAGCGGCGTTTGGCGCTGCCGGTGGCTACGTGGGTGCATCGGGCGCTGGCTCCGCTGGGGATTGAGAAGGAGCGGCGGCGTGGGTTGGTAGAATTGGCGCGGGTTGGATGGAGCGATGATCCTGAGGCGCTTGCGGCTGCTCATCCGGTGGTGGTGCGCAAGGCGGTTGCGGTTGCGAGTGTGACGAAGACGGTGGCGATACCTGCTCGGGTTGTGGCGCCGCGACCGGTGCGGCTGGCCCGGCCGCTGATGCTGGAAGGTGCGCCGCCGAGGTGGAGCGTGTTGCCGAAGATTCCAGCGGTCAAGAGCGATGAGACGCGGACGGTGGCGTTGGCGGGGGATTCGATGATGGCGGTGGGGCTTTCGCCGGCTATGCTGCAGCAGGCTTCTCAGTATAAGGACCTGGTGTTTCTGAGGTTGTTCAAGTCAGGTACGGGATTGGCGCGGCCGGAAATTTTTAATTGGCAGTCGGAGTATCCGGCGATGTTGAAGGATGAGAAGCCGGATTTTATTGTGGTGGCTATCGGGGCCAATGATGGGCAGGGATTTGTTGAAGATGGTGTGACGTATCCGTTTGGCACGGCGGATTGGCAGCGTATCTATGCCGCGCGTGTGGATGTTTACCTGCAGATGCTGGAAGCGGATGGTGCAACCGTGGTGTGGCTGGGATTGCCGCCGATGAAGGACGGGACCTTCGATGACCGGATTGCGTTGATCAACCGGATCGATTACAGCGTGGTGAGCGCGTCGCCGCATGCGATCTGGTACAGCACCACTGGGCTGGTGGGCGATGGCAATGGGCGCTTCCGTGACTTTGGTGAAGTAGAAGGGCATACAGCGCGGCTGCGACAGGGTGATGGGATACATCTCTCGACAGATGGCGCGACGCTGATTACGGCAAAGCTATTGCCGTGGCTGGCGGCGGAGGCGCAGCCAGAGGTTGCTGAGGTCAGCAAGAAGTGAGCCGGGGCTTGCACAGGCAGAAAGCCCTGCGCCACCGTGGGGTGGGGCAGGGCTGTGCGGCACATCTTTAAATTTGAATCTAGTGGCCGTGTGTGTAGCTGCCGTGCTGTGCTTCGGTGTGGTAGTGGCCGCCGGGGTCGCTGTAACGGCTGCCATGGAAGCTCTGGAAGTGGTCGGGATGTTCCTGATAGGGACCGTGTTGGGGATACGCGCCGTGGTAGCCGTAGCGAGGATCGAACTGGTGATTGACGTGGCCGTAGAAGCCAGGACCACCGCGATAGTAGGGTCCTGCTCCGACGAATCCGCCGCCGACAAACCACTCGGGTCCGTAGTATCCGTAGGGTGCGCAACGGTATGGGCTGTAGCCGTAGTAACCGTAGGGGCAAGAGGGGCCGACGCCAATGCCGATAGAGACCTGGGCTTGAGATTCGGTAGGAGCGGCTGCGCTAAAACAACAGAACAACGCAGCGACGAGAAGGACATACTTGATTCCGCGCATGAGATACCTCACAGGGTGTGAGTGCGTGGACTGGGGGTTAGTTGTACTGGGATGTGGTTTATCCGACGAATTGAAGGTCGTTGTGCGATGTGTCTGCACAGGCTAAAGAAAGACTCCTGCGCCGATTGACGCAGGAGTCTTTCTTTTTGAGTGGTGAATTTTAGCGCTCGTGTCCATGCCCGTCGGCCATGTGAGTTGCGTGGAAACTGTGGAAGTGGTCGGCGGGCTCATGATAAGCGCCGTGAGCAGGATAGGCGCCGTGATAGCCGTAGTGAGGATCATAGGCGTGGTTTACGTGACCGTAGAAGCCGTCGTGGCCATGGAACCAGGGACCTGCTCCGACGAAGACGCCACCGGTGAACCATTCCGGACCATAGTAGCCGTAGGGAGCGCAGTTGTAAGGAGCGTAGTCATAGTAGCCATACGGGCAGGCTGGTGCTACGCCGATGCCAACGGTGACCTGGGCTTTCGCGGCGGGAACTGCTGCCACAGAGGCCATGAAGAGAGAAGCGCATGTTGCGATGAAAGCGTATTTGAGTCCGCGCATAGTGTTGAACCTTCCTAAGTGATTTGTGTTGCTGCTTGCGAAGTGTGGCTTACTTCTTGGCGACGTGTCCGCGACCATCACGGACTTCATTGCCCTTGAAGCCCTTGAAGTCGGTGGGATGCGCGGGCTCGCCGTGGGCGGGCATCGCGCCATGGTAGCCATGTTGCGGATCAAAGCGATTGTTTACATGGCCGTGGAAGGCGGCGGGACCGTGGAACCACGGGCCAGCACCGATGAAGATACCGCCGTTGAACCATTCCGAACCGTAGTAACCGTCGGGAGCGCAGTTGTAGGGAGCGTAATCGTAATACCCGTAAGGGCAGCCGGGTTCAGGACCGACGTCGACGCCTACGGAGACCTGGGCACGAGAGACGGGCGCGATGCAGAGAAGGGAGACAGCAACAGCAGAAGCAAGAACGTATTTCAAACCACGCATAAATCACCTCACTGGAACTAAGAAGGTGTGCGGGCGTGAGGCGTTGTTCTCGCTACGGCAAAATTTGAAGTTGCCGTAGCGAGTAACTTTGCATTTGGTTGCCTGACTAGGAGGTACGCTTGCGAGGTTTATTAAAGCCGCGTTTCTTTGGCGGGACGGGCTTCTTCAACTGGGCGGCTTCAGGGAGGGTTTTCTTGCGTTCCACCTTCTTTCCAGCGGCAGCACGGCTGAGGGCCTGTACTTCGCCGGTGGTGAGCTCGCGGAAGGCGCCGGGTGGTACGTCGAGGACCAGCGCGCCGTAGCCGATGCGGCGAATCTTTTCAACGTGGTGGCCGATCTCTTCGAACATCTTGCGGAGCTGGCGGTTGCGGCCTTCGGTGAGGCTGACCTCGAACCATGGGTTCTCTCCGCGGCGGACCTGCTCGATCTTTGCGGGTTGGGTGAGGACGCGGTCGCGGCGGCCGCTGCGGACCTCGTTGAGGCGGCCGCGGTCGATCATAATGCCGCGGCGGAGTTGCTCGATGGCTTCGGCGGTGGGCGCGCCGGAGACTTTGACGAGGTAGGTTTTCTCGACACCGGCGGCGGCCTTGGAGAGGCGATTGGCTAGCTCACCGTCGTTGGTCATTAGCAAGAGGCCTTCGGAGAGGTAGTCGAGGCGGCCTACGGGGTAGAGACGTGGGAGCTTCATGTGCTCGCCGACGGTCTTCTTCTGGGCGTCCTGGCCGAGGAGCTGCATGACGGTGGGGCGATGCTCGGGATCGTCGGTGGTGGTGACATAGCCGCGGGGCTTGTTGACCATGAAGTAGCGTTGCGGCTCAGGGCCGTGGAGGAGCTTGCCGTCGACGCGGATGTGGTCG
>Ga0302310_10004286_pt1 | contig 10779 bp, 7 predicted proteins | sample III_Palsa_N1_2_FD_200451 | JGI IMG/M metagenome (GOLD analysis project Ga0302310, IMG submission 200451) | Peat permafrost microbial communities from Stordalen Mire near Abisko, Sweden - III_Palsa_N1_2 | ecosystem: Environmental > Terrestrial > Soil > Palsa > Peat permafrost | place: Sweden... | reverse complement strand
GTACAGACTGCAAACGGACCCACTACCTGAATTAGATCAAAGTGCACCCCCGCAAGACAATGCACCCCTAATTGACAAAGTTTTTTTGCTTCTTTTTGTTCACCAAAAGAAGCTTCTTCCTGCAGCTCAACCGATTGATTTTACTTACCATCTTTCCGGACGGACGGTACTTCATGAGCGTTACCTCGACGATGACGGAAGCGCTGAGGATGGTGCGTAATCAGGAAGTTTTTTGCTTGCTTTTTTTAAAAAAGATGCTTCCTCCTACCCACTCATCGTCACCTGATCAGTGCTCGGGCGGCGGCAGGTGTGATCTGCCGGAAATTTTGTTCCTTGCTGATCAGGGCATCGAGTTGCTCTTTCGTCGCCTGCCAGCGGAATATGGGGAATTGGTAGAAACGATACCGTCCATCCCTGGTCGGGAGAAGATCGACATCCGGAGCTTGATGGGGGTGGAGAAAGCCGCTCACCGGCAGATGAATCGTCTGCGCCGTGTTCGACAGCCAGGCGGCGGTCCAACTGAAGGTGCTGACCGACAAAGCGATATTGGTGGACTGGCGAACGATTTCGAAGTCCTCGATCGGGGAACGGCTGGGAATGAAAATGCAGCCCGAAAAGCGCCGCCGGATTTCCTCGGAATAAGCATCGTCACCCAGTTGGCCGACAATCACAGGATCAAGCTTGGTGGTGATGGCGACGTGCTCGAAAAAACTGACCGGCACCGGGTTGTAATTGGGGTGGGTGGCACGAAGCACTTCTTGCCCGCGCACATTGATGGTGACGTTGCCGGGGCCCAGCCGTGCCCGATCGACGGAAATATTGGAGCGGAAAAATGCCGCGAAGACGTCGCGGTTTGGGTAGTATTCCAGACGCTGCACGTAGCCGTCGAACAAGAGCGCGTCGTAAATGCCTTGCTTCAGCTGATAGGCAATCGAAGCCATGCTATGCCGATTGCCGTCGCGTATCGTAAGGACGCGGCCGCCAAGCTCGAACTCCCCGGAGACCAGGTCGAATTCGGGAAGGTTGTAGCCGCCGAGTTCGGAGCCCGGCAAAATGTCTTGCAGGCTGCGGCAATACATGTATTGAAAAATCTTGTTGCCAAGATTGCCGTTGGTTCCGATCTTGATCCGGATCGCACCGGGCGCGTAGTCTTCGGTCGCCGAGCTTTCCACCAATGCCGGCGCCGGTAACTTTGGCACCGTCGGCTCATCTTCCGTTTTGCCGACGCTCTGCCTGGAGGCCCAGTAGCCCAGCGCGAAGCCTCGCCGGTTGTAATGATCTTGAGCTTTGGAGAAGTACCCGAACTCTATCTCCCAGACAACCGATGGGTAGGTGGCCTTATACCAGGCTTCGTCAACCTGGTGAAGCGCGCTGGCCGCTCTGCCTTCGAAGAAGCCCCAAATCCGAAAATGAGATGCAGCGGAATCGATCCCCCCTTGGCTCACAGCCCTGTCGACGTCGGGATAAGCCTCCCGGTACCAATACTCATCGACTGGCATCGGTGCGCCCAGGCGCCCAGCGAAAAACCCGGTGGTCGTAAAGTGCTCGTAAGCGCTGCTGTACTTGCCTTTCGCCACCGCGGCTTCCACATCGGGATACAGCCGCATATACCATTCGGGATCAAACGGCTCGGAGCCGATCTGGTCCGGAGATGCAGGCAACAGGGAAGCATAGGAGCGGACGAATTCGACGGGATTGTCTGCCAATAGCGCGTTGGCTCTGCTTCCGATAATCCGATAGAGCATCAGAGATCCCTCGCAGAAGCCGACGATGTTTCCCGGCCAGAAAAGTTACGGATCATCTCGTTCAATTCGTCAATCCCGCGGCGAATTTCAGGTAAGAATCGTAGAATGGCGGTCTCTTCTATTTCGTTTCGATCGTATGCGGCAAACATCTCGTGCGGGCGTTCCCAATCCGGATCGATGATGCGACTGGAGACATTTCCCTTCACTCGTTTACGCAACCATTCCTCATGACTCTTGGTGAAATAATGGTTTATCACCAGTTTGTCGTGAACCACCGCGTCGTGGATCCCGGCCCGAGCCGGTGAAATTCGTTGGCCGGCCATGTCGACGACGTCACCGTCCGCGGAATTGGGGATGTGAATTCCGGCCTGCCGTAATTTCGCGACGCGAGCAATCGATTTTACGTGCTGGTTCGCGGAGAAGCTCTTTATGGCGCAATGAGTAAAATTCTCAGTGATCAGTCCCTTTGGCGCGCTCTTGTGACCGGACGATCCGAACATCCGCCAGTTCACACCCACCGCAGCGGATGACGAAAATCCCCGCAATACGTCGCCGATCGTTGCGCTCTCGGTCGGCAGGATGAATTCGTCAAGGTCGATAAATCCGATCCAATCCCAGTGATTAAGCTTGTTTGCCACGCGGAAAGCGAAGTTGTACGCGGGAACCTGGGGGCCGGTGTTGTGCTCTTCGAAGCCCTTGTACTTAAATTCATTGTTCCAGCGGAAATAGGTCAGCACTCCGGCTTCGGCCAGAGGGCGCAGTAGAAAGAAGGTTCCGTCGGTGCTTTCATTGTCCATGATAATAAAATGATCGACTCCGACGGCGCGATGATAGGCGATCCATTCGAGTAGGTAAGGCGCCTCGTTCTTTACGATGGCGGCTAGTACCAGCGATGGGGGAGGGGCGACCATCCGCTCGGCCGGCTCGTTGATTGCGTCAGATGGGGCTGGCGCCGTTGGCGGCGGTATCGGAATTTTGGTCCCATCCGCGGGCGGAGGCGAGACGGCCGGCTCCTCTTTCGTCGCGAAGAGCCGCTTCAACCAGCCTTGCCTGCCCGGCTGCTGCTTCTGTTCGGTGGCCATGCGTGTCTCCATCGGCCCGGTCGATTGATCCTTGTCGGGATATTGGATGCATTGCGAAGGAAGCATCTTTTTGGAAAAAAGAAGCAAAAAACTTTTGTTCACCATGGAATGCACCGGCCACGGTCGGCGCGCCCCAATCGACAAAGTTTTTTTGCCTCTTTTTGTTCATAAAAAGAAGACTTTTCCGGTCTGATAACTTATGGATTTGACTTGCTATCATTCCGGACAGACACTCATTCCTATCGGCGCTTGGCACTCTTGGCTCGATCGCGTCCACGGGAAAGGCCCGGGCCGGCCGGACGGGCCAGGAACATTTCGCAGTACCGGTGTACCGCTTCCGGGTAGAGTTCGTTCAGGCACGTGAGGCCCCGCACGCAATCTTCAAGTTTGATCAGATGGCAGGGGCTGCATACCATGTTCCGCTGAATCGCCACTGCCCGCGGACCGGCTGGGCCCCATTCGGTGGCGTCTACCACACCGGAATGAATCCCGATCGTGGGGACACCCAATCCAGCTGCGATATGTTGTGGTCCACTGTTGTTGCCGACAAAAAGCGCACAGGCCTGAAGCAGCGCCGGCAGATCCTTGAGAGCCGTCTTACCCACCAGCGAAACTACCGATCGGCGGCCACTGACGAGAGAAAGTACTTCCTGACCCAGGCTACTTTCGTCCGGGCTTCCGATCAACACGACATTCACGTCGTTTTTCGTGATCAAGAGATCGATCAATGCCGCGAAGTGTACCGCCGGCCATTGGCGCATGACTTGCCCGACGCCTGGGTGGACCGCGACCACAGGTTTGCTGAACAGCTTGCGAGCGGACGCCGAGAGGAATTTCAGATCGCCTCCGGACGGCTGTGGGCTCCACACGAACCCTGTGCGTTCGGTATCGCAAGCAGTGGCGATCGCGGTTACCAGTTGCAATAAGTCGTCGCCGACGTGATTGCGTTTTCGCTGCAGAGGTGCCGAGTTTTCCAGTTCGAGGGCGACATCCAACCACGGAAAGCGACCAGCGTACTCATAACCGGCCAAATAGCGGGCCCCAGTATATCTGAGTACGTCACGCGTTTCAGGATATTTTCGCAAATCCACGGCGAGGTCGAAACCATAAGGTGAAAGCTTCGCGCTGAGGCTCTGAAAATCGGTTTCGGTGAGTTCCCTTACTCCGAGCCCGGAGTTCGGATAGAAGAACTCGAAATCGATCACTTCCTCGATGTCCGGCTCAGCAGCAACGAATGCGCTCACCGCCCGGCTTGCCAGAAGATAGAGCTTGGCCTCGGGAAAGATCCGCTTCAGCCGGCGGATCGCGGGCAGGCTGGTGATCACATCTCCGATATGATCCAGCTTCACCGCGAGGATCCGTTTGATCTCGTTGTGGCGGAACTTCGGGTAGCCGACGTAGACGGGGCGCGTGGCCTCGAGGTCCGGACTGAAGTCGTCGTGGCTTTTGGTCAGATGAGGACTGTAATAGGGATCACCGGCGGCAAACAGGGTCCGCCATTGATTGGAGAAATGCTCCACGTCAAAGTCGTCTTTCATGTTGGCCCGGCTGGCCAGCTCATGGTGGATCAGCACCGCGTGGGGCGTGTAGACAGTGCGCAAGCCGGCGGCGTGGATGCGAAGGCAATAGTCGAGATCGTTGTTTATGACATCATGAAGTTCGTTGAAACCATCAAGCGCACGAAATACTTCGCTGCGCGTAAGAATACAAGCTCCGGTCACCGCGATGACATTACGCTGAGTGAGCGCCAAGCCGAAGTAGCCGCCCTCGTCTTCGGCGAGACAGCGGAACGCGTGCCGCCCACGACCCAATTCGGTCAAGAAAACTCCCGCATGCTGCACGGTGCGATCCGGATAGAGCAGTCGCGCGCCGACAATTCCTACGTCCGGACGCGCGGCCTGCTCCAGCAGGGTGTGAAGCCAATCCTCGGTGATGATCTCCACGTCGTCGTTCAGAAACAGGAGATATTCGCCGGTCGCCAGCTCCGCGGCGCGGTTGTTGAATCGCGACCAATTAAATGCTTCCGGGATCACGACGACCTTATCCGCATTATCCCGCAGCCAGATTTTCCAGTCTGTCAGTTCCTCCGGAATATTGTCGACACAGATGATCTCGAAATTCCGGTACGCGGTGCCCTCGCGCAGGCCCTCGATGCATCTCTTGATGTAGCCGTTGGTGGCACAGGTTGGGATGATGATCGAGACCTTCCCGGTTGCAGGCAGGGCCGGCTTAAAGCGATAGCTGCCAGGCACGAGGGTCTGAAGCACCTCCGCGGCGACACCGCGGCGGGCCCCGGCGCGGCGCAGCGCGGTTCGTTCGATCGCTTCGCTATCCAGCGAAGCGGTGTCGCGACGGCAGAGTAGCTTGGGAATGTGCTGGATTTCGGCCGCAGATTCGGTACAGCGCAATACCGCGTCAAATTCGCCGTATTGCAACACCTGACGCGGCGTCAATCCGGTTCGCGCAAATACTTCAGCGGTGGCGAACCATGGCCGACCGATATAGTTGGTCGAAAGCAGAAGGTCGGGCGACCACGACGGTTTAAAGAACGGCTCGTGGGAATTCGTGGCGGGACTTAGGCGATCCTCGTCGGCGTAGAATACTTCCGCGCCACGAAAAATTCCGCTGGCCACAGCCATTTCGGCCAATGCGTTGCAGCCCAATTCGTCTCCCGGACAGAGAAAACCCAGCAGTAGCGGAGAGTTCACGGCACGCTCGGTCACAAATGGCAGATCGAGCGCCGCGGCATCGATATTGCCGATCGGATCCGGCGCGCCTGAGGTGGCATCGCGAAGCAGCCGCAGTAGCGTATCGGGATCCTCGGTTTCGTCCGCTAATATTAGCAATTCCCATTTGCCGTAGATCTGGCCACGAAGTGATGCAACGGTGGCGCGGAGTTTCGCTATGTCGAGGGGCCTGCCGAGGCGGAGCACCAACCGGAAGCTCGGCTGCCAGGCGAGTCTCGTTAGAATGTCTTGATAGACATCGGCTTCCACCGGCGAGATGCGGCGCCGGATCGTGGTCTGATCTTCATAATTCCGATCTTTGTTCAGGGGATTCTTGACATCGGCGCAAAATTCGATGACGTGGCTGCCGCCATCGTTCGCATGTACGATCACGCGGATGGTGTGTGGGCCCGGTATTAGTTTTCGTGGCGGACAAGTAAAGAAAAATCCACTGCGAATCGCGTTATTCCAGCTTGGAAAAGATTCCGCCACATCCCGTCGTGCGGTACCGTATTTGGCGAGTCCGAAGGCCTGGCCGTCGATCAGGATTTCGATCGATTTGACGCCCGATCGCGCCAGAGCCCAGCCCTCGATCGTGAGGCGGTCGGTTACCGGTGTCTGGGCGACACCGGCGTGTATCCGCGGGTTGTCGATCCAGCAAATGAAGTCCGAGGTTTCGTCAAGAGGAGGGGTTGCGGCAGTCGGCGCCGGCTTTGACGCCTCGAGCACGCGCAAAGTGCGCGTTTCTTTCGTGGTGTCGCCAAAATCGTTGCGGGCAACAACCTGTACTTGATATTCGGCGCCGATCGCCACCGCAATCGGTTGTTTAAAACCATACCCCGCAAATCGCGCCAGCGGCAGATTGGGGAATGCCTGTCCCACGTCCGGGCGCACCCCGCCCAAGACTGCCTCGCCGATAAGTTCGCCGTTCAGCACGATCTCGACCGCCGTGATGCCGACCCTGGATACCGCCCAGCCCTCGACGATCAAATCCCCGTCCTCGGACAGTCCCACGGTGTCGCATTGGAGCCGGATCTGTCTTCGTAGGTCACGAACCGGCTCTGATGGCGGCCGTGGCGGCGGTTCTGGGATCTTGGCCACGCGGGCCAGCGGAATCATTACGGAATGCGAACAACCATCGGAGCTTGCCGCCACTGCGCGGATGGTTTCCGGAAACCCGCTCCCTGTCGCAATGCTCCCCTGAAACGAGAAGCCGGACCTTCCCGCGTTCGGATAGGTGGCGTACGAGCGCACCACATCTTCCCGCTCGCCGCCGAGGACTGCCGCGCCAAGACGGTCGTCATTTACGAAGAAATCCAGTGTGGTCAACGCAGAGAGCGCAATAGCCCATCCTTGCACGACCACTTGGCCGGACTGGTCCACCGTCGCCCGTTCGACGTGCAGCAATACCGGCGGGCGCGCGATCCACGGGCTCGCCGAAGATTGCACCTGACCGGTGGTCACTCTCGCTTCGCGTGGATTCGCGGCGTCCAGGGTCAGGGCGAAATGCTCCCGCTGGGCCTGGCCACCGGTCCCCCTGGCTTCGATTACGAATTGGCGCGGTCCGGTGGCGGACGTAACCGGAAGTGACAGAACCAATACGAAGAATTGCTGGGTGATCGCCAAACCGCGGGACGGCGCGCCGTCGGGGCGCTTGTCCGGCTGGTTGTAGAGCATCTCGCCGGCGACCGCGCCGTCGACGAGCAGCGCCACCGACAGGACCGGCGACATCGATACCACCCGCCCGCGAATGTTGAGGGCGTGGCGGTCGTCGACGATTTCGGCGTGGACCGCGGATTGGATCTCGATGCGGCAATGGAGTGGCGCCGCTTTGTCTGTTTGCGGCTTCGGCGTGACATTCGGCGCCGGAGTATCCGGGGTGGGTAACGGTTTTTCGGAGACCTCCACAACGGAAGGCGCGGCCGCGCCCGAGACTTCGGCGTCGGCTGCCGGGGGCCTGAAACGTCGCTTTCGTGCGTCAATATTCACAAGAACGCAGTTCTCCGACTCATTTCAGCGACATCCAACCCGCTCGCCCGCGCGCACCAATCACTACTAGCTGATAGTCCCGTGGGAGGGAAATCTTTTCTGGTTTCATGCCGGAAGCTTTCCCGCCGCCCGAATTCTTCGCGTTGTCTTATTCCGACCGGCGGCCCGTCGCTGGGTTTGAAGATGCTTCCAATTGGAAGTAGCATTATTATTCAACGCGTTGGGTAATATTGCGGGGTCAGGCGGAATATGCTAGCGACCACAGGACTAAAGAGGCTGCTAATTCTATCCCTTGACGATCCGGCAGAGACACGCCGGTAAGGCATCCGGTCAGATGATCTTCAAGTGATGCCGAAATGTTTGCAACCGCGACTACCCGATTATCTTAATCACCAAGGATTTGGTTCTGCGATGGAAAGTCTATGACGCGACCGGTGATTTTGGGGGCAATGCCGTATGTTTATGATTACTATCGTAAGAGTGCGACGGCCCTGCTTGATGAGACCGGCGGCAATACCGGCAATCTAGCGTTTCGGTTCGCAATCGCCACCCAGTTGGTCAGCCCCGCGATATTGCCTTGGCATGCGTCGATCGCGAATATTCGCGCAGCCGGCGACCTGATCGTGCTCCCGCTCGCGAACCAGCTTGGTGCGCATACGCAGCTGGGCTCACAGGTCGAGCGGCTGCAGCAGATCGGTCTTCCGATCCTGGGACTGGGTCTGGGTGCCCAGGCAAAAAGCTCCAGCGAGGACATCGTACTCGACCCAGGAACCAAGGCCTGGCTCGAGACTCTGGTGATGCGTGCGCCGACGGCGGGACCCAATCTCGGCGTGCGGGGGCCGTACACCGCCGAGCAGATCGCCAAGCAAGGATTTCCGCGCGCGGCCCTGGTCACCGGCTGCCCGTCCAACTTCATCAATTCCCAGGACGACATCGCGAGTTCCATCGCCGCCGGCTTCAAACGCAAGATCCGGCACATCGCGGTAGCGGCGGGAATTCCTTATATTCCGATTCTGGCAAATATCGAAAGAAGCCTGGCGGAGATCGTAACAGCGACTACCGGCGCCTACATCGTGCAGCATGGTCTCGAAATGATACGGCTGGCGCGCGGAGAATTCGACCTGATGGCGCCAGAAACATTTGCCATTTGCAAGAAATATATCAGCCCCGCCAGCACCGACGACGAATTCAAAACCTGGTGCCGGACGTATGCATACGCATTCCTTGACGTCAGGGCCTGGATGGATTTTCTGCGGCGGTTCGATTTCGTCGTCGGCACCCGCATCCACGGGATCATGCTGGCAATCCAGGCAGGGGTTCCCGCAGGGTGCATCGCGCACGACAGCAGAACCATGGAGCTGTGTACCACCATGGGCCTGCCGGTTTGTCACTATACCGATATTCGCGCTCCGCTGACGCGCGATAATCTGCTCGATTATTTCAATTTTGACGCGGACCATTACCGTGAAACCCGCCGCAGGCTGTGTGCGAATTATTTGTCGATCCTGGCATCGGCAGGCGTGCGGGCGAGTGAGGGGCTGATTAAACTAGCTTCGTGAAAGTGATAGTTAGGGAAGGCAAGAATCTTCTTTTTGTGAACAAAAAGAAGCAAAAAAACTTTGTCAATTGGGGGTGCGCCAGTTGAAGGACGGAGCGCTCCATTAGGATAAAAGTTTTTTGCTTCTTTTGTTCAAAAAAGATGCTTCTGCCTTCACTTCGTCTTGGCTGCCACCACCGCAACCAGATCGCCGACGCAACGCAGACTATCGATTTCCTTCGTCGAGAATTTCATCCCGAAGCGTTCCTCGGTTGAGATGATGATTTCGATCTGCTTGAAGCTGTCCCAGCCCGCTACGTCTTTCGCGGTCAGGGCGGGCGATAAAATGATGTCGTCGCGCAGGAACACATCGGCGAAAATCTCGGTCAAACCCTCGTAAATCTCGGCCTCGGTCATCCGCTATCCCTCTCCGCTTGCCATGAACGTTTCTTGCGGCACTGATTGCCTGAGGTCAAGTTGCGCCGGGCCTAGCTGCCGGCGATATTACGGGGTTCTCCGCATTCGGCCGCAATCCGCTCCAGCGTCCTGCGCCGTGCGGGTTCCACTTTGTCCCATCCGCCGGACTTAGATACAACAAGGGCTACTTCCGCGGCGGCTTCGGCCTTTCTGCCGGCCCGGTAAAGCATCCACGCGAGGCGGCCGCGCGTAACCGGGTTGTTGGGCTGAGCGTCGACGGCCTTCTGCGCCGCAGCCACCGCTAGCGCCGCGGGACCACCCTTTCGATCGATCAAATTAGCCATCGAAACCCAGTTTTGCCAGTTGTCGGATTTCTCCACGAGCGGCCAATTCGTCTCCCAGGCAGGGCGCGCATCAAGGTCGATCTTGCGGAAAACCGTGGCGCGCGGGATGGTTACTACCCGGTCGATCTCGCGGGCCAGTGCATCAAGAGTCGCGTCCGGGCGCCAACCGTTGGTTCCCGCCAATAGTTTATTGCTGATATCATTGATCATGTCGTGCGGAGGTTTCCCGCCGGCGCCACTCCACTCGCCGGCGGCTGGGCCAAAATGCACGAAGAGATCCTCGATTACATACAGACCTCTGGAGAGTAACTGCGGGAAAACCACTTCGAACGTAAACCGGTTATGGTCCGCGCGATGCGAACCGTCATCGATCACGATCGTCGGAGGAAACTCCCGGCACACTCCCGACAAGAAATCGCGGTCACCCTGCGAGCCGATTCTGACCACGACCCTGTCACCGGCAAAACGCGCGCAAGCAGGATTGATGTCGATGCCGATGATGGTCGCGTTCCTGAAGAACTGCGGCCAAATCTTGAGCGAGGCGCCGCTCGCGATGCCTATCTCGATGATGTTGATCGGCGCGTCACGCCATTCCGAAAATAGCGCCTCATAGTGCCTCAAGTAGTCGTGCTCGATCGAGCTCTTGTCGGTTCCCGCCAAAATGCCCATTTCGTCGAGCGTCAAAGCTTGAGACACACGCGCCTCCTCATGATGCCGAATTATGTTTTTATACAGTCCAAGGCTCGGCGGCAATCCAATCATCCACCGGAAACGTCGCGGGGTCTGCTTTTCCTGCATGCGTTGCGTAATTCCAGCAGCAGGATGGCGACGTTCATTACAGTAGGTTGTAGCGAAGGAAGGAAGCATCTTTTTTGAAAAAAAGTAGCAAAAAACTTTTGTTCTAATGGATCGGAATCCACCGTCGATAGACTGGTAGTG
>Ga0302310_10004285_pt1 | contig 10779 bp, 11 predicted proteins | sample III_Palsa_N1_2_FD_200451 | JGI IMG/M metagenome (GOLD analysis project Ga0302310, IMG submission 200451) | Peat permafrost microbial communities from Stordalen Mire near Abisko, Sweden - III_Palsa_N1_2 | ecosystem: Environmental > Terrestrial > Soil > Palsa > Peat permafrost | place: Sweden... | reverse complement strand
TAGCGGATGCCGTGACATGGTCGAAGTATTCGTTCAGCTTCGTGCTATCCAAGGGTGCAGTCGCCCCGCTGACGCCTGTCGATCTTGTAGTTTCGGTTACGAATGATGCACGCGCACAGATCGATAATGTCTCGCTGGAGCCGGCCGACGCTGTGCACGGGATGGATCCGGATGAGCTGCAGATGGCACGCGATCTGCAATCACACTTGGTACGTTTCGGGGGAAACTTCACCTCTGCCTACAATTGGAAAGATGGAATCGGGCCCGAGGATCGTCGGATTTCTGTGCGCAATGTTTCCTGGGGTATTCCCGAGTACGACACCTTTGGGACGAACGAATTCCTGGAGTTCTGCCGCCTCATAGGGGCACAGCCGCAAGTAGCGCTCAATCTCGGAACCGGCACCCCGCAGGATTCGGCGGACTGGGTAAGCTATATCGATCAGCACTGGAACCATGGCAAAGGCGGATTGCTATGGGAGATGGGCAATGAACTTTGGGGCGATTTCCAGATTGGGTACCCGTCGCAGCAACGTGTAGCGGCTGTGACACTGGCGACTAGCAGGGCTGTCAAGGCAGTCGATCCTACTGCGCGACTGATCGCAACCGGAGGGGACGAAGACTTCTTCAAGGACTGGAATGCCCAGCAGCTTTCCAACCCTCGCGACACGTTCGATCTGATCTCTACCCACTTCGTCGTGAACGATAACGTGCAACTGAAAGGTGCTTCCTCTGAATTCCGGGATATGGCTGCACTGGCGTTGCCGTGGGGCCTCGGACCGCGGATGCAGGCCATTGTCCAGCAGGCAAAGGAGTCCGGCCACCCCAACGCTCGGGTCGCGTTTACGGAGTGGCTGATGGTTTCCGAACCTCGCACCGGACCTCGATTTACGAATCTTGGCGGGGCTCTGTTTGCTGCAGGCTTCTTGAACATGGTGATGCGCAATTCGAATGCGGTTTCGGTCTCGGACATGACCGGAATTATGGAATTTGGCGGCATCTGGAAGAAGCGCGGCCAGGTTTATGGAGCGCCTGCATACTGGGTTTTGCGCGAGTATGCCAGCCGCCATCCGTACTGGCTGCTGGATGTTACTTCCGATGGCCCTACGTACAGCATCTCGCACGGAGTCTCGCGGTTGCCGGAGATCAAGGATGTGCCTTACCTTGATTGTGTGGGGTCAGAGCCTGAAGACAGGCGCTCGCTGATCTTGACCTGTCTCAACCGAAGGATGGACCGGACGGAGTCTGCGGCAATTGACCTGAGCGCGCTTGGAGCGACGGCCGGGACGGCTTCAGTAACGACGATTACCGGGGATGATCTGCTGGTGGAAAATGACGAGACAGACCCGAGGCATGTGGCTCCCGTCACCTCCACGGAGGCGATCGAGGCGGGGAAGCCCTTCCGCCATACCTTTCCCAAAGCCAGCGTAACAGTGCTACAGATTGGGTTGGAACAGTGATTCGCGGCCTCTGCTCAATTTATAATGCGCATCATTGCGGCTGTGGACTGCCGCAGCATTACTCTGCAACGTGGGCGGTTCTGGCTACCTGCGTCTGGATGCTTCCGCTGTCAGGAAGCACGCAGGCTGCCAAACCCATGCAGCTCACGCGTACTTTTCAGATACGATCCGAAGACTATTCCGCTCTCCCGTCGCTTGCATCCGGCCACGCACTTGGTAGACCTAGATACGGCTCACCTCAAACCGCCGCACAATCTCGGTCGGACGATCTCCCCGGCCCCGCGTCCGCTGGTCTCGACGCGGAATTTGGCAGAACGCCGGATGGTCGCGTCGTTGAGGTCATCACTCTGACCAGCGGAGCGCTGGAAGCCAGGGTGATCACCTATGGCGCTAGACTCATCAGCGTCAGAGCGCGTACGCCGGGCAACAACAACATTCGTCTTCGGCATTGCGCCATGAATCCAATTTGGCGTTCTGCACCCCTGGTCCCTTTGAAACAGCGAGTCGTCCGAGAATTGGCTGCGCGCCTGGTTTACACCAACGAAGGAGAGCATACATGCTGACTCGCCGTCTTCTTCTTGGAAACGCGCTGAAACTTTCCGCCGGCCTGGCGCTGCAACCCGGAACCCTCGCCCTCCCTCAAGCAGATGCTGTTCTCACCCTAGAATTGGGCAATGCCACGCCTATCAACGTTCCAGCCAACTTCATGGGCCTCGGATATGAGATGTCCTCGGTCGCAACTGTCGGCTTGCTGAGCGCGCAGAACCATCGATACGTGGAGCTTATCAAAGGCCTCGGAGCGAGAGGCGTGCTTCGTGCCGGGGGCATCGTGTCGGACTATACCCGGTATGAGCCTAACGGAAAGATTCTGGCCGAGCGCCAGGACACGGTGATAACCCGCGAAAGCCTGGAACAGTTTGCTGCGTTTCTGAGAAAGATCGGCTGGACCGCGATCTGGAGCGTCAACTTCGCAAAAGGCAGCCTGCAGGATGCTGTTGCGGAGGCGAGCGCCGTGTCGGCCGTTCTCGGGTCGCAATTGCTGGCCTTGGAGATTGGCAATGAAGTCGAAAATTACGGTCGTGGCCAAACGCGATTTCGAAAGTCTCCCTACGATTATGAGACATATCGCAAAGAATACAGCGAATGGCATGCCGCAATCCTGAAGGCTGTACCCGGCATTCGTTTCGCCGCCCCCGATACAGCCAGCTCTGTGGAGTGGGTGGAGCGGATGGCTCAGGACGCAAAGGGCGATGTGCACCTTCTGACCACCCACTACTATCGCAACGGTCAGAAACGCGGATCGGCGGAGCAGTTGCTTGTCCCCGATCCGCGACTCAAGGATGTTCTCATGCGTCTTCGTATAGCCTCTCAGAAGAACGGCATTCCATGGCGTATGTGCGAGACCAATTCATTCTCCGGTGGCGGCCTTCCGGGCGTCAGCGGGACCTTCATCGGCGCTCTATGGACGCTGGATTTCATGCTGTTGCTGGCTCACTGCGGGTGTGCCGGCGTGAACATCGAGACGGGAGTCAATCAACTGGGCTTCATCAGTTCCTACTCCCCAATTCAGGACAACGGCAACGGTGTGAACAGTGCTGGCATTCCTTATTACGGAATGCTAGCGTTTGCTAATGCCATGTCTGGAGGTCAGGAAGCTCTGCCCATCGAAGTCGATACCAGCGGTGTCGATCTAACTGCCTACGCCCTGGGAACCGGTGGAAAGCCCCGCTCCGTCGTTGTGGTGAACAGGGAACGCAGGCGGGATGTACCTGTCGATCTCTCACAGCTCGGGCTTGCCAGCGTCTCGGCCCTGCGACTGACTGCCCCGTCAGCGGATAGCAAGACCGGAATCACCTTCGGAGGGGCCACAGTCGACATGAACGGCCATTGGAAGGCAAATGCTCACGAGCACATTAGTGGTAGTAAGGTAACTGTATCTCCCATGAGCGCGGTAGTTCTTCATTCCACAGATCGGCATAATCATTCTTAGTCGGATCGATCTCCCGCATGGCGAACTGGGCGCGAAGCTCTGGGTGGGAAATGACCAGGCGCATCTCACGGCGCGCCTTGCGTACCCGTCCCACGGGTGGAACCCCATCGTGGACGACATCTATAATCATGCGAGCCTTTTGCGACTGGTCCTCCAGCATTCCACAGATGTCTGGCAGCGTCTTTCAGCGAATTCGCCAGCAATCTCCTGCAGCAGGGCCCCGGCAAGAACGAGTGGACTCCTCAGCAGGTAGACGGACACCTCACGGCAGCGTACGGTGACCAGAAGTCCGCGTTTAAGGACCGCTTCCGCGCAATAAGGTTCAGGACGTTCTGTACTTCGCTCCCTTCCACACCAACGCACTTGCCGCGAAATCCCAGGGCGGGACGGATCCCGTGTATCACTATATCTTCGCGTATGAGTGCCCTATGAATGGCGGCATCACCTCGCACCATACCTCTGAGATCGCTTTTGTCTTTCACAACCTCACCGAGCCGCAACTACGCCTCGCGACCGGAGACGGTCCACAGGGCTACGTCTTGCAGGACAAGGTTTCGACAGCATGGCTCAACTTCGCCAAAACCCGCAACCCGTCGCAACCTGGCCTCGAGTGGAAAACCTTCATGCCCACCGATAGGCAGCACTCTGGCCGTCCGCCGATTTTGACGCCCTTGTCGGAGCGTTCCGCGTTACTGAATTCCGGCCCGGCAATTGCTGGCACCTAAACGACGACGCCAACATCGCCTACGCTCACGCAGCGGCGGATGGCGGACGGCTGCTTCGACTCGCGCGGGCGTGGCGTTGGGGTTGAGTGGGAAGATGCAAATGTTGTTTGCGTTGGGTGAAGGTGTGTCGGTGGAGGGTGCCAAGGAGTGAGTTGGGCTTGATCCCTGGAGGGTTCTGGTGCTGCCTGCTGAGGGTGTGGAGTATTCGCTTCGGGGTGCGGGCGAGGTCATTCGGATTGCGCAGCCGTAGGACGTGTTTAGATACAGGACATCTTGTCAAGTTCCTAAACACATTCTCGCGAGTTGCTAGCGGGTGTAGCGCTGTTGGTGCCACGTCCAGGCGCTGCTTAGGATGTCGTCTAGCTCGGGGTGTTTGGGTTGCCAGCCTAAGTTGGTCTTGGCTTGTTCGGAGCTGGCTACGAGGCGCGCGGGATCGCCGGTCGGCGGGGTTTGATTTCTGCGGGGATCGGATGGCCCGTTACGCGGCGAGCGGCCCCGATGACTTGCTTGACGGAGAAGCCGCTGCCGTTGCCGAGGTTTTAGATCATCTTGTCGCGGGTGGCGAGGGCGTTGAGGGCGAGGATGTGGGCGTCGGCGAGGTCGGCGACGTGAATGTAGTCGCGGATGCAGGTGCCGTCGGGGGTGTCGTAGTCTTCGCCGAAGATGGAAATACTCTGGCGACGTCCCAAAGCAACATCCAAGATGAGAGGGATGATGTGGGACTCGGGCTCGTGCGCTTCGCCGCGGTTGGGGAGGGCTCCGGCTACGTTGAAGTAGCGCAGTGAGGCGTAGCGAAAGCCGTGAATCTGGTTGAACCAGCGGAGCATGTGCTCGACGAGAAGTTTGGATTCGCCGTACGGGTTGGTGGGAGCGAGTTTCGCGGACTCCTCGATGGGGGTGACTTCGGGTTCGCCGTAAACGGCGGCGGTGGAGGAGAAGACGAGCCTGTTGACGCCGGTAGCGAGCATGGCCTCGAGGAGCGAGAGGGTCTAGGCGGTGTTATTGCGGAAGTAGAGCTCGGGCTTCTGCATGGACTCGCCGGATTCAATAAGAGCGGCGAAGTGGAGGACGCCGTCGGGCTGGAGCTCGCGGAGGAGCGACTCGACGCGGGGGCGGTCGGCAATGTCGGCTTCAACGAAGGTGGCGCCGGCGGGACCTCATGGCGCTTGCTGTGGCAGAGGTTGTCAAGGATGGTGACCTGGTGGCCCTGCTGCATGAGGATGGTCGCGACGGTTCCGCCGACGTAGCCGGCGCCGCCGGTGACTAGGACATTCATAAAAGCTCCAGAGATTAGAGAATCAGATTAGAGATTGGCGAAGTGTCGCTGCTGCGGATTCGGGAGTGATGTCGCGCTGGGGTGAGCCGAGGAGTTCGAAGCCTACCATGAATTTTCGCACGGTTGCAGAGCGGAGAAGCGGCGGGTAGAAGTGCAGATGGAGGAGCCACTCGGGGTGAGGATGGTTATCGGCGGGCGCGGGATGGAGGCCCATGGAGTAAGGGAAGGGAGTGTCGAAGACGCGGTTGTAAGCGCTGGTGACTTGCTTGAGCAGGTCGGCGAGGCCTTCGCGCTGGGAGGCGGTGAGGTCTTCGATGCGCGCTACGTTTTGTTTGGGGAGGAGGAGGAGTTCGAAGGGCCAGACAGCCCAGAAGGGTACTAGCGCGGCCCAGGTTTCGTTCTCCGCTACGATTCGGTCCTGCTGCGCCAGCTCGAGGGCTAGATAGGTGGAGAGGAGTTGCTTGTGGTGCTCGGTGAAGTAGGAGACCTGCGCGGCGAGTTCGAGTGCGGGCTCGTTGGGGATGTGCTCGGTGGCCCAGATCTGGCCGTGGGGATGGGGGTTGCTGGCTCCCATCATGGCGCCGCGATTTTCGAAGATCTGGACGTACTGGATTTCAGGGAGGGTGCCGAGTTCGGAGGCTTGCTCGGCCCACATCTCGACGACGCGACGGATGGCTTCGACGCTCATGGTGGCGAGCGTGAGATCGTGGCGGGGATCGAAGCAGAGGACGCGACAGATGCCGCGCTCGGTGGAGGCACGGAGGAGTCTGGCGTCGTCGACGTCGAGATTGGCTTGCGGAACGTTGGGTTTGAGTGCGGCAAAGTCATTTTCGAAGACGTAGGTGCCGGTGTAGGCGGGGGTGTGATGGCCGCCGGCGCGGGTGTTGCCGGGGCAAAGGTAGCAGGCGGGATCGTACGCGAGCGAGGGAGGCTGGGCGGTGTCTTCGGTCTGGCCCTGCCAGGGGCGCTGGGTGCGATGTGGAGAGACCACAACCCACTCGCGCTTGAGCGGATTCCAGCGACGATGGGGTGACTCGAGGAATACCTGCTCGATCATCTTTCGACCTGCAGGACATCCGCGTTGCGTAGCATGGCGCCGTCGACGGCGTCGCAGACGTAGGCTTCGGCCGCGATGTCGAAGCGCTTTTTGTACGCAGCCTTGAGGGCTGTTGCGAAGGCGTCGGCCTGGGTGCGTTCGACGAGGTTGACGGTGCTGCCGCCGAAGCCTCCGCCGGTGAGGCGCGCTCCGAAGCAGCCAGGTAAGGTGGTGGCAATTTCGACGAGGAAATCGATCTCTTCACAACTGCATTCGAAGTCGTCGCGTTCGCTGGCGTGTCCTTCCAACATGAGTTGGCCGAAGGCTACGGGATGGCCGGCGAACATGGCCTGCTTGGCCTGACGAACGCGGGCGTTGTCGGAGATGATGTGGCGGCAGCGACGGAAGGCTGCATCGGACATTTCAGACTTCGCGGATTCAAGTTGTTGCAAGGTTGAATCTCCGAGATCACATACGCCAAATTTTTTGACGAGGATTGCTTGTCCTTCTTCGGACTCGATGCGGCGCATTCCATATTCGCCGGTGGCGACAGAGTGTTTCACCATGGAGTTGCAGACGACGATCTGGGTCTCGGCGAGACGGCCCTTGTTCATGGGCAGGTGGTCGTAGGTGAGAGAGCGTGTATCGAGAAGCAGGGCGTGGCCGGCTTTGGCGGCGACGATAACGAACTGGTCCATGATGCCGCAGGGGGATTCGACATACTCGTTTTCGGCGCGCTGGCAGAGGAGGGCGATGTCTTCGATGGTGAGCAGAACCGTGGCGAGCGCGAGCATGGCCATGGCGCTGGCGACTTCCATGGAGGCGGAGGAGCTGAGGCCGGCGGCGAAGGGGACGTTGCCGGTGATGTGCAGGTCGAACGATTGAGGCTCGATGCCGCGCTCCTGCAGTTTACGGAGTACGCCTACGGGATAGTCGCTCCACTCGCCACGCGCGGGAGAACGGTCGGTGTGGTCGAGAGTCAGGGTCTTGCTGAGAAGCTCGCTGGTAAAGGTGTAGAGGCCATCTTCGCGCGGGGAGATGGTGGCTTGTGTGACGAAGGGAATTGCCATCGGGAGAACGAGGCCGCCGGTGTAATCGGTGTGTTCGCCGAGTAGATTGACGCGGGCGGGCGCGACGCATTTGATTGCCCTGCGCGGGGTGGGGTCCGCGGTCGTCGTGAAGCCGTGGCTATCTGGGAGCAAGGAAGTTGGTCTCCGCGGTTTCGATCATAAATGTAAGCGCATACATCTGACAAAAATAGTAGCGGACGAGGGATCTGGACCCAACCAGATGCGAAAGGGGGTATACAAGCCAATCAATCGAAGGGTTTGGGTGGATATCACGGGACCAATTCGGTGGCGGAAGCGGCGCTGAGCGAGTGGATGGCGAGCCAGGTTTGCTGGTAGGCGTTGAGGGCGTCGAGGGTGGCGGAGCGGGCGTCGCTGAGGGTGTCGAGGTAGTCGATGAGCGCGCTGCCTCCGTGCAGAAAGGCGTATTGGGCGATGGAGAGGACGTCTTTGGATTCGTTGAGGTAGTGATTGTTGTAGTGAATCGGAGAGGCGCCTGACCTGGACGTAGCCGACCCAGGCCTGATCGACGTCGGAGATGACCTGGTAGCGGGCGGCGGTTTCCGTGAGGCGGGAGGCGTCGGCCTGGAAGCGGCCGGTGGCTTTGTTGCCCTGGTTGCGATCGAAGATGCGGATGGGAATGTTGAGGGAGAAGCCGGCGGAGCTGTAGGTTCCAAAGCGGTCGTATTCGGCTTCGAGGGTGGGATCGCCGGTGCCATTGACGATGGCAAGGCAGGAGCTGGCATCTGCTGCCGCGACGCCGAAGTGGGCCGCGGCGTAATAGGGGCGATCGGTGAGCGCGGCCTGGACGAGTTGATCCTTGGTCTGGGTGACGAGGGGCGGGATGATGTTGCCGGTGATGTCGAAGTCCTCGGTCGGGAATTCTATGCCGATGACGGCCTGGAGCTGGTCGCTGGCCTGGCGGAGCGTGATGATGTCGTTGGATTCGTCGGATTCGTAGTCGCCGAGCTGGAGGTCGAGGCGTTCGAAGTCCAACTTGCCGAGGTCGCCGGCTTTGAAGCGGTCGTTAGCGATGTCGACTTCGTGGCCGAAGTCCTTGAGGCTGCCGATGGCGAGTTCGAGAGACTCCTTGGCGATGAGCATGTGTGGGGTTTTCCCATTCGGTGGCGCCGTTGGGGAAGAGGAAGCTGGCAAGAACCGGAGCGAGCCCCGTGGAAAGGATCAGGGAGCAGAGTGGGGCAAACGCGACGGTCCAGGCCACGGGCTTGAACAGACGGCCTTCTACCGACTGCAACGTGAAGATGGGGAGCTACGGCGTGATGATGATGGTGATGGCGTAGAAGACGGGGCGCTGGACTTCGTGAGTGGACCCGCGAATCTGCGACATGACGGACTTGTCGTCCTGGCGGGTGTGCGGAAAGTTGCGAGGGAACGCACGGAGATAAGGTTCACCGCTCCACCACGTTACGGTCGATCTGCTAAGGGACAGCTTCGGTTCTCTGAAGCGCAAGGCTGCTCCCGGCGTGGATGGGGTCACATGGCAGGAGTATGAAGCCGGGCTGGAGGGTTGGCTTGCCGATCTGCACAGCCGGGTTCATCGCGGCGCGTATCCTCCGGAGCGGGCTGATCGTCCTGCATGGCTAGGTTGAACCCCACTGGCATATCAGGCCTCACCGCCTTCATCGCTTCCATTCCTTTGGTATGCGAAGCCAACAAGCCATCATGGTTTCTTTCGGCATCGCCAGTGAAAAAAATTAGAAAACTCTGGCGCGTTCGCTGCCTTGCGTCCTCTTTCCAACGCGTCCTGCACCATGCCCGTAACGCTCATGCCCCCTGGACCCCCGGCATAGGCACCCAGTCCAGCAACTGTGGCAAGTCCGGCTCGTTCAACGTTGAAGCATACCCGACCATGTCCCCCAGGTGCCGCGTCGCTCGCTCGGAGTAGCGGGCGAACCGGTACGCCGCGTCCGCCCGCTCCCACCCAACCTTCAACGCAAACCATCGCGGTAGCGCAAAGTGCTAATAGGTCACCAGTGAAGTCAGACCTTGCTCATGAGAGGTCGCCAGCAGGTGCCGGTAATATTCCAGCTCGGCATTCGAAAACGCCCCCTCCTCCGGTTCAATGCGCGACCACTCGATCGAAAACCGATAGGTGGTGAACCCCAAGTCGGCCAGCATCGAAATATCCTTGGGATACAGATGGTAGTGATCGGATGCGTCGCCGGAAGTCTCCTTGAAAATCGATCCCGGCAGGTGCTCCATCAGCCAGAGGTCGGTGTTGATGCTATTGCCTTCCACCTGGTAACCGGCCGTCGCGGCTCCCCACAAAAAGTTCTTCGGAAATGCCTTCGACTTTACTGTTTCTCCAGCCCTATCTTATGCCTCAACCGCCAGCATGCCCAATCCCAATACTGCAGCTGTCGCCGAAGCACCTCTTAACAAATCCCGCCGCGTCATCGATGTGACTTCACCATTCGCCATCGCTCCCACTCTCCCGTAGTGCTCAGCTCCTGTTCAATTCGTCCAGCGCGATCAACTTTTCTACATACCACTCAAACTTGCAGGTACCCTAGATATTTGCGGCTGGGGGTTTACCTCGGCATCCCCTCATGGAGACGACCTCGACGTTTTCGGATGACCCATAAGGAAAATCGCTAGCGCGGCAGGATCTTATGACCTTGCACCTCGAATTTCATACTCTGGTTATTGTCCGCAGTTGGCTGTGCACCGCCTACACTGATGGTGTAACCGCCTTCCATGATCGAGCGGACACCTTCAGCATCGACCTCGCTCATGGTGCGGGGGTCCAAAGTAAACGAAAGGTGGGTAGAGTCGCCGGCCTTGAGATGAATCCTCCTAAAGCCGGCAAGTATCAGGTATGGTGAGATGCTGGTTTTGGGTTGTGAGAGATAAAGCTCGGCTACCTCATCGCCATCCAGCCGGCCAACATTCCTGACGTCAACCTCGACCTGCACCGGTTCACCGGCGTTTACATGCGCGGCATTTACCTTGATGCCGCTGTAGGCATAGCTGCTGTAGCTGAGCCCAAAGCCGAACGGGAACAGCGGTTTGGTCGACATGTAGCGGTAGGTCCGGCCCGACATGTTGTAGTCCTCAAACGCCGGCAACTGCGAAAGCGAGCGGTAAAACGTAATCGGGAGTCGTCCTGCTGGGTTATTGCTTCCTGCAAGAGTTTCAGCGATCGCATTGCCGCCTTCTTCGCCGGGGTACCAGGCCTCGAGGATGGCCGCGGCATGCCCAGCAGCA
>Ga0302310_10004281_pt1 | contig 10788 bp, 9 predicted proteins | sample III_Palsa_N1_2_FD_200451 | JGI IMG/M metagenome (GOLD analysis project Ga0302310, IMG submission 200451) | Peat permafrost microbial communities from Stordalen Mire near Abisko, Sweden - III_Palsa_N1_2 | ecosystem: Environmental > Terrestrial > Soil > Palsa > Peat permafrost | place: Sweden... | reverse complement strand
TCTGCATGTGCACCACGCCAGCGTGCCGGAGCGGGTCGCGCGCAGCCGCGAGATGGGCGAGCGGGAGACGATTGAAGAGGCGGCGCGGGAGCTGCGGTATGAGGTTTTTAGGGCGTTGATTGCAGAGGGACACGCGGACTCCGTGCTGACGGCCCACACTCTGAACGACCAGGCCGAGACGGTGCTGATGAAGCTGCTGCGGGGGGCGTGGACGGAGGGGCTAGGCGGAATCCATCCGGTGGTGCAGGTGGCGCGGGATGGGCGGACAGGGAAGATTCTGCGGCCATTGCTGGGGGTTCGAAGGGCCGAGCTGGAGGAGTTTTTGCGCGAGAGGAAACAGGCGTGGCGAACCGACTCGTCGAATGCGGACGAGGCGTTTACACGGAACCGGGTGCGGCATAATTTGCTGCCGTTGCTGCATGAGTACAATCCATCGCTGGACCAGGCGCTGGCGAACCTTGCGGAACTGGCTCGGGAGGACGAGGCCAGGTGGCAGGCGGAACTGGGGCGGATTCTGCCGCAGGTGGTGTTGCCGGGCAAGCCGGTTCGAGGGGGCGGGCGGGCGGTGAGCACAGCGCCTGGGGAGGAGTCAGTTGCCATCGAATTGGAGCGGCTGCGGGGGTTCGATCCCGCTCTGCGGCGGAGGGTGGTGCGGGCGGCGGCGCGGCAGCTAGGGGCGCGGCTGAGCTTCGACGACACGGCGCGGGTGCTGGCGCTCGCCGGGTTCGGAAAGGATGCGACAGTCGCGGCGCGGCCCGGCGGGAGCCTGAAATTGGCGGGCGGGTTGCGGGCGGAGAGGTCGGCGCGGGAGTTGAGGCTGGAGCGGGCCGAGCCAGGAGTAAGATCGGGGCGAAGTGAAATTGGACGAGGTGAGGACGGGCAATGAAGCCAATCGTCAACAAACGGGGATTTGGTTACTGGTGATCGGATGCGCGCTGTTGGTGCGTAACTATGTCAGCAATGGCGGGCCGAAGGAAGTGACGCCAAGCTACAGCGAGGTGATGACGAAGGCGCAGGCCGGGCAGGTGAAGGATGTGACCATCGAGGGGGCGACGATGGTGGGACATTTTGCGGGTGGCGAGCAGTTCCAGGCGACCATCCCAGGCCACCAGCCGGCGATGTTTACGACGTTCCGGGATCACGGGGTCAACGTCACAGTTCGGGAGCAGAACTCAAACGTCTGGTTGAATACGGTGATCTCGGTGATGCCGTTCGTGCTGGTGGCGACGCCGCTGACGGTGCTGGCGCTGCTGCTCTACGTGGTTCGGCGAAGCCGTTCGGCCCCTCCAACCGGCGCGTAAGTCCCTTTTTTCTGCGTCACCCAAAAGGTGCACTGCCGGTTCGCCGAGGGCTGGTAGATAATGGCGGCAGGTTGCTTCCACTTTGTTTCCCATTCCGTGCGTGTTATTTATGGGCCGGTCAGGGTAGAATTGGAGTACCTGGAATGCGCCCACTTGGGCCGGGATGGCGAATGGCGCCGAATACCCGGAACCTTTCAGCAACGGTGGAGCGTCTAATGCGGGATGGGCAGCTGCATCCAGGCACAGCTGTCTGGTTTCCGTCTCGCGACTGGTAGGCCTGCTGGTCGCATCATCTGGGTGCTTCACGCCGGGAAAATGAGGAAACGCGATTGAACTCTACAGTTAAGCAAGTTCTGATGTGGGTGTTGGTGATCGCTGGCGCCTTCGTTCTGTTCACCTACGTCAGCAAAGGCATGGGCGGTCCGCCGAGCCAGACCCCCAGCTTCACTGAGGTGATGAACCGGGCGGACAAGGGCGACGTCAAAGAGGTCACGATTGACGAACAGAACATGACTGGTCACTTCGCCAGCGGCGATAAGTTCACGACGACGATTCCGGCGAACTATCCGAATATGTATGACCGGTTCAATGCCAAGGGCGTGAACGTCTCGATCAAGAACCAGAACTCGAATGTCTGGCTGAACACTCTGATCTCGATTGCGCCGTTCGCGCTGCTGCTGGGGCTGTGGTTCTTCCTGCTACGGCAGATGCAGTCGGGCGGCAACAAGGCGATGAGCTTCGGCAAGAGCCGTGCACGCCTGCTCTCGATGCAGCAGAAGAAGATTACTTTCAAGGACGTGGCCGGCGTCGATGAGGCCAAGGAAGAACTGAAGGAGATCATCGAATTCCTGCGCGAGGCGCAGAAGTTCCAGCGACTGGGCGGGCGCATTCCCAAGGGCGTGCTGCTGGTTGGGCCTCCGGGAACCGGCAAGACCTTGCTCGCCCGCGCTGTAGCTGGCGAGGCGAATGTGCCATTCTTCTCGATTTCCGGTTCGGACTTCGTCGAGATGTTCGTCGGCGTGGGCGCGAGCCGCGTGCGCGACCTGTTTGAGCAGGGCAAGAAGAATGCTCCCTGCATCATCTTTATCGACGAGATCGACGCAGTCGGACGTCACCGTGGCGCAGGCCTCGGCGGTGGACACGACGAGCGCGAGCAGACTCTAAATCAGCTTCTGGTAGAGATGGACGGCTTTGAGTCCAACGACGGCGTGATCCTGATCGCGGCGACCAATCGCCCCGACGTGCTGGATCCGGCGCTGCTGAGGCCGGGCCGTTTCGATCGCCGGGTTATCGTAGATCGCCCGGACATCCGCGGCCGCGAAGAGGTCTTGCGCGTGCATTCGCGCAAGGTGCCGATGGCGGAAGATGTCAACCTGAACATCCTGGCGCGCGGTACACCGGGCTTCTCCGGCGCCGACCTGGCCAACATGGTAAACGAGGCTGCGCTGACTGCCGCTCGGTACAACCGCAAGTCGGTGCACATGTACGACTTTGAAGTGGCCAAGGACAAGGTGCTGATGGGTGCTGAGCGAAAGTCGATGCTGCTGTCGGATGACGACAAGCGCGATACCGCCTACCACGAGGCCGGTCACGTGCTGGTCGCGGCCAAGCGCAATCATTCCGACCCGCTGCACAAGGTGACGATCATTCCGCGCGGCATGGCGCTGGGCGTAACCATGCACCTGCCCGAGGAAGACAAGCACACCGTGACCAAGGACTATCTGGACACGCAGCTTGCGATCCTGATGGGCGGACGCTGCGCCGAAGAGATCTTTATGCACCGCAAGACCACGGGCGCCGGCAACGACATCGTCCGAGCCACAGAACTCGCCCGCAAGATGGTCTGCGAGTACGGCATGAGCGACCTTGGACCGCTGACCTACGGCAAGAAGGAGCAGGAAGTGTTCCTGGGCCGCGACATTGCCCAGGCTCGCGACTACTCCGACGACACCGCCAAGCAGATCGACGTGGCTGTGCGTGCGTTCGTCGACGAGGGCTATCAGTCGGCTTACCAGATTCTGGAAGCCCACGCGGACATCATGCACCGCATGGCGGCTGCTCTGCTCGAGCGCGAGACTCTCGACAAAGTGGAGATCGACCTCATCATCGCCGGGCAGGAACTGCCTCCGTTCAAGTCGCCGCTGGCGTTTGCAGACCCCGGCCCAGGCGATGGGCAGAAGGTTGTCAAACCCGAAGCGAATGGCCGCAAGCCTGGCTTCCCCGAGGGACAGCCTTCACCGGCATAGATTCAGAACCCAACAGCAGAGGAGGCGGCCTTCGGGCCGCCTCTTCTATTTAATCCGAATTCAGCACGGAAGGTCGCCCGACTGTGCGCACCCGCCCAGCCCTGCTACTTCGCCTCGAGGAGGCTGGACTGAGTGCGCCATCCGTTTCCCGTTAGGTTTTCGAATGCTGGCTGGCCTACCGAAAAAGTGCGAGCAGGCTCAAGGCCTACTCGCGTTGGGACGACAGTTTTCGAGATTGCGATTAGCTTGCTTTTTTGGTCTTTTCCTTGGACTCCCTTGCCGGTTTGGCGGCCTTAAAGCTCCCGCTACTCTTCGCAGCGATCTTGCTGTCACCGGGCGAGGTGCTTGCCTTTTGCGCGTCATCCTGCTTACCGCGGTCCTCGCCATCGATCTTGCCGTCGACATCATCGACCGAGAGCCCCTTGCCGCCGGCCATCTGCGATTCCACAAGATGCAGCCCATGTGACGACGTCCACGGTCCGCGCATATCCGTGTCGCCTTCGCTGCCATCTCCAGTGGATGCGTTGAAGTATTGGTCCACAATTCCCGCCGTCGGCTTCAGCATGCCGATGGAGAATTGATTTTTCTCCAGGCTCTCCAGCGCTGCCGAAAACGCCTTCATGTGCGTGATCTCCCGCGTCATCAGGAACTGGAGCGTATCGATCGTTCCTGGATCGTCCGTGTGGTCGATCAGTCGCTCATACACGATCTTGGCCCGCGCTTCGGCGGCGATATTGCTGCGCAGGTCAACGTCCAGCTCTCCGGTTATCGTCAGGTAGTTTGCTGTCCAGGGGTTGCCCATGGAATCGAAGAGGGCGACGCCTCCGCCACCGGCAATGGTGACCAATGGATCGGCTTCGGCTGCCTCGCGATTCGTTTTCAAGGGCTTGAGATGCATTCGAATCAATGCCCCCACGATCTCGAGATGGCTCAACTCCTCGGTGCCGATATCCAGCAAAAGATCGCGCCTTCCCAGGTCGTCAATACAGTTCCACCCTTGGATGGTGTATTGCATTGCCGCGGCCAATTCGCCATTCGCGCCGCCAAACTGTTCCAGCAGCATATTGCCGAACTTCACGTCCGGCTCCCCTATATTGACGGTGTACATAAGCTTCTTGATGTGGTGATACATAGGTCCCGCCTTCTGCTCAAAAATTTTCTTCCATCTTACGTCTCCGTACGATGCAGGTTTCTGCTGAAAAGTGGGCGAGAACGATCCTTGATGCGACAATAAAATGCAGTTGCATGCGAAGACAGTTCCGCACCCCTACTTTCCGACCGTTGCAGCCTCCGGCGTGGGGCGGCAAGTTTGCTCTCAGCATGGTGTTCCTGCTTGCCGGCTGTGGATACCACACCGCGGGTTCGGCCACGCATATTCCCGCCAACGTCCGCACCATTGCCGTGCCGGTTTTCGCCACGCATGCGCAGGCGTATCACACTGAGATGGCTATGACCCAGGCGGTGGTTCGCGAGTTGAATACGAGGACGAAATACCGCGTGCTGACCAGCGCCTCGGCGGATGCGGACGCTACACTCAGCGGAACCGTCCTGACGCAGACCTCGATTCCTCTGACGTACGATTCGACCAGCGGCGAGACCTCCAGCTACCTGGTGACGATTACGGTAAAGGTGGTGCTGGCCGGGCGGGACGGCCGCGTGCTGTACCAGAACGATGCGTTCTCCTACCGCGAGCAGTACCAGTCCACGCAGGATCTGAGCGGGTCGATCCGCGAGGACCCGGCCGCGGTAAACCGGCTAGCGCGGGATTTCGCGCAGGCGCTGGTAGGCGATATGCTGGAGTCGTTCTAATGAGCGAGCCATTGACTCCCGCGAATCCGCCGATTGTGAATCTCGCCAACTCGCCCCGCACGCCTGCGCTGAAGAGCTTTGCGTCATCGGACCGCTTTCTGGCTGAGATTGCGTCGCCGGCCACGTTGCGGCCCGGCTACGTGCTGCTGGGCGACGAGGCGTTTCTGTACCAGCGCTGCCGCCAGGGCGTGCTCGCCGCCCTCGCTCCGGCGGAGAGCCGCGACTTCTCGCTGCACGACCTCGATCTCGCTGAGGCTGGCATCTTCGACATTCTGGATCGGGCGCAGACGCCGTCGCTGATGGCGCCGTTCCAGGTACTGTTTGTGCGGGGACTGAAGAATCTGTATGGGCGCGGATCGAAGAAGGCGGAGTTTGAGGCAATTGACGCGTACTTCCGGTCGCCGAACCCGCAAGCGGTGCTGCTGTTCGTGGCGGACCACCTGAGGATCCCGACGGATTTGCGCAAGATGGACTATCAGGACAAGGAGCGCTACGACCGCATCCGCGAGACGCTCGGCGACTGGTGCGGTTTTGTCGAGCTGGCGCGCGTGGATGAGGCGGACGCGATCAAGTGGGTGATTGCGAGCGCAGATGGGCGCGGCATCAAGTTTGACGCCGACGCTGCGAGGGAACTGGTCGACGCGCTGGGCGCGGACATGATGATGGTCGCGAGCGAGTTCGAAAAGCTTTGTCTGTATGTTGAGGGTAAAGGCCGGATCACGCTCGGCGACGTGGAGACGATGGTGCTGGCGGCCAAGCAGCGCTCCTTGTATGAGCTGACGGATGCGATCTCGCAGCGAGATCGCACGCGGGCGCTGCTGCTGCTGCATGGGCTGCTGAATGCGTCGGACGGTGGCGAGGATGCGGCGATTGGGCACCTCTACATGCTGGCGCGGACCTTCCGCCAGATGCTGATCATCCTGGAGAAGAACGTGCGCGACTCGCGGGCGATCTGGGCGGTGCTGTGGCAGGGCTTCCGGATGCCGCCGTTCGCGGCGGAGGATTTGATCCGGCAGGCGCGGAGATACAAGTCGCGCCGGGAATTGACTCGCGCGCTGCGGCTGGTGGCGCGAGCGGACCTTGAGCTGCGGAGTTCGCCGGCGAACAAGCTGCTGGTGCTGGAGCGGCTGGTGCTGGCGCTGGCCACGGAGCCGGCCCACCCGACGTATGCTCCCATCCACCAATTCGCAATGGAACTGTGAAACCTCAAATCAATACAAAGACCTAAGGTTTAGGCAACCCGCGGGGAGGTTTGATATCGAAAAGGGTGATAACCTCTCGCCGAACCTTCTCTTTCAATGACTCGCACCTTTGACGCAACAGTGAAAGCCGTTCATCAAATTGCAAACGGTGCTTTAGATCTTCATAAATCTGCGCTTCTCACGCGACCTTAGACTCAGCCTCCTGCATACCCCGCACCTTGATCTTCACCTCAACGCGCGACCCCAGCCGGTTGATGATCGAGATCAATCGGTCCAGCGTGAATCGTCCTAGATTGGCATTGCGTATCCGCGAAAAATCCGCCGCCGCGATGCCTGTCCGGGCATGAGCAGCACGCACGGTCAATTTCTCGTTGTCCAGCATTTTGATGATCTCTGCCGCGAGAATGGCCTTCATCTGTTCCACGTCCGCATTGGGTTGTCCGAAATCACGAAACACGTTGCCGCTTCCGCGCACCAATTCCATCGGCTCGTCCTTCATCGCAGCGCCTCCTTGAGTCCCTTCAACCGGTCTCGGATCAGATCGATCTCATGTTTCGGTGTCTTGATCCCCTGCGTCGATTTCTTCTGAAAAGCATGAACCACCCAGATGTCATCCCCAAGCTGCACTGCATAAACTACGCGAAATGCATTGCCACGATGGGGTAGTGCAATCTCAAACACAGAGGAGCCAAGCCCCAGCATCGGCTTCACAACGTCCGCCTTCCCGCCCTCCGCTGCAATGGTCAAAGCCCTCCAACAAAGCGACTGTGCCTCCTGCGGAAACTTCTCAAACTCCTTGCGCGCAGCTTTGACCCATGAAATAGGCCGCGTCTGTCTCATGCTCTGCTTGTCTTTGCGACCGTCTTGCAGTGATTGTAGTCATATATGACAACGCAAGTCAATGGCCTGAATAGATGCCAGGGGAAACGGTTATCCATCCCACCTATAGGCTATCCACCTTTGCGTCATAGACTTGTAATGTGGGGGAAGCGAGGATTGGAGAATGGAGCGCCTACCCCCGGATCATGAGCGGCTCATTGCGCCAGCGCCGCAGAGCTTTGTGAAGTTCTTTGGATCGAGAGACGACATCGCTCCTCGGTTCAGGACGACGCTGTCTGCTGTCCAAAGGGCAGGGAATCACGCCGTGTGCGCGTACCCCATCGGCAAGCGCCCGCGGCAGGTTCAGGATGGGGCGATCATGTTCATGGGCCGCCTGATCGAGGACCCGGTCGACGTGATGATCTATGGCCGCGCGATTGCGAAGCGCTATGAAGAGGGCCTGGACGACGCTGTCGAAGACGACTTCCTCATTCGCGAATGGCGCAAAAAATGCCCGCACTACATCCGCGTGCACGACGCTGAATTCATGGGCGGAACGCTGACCCAGGCGGTGTCGCTGAATGAGTTGATGGACACGCTGTCGGTCGAAGCGTTCGAGTCGACTATGCGGAACTGGGCAGCGGGCCGGGGCAATACGGATCCGCGGCGGTCGATTGGGCCACAGCCGGCGGTGCTGCTGACCCCCAGGGCATCCGCCTGGGTGAACACGCGGCTGGACCAGAAGTTCCGCCACCACGGCAAACTCACTCCAGCGGATTTGGCAGACGTGTGGTGAGCCTCGCAGCCTCGTCTCGTTGAGATGGGGATCGCAAGGCGTCGCGAGCTCCTCTGGCTAAGCGCCGTGTGAACTATGATGGCGCTCATGGAAAATGTACCTGGAAACAACCGCTTGACGCGGCGGGAACTGCTGCGACTGTCGACGGCGGGAGCTTCACTGCTGGGCGCGCACGTGCTGCTTCCTGGCGTAACGTCGTATGCTGTGGCACAGGCTGCGGCGCCTGTCGCAGCTCGCGCGGGTAGTGCCGATACCGGACTGTATGCCGATCTGCTGCGGACCTGGTGCGACGGTCTGCTGAAGCACCAGGTGACGACCATTCAGGACCCTGCGCTGCACGGTGGGCTGCTCTGCCCGGCGTGCGGCCTGATCCACGGGCGCTGCGCCGACGCGGTGTACCCGATGCTGCGCATGGCGCATGCGACGGGCGAAGCGAAGTATCTGCAATCCGCGCTGATGATGTATGAGTGGGCCGAGCAGCAGGTGAGCCGAGCGGACGGAAGCTGGATCAATGACGTGACCCTGAGTTCGTGGAAGGGCATTACCGTCTTCCACTCGATTTCGCTGGCCGAGGCGCTCAGTCATCACGGTGAGGTGCTGGATGCGGCGACGCGCCGGCGCTGGACCGACCGGTTGGCGCGTGCCGCGAAGTTTCTGGACGGCTTTATCTCGATTGAGACGGGCAACATCAACTATCCGGTCACCTCGTCGCTGGCGTTTGCGCTGTGTGCCGACGTTCTGGGCGAGCCGCACTACCAGGACCGCGCGCGCGAATTGGCGCACTCTGCGCTGGGAAACTTCACCGAAAACAACCTGCTCTTTGGCGAGGGGCATCCGTTCAATGTCGTCACAAAGAAGGGATGCCATCCGGTCGATCTTGGCTACAACGTCGAGGAATCGCTGCCTGCGCTCGCAATGTATGCGCTGGTGAGCAAGGATCAGGAGGTGCTCGACCGGACCATCGCTGCCATGCGCGCGCATATGGAGTTCATGCTGCCGGATGGCGCCTGGGACAACAGCTGGGGCACGCGCAACTACAAGTGGAGCTGGTGGGGCAGCCGCACCAGCGACGGATGTCATCCGGCGTATGTGCTGCTATCGCCGCACGAGCCGCGGTTCTACGAGGTGGCGCGCAGGAACCTTGAACTGATGTCTGCGTGCACGCACGAGGGCCTGCTATATGGCGGCCTGGACTACTTTGCGCATGGCGACCGGCCCTGCATCCACCACACTTTCTCGCATGCGAAGGCGCTGGCGACGGTGCTGGATCGCGGCAGCGCAGTGCCTGTCCCCGAGGCTCGCGCGTCGCTGCCGTGTGATGTTGCTATCGGCGTGAAACACTTTCCGGAGATTGGTACGCGGCTGGCATCGATTGGCCCGTGGCGCGCCACGGTGACCGAATACGATTGGGAGTATGTGGAGCGTGTACAGGGGACCGGCGAGGGCGGCGGAGGCGGGTGCGCGACGGGAGGGGCGATGTCGCTGCTGTTCCATCGCAAGCTCGGCCCGATTCTGGTTGCCAGCATGACCCAGTACCAGATGATCGAGATCTCGAACCAGCAGGCCTTCACCGATGCGCCGCACATGACGCTGACGCCGCGGATCCAGTGCGGCGGTGACGCAACCTATACCAGCCTCAGCGATCTTGAAGCCACGGTTGCGGCTTCGGATGCGGCGCATGAAATTGCGTTTGAGGTGCACGGACGGCTGCTCACCGCCGGACACCGGGCGCTGCCGACGGGCGAGGTGCGTTATGCGCTGGTCTATCGACTCACGGATACTTCGGTGAGTATTACCGCGACTGCGACCGGCGATGGTGCGCCGTCTGCGCCGCTGCAGTTCATCCTGCCGGTTGTTGCGCGGGCGTCTGAGCTGATTGGGCGGCCAGCGGCCGGGGCGATTTCGATTACCAAGCCGAAGGGAATTCTGAGCGTGCGTACGGATGCGCCTCACGGTTTTGGGGATGTTCCGCAGGAGAGAACCTTCAACCTGGTTCCGGGGTTCGAGTGCCTGCCGCTGATGGTGAGGATGGAGCTTGGGCAGCCGATCACTATCACGCTGAGCTAGGGCTCACGGTTCGACGGGGGTCGCCTTGCGGGGCGCTAGGTTCACGGGGTCGGACGCTGCGCTGACGCCGTCCTGCCCGACGGCGAAGATGGTGAATGCTGCCGACTCGCCACGCTCGGGCGCGGGCTCAACGAACTTTGGTGTGGTGAGCCCGGCGGCGATGATCTTCGCTGCCGGTTCGAGCGAACTCGAGCGTGCGACACGGTAGAACATAGCGCCGGGTACCGGGTCCCAGGTCAAGGTCAGGTTTCCGCGTGCGATTTCCGTTCTCGCACCCGTGGGTCGCGCCGGTTTTTTCCCAGCGACCGGCAGTAGGCCATAGACGCAGAACTGGCCGGTGCCGACATTTTCCGTGCCGAAGCTGGCGAGATAGACGCGTCCGTTGGCAATGCTTGGCGGCGCCATCTTGGAGTACTCGGCGCAGTCATCGCGCGCGGGCACTTCGAGCGAGTTCCATAGCTCGCGGCGGATGTCGTCGGCGTCGTAGGCGTGCAGGATGCCGGGGCGCGACTCGTGCCAGGAATCTCCAGTGGCGTGGATCGCGGCCC